>Ga0114981_10000147_pt1 | contig 40838 bp, 39 predicted proteins | sample S_140806_MF_Meta_FD_87028 | JGI IMG/M metagenome (GOLD analysis project Ga0114981, IMG submission 87028) | Freshwater microbial communities from Lake Simoncouche, Canada to study carbon cycling - S_140806_MF_MetaG | ecosystem: Environmental > Aquatic > Freshwater > Lake | place: Lake...
CGACGACCACCGCCACCGCCACCGCGCCGAACCGCCAGTCATACCGTCCGGCCAGAACGCCCGCCGCCAGTACCAGTTCGACGCCGGTCGGGATCAGGTTGAAGGCCAGGATACGCAGCAGGAAGTCCACCGCGCGTGAGCCCCGATCCATGGTCCGCGAAAGCGACCCGGATCGTTTGGTCTGGTGAAAGTCCAGCGAAAGACTGAGGGCATGGGCGAACGTCTCGGTCGCCGCCCGACGCTGGGCGGCTGCCCGCACCGGCGCGAACACCACATCCGAGGCGTTCGGGGCGATCGCCGACAGCAGCCGGACAAGGGCCCAGCCCAGAGCGAAGCCGGCGAAGCCGAGGCCGACAGCGACCGCTGTCCCCTGCCCTGCCGCAAGATGGTTGACCGCCGCACCCAGGACCAGCGGACCCAGGACGCCTAACCCCTTGCCGCCTAGGGTCATGCCGATAGCCGCGATCAGGCGCAGCCGCAGCTGGGGCGCGTTTGATCGACCGACCAGCCGGATCAGATCACCGAGTGCCCGCCAGACCGGCGGTCCATCGGCTACGGGCATCGGCGTTCCCGCCTGTGCCGCCTTTGCAACGGAATCCCCGTGCCGCCCCGCCCGCTCGCCTCGCATTGCCATGGAGCGAGATATGGACCGCGCCGTCGGTTGCGCAAAGGGCGGCTGGTGAATCCGGGGAATTTGAGGCGCTCGCTATGCCCGGAAGCAAAACCGATCGGTGCGCGAAGTTCCTTAAGCAGGACAGTGGTGTCTGTCACCACTTGCACGGCGGGCATCCGACCCCTCGTCATTTTTCGCCCGGAGATCGTCACCGGGACGATAACCAAGGTTTCTGACGTAACCTTAACGGGCCCGAACCATGATGGCCCTGAGATCGAGGTGGAACCAAGGACTCCCGCAGCGTCGCTCGTCTACCCCCTCATTCAAGGAAGAAGGCCGCCATGACCAGGTTCATCACAAGGTTCGCTGAAGACGAGTCGGGGGCCACCGCCATTGAGTACGGCCTGATCGCAGCCCTGATCGCCCTCGTCATCATCAGCGCGCTCCGCGCACTCGGCAACGAGGTCACCCGTCCCTTCTCCCGGCTCCAGGACGAAATGTAATCTGCTCCCCGGAAACCGGAACAAGGGACGTTAGAGTTTTCCGGGAGAGTCGTGTGTGTCCCTGCTTCCCGGTCTCGCGCCGGGCGCGAGGGGCGAAAAGGCACTGAAAAATGCGCGGGGGATTCAGGCGACGCCCGAACGCTGTCGGCGGACGGGTGGGCGGCCGGACCTGGAGCGGCGGCGGCGGTGGATTCAGCGTGTCAAAGACCGGCCCTGAGGGACTTCCGCCATAGAGCACACGCCCACGTCAGATGCGGTCGCAGGCCTCGGAGGGGCGCCGCAAAGTGTCCACGACCGGGGTCGAAAGGGCGGATTCGGGGTCGGGAAGGGCGAGATTATACGGGGCGAGAAGACACTGTTTCGGGCCGCCGGAGGGCGTCCGAGGCGCGCCCCCACGCCGGAGGCGACGGGCGCGCGCCTGTCTTGATGGTGGGACGGTGCGTGCTACCCCCCACGTCAATATCGGTCGCCGGCCCGCGAACGCCCCCTGCCCCGCCGCGTCCGACTCCTGTAAGCCGGTCCCATGGCTCGTGACGGCGCAATCTATGTCTGCCAGGCCTGCGGGGCCGTCCATGGCAAATGGTCGGGCCAGTGCGGGGCCTGCAACCAGTGGAACTCCATCGTCGAGGAGAGCCGCTCGGCTCCACCCGGCGCGATGAAGCCTGCGACCGGCGCGGCCGCGCGTGGCCGCGGCCTCCAGTTCGAGACGCTGCAGTCCGACACACCCGAGCCGCCGCGCATCATAACCGGCGTGACGGAGTTCGACCGTGTCTGCGGCGGCGGGGTGGTGCCGGGATCAGCCCTGCTGCTCAGCGGCGATCCCGGCGTCGGCAAATCGACGCTGCTGCTCGACGTGGCCGGGCGCGCAGCGCTTGCGGGGCAGCGCGTCGCCTATATCTCGGGCGAGGAGGCCGTCGAACAGATCCGCGCCCGGGCGAAGCGGATGGGGCTTGAAAAGGCCCCGGTCGAGCTCGCCTCGGCCACCGCGTTGCGGGATATCCTCGGGACGCTGAAGCGCGAGAAATTCGACATCGTCATCGTCGATTCCATCCAGACCCTCTGGTCCGACGCCCATGAGGCCGGGCCGGGTTCGGTCACCCAGGTCCGCGCCTGCGCCGGTGAGATGGTCCGGCTGGCCAAGACCCAGGGCGTGGCGGTCATCCTGGTCGGCCACGTCACAAAGGACGGTCAGGTCGCCGGCCCACGGGTGGTCGAGCATTTGGTCGATGCCGTCCTGAGTTTCGAAGGCGAGCGGGGCTATCCGTTTCGCATTCTGCGGGCCGGCAAGAACCGTTTCGGCGCCACGGACGAGATCGGCGTGTTTGAAATGGGGGACGCGGGCCTGCGTGAGGTTGCCAACCCCTCGGCCCTCTTCCTCGGCGAGAGCAAGGACCGGGCCCCGGGCGCGGCCGTCTTCGCCGGTATCGAGGGTTCAAGGCCGGTGCTGGTCGAGATGCAGGCCCTTGTGTCGAAATCCGCCTATGGCACCCCGCGCCGGGCCGTCGTGGGCTGGGACACCGGCCGGCTGGCCATGGTGCTGGCCGTGCTGGAGGCGCGTTGCGGTTTCGGCTTCGGTGATCAGGACGTCTATCTGAACGTGGCGGGCGGCCTGCGCATCAATGAGCCCGCGGCCGATCTCGCCGCGGCGGCCGCCCTGATCAGTTCCGCGACCGACACCCCCCTGCCCCAGGGCTGCGTCGTGTTCGGCGAGATCAGCCTGTCGGGTGAGATCCGCGCTGTGGGGCGGGCCGAGGCGCGGCTGCGGGAGGCGCAGAAACTGGGCTTCGACCGGGCCCTGACGCCACCCCTGACCGTCAGGCACAAGGGCGTCGGCGTGACCTCGGTGACGCGGCTGGCGGAAGCGGTCGAACGAATCTCGCAAAACCGCTATTGAGATACGGAAGAACTCAGTTCGGGCGCGCATGACCGGTTTCGACGTAATCGCCATCCTGGTCATCCTCGCCTCGGCGGCGGCCGGCTGGGTGCGCGGCGGTACGCGCGAGATCATCACCCTGCTCAGCTTTGTGCTCGCGGCCTTCATCGCCCTTGTGGCCCTGCCGCTGACGGCACCCCTCGGGCGAGCGCTGGTCAACCCGGACTGGGCCGGTACGATCGCGGCAGCGGTGACGTCCTTCCTGCTGATCTATTTCGGCATCCGCATCTTCGGATCGTTTCTGTCGAAGCAGGCCCAGGCCCATCCGCAGCTCGGCGGTCTGGACCGCGCCCTCGGCATCTTCGTCGGCGCAGCCCGCGCGCTGGTCTTGCTGGGAGCCATCCATCTGGTCGTCGTCGCCGCCATGCCGGGCGAGCGCACACCGCGCTGGCTCAGCGAGGCGGCCCTGCGGCCGGTCACGGCCGGCGCCGCGCGGCTGATCCAGATCGTGCTGCCGGGCATCGGCCGCGGTGCCGACGCCCTGGCACCGGTGGTGACTTCGTCCGTGAACGAGGGATTTTCCAGCGAAGAAGCCTTGCCCTCGCCCCAAACAAACAATACTCCGCCCGCGTCCGCCACCGACTAGCGTTCCCCGCATCATCGGAGCCCCACGATGAGCAGTCCCGTGCATTCCATCGCTGATCCGGTCGTCCACCGGGATCACTATCGCGAAGTCGATGATGACCGGCCGCGGCTGGAATGCGGCGTCTGCGGCGTCTGGGGTGCCGACAAGAATGCTGCTTCGGCCATCGTCGCGCTCGGGCTGCACGCCCTGCAGCACCGCGGCCAGGAGGCCTGCGGCATCGCCAGCGTCAACGACACCCGCTTCCACACCGAACGCCACATGGGGCTGGTCGGCGAAGCTTTTGGCGGCACGGACCTGCCGGAACGCCTCCCCGGATCCGCAGCGGTCGGCCACACCCGCTATTCCACCGCCGGCGGCAGCTTCCTGCGCAACATCCAGCCGATGTTCGCCGATCTCGATCAGGGCGGCATCGCCATCGCCCACAACGGCAACCTGACCAACCACCTGTATGTGCGGAACCAGCTGGTCGGCGAAGGGGCCATCTTCCAGTCGACCTCCGACTCCGAGGTCATCCTTCACCTGATCGCCCGCAGCCGGAAGGCCAAGATCGTCGATCGCTTCATCGATGCCATCGGCCGGATCGAAGGCGGCTACGCCCTGGTCTGCGCCACCCGCTCCAAGCTGATCGGCGCGCGCGACCCGCTCGGCATTCGTCCGCTGGTCCTGGGGCGGCTCGGCGACGCCTGGGTGCTGGCGTCGGAAACCTGCGCGCTGGACACCATCGGCGCGACCTTCGAGCGTGATGTCGAGCACGGCGAGGTCATCGTCATCGACCACGAGGGGCTGAAGTCGCTCAAGCCCTTCCCCGCCCGCGCGGCGCGGCCCTGCCTTTTCGAATATGTCTATTTCGCCCGCCCGGACAGCATCGTGAACGGGCGCTCGGTCTATGGCGTGCGCAAGCGGATGGGCATGAAACTGGCCCGGGAGCATGCGATCGAGGCTGACGTCGTCGTGCCCGTGCCGGACTCCGGCGTACCTGCGGCCCTCGGCTATGCCCAGGAGAGCGGCATTCCCTATGAGATGGGGATCATCCGCAGCCACTATCTGGGTCGCACCTTCATCCAGCCCAGCCAGGGGGCACGGCAGAAGGGCGTACAGATGAAGCACAGCCCCAACCGTTCGGTACTGGAGGGCAAGCGGGTCGTCCTGATCGACGATTCCATCGTGCGCGGTACGACCTCGGTCAAACTGGTCCGCGCCGTCCGGGCCGCAGGGGCCACCGAGGTGCACCTGCGCTCGGCCTCGCCGCCGATCCTGTGGCCGGACTTCTACGGCATCGACATGCCGGAGCGGGACCAGCTCATCGCAGCAAACCACACCCTGGAGGAGATGCGGGCCCACCTGGAGGTCGATTCGCTCGGCTTCCTGTCGGTCGAAGGCCTCTATGATGCCATGGAGGCCGGGCCGCGCGATCCGCGCAATCCACAGTTCACCGATCACTATTTCACCGGTGAATACCCCACCCGTCTGCTGGATCGCGAGATCGAGGAGGGCGGGCAAGACGTCGCCGCCCGGCAACTTTCCCTGCTGGTGAGCGCTTAAGGGCGAAACCGGACCGGACGCGCAAGGCGTCCGGGCCCGGATCTTCGCGCATCCGGAGGCCCCTGTGGTCCAGCTCGGCTATTTCACCCTCGACACCCCCGATATCGCCAGAGCCCGCGCCTTCTTCGGTGCCCTGTTCGGCTGGACGTTTGACGACACGGCTTCAGGCCCGACCTACGCCCATGTCGCCGACAGCGAACCGCCCTTCGGCTTCACCCGGTCCGAACGGGCCAGCCAGCTGCCACACCTGTATTTCCGGGTCGAGGACATCGATGCCCTGTGCGAGCGGGTAACGGAGCTCGGCGGCAAGGCAGCGATCCCTTCGGACAGCGCCACCGGCCGTTCGGTCGTGGTCTGCGACGACCAGGGCGGCAGTTTCAGCCTTTGGCAGCCGGCGGCGGGCTTTTAGGGAAGGTCTTCAGGCCCGGTCGACCACGCTGTCCAGTTCTGGGCAGTATGGTAGATGCGCAGAATGCGGATTTGTCCTTCGGGTCCGCCCACCAGCGAGTAGATCACCAGATACGCGGAGCGAAGAACCGCCTTCTCATAGGTTCCCTCGCGCTGACCGGGACGCCCGATGGGACGGCGCGCCAATTCTTCGACGGTCGCCTGGATGCGCTCGGCCAGTCGCTCCGCGGCCTCCGGATTGCGTTCCGCCAGCCAGTCGATGGCGTTTTCATACTGGTCGATCGCCGTTTCTGACCAATCGACGGTTCTCAAGGCTGCTGCTTGTGCTTGTCGAGCGTGGCGCGAATGCGCTGCATGGCCTCTGCGTGGGGTACAGTTCGACCCATACGGAAGTCTTCAAGGCTCTGGTCGACGGCCGCCAGCATTTCCAGCTCTCGATCCAGAAAAACTTCGAGCGTGCGTTCGGCCACCGACGATGGTGTCCGGTTGGTCTGTTCGGCGAACCGGCCGAGTTTGTCCTTGAGCTCTTCGCTGACCCGGAGCGTGAGGGTGGCTGTTTTCGCCATGGATTGACCTCGTTCGACTGTAGGGCAATGTAACACATTGACGGTGATCAACGCCATGCCTACCAACCCCGCCATGACCGACCTCCCCCTCAAGGACCGCATCGCCCTCGTCGTCGGGGCCTCGCGCGGCATCGGCTATGAGAGTGCCCTCGCGCTGGCGAAGGCTGGCGCGCATGTCATCGCCACGGCCCGGACGGTGGGTGGGCTGGAAGAGCTTGACGATGCCATCTTCGCCGCCACCGGCAAACACGCGACCCTGATCCCGTTCGATCTGGTGGACGGCGGTGCGATCGACCGTCTCGGCGGCGCCATCTATGAGCGCTTCGGTCGGCTGGACATCTGGGTGCAGGCGGCCGCGACCATGGGGGCCTCGGGCCTGACCCCGGTCAGCCACGCCGATCCCCGCATCTGGGCCAAGGTCGAGAAGACCAATTTCACCGCCGTCTATCGCCTGATCCGCTCGCTGGAGCCCCTGCTGAAGGTCTCCGATGCCGGACGCGCCATCTATCTCACCACCAGCGTCGCCGCCGCGCCCAGAGCCTTCTGGGGCCTATATGCCGCGACCAAGGCGGGGGCCGAAGCCCTGGTCAAATGCTGGGCGGACGAGATCGAATCCATGCCGATCCGGGTCTCGATCGTCGATCCGGGCCGGATGCGCACGGCGATGCGGGCCCAGGCCTTTCCGGGCGAGGACCCGAACGACGTCATCCATCCGTCGGCGATCGGCCCCTTGATCGTGGAACTGGCCCGCGGAGACCTGGAGCCCCCGCTGGAGGTCCGCTTCAGGGACTGGAGCCAGGGCCCGGGCGTGGCGGCGCTGATCTGAATTCCGTCCACGCTTGGTTTGTGCCAATGTGGTGCGATGAATTCGAGATCCGCAATCGATGAGCCAAACTTGGCCAACCTCAACGATCTCGTCCGTGGGATCGTGAGCCGTTCTGCGCTCAAAGATCAAGTGCTTGATGTTTCACTCGAATTCGCTCCTGACGATGCTGGCTCTGGCTTTGTCAGAGTACTGCTCAATGTAAAGGATGCTGAAAAGATGCCGCAGGCTGACCTTCTGATCCTGCTCGAACAAATCGAAGATGGCGTGTTCGAACAAGACCATTGGTACGCCAGCGTTCGGTTTTCAGAAGCGGCGTAGTGTCCAGTTTCGACACCGAGCTTCTTGACGTCGCCCTCAATCTTGTCTCTCGCGCGCCGGGACAAAGAGGAAAGCTATCACAAGCCAAGGTGCGGCGTAGCATTTCGACATCCTACTATGCGCTATTTCATTTCTTGATTAACGACATGACTTACAAGGTTGCCGGTTCGGGAGCCACGTTGAGTAAGCAAAGGCGAATACTAGCCAGGACGATCACCCATAGCGGCCTCACGACAACCCTTAAAAAGATTGCCGGCGCTGCGGTCGACTCATCCGTCCAAGAGTTTTTGGGTGCGCCGAATAACGTCGCTCCTCGCTTTGCTCGGAACTTGGCGAAGGCGTTCGTGGACGCCCAAAGCAAGAGACATGACGCCGACTACAACATGAACAAGGCCCTGACGGCACTGGATGCACGTCTGCTGCATTCTCGCGTCAAGGACGTCATCGGCAAATGGCGAACCGCGAGCTCGCGAGATGAGAAGGCGTTCAAACACGCCTTGAGCATTCTCATCTTGCTGAAGGGTCAGCTGCGAGCCGAGAACTAGTCCGCCCCTACTTCTTCGGTGCGTGCTTCTGCCCGGTCCGCACGCGACCAGAGCGCGACACCTGCCTGGCCCCGCCACGCGCGCCCTTCTGGACCGCGACGGACGAGCCGGCCTTCTTGTTGGCGCTGGCCTTCAATCCCGCCAGCGGCTTCAGCTTGGTCTTGCCGGCCTTCTTCTGCTCCAGCGCCTTGCCGGGCAGGTTGGACAGCATCTCGGCGCGTTCGGCCTTCTTGATGACCTTGCGCGGCGCGGTCTTGGCGTCGCCCTTGTAGCGTTCGGGACCCGATTTGGACCCGCCCGGGGCATAGGGGTTCTCGCTGCCCGACTTCACGATCAGACGGATCGGCGTGCCCGGCAGGTCGAAGGACTCGCGCAGATTGTTGACCAGATAGCGTTTGTACTGCTCCGGCATGGCCTCGGCGCGGCTGGCCATCAGCACGAAGGTCGGCGGGCGGGCCTTGGTCTGGGCCATGTATTTGGGCTTGATCCGCTTGCCGTCGACGGCCGGGGGCGGATGCCTCTGGGTCGCCATGGACAGCCAGTCGTTCAGATCCTTGGTCTTGACCTTGACCGACCAGGTGGCGTGGGCCTGAAGCACGGCGGGCATCAGCCGCTCGACGCCGCGGCCGCTGTGCGACGACAGGGCCACGAACGGCGAGCCCTTCAGCTGGGGCAGCTTGTCCTCGGCCATCTGGCTGAGCTTGGCCAGCCTGGCTTGCGGGCTTTCCTCGAGGTCCCATTTGGCCGCGACATAGACCAGCGCCCGGCCCTCGCGCTCGACCAGATCGGCCAGCTGCAGGTCCTGGGTGTCGAAGGCATCGTCCTTGTCCATGACCAGAACGACCACTTCGGCGAAGGTGATGGCGCGGATGGTGTCGGCGACCGACAGCTTCTCCAGCTTCTCCTGCACCCGGGCCTTGCGGCGCATGCCGGCGGTGTCGACGAGCCGGATGTTCTGGCCTTCGTATTCCCAGTCGACCGAGATGGAGTCGCGGGTGATGCCGGCCTCGGGGCCGGTCAGCATCCGGTCCTCGCCGATCAGGCGGTTGATCAGGGTCGACTTGCCGGCGTTGGGGCGGCCGATGATGGCGATGCGGATCGGCTTGTCGGGCTCGTCGACCTCCTCGACGAAGATGTCGGCCGAGGCGGCGACCACGGCGGCATACAGGTCCGCCATACCCTCGCCATGCTCGGCCGAGATGGCGACCGGCTCTCCGAAGCCCAGCGAATAGGCCTCGCCGATGCCGCCGCCGCTCTCGCGACTCTCGGACTTGTTGGCCAGCAGGATCACGGGCTTGTGCTGTTTGCGCAGGCGTTCGGCGAAGATCTGGTCCAGCGAGGTCACGCCCTCGCGCGCGTCCATCATGAACAGGATCAGGTCGCCGTCCTCCAGCGCCGCCTCGGTCTGTTCGCGCATCCGCGATTCGAGGCTGTCGTCGGTGACGTCCTCATAGCCGGCTGTGTCGATCAGCGTCAGGTCCATGTCGCCGATGTTGCCGTCAGCATACCGGCGATCGCGGGTCACGCCCGGCCGGTCATCGACCAGCGCCAGGCGCTTGCCCACAAGGCGGTTGAACAGGGTCGACTTGCCCACATTGGGGCGGCCGACGATGGCGACTTTGAGAGCCATGTCGGCCTTCTAACGCAGTTCGGGGGGCGAGCGATATCGGTTCAGATGCACTTAGCATCTGAACCCAGATCATCGCTCCAACTAAAGTAGGGCCATTTTTTGGATTCAGGTCGAATCGACCTGAAGCAAAAATGGACCACGTCAGCGAATGCTGACGAGATCGCCCTTGTCGGTGAGAACATAGAGGGCGCCGTTGTAGGCGGCGGGGGCGATATAGACCGGGCCGCCCATGCGGATCGAGGCGGTCTGGGCGCCGGTCTTGGGATCAAGGGCGACCAGCTCGCCGTCCGAATTGGTCAGGACCAGTCGGCTCGAGGCCATCAGGGGACCCGACCAGATCGGCCTTACGGTCCGATCGAAGAAGCCGAACATGCCGCCCTCCTGGCGAACACGGCCCTCGTTGAGGTCACGGGTCCAGTAGATCTGGCCGCTGTCGCGGTTGATGACGGTCAGTTCGCCTTCCTTGGACACGACATAGACCACCTCACCCACCGGCAGGGGCGCATTGACGCCGCCAATCGGCAGAGGTGCCCATTTCGGCTGGCCCGACCGGATGTCCATGGCGGACATCACGCCGGAATGGCTGACGGCATAGACCACCCCGCGGCTGATGACCGGGCGGCCGGCGATGTCGCGGATTTCGGAAAGGGCGCTGGTGCGGCTCGTGCGCGACAGCACCTGCTGCCAGAGGGACTGGCCTGTGGAGGCGCGCAGGGCAATGACTTCGCCGGACGAGAAGGGTGCGATCACCGTATCGCCGATCACCGCCGGGCTGGAGGCGCGCAAGAGCCGGGCCGGCTCGGGAATGCCGCGATAGGACCAGTCCTGACGGCCGGTAGCGGTGTCGAAGGCCTGGATCTGGTTCTCGACGTCGACAACAAAGACCCGGCTGCCCGAGACCGTCGGGGCACCATGGATCGGCACATCGACCGGGGTGGTCCAGATCACGGCACCGGAGGCCTGGTCGATGGCGGTGATGGTGCGATAGCCCGAAGCCACGAAGACCTTGCCGCTGCCGACGGCCACGCCACCGCCGAAGCCGCCGCCATCCGAGCGGCCGCCCATGCCGAGGAAACCGGTTCGGCGCGCACTCTCTGCCGGCTTGACGTTGACCCGCCAGGCCTGGGCGCCCGTTCCGGCGTCAAGGGCCGAAACGGTGGATTCGCCATCCAGAACAAACACGCGGCCATTGTCCGCGACGACGGGGGCCATGACCTGACGCGTGCGCGACGAGCCGACACCAATGCCGCGACGCCAGGCAACCGTGAACTCGGCGCCCGCGATCACGTGTTCGACGGCGTTGTCGGCGTTACCGCCCGGCTGGGTCCAGGCAATCGCCGCCTGGGGGCCCGGAATGAAGAAGTCACGGCCGGACAGGGCGGCCGAAGGGACCAGCGCCTGTTCGAACTCCAGTACCGAGATGCGTTGCCCCTCCGTGGCCGTGGCCTGCGGTGCATTGTTCTGGCCGAGGCCGAACGGCAACATGCCCTGCACCGAGCTGCACGAAGCGAGGGTGACGGCGAGCCCGCTCATCAGGGCGACTTTAAGCACGCGATTCATGGGGTACGTCCTGAAGGCGATGATCACGGGCGGGTCGGAGCCGCAGCGGGAGCCGGAAGGGCGGCCGGAGCAGGCGGGGGGACGGGGATGGCAGCCTGGGCCCGCACGATGGCCGCAAGGCCCGGCGCACCGCCGGCGTCGATCGTCGCAATGGCGAGGTCGGCGCGCTGGATGATGATCTCGGGGGTGTCCAGACCATTCTTCAGCAGCACCAGGGCCTCACGAGCTGGCGCGACCTGACCGTTCTGGAGGCGGGCCATGGCCAGGGCTTCCAGGGCGAAGGCACTCAGCGGGCGGCCATCCTTTGCCAGGGGCTCGAGACGGGCCTCGATCTTCGCAAGGGTTTCACCGCTGTCCATAGCCAGCAGCGCGGCCTTGTAACGGGCGGTGTCGGAGAGCAGAGGGTCGCCGGACGCTTGGGCCGCCTCGTCCAGATGCGCAATCGCCTCGGGCACCTTGTTGGCCTCCAGGGCAATGCCGGCGCGCTGCATCAGGGCCATGGCCCGATAGGCACCGTTGCCTTCCTTGGCCGCCTGGATGAAGGCTGCGTCCGCGCCGACCGTATTTCCGGACTGCAAGGATTCCATACCGCGGTCATAGGCGACCGAGGCCTTGTCGGCCTTCGAGGTTTGCCAGCTGTCCCAGCCCCAGAAGGCCAGGGCCGCGACCAGGGCGACCAGAAGAACACCGCCCGCAACGGGCAGCCAGGTGCGGGCCAGCCGCTTGTAGCGATCGGAGCGAAGCTCCTCCTCGACCTGCTCGAAGACATCAACCACGGATACGTCGCCCCCAGAATACGGCTTTCAGGCCGCTGAAACTCAATCCGGCCGGACCCTAGAGGGTCCCCTGCCCCGCCGCAACGCACCGCTTAGGGCGTCGCGGGCTTTTTCGAGAAGTAGGTCTCGACTTCGGCAGGAAAACGGCGGGCCTTCACATCGGCGGCATAGGCCCCAACGGCCCGATCGATATCACTGCGCAGATCGGCGTAGCGGCGGACGAATTTCGGCGTCCAGTCGAACAATCCGAGCATGTCGGGCGTCACCAGGATCTGGCCGTCGCAGGCGGACGAGGCCCCGATACCGATGGTCGGCTTGTCGATGGCGAGGGTGATCTCGCGCGCCAGCCCCTCGGCCACGCCCTCGACCACCACGGCGAAGGCCCCGGCATCGGCGGTCGCCTCGGCCTCGCTCATGACCCGCAGCCGCTCCTCGTCGGTCTTGCCCTTGGCCTTGAAGGCCCCGTCGGTCAGCACCGCCTGGGGGCGCAAGCCGACATGACCCATGACCGGAATGCCGCGCTGGACCAGATAGGCGATGGTTTCCGCGACCGTGGGACCGCTCTCGACCTTGACCCCCTGGGCTCCGGTCTCCTTCATCACGCGGGCGCAGTTCGCATAGGCCTGCTCCTTGCCCCCCTCATAGCTGCCGAACGGCATGTCGATGACCACCATGGCCCGCTTCGAGCCACGCATGACCGCCTGGCCATGCAGGATCATCATCTCCAGGGTCACGCCGACCGTATTGGGCATGCCGTGGACGACCATGCCGACGCTGTCACCGACCAGCAGCAGGTCACAGTGATCGTCCAGCAAGGCGGCCGTCGGGGCGTCATAGGCCGTCAGACAGACAATCGGTTCCCCACCCTTGCGGGCCCGGATGTCGGGCGCGGCGATGCGTTTGACCGCTTCCTGCTTCTGGCTGGACATGGCGAGGCCTCCTGTTCGGACCCTCTAGATAGTCGCCGGCGTCCGTCCCGTCATCCCTTGGGAAGACGGGACGTCGGATCAGAGGTCTTGCGTCAGCCTCGTCACACCGGCGGCAGCCACCGCAATCAGGGCCCCCGCGGCGATCCAGAACAACTGCATTCCGCCCATGGAGCCGAGCTCCAGGCTGGCCAGGCCCAGTTGGTCGAGACCCGACTGGATCATGCCCTCGCTGCTCAGCAAGACGCCGCGGATACCCTGACCGAGAGTGTTCCCCGCCACGACACCGTCGCCGGCTGTCAGGCTGACGCTCATGGTTTCGCGGACAGCCACAACGCCGCCGATGACCCCTGCAAGGCTGAGGGCAAGGAAACGGACCTGAGACCCTTTCTGCAGCTTCTGCTCGACCTGGGCCAGGAAGAGGGCCGAATCGGGCATCTGGGGCGAACGCGCGAACAGGCGCTCGATGTCAGGATCGAACTCGTCAGCCGACATGCTGCGCGCTCCCCAAGGGCTGTCCGGCCTGCGGCTGGAGCCGCGCGCGGAGTTTATCCAGACCACGTTTGACATGAGACTTCACCGTGCCGAGTGGCAAATTGAGGGCGGTGGCGATCTCCGGATGCGCCATGCCGGCCCCGTGACAAAGAGAGACACACAGTCGCTCGGGCTCGCTGAGGCCCTTCAGGGCTTCATCAAGATCGACCCGGCCCGCGTGGTCGGTTGCGGGGGCCGCATCCTCGTTCCCGACTTCGGCGACATAGCGCGCTTCCCGGGCGACCCGCTTGATATAGAGCCGCGCCGCAATCCGCTTGACCCAGGCCGCGAAGGTGCCCTCGCCGCGAAACTCGGCGCAGCGTTCGAACGCCTGGATGAAGGCGTCCTGGGCGATGTCGTCGGCCAGCGAGGGCTGGGCCCCCATCCGCCGCAGCAGGCCGCGCACCGCCGAGCCGTGACGACGGACCAGTTCGCCGAACTCTCGCCGTCCGCCCGCCGCCGCAAGGGCGGCGAGCTCGACGTCGTGCAGGTCGACCAGGGATTGGGTCATGCTCGATTCCCCCTGCCCGCCCGGTCTCAGCCCTTGTTCTTGTTGAAGGCACTCAGGATGATGAAGGCCAGACCGATTGCACCCGGGATGGCAGCAAAGGCGCCGAAGCCCCAGGCCTCTGACTCGCCGAACTTGAAGCCGATGAAGGAGAAGGTGGCGGCGATCCCCAGCGACAGCGCCAGCAGGATCACACCCATCCGCAGGTCCCGCCCGGCGGTCGCCGGCGGTTTCACGGTCTGGCGGGTCAGGGCGTCAATCACCTCGGGCGGCAGCGCCTGCCCCTTGTCGATCGACGCCCGCAGCGTCGCCTGCATGTCACGCCGCTCCTTGCTCTTGAGCCAGGTCGGCACGATCACGATCGCTGCGATCATCGCGAACATCGCGATCGGAATGAAGGTTGGTTCCATCTGGTATTCCCCTGATTTTCGTTCCCGACCGGGCGTGATGTCCCGGCCATCTGACAACAAGAGGCACAGGCGCGGCCGAACGGATGCGAAGCGGCAGGTGAAACTTTCGTAAGGTCGGCGAAACCGCTGCCCCGTCCGTCAGCGGAGCCGGAACGAGACCCGGATCGACCCGCCGAAGCGGCGCGACAGCCAGAGGGCTCACCGCCCCGTCCGCTGGGTCACCGAGCGCGCCGACGGTCACGACCGGCCCGAGGTCGAGGTCTCCGGCTAGACCACCAGCGCCGCATAGAGCTCGGGCTTGAACCCGACCAGGGTCCGGTCGCCGAGGTCCAGAACCGGCCGTTTGATCATCGACGGCTGGGCCAGCATCAGGGCGACGGCCTTGCCGGCATTCAGATCGGCCTTGTCCGCGTCCGGAAGCGCCCGGAACGTCGTGCCGGCGCGGTTCAGCACCGTCTCCCAACCATGCTCGGCCACCCAGGCCTCCAGTCGCGGCCGGTCGATCCCCGCCTTCTTGTAGTCATGAAAGTCGAAGGCCACGCCGTGCTGGTCCAGCCAGACGCGCGCCTTCTTGACCGTGTCGCAGTTGGGGATGCCGTAGAGGGTGACGGGCATGACGGGCTCTCAACAGGAGTTCGCTTTGTGGAGCCGGCCGCAGCTCGGCCAAGCGGCCTGCCGTTACATCGGCGGGATCACGCCGTCCTTGCCCATGGCCAGGAAGCCGGCCGACGTCGTCCCCTTGGGGATGACGGCGTACACCTTCTGACCGACCGCCAGTGAAGCCCGTTCGGTCGGTTCGAAACGCACGACCGGGGTGCCTTCGGGGATCGTGACATTGGCCGAGCCGCCGGCATAGGTGATGGTCAGCATACGGCCGCCGGACGAGGCTTCGTTGCCGGAGACCGTCCCGTTGGTCATGGCGCTCTGGCTCTGGACCGTGCCGTTGGTCATCGCGCTCGACACGACTGAACCGCCACCGCGGGACGCAACAACGCCCGGAACGTCCCAATCATAGTGGCCCTCGCCGGCCCCGCGCATAGATTCAGGAAAGATCACCAGCTCCAGTGACTGAAGGGCCGTCTTCGGACCGGTCGTCGCCGTCCCGACGAAATCGCCGTCCTTGAGGGTCGACAGGCTGGATGCCACCACCCAGACAAAACGGGTTGTCTCAGCAACCGGGACGGCGACCGTGCGGCCGTCCCAGGTCTGGACCGTCATCGAACCGTCCGTCACGGCCTGGACCGTGCCGCGCACCCGCACGGTGCTGCTGCTGGCGTCGAGGACCTCGGCCGCGGGGGCCGTCGGTGCCGGGGCTGAGCATGCGGCGAGCGTCGCCAGCACTGCGGAGACAAGGGCCAGGGTTCTGATCGGTCGCATGGTGTATCCGTTCGTGGGAGAGGGTTCGGCGTTCGCCACCGGGGTCATCGGCAAATATGCACGTTCATGGCGGTGCCTGCCATGGCCCGCCGTCTGCGACGAATGGTCCGCCACCGCCCACCGGTTCGGGGATGCCGCGGGGCGTCAGGGTCAGGCGCCCGGCTGACCTCAGGCCCCCGCCACCCGCGCCAGATCGGCCGTGATCCGCTCGGCCACCTTCAGGCGCTCGGCCGCCGTGTCCCACTCGCCCTTGACCACGATCTTCTGGTCCGGCCGGATCTTCCAGAAGGCATGGTTCTTCTGGATCAGCCCGACCAGCCCCATGGGATTGGGGAAGGTGTTGTTGCGCAGGGTCAGCACCGCCCCCTTGGGCCCGATGTCGATCCGCTCGATACAGGCTGTCTTGCAGTTGGCCTTGATGCCGACGATGCGCAGCAGCTGTTTGGCCTCGTCCGGCAGCGGCCCGAACCGGTCGATCAGCTCGGCGGCCAGGGCCTCGCGCGTCTCGGAGTTTTCGGCGTCCGACAGACGGCGGTACAGGCTCAGACGGACGTTCAGGTCGGGGACGTATTCCTCGGGGATAAGCACCGCCGCCCCGACATTGATCGCCGGCGACCAGCCGCGATCGACGACCCCGCCGCCCTCGCCTGACAGACGCAGCTCCGAAACCGCATCCTCCAGCATCTGCTGGTACAGCTCGACGCCGACCTCACGGATATGGCCGGACTGTTCGTCGCCCAGCAGATTGCCGCCTCCGCGCTGGTCCAGATCATGGCTGGCCAGCTGGAAGCCGGCCCCGAGGTTGTCCAGCGACTGCAGCACCTGCAGCCGGCGCTCGGACGACAGGCTCATGGGCCGGTTCGGCGGCGTGGTCAGATAGGCGAAGGCGCGCGCCTTGGCCCGGCCGATGCGACCCCGGATCTGGTGCAGCTGGGCCAGGCCGAACATGTCGGCCTTGTTCACAATCAATGTGTTGGCGGTCGGAACATCAAGTCCGGACTCAACAATCGTGGTCGACAGCAGCAGATCGTAGCTGCCGTCGTAGAAGGCGCTCATCACGTCTTCCAGCTGGGTCGGTGACATCTGGCCGTGGCCGACCACGAATTTGATCTCAGGCACCTTCTCGCGAAGGAACTGTTCGATATCCGGCAGGTCCGACAGGCGCGGCACGACATAATAGGCCTGACCCCCGCGATATTTCTCGCGCAGCAGGGCCTCGCGGACCAGCACCGGGTCCCAGGGCGTGACATAGGTCCGCACCGCCAGACGATCGACCGGCGGGGTGGCGATGATCGACATCTCCCGGATGCCCGACAGGGCCATCTGCAGCGTCCGCGGGATGGGTGTGGCGGTCAGGGTCAGCAGGTGCACATCGGCACGAAGGCCCTTGAGCTTCTCCTTGTGCTTGACCCCGAAACGCTGCTCTTCATCAACGATAACAAGGCCCAGATCCTTGAACCCGACCTGATCACTGAGCACCGCATGGGTGCCGACCACGATCTCGAACGCGCCGTCCTTCAGCCCTGCCCGCGTCTCGGCGGCGTCCCTGGCCGTCACCATCCGCGACAGGTGGCGCACCTTGACCGGCCAGCCGGCGAACCGCTCGCTGAAGGTCTTGAAATGCTGCCGCGCCAGCAGGGTTGTCGGGCAGACGATGGCCACCTGCTGCCCGCTCATGGCCACGACAAAGGCAGCCCGCAGCGCGACCTCGGTCTTGCCGAAGCCGACGTCGCCGCAGATCAGACGATCCATCGGCGTGCCCTTGCCGAGATCCTCCAGCACATCGCCGATGGCGTTCAGCTGGTCGTCCGTCTCCTCATAGGGGAAGCGGGCGCAGAATTCGTCGAACAGCCCCTGCGGTGGCACAATGGCGGCCGAGGTCCGCAGCGACCGCTTGGCCGCGAGCGCGATCAGCCCCTCGGCCATGTCACGGAGACGGGCCTTGGCCTTGGCCTTGCGCGCCTGCCAGCCCGCCCCGCCCAGCCGGTCCAGCTGCGCCCCGTCGGTCTCGGAGCCATAGCGGGTCAGGAGGTCGATGTTCTCGACCGGCAGATACAGTTTGCTGTCGCCGGCATAGAGCAGCTCCAGACAGTCGTGCGGGGCCTGCTGGATCTCCAGCGTCTTCAGCCCCTCATAGCGGCCGATCCCGTGATCCAGGTGGACCACCAGATCGCCGGTCGTCAGGGCCGAGGCCTCGGCCAGGAAGTTTGACGCCCGCCGCTTCTTCTTCGGCCGCGCCAGCCGGTCGCCCAGCATGTCGGTCTCGGAGATGACGGCGATGGCATCCGTCTCGAACCCGTGCTCGACCGGCAGGACGCCGCGCAGATAGATATCCTTCGGCGCCGCCTGGACATCGGCCCAGTTCCGCACCGCCACCACATGTTCCAGCCCGTGGTCCGACAGCATGGCCGCCAGTCGCTCGGACGAACCCTCGGTCCATGAGGCGAACAGCACCCGCTTGCCCGCCGCCTTCAGCGCCTCGGCGTGGCGCGCCACGGCCTCGAACAGATTGACGCTGTCCTGCGCCCGCTCGGCGGAGAAATTCCGCCCCAACCGGCCCCCGGCATCCTCACCGGGCCCGTGGAAGGGCGACAGCCGTCGCACCCAGCGGCCGGCCAGGGCGCTGTTCCAGTCGCCCTCGCCCAGATACAGCCGCTCCGGCGGCAGGGCCCGATACGCCGCCCCGCCCTTGCCCATGGCGGCGTCGCGCCGGGCCTCATAGGCGTCCCGGGTCAGGTTCCAGCGCTCGGCCCGCGCCGCCTCCACCTGATTGTCGAGGAACAGCCGCGCATCGTCCGGCAGATAGTCGAACAGGGTCTCGAGCCGGTCGTAGAGCAGCGGCAGCCAGTGTTCCATGCCCTGCCGCCGCGCGCCCTCGCTGATCGCGGCGTAGAGCGGATCGTCGCCCGCCGCCCCGAACAGGCCCAGATAGCCGGTGCGGAAACGCGAGATGCTGTCGGGGTCCAGCAGGGCCTCGGACACCGGTGCCAGATGCACTTCGCGGCGCTGACCGGTCGACCGCTGGGTCGCCGGGTCGAAGGTTCGGATCGACTCCAGCTCGGAGCCGAACATGTCCAGCCGCACCGGCTCCTCAAAGCCCGGCGGATAGACGTCGATGACGCCGCCGCGCACCGCGAACTCGCCCTTCTCGGACACGGTCGAGGCCCGCATATAGCCGTTGGCGGCGAAATAGCGCTCCAGCGCCGCCGTATCGAGATCAAGTCCGACCGTGGTCTGGAACCCGGCCCCGTTGGTGATCTCGCGTGGCGGTGTCCGCTGCATGGCCGCGCCGACAGTGGTCACGACCAGCATCGGCTTGCGGTCGCCCGGCGCGCGCTGCGCCAGTCGCGTCAGCGCCGCCATCCGCTCCGCCGAAACCGAGGACGTCGGGCTCAGCCGGTCATAGGGCAGACAGTCCCAGGCCGGAAACTCGACCACCTCGACGCCCTCGGCAAAGAAGCCGAACGCCTGAACGAATTCGCCCATCCGGGCATAGTCGCGCGCGAGGAACAGCCCGACGCCACCCCCGGCCTTCAGCTGTTCGGCCACGACCAGGGCATCGAGCCCCTCGGGGGCGCCGCCCAGTTCCTGTTCGCTGCGTTTCGGACCCGCACCGTCCATCAACCGGCACCCTCGGCCACGGCCAATGCCACATGATCGCGCATGAAGACCCGGATCTTCGCCATCACCGGAGTCTCATGCTCCCCGGGCGTCGGCTCGGTGCCGATGATCCAGGCGTACAGCCGGTGATCGTCGTCCTCGGACAGCAGGTGTTCCAGACTGTCCAGTTCGCCCTCGTCGAGCGTCGGCCCGACCTGGTCCACGAACGGACCCAGCACCAGATCGGCTTCGCGGAACCCCCGCCGCCAGGCCCGGAAGGTGATCCGGCCGAGTCGTTGCTTCAGACGTGCATCAATATCGGCCACAAGGTTCCTTGCCCGGTCGGTGAGGTTCAATCGCGATGCGGAGATAGCGTTCCAGACGCGCTTTCGCCAGCTATGCTGTCGATCGATGCGGCCGCAGATTCTCTTTCCCCTGTTCGCGGAGGTTTCCAGCCTGAAGGGCGTGGGGCCGAAGATCCTGCCGCTCGTCCAGAAACTGGCCGGGCCGCTGGTCCGCGACCTGGCCTTCCTGTCCCCTTCGGCCCTGATCATGCGCCAGCCGATGACGGCGGCGAATGCGGTCGAGGGACAGGTCGGCATCTTCGAGATCGTCATCGACCGGCTGATCGTCCCCGGCAAGCCGGGCGTGCCGATCAAGGTCCGGGCCTCCGACGACACCGGCTTTGTCCACATGATCTGGTTCGGCGGCTCGGCCCAGCACATCGACCGCCTGCTGCCCAGGGGCCAGAAGCGGCTCGTTTCCGGCAAGGTCGAACGCTTCAACGCCGAGGTCCAGATCGTCCACCCGGACATCTTCACCCCGGAACAGGCGGGCGAAATCGCGGCGATCGAGCCGGTCTATCCGGCGACCGCCGGCCTGTCGTCGCGCGTGGTCCGCAAGCTTGTCCAGACCGCCCTCACCCATGCCCCCGACCTGCCGGAGTGGCAGGACCCCGCCTGGCTTGCCAGAACCCGCTGGCCCGGCTGGCGCGCCGCGCTCGAGGCCCTGCACACCCCGACCTGCGAGCCCGAGCTGGAACCTGACGCCCCGGCGCGGCAGCGGCTGGCCTATGACGAGCTTCTGGCCCACCAGCTGGCGCTGGCGCGTCGCCGTCGGGCGCGACAGATCACCCCGGGCCCCCGCATCGCCCCGGGCGAAGCCTCCGCCCGGCTTCTGGCCGCCCTCGGCTTCGACCTGACCCGGGCCCAGCAGCAGGCCGTGGCCGAGATCCGCCGCGACCTGGCCTCGGGCGAACAGATGGGCCGGCTGCTGCAGGGCGACGTCGGCTCGGGCAAGACCGCGGTCGCGGCGCTGGCGCTGGCGGATACGGCCGCCTCGGGCTTCCAGGCCGCCCTGATGGCCCCCACGGAGATTCTCGCCCGCCAGCACTGGCAGCGACTGGCCCCCATGCTGGAGGCCGCCGGCGTCCCGACCGTTTTGCTGACCGGCCGCGACACCCCGGCCGAGCGCCGCACGCGGCTCGCTGCCCTGGCCTCGGGCGAGGCCGGGGTCGCCATCGGCACCCATGCCCTGTTCCAGGATGCCGTCCGTTTCGACCGGCTGGCGCTCGCCGTCATCGACGAACAGCACCGGTTCGGCGTCAATGAGCGCCAAAGGCTGCAGGCCAAGGGCGATCCCCGCACCGGCGGCGTCCATCTGCTGACCATGTCGGCCACCCCCATCCCGCGCACCCTGGAACTGACCCAGTACGGCGAGCTCTAGGTGTCGCGCCTGAACGAAAAGCCGCCGGGCCGGACGCCGATCACCACCGCCGTCCTGCCGCTGGCCCGCATCGGCGAGGTCGCCAAACGGCTCAAGGCCGCGATCGATAGCGGTGCCCAGGCCTACTGGATCTGCCCCCTTGTGGCCGAGAGCGAGACGGTCGACCTCGCCGCCGCCGAGGCCCGGGCCGCCGACCTGCGCCGCATCCTCAAGGTCGAGGTCGGCCTCGCCCACGGCCAGATGCCGGGCGCCGAGCGCGAGGCCGTCATGACCGACTTCGCCGATGGCCGCATCCCCCTGCTGGTCGCCACCACCGTGGTCGAGGTCGGGGTCGATGTGCCCAATGCCACCATCATGGTCATCGAACACGCCGACCGCTTCGGCCTGGCCCAGTTGCACCAGTTACGCGGCCGGGTCGGGCGTGGGGCCAAGGCCAGCGCCTGCATCCTGCTGTATGGCGGCGGGGACGACGGGCTCGGTGAAACGGCCCGCCTCAGGCTCGAGACCCTGCGCCGCACCGAGGACGGCTTCGAGATCGCCGAGGAGGATTTCCGCCTGCGCGGCGGCGGCGATCCGCTCGGCCTGAAACAGAGCGGCTTCCCGGCCTACCGCTTCGCCGACCCGATCCGGCACCGGTCGCTAATGCTGGCGGCGTTCGATGACGCCCGACTGGTGCTGGGCCGCGATCCGGACCTGACGTCTCCGCGCGGCGAGGCGGTCAAGGTGCTGGAAGCCCTGTTCGACTGGCGCAACGACCGGCCGGGGATTGATTAGCTGAAGCCGGGCTGGATGCCTTGTCATCCCCGACGGAGCGAAGCGGAGATCGGGGACGGCTGCTGCACCCCTTCTTTCCGGCCTCCCGGACAGCCCGCTTGGGCTGAGCCGGGAGCAAGGCCGCCACGGCCCAGCAAGAAAGAGCTTGTCCCTCGTTCAGCGATACGATCCCAACGGATGTGCTGTCTCCGCCCGTCTCCCGGCTCAGCCCAAGAGGGCTGTCCGGGAGAGATCAGAGAGGGCCTCTCCCGTCCCCGATCTCCGCTTCGCTGCGTCGGGGATGACAAGACGCTTGAACCTGTGTCGCTTGCCTCAAGGGTGCGAAGAGGCTCGGGTTGTGTCGTCGGGCAGACTTGGTCGCCCGAAGGAAGCCGGCATCGGAGAAGTTTGCCGTGGCTTCCCGCAACTCTTCAATCACAGTGTCGAGGATGGGGAGACACACGGTCGCATCGGTATCCCGAGCGTTCTTCAGCGCGCCATGGGCTTCGATGACCAGGGTGGCTACGAGCAGCCAATCGTAGGAATCCAGCGTCGCCGGTTGTACCAACAAAAAATGTGCTCGCTCCGCAGCCAAAGCGGCCCGCTTCCGGTGACTTTCGGCCTCATCCATTCGCCAGAGATGCCTTCCCACTCGCTAACGTGCAATGACGCTTTCTGACCTTGGCGAACATCCAGCCGAACACAGCGCCTAGCGCTTGGTTCGCCGCCGCCAGACCGCCATCCGCGCCTGAACATCTGCTTCAATATCGCCATAAAACAGATTGTAAGGCCGTGACTTCCTGCGATCGGCCCAGTTGCCGGTCTCGCGGAAGGACTCGGTCTTCAGCTCGGTGTGACGCAGCAGGCCGCCGCGGCACTGGGTGGCGATTTCGCGGGCCATCAGGGCCGGGCGAACACCCCATTCGAGGCCGGTGGCATTGGTCGCCCCCTGATGCAGGCGCGCCTCGACCGGGGCGGTGTCGGTCGAACCGGTCACCGGGTTGACGCACAGGGCCTCCCGGCCCGCGAGATCGACCAGCCGGCCCCGGGCGTCCCAGACCAACGCCCGCCTCAGCCGCCGTTGCCCGGCCCCGTCATTGCCCTCGCTGACCGGCGACCAGGCGACGATACAGCCGACCTGGGCGCGGCTGGCGCAGGCCGGAACCTCGGCCGTCAAGTAATCCACGGCGGCAATGACATCCACCAGATAGACGGCCACAAGCCGGGCGCGCAGGGCCGGGTCGCCGGCCACCCGCTCGCGCACCAGACGCTCGACCAGATCGCCTCCCTGCTCCACGCCGGCCAGCACAATGGGGCCGTCCGGATGTTGCTTGATCCAGACATCGAAGGCCGCGGCGATGTCGCGCCAGGCGAAGGCCCGGGCCTCGCGCGCATCTTCGCGTAGCGTCAGCCGGGTGTAGAGGCTGCTCTGGCGATAGCGCGGGGCGCTGATCGCACCGGCCCGCGCGAAGGGGCCGGCATAGTTCGGCAGCACCACCCGCCGCAGCCAGGCGTCGGCGGCGGGATCGCCGATGGGGCCATTCCACTCGCGGCCGCCGTCAAAGGTGGTCGAATGGACGAAGAAGATCGACGCCGGGCCCGCGTCCGCGCCGCGCTCATCACGCAGCGCCCAGGCCGCCGGCGTGCCATAGTCGGGGGCCGGCGGCGGCGTATAGGTCTGGAAAGGCACCTTGGGGTCCAGACCGGCCTGAAGGATGTCACCCCGCCAGATCGCCAGGGCCGTGGCCAGCAGAAGCACGATGCCAAGGCCGGTCCAGCCGGCCCACTGGCGCAGGCTCATCCGGCCGGGCTTCATCGATAGGGATCCGTCGTTGCGAGGAAGTTCTGGACATAACGCCGGACCCCCTCTTCCAGCGGCGTCGACTGGCCCTCGAAGCCTGCGGCCCGCAGCCGCTGCATCCGCGCCTCGGTGAAATACTGGTATTTGTCGCGGATGCTCTCCGGGGTGTCGACATAGTCGACCCGGGGTGTCTTACCCGCAGCGGCGAAGGTCGCATGGGCCAGGTCGAGGAAGGACCGCGCCTGTCCCGAACCCGCATTGAACACGCCGGAGACATGCGGCGCATCGAGCAGCCATTCGACGATATCGACCACGTCCTCGACAAAGACGAAGTCGCGCATCTGGCCGCCGTCGGCAAAGGCCGGGTTGTGCGACCGGAACAGGGTGACCGGTTCGTCGGCCGCAACCTTGGGCCAGATCTGGGCCACGACCGACTTCATCCCGCCCTTGTGGCCCTCGTTCGGGCCGTAGACGTTGAAGAATTTCAGCCCGGCCCACTGGCTCGGCGACTGACCGCGATCCGACTGCCGTGCCGCATACTGATCAAACAGCATTTTCGAATAGCCATAGGCATTTAGCGGACGAAGCGCGCTCAATGCCTCAAGGCTGTCATCGTCCTCGAACCCGGCCTCGCCGTCGCCGTAGGTCGCCGCCGAGGAGGCGTAGATCAGCCGCGCATCGCGCAGGGCGCACCAGTCCCAGATGTCCCGCGACAGGCTGAAATTGGTCCGCAGGATCAGGTCGGCGTCCGGCTCGGTGGTCGAGGAGATCGCCCCCATATGCACCACGGCCTCGATCGATTCCGCATGGCGCTCCAACTGGTCGAACAGTTCCTCCGGCTGCCAGAAGTCGGCGATCGGGTGTTTGGCGATGTTCCGCCACTTGCCGAGGGACGCCTCCTCCAGCCGGTCGCAGACAACCACGTCGCGCCGGTCCTCGGCACACAGACGGGCGACGATGTGGGAGCCGATGAAGCCCGCACCGCCGGTGACCACGATCATGCGCCGGCTCATGTTTCGTCCTTCATCTTCCCGATCGTCCTGGTCGTCGAATAGCCGTCCTCGAAGGTGGCCAGCCTGACCTCCCCGCCCCAGCTCTCGACCAGGTCACCGCCGACCACGGCCTCGCGGCTGTAGTCCGCCCCCTTGATCAGCACATCGGGCCGCAACCGCTCGATCAGGGCGATGGGGGTCGGATCATCAAAGGCCGTGACCCGGTCCACAGACTGCAGCCCGCCGATGACCACGGCCCGACTGTCCAGATCGTTGATCGGCCGGCCCTCGCCCTTCAGCCGCCGCACCGAGGCGTCCGTATTCAGCGCCACCACCAGCCGGTCGCACCAGCCACGCGCCTGGGCCAGATAGGCGACGTGGCCCCGGTGCAGGATGTCGAAACAGCCGTTGGTGAAGCCGACCCTCAGCCCCTGCCGTTTCCAGCCCTCGACCACCTGCGCCAACTCCTCCAGCGGCATGACCTTGGCGTGGGCGCCCGCGGCGTGCTGGCTCATCTCGGCGTCGATCAGCTCTGCCGGGCTGACCACAGCCGTGCCCGCCTTTCCGACCACCACACCCGAGGCGAGGATGGCAAATTCGACGGCCGTCTCCAGCGAGGCACCAGCCCCCAACGCCAGCCCCAGGGCCGCCAGACCGGTGTCACCGGCCCCCGAAACGTCAAACACTTCACGGGCGCGGCCGGGGAAATGGCGCACCGGTCCGCCGCGCCGCATCAGGCTCATGCCCTTGCCCGCCCGCGTGACCACCACCGCCTTGACCGTCGTGGCATCGAGCAGGGCCGCCAGCGCCGTCTCGACCTCGGCATCCGTCTCGACCGGCAGGCCCGTGGCCCCGGCCAGTTCACTGGCATTGGGCTTGATCAGATCAACCGCACCATAGCGGGCGAAGTCCCGACCCTTGGGGTCAACCACGACCGGCGCACCGGCCTTTTGCGCCGCGGCCAGCGCCTGGGCGATCACCGCATCGCTGACCACACCCTTGGCATAGTCCGACAGTAGATAGACGGAAGCCCCCGTAAAGGCGTCGCTTTCCTTGCCGGGCAAGGCCGCAGCCTCATCGTCGAGCCGCAGCAGCTGCTGCCCGGCGGCCACGAAGCGCGTCTTGACGATGGTGGCGACCCCGACGCGACGCTCGATCACGTCCTCAATGCCCGGTTCGGCAGCGATCAGCGCTGCCAGTTCGTCACCGGCCGCGTCCTGGCCGGCCACGGCACCCAGCCGTGCCACGCCGCCCAGGGCCGCGACATTGCGGGCCACATTGCCGACCCCACCGGGCATGGCCGTCATCCGACGCGTGCGAAGGATCGGGATCGGCGCTTCCGGCGAAATCCGGCTGACCTCGCCATAGACATAGCGGTCCAGCATCAGGTCGCCGACGCAGGCGACCTTCAGCCCACGCAGCCGCTCCAGCAAGGTCTGGAGTTCTCCGAGATCGAGGGTCCGTTCAGCCATCTGCTTGGCCTATCGGATTCAGGCCGCTTTCGCCATCCGCGCCTTGGTCAGGTCGTCATAGGCGATCAGATCAGCCGCCAGCGCCTCAAACTGGTCCAGAGGCACCATGTTCGGCCCGTCCGACGGCGCATTGTCGGGGTCCTGGTGGGTTTCCATGAATACGGCGTCCACGCCCACCGCCACGGCGGCGCGCGCCAGCACCGGCACAAACTCCCGCTGCCCGCCAGAGGACGTCCCCTGCCCGCCCGGCTGCTGCACCGAATGGGTCGCATCGAACACCACAGGGCAGCCGATCTCGCGCAGGATCGGCAAGGCCCGCATGTCCGACACCAGGGTATTGTAGCCGAAGCTGGCCCCGCGCTCGCAGGCCATGACATTCGGATTGCCCGCTCCGACCACCTTGGCGATGACATTCTTCATGTCCCAAGGGGCCAGGAACTGGCCCTTCTTGATGTTGATCGCCTTGCCCGTCGCGGCGGCGGCCAGCAGCAGGTCAGTCTGGCGGCTCAGGAAGGCCGGGATCTGCAGCACATCCACCGCCTCGGCGGCGATGCGGCAATGTTCCTCGGTGTGAACGTCGGTCAGGACCGGCAGGCCGGTAACCTCGCGAATCTCGGCGAAGATGGGCAGGGAGCCCTCCAGACCGAAGCCGCGCGCAGCGGTCGCCGAGGTGCGGTTGGCCTTGTCGAAACTGGTCTTGTAGATGACGCCGACATTCAGCCGCTCACCGATCTCCTTCAAGGCATGGGCCATTTCCAGCGCGTGCTGGCGGCTTTCCAGCTGGCACGGGCCGGCGATGAAGACGATCCGCTGGCCCCCACCGATGGAGACCGGCCGCTTCAGGCCCTGCGAGATATCGATAACGGCGTTCGGCTTGGACAAGGCGGAATTCCCGGATTTGCGGCTTGGCTATGCGCGGTCAATGCCGCACTCATGCGGCGATCAGGTGGCGTCGGACGACGAGGTTCGCAAGCTATCACGGAGCCCGACCGCATGACCACCAAGGCCGACGACTCCCCGGTGATCCTGTGGTTCCGCCGGGATTTGCGGCTGGCGGACAATCCGGCCCTGACCCACGCTGTCGAGACCGGCCGCCCGGTCATCCCTGTCTACATCCTCGACCCGGGTGCAGCCGCTTCGACGGGCGGGGCCTCGCGCTGGTGGCTGGACAAGTCCCTGCGCGCGCTCGACGCCTCGCTGCGGGAACTCGGCTCGCGCCTGATCCTGCGACGCGGCGACAGCGAGGCCGAGCTGCGACGGCTGATTCGTGAGGCCGGGGCCGGCACCGTCTTCCTGAACCGCCGCTTCGAGCCCGAAGCCTTCGCCCGTGACGCCGACATCGCCCAAGGCCTTCAGGCCGAGGGCATCCTTTGCAAGGGCTGGAACGGCACCCTGCTGGCGCGACCGGGTTCGGTGCTCAACGGCTCCGGTCAGCCCTACAAGGTCTTCACCCCCTTCCACCGGGCCCTGCTGGCGACCGCGGTCGCACCGCCGCCCACCCCCGCGCCCGACCAGCTGACGACGCCGACAGGGCTCGCTTCCGACGACATCCATAGCTGGGACCTGCATCCTGCCCGGCCGGACTGGTCCGGTGGCTTCGACTGGACGCCGGGGGAAGCCGGGGCCGAGGCCGCCCTGGCGGCCTTCGTGTCACGCGGGCTGAAGTCCTACAGCCTCGGCCGCGACATTCCCGCCGAACCGGCCACCAGTCGCCTTTCGCCCCATCTGCATTTCGGCGAGATCAGCCCCTGGCGCGCGATCGGGGCGGCCCGGGCCGCAGCCGCCGAGGGTCGCGTCCCGGCCGCAGAGGTCGACAAATTCGTCGCCGAGATCGGCTGGCGGGAGTTCTCCGCCCATCTGCTGCATGCCTTCCCGCAGATCACCGACACGGCCTTCCGGCCCGAGTATGACGCCATGCCCTGGCGCGACGACCCGGCCGGGCTAGAGGCGTGGCAGCGCGGCCGCACCGGCTATCCGGTTGTAGATGCCGGCATGCGTGAGCTCTGGACAACCGGCTTCATGCACAATCGGGTGCGGATGATCGTGGCCTCCTTCCTGGTCAAACACCTGCTGATCGACTGGCGCGAAGGCGAGCGATGGTTCCGGGATACGCTGGTCGATGCCGATCTGGCGTCGAATCTGCAGAATTGGCAGTGGGTCGCTGGATCCGGAGCCGATGCGGCCCCGTATTTCCGCATCTTCAATCCCGTCACACAGGGTCAGAAATTCGATGCAGAAGGTCGCTATGTCCGCCGCTGGGTTCCGGAGCTCCGAAAATTGCCGGATCGGTGGCTTCATGCCCCTTGGACAGCCCCCATCGGTGTGCTCGATCTGGCCGGGGTCCGGCTGGGTCGCGACTATCCGCGGCCCCTGGTCGATCATGCCATGGCGCGGGAGCGGGCCCTTGAAGCCCTCAAGACCGTCGTCGGCAGCCGCGCGGTCGCAGAGGATTGACGGCATCGCCGGTTCGCCCGCAGGGTCCGGGACATGAGTTCTGTAACCGTTGAAAGTCCTGCCGCCGCGCGCACGCCGCCGGTGTTCGCCCTCCTGCTGCGTCTTCTGACCGCCAACTGGACCTGGGGGCGGCTGACCCTGACTCTGCCCAATGGCGAGGTGCACCAGCTTGAAGGCCGAACGCCCGGGCCGAATGCGGTGATGAATGTGATCGACTATCGTTTCGCCCGGCGAGTGCTGGCCAGTGGCGATATCGGCTATGCCGAGGGCTATATCGCCGGCGAGTGGGACAGCCCCCATCTGGCCGTGCTGCTCGAGACCCTGGCCAACAACTACGACCACATCCGCCGGCTGTTCGACGGCAATGCCGTGATGCTGGCGTTCAACTGGCTGTCGCACAAACTCAGGCGCAACAGCCGGACCGGTTCAAGGAAGAACATTCACGCCCACTACGATCTGGGCAATGCCTTCTACCGGGCCTGGCTGGACACGACGATGACCTATTCCTCGGCGCGGTTCGCTACGCCGGACCAGTCCCTCGAGGATGCCCAGACCGCCAAATATGCCGCCCTCGCACGCCTGATCGGGCTTGAACGCGGCCACAAGGTGCTCGAGATCGGCTGTGGCTGGGGCGGGTTTGCCGACTATGCCGCGCGGGTCGTCGGCGCCCATGTCACCGGCATCACCATCTCCCGGGAACAGCATGATCTGGCCAGCCAGCGACTGTTCAACGCCGGCCTGTCGGACATGACGTCCATCCAGATGGTTGACTATCGCGATGTCGAGGGTCGTTTCGACCGGGTCGTCTCGATCGAGATGTTCGAGGCCGTGGGCAAGGAATACTGGGCAGCCTATTTTGAAAAGATCACCGCCGTTCTCAAGCCCGGCGGCCGGGCCGGCCTGCAGATCATCACCATCCAGGATGCCCTGTTCGAGGAATACAACGCCCGCACGGATTTCATCCAGAAATATATCTTCCCCGGCGGCATGCTGCCATCCGAAGGCCGGCTCCAGCCTGTGGTCGAACAGGCCGGCCTGCGCTGGGACACAGTCGAGCGGTTCGGCCAGGACTATGCTGACACGCTGAAGCTCTGGGACGAACGCTTCCAGGCGGCCTGGAGCGACATCCGCCGGATGGGCGGCTTCGACGAGCGGTTCCGCCGGCTGTGGCGCTTCTACCTGGCCTATTGCGAGGCCGGCTTCCGCTCGGCCCGGACCGATGTGATCCAGCTCGCGCTCACGCGGGCCTGACGGCGCCCAGTGTCACGCGGCAGGCCTCGGCCTCATCGACCACCGCCTGTCGCCGCGCTGCGTCCCAGCCGTCCAGCGTCCGATAGGGCATGGCCAGTCGCACATTGCCGCCCAGCCGGGCCCGGTTCCGCTCCAGAAAGCCCCAGTACAGCCGGTTGAAGGGGCATGCCCCCTCGCCGCTCTTCAGCTTCACATCATACCGGCACCCGGCGCAGTAGTTGCTCATCCGGTTGATGTAGGCCCCCGAGGCGGCATAGGGCTTGGTGCCCATGATGCCGCCGTCGGCGAAGGTCGCCATGCCCCGCGTGTTCGGCATCTCGACCCACTCATAGGCGTCGGCATAGACGGCCAGATACCAGTCATCGACGGCATCCGGATGGACCCCCAGCAGCATGGCCAGATTGCCCGTGACCATCAGTCTCTGGATATGATGGGCATAGGCATGGTCGCGGGTCGTGCGCACTGCATCCGCTACACAGGCCATGCCGGTCTCGCCGGACCAGAAGAACTCCGGAAGGCTCCGGTCGGCATCCAGCGCATTCCGCGCGCCGTACTCCGGCATCTTCAGCCAGTAGATGCCGCGCACGAACTCGCGCCACCCGAGGATCTGCCGGATGAACCCCTCCACGGCATTCAGGGGGGCCCGGCCGGCGCGATACTCCGCCTCCGCCCGACGGCAGACCTCCAGCGGGTCGAGCAGACCCAGATTGAGCGAGGTCGACACCAGTCCGTGCCACATCCACGGCTGGCCTGATGCCATGGCGTCCTGCCAGGTCCCGAACGACGGCAGAATATCGGCCAGAAAAGCCGCCAGCGCCGCCTCCGCCTCTTCCGCCGTGGTGGGCCAGCCGAAGCTCTCAAGGCTGCCGAAATGGTCGCCGAACAGCCGTTCGACATCCGCCATCGCCCCGCGCGTCACCGCATCGGGGGTCGTCCGCAATCGCGGCGGCGGCGTGACCCCTCGCGGCAGGCCGGCGCGGTTGTCCTTGTCGAAATTCCACTGTCCGCCGACCGGTTCCTTGCCGTCCATCAGCAGCCCGGTCTCGCGCCGCATCTCGCGATAGAAGAACTCCATGGTCAGCGTCTTCTTGTCGACGGCCCAGCGATTGAACCGGTCCAGCGAGCAGATGAACCGGTCATCCTCGCGTGTTTCGACCGGAAGACTGGTCGAATTGGCGAAGGCGGACAGGGCCTCGGCCAGCCGCCACTCGCCGCATTCCGTCATCACCACGCCGCTGAATGTCTGCGATGACAGGGCCCGCTCCAGCTCCCCCGCGATCGAGCCCGTATTCCCCGGCTCATCGATCCGCACATAGCGGACCGCCACGCCCCGCCCCTCCAGCCGCGCCGCAAACTGGCGCATGGCCGCGAACACCAGGGCGATCTTCTGTTTGTGGTGCTTCACATAGGTGGCCTCGTCCCACACCTCGGCCATCAGCACGACGTCGGCCGAGGCATCGAGGCCCCGCAGGGCCGACAGCCCGTCGGACAGCTGGTCACCCAGCACCAGTCTCAGGCTTCCTCCGCCCGGTATGCTAGGTTGAACCATGACCGACATCGCCCCCTTGATCTCGACCACGGACCTCGCCGCCCGCCTCGGCGATCCGGCCCTCCGGCTCCTCGACGCCAGCTGGCATCTGGACGGCCGCGACGGCCGACCGGATTTCGAGGCCGCACGCCTGTCTGGCGCAGTCTTCTTCGATCTGGAAGCCTCGTCGGACCAGAAGAGCCACTTGCCGCACATGCTGCCGTCGCCCGACGCCTTCGCGACGCGCATGGGCGGGCTGGGTATCGCCGATGGAGACAGCATCGTCGTCTATGACACCGTCGGCATCCGGTCCTCAGCCCGGGTCTGGTGGATGCTCCGCGCCATGGGCGCGCGCGACGTGCGCGTCCTCGACGGCGGCCTGCCGAAATGGCGGGCGGAGGGGCGTCCGGTCGAGTCCGGGCCGGCGCAGCAGCCGCTTCCCCGGACCTTCATCCCCTCGGCGCGACCGGAGGGAGTCGCCGACCTCGAGACCGTCCGTGCCGCCCTTGTGGCCGGTGAACAGGTGCTGGACGCCCGCGCCGCGGACCGGTTCGACGGCCACGCGCCCGAGCCGCGCGCCGGTCTGCGGTCCGGCCACATGCCAGGGGCCCTCAACCTGCCCTTCCCCGACGTCCTGAACCCCGACGGCACGATGAAACAGGGCGAGGCCCTGGCGGATGCATTTCGCTCAGCCGGGATCGACCTGGACCGACCCGTGGTGACCACCTGCGGTTCCGGCGTCACCGCCGCCATCCTCAGCCTGGGCCTCGCCATACTGGGCAGACCGTCGCGTCTCTATGACGGCAGCTGGGCCGAATGGGGCGGACGGGCGGACACCGCCGTGGTCTCCGCCCCACCTGACTGAGCCTCAGTTCGCCGGCGCGACGTCCGGCAGTTTCAGGTCGTCCGGCACGACGGCATCGGTCTCGCCGCGCGACACCACCGTCGCCGCCACCAGATCGCCGGTGACGTTCAGCGTGGTCCGGCACATGTCGAGGAAGCGGTCGACGCCGAGGATCAGGCCGATTCCCTCCGCCGGTACCCCGACCATCACGAGGATCAGGGCGATGACCGGCAGCGATCCCGCCGGCACACCGGCCGTACCGATGCCACCGAGGATACAGACCAGCATGACCACCAGCTGCTGCTGCAGGTTCAGGTCGATGCCGAAGAACTGGGCCAGGAACAGGACCGTGACACCTTCGAACAGGGCGGTGCCGTTCTGGTTGGCGGTGGCCCCCACGGTCAGCACGAAGCGCGAGATGCGGCGCGGCAGTTTCAGCTTCTCTTCCGCCGCCTTGATGGCGATCGGCAGGGTGGCGTTCGACGAAGCGGTCGAGAAGGCCACCACGAAGGGCTCACGGACACCGCTGGCGAATTTCAGCGGGTTCATCCCGCCGAAGATCCAGACCAGCAGCGGATAGACGATGAACATGTGGATCGCCATCGCGCCCACGGCCACGCCCGCATAGGCCCCCAGCCTGACCAGCAGGTCCCAGCCGAACACGGCCGAGAGATTGAACATCAGGGCCGCAATCGCGATCGGCGCAAGTTTGATGACCAGATTGATCAGCTTCATCATGACCTCGAACAGGCCCTGCAGCGTCTGCTGAAGCGCATCCGTGGCCGGGGACTTGGCCATGACCATGCCGATGCCGAAGATCAGGGCGAACACCATCACCGGCAGAATCTGGTTCTCGGCCGCGGCGGTGACGACATTGGACGGGATCATGTCGAGGAAGAACTGGCCCGCCTCGATCGATTTGGGCGCATTGCCGACAATGGTCGCGGCCCCCTCGGCTCCCTGGGCCAGCAGCTGCTGCGCCAGGACCGGATCGACGCCGTCACCGGGGCGGAAATAGTTGACCATGCCCAGGCCGATGCCGACCGCGATGGCCGAGACGAGGATGGTGAACACCAGGGTCTTGAAGCCCACACGTCCCAGCGATTTCAGATCGCCCATCTCGGCCACGCCGACGGCCAGCGCCGCGAACAGCAACGGCAGAACCAGCATGAACAGCAGGCGCAGGAAGATCTGGCCCACGGACTTGATGATGTCCATCACCCAGGGAAGGACCTCGAGGCCCATGATATTGACGTAGAGTCCCCCGCCCATGCCGACGGCAAAGCCCAGCAGCATCCACAGATACAGCGGTATCCCGCCACGTTTGGTCGTTTCCATATGGTCCCCCTGCCGCCTGTCCCGGCGTCCTATCGAATCGGCAGGGCATAGATCAGCCCTGCCGGTCTTGCGTTCCATTGTGCGTTAAGCCCACGGGCCAGGTCGAGCGAGGAATCCGTCCCGAGGTTTCGCGCGAAGATTTCACCGTAGTTTCCCTCGGCCTCAATCGCCGTTTTCGCCCAGTCCCTGCGCAGACCGAGCATGGGTCCGACATCCCCCTCGACGCCCAGCAGGCGACGAACGGCCGGATTGGGCGAATCCTCGGCCATCTGCCCCGCATTCTGACGGGTCACCCCCAGTTCCTCGGCCAGGATCAGGGCGTTCAGCGTCCAGCGCACGATCGAGGTCCAGACCTCATCACCACGCTTCACCGCCGGCCCGAGCGGCTCCTTGGAGATGACATCGGGCAGGATGACATGTTGCTCCGGGTTGGCCATGGTCGTCCGCGCAGCCGCGAGGGCGGAGATGTCGGCGCTGAGGGCGTCACAATCCTCCCGCGCATAGGCCGCGCGCGCCGCCTCCTCATTGGCGGCGATCACCGGCGTGTATCGCAGGGCCCGGGCACGGAACCAGTCGGCGACATTCAATTCCGTGGTCGAGGCGCGTTGCACGCACACCCGCGCACCGTTCAGCTCGGCCCCGGTGGCGAGGTCCAGGGCACGGCGCACCAGAAAGCCCTGGCCGTCATAATAGTTCACCCCGGCAAACTGCACCCCCTCCCGCGCCTCGCGCGACAGGATCCAGGAGGTCGAGCGCCACAGGACGTCGACCCGGCCACTGCGCAGGGCCTCGAACCGCTGGCTGCTGGTCAGGGGCACGAAGCGGACGGCATCGGCATCACCCAGCACCGCCGCCGCCAGGGCGCGACAGAAGTCGGCATCAAAGCCGCGCCACTCGCCGCGATTGTCCGTATAGGCGAAGCCGACCAGCCCCTCGTGCACGCCACAGTTCAAACGCCCCCGTTGCTGGATGGCCGCGAGGGTCGGACTGGCAAAATCAGGGACCGCAGTCTGGCTCACGGCGGGCGGCTCAACACGATCGGCGGTTTCATCGGGGCGATCCCCGCCTCCACATGCGGCTACCGCCAGGGCCAGAACGATCGCCAGTGCGCTGGCGACGCCGCTGACCTTCCGTCTCCCCGTCGATTGCACCTGCATCCGCGTCCCGCCCAAATTCGTCAGACCTTGCGCCCCGCCTGCTTTAGAGGCCCTTGCAGGCTGAACCGCAACCCTCCACGCCGGCACCCTTGAGTGATCGAAAAGAACGCACACGCCGGATCGCCTGCGCCACCGGCTGCGGCCGTGGGCCTTTTCAACCTTGAAGGTCCGAACGATCGGATCACCGATCTCGAAGGTGGTCTTGCCGCCTGGCGCGCCCAGCAGGACTCGAACCTGCAACATCCCGCTTAGAAGGCGGGTGCTCTATCCGGTTGAGCTATGGGCGCCTTTTGGCCAGCACGCGCGGCGGGGGCAAACAGACCTCAATGGGTCCAGGAGACCTTTCGGCCCGTTGCGAAATTATCCGCATAGGCCTTGAGGATCAGAGGCGGATCCTGCGGCTCGTGCAGGCGGAACGGGATGCCATGGCGCTCGGCATAGGCCACTGCCTCCTCGGCTGAATCGAAACTCAGCCGCACCTGGCCGTTCATGTCGCTGGAACTGGTCCAGCCCATCAGCGGGTCGATGGTGCGCGCCGAAGCCGGCTCAAACTCCAGCCGCCAGCCTCTGGACGAGGCCTTGCCGGACTGCATCGCGGTCTTGGCGGGGCGATAGATGCGGGCGAGCATGGACGATCCTCGTGACGATGGCGGTCGGAGCCGCGTCGCGTCCAGATACCGCGTGGTCGGGGCGCGGTCCAGCACCCCGCTTGCAGCCAGCAGCGCGAGTCTCGCCGGCGATTGCGCTCGCGCAAGCCGGGTCGGCATGATGAGGCGCACCGTCCCGACCACTCTGATCCGGGACGCCACTGATGATCGCCATCCTTCCCACCGCTGCGGGGCACCCGCACTATAGCCGTCTCTCGATCGCCCTGCACTGGCTGATGCTCGTGCTGCTGGCGGCCGTCTACGCCTGTATCGAGCTTCGGGAATACTATCCGCGCGGGAGCGACCTCCGCGAGGGGCTGAAGACGTGGCATTTCATGCTGGGGCTTTCGGTTTTCGTCCTCGTGTGGGTGCGACTGGTGGCCCGCTGGCGCATACCGCTTCTGGCCCGGGAACCGGGCTGGACCCGCTGGCCTGCGGCCGCCGGGCATCTGGCGCTCTATGGCCTCATGATCGTCATGCCGATACTGGGCTGGGCGGCCCTCAGCGCCGACGGCAAGGCTATTCCCTTCTTCGGTCTCAGCCTGCCGGCCCTCGTGGCCCCGAACAAGGCACTCGCCGGGCAGGTCGAGGGATTGCACGTCACCCTCGGCGTAGCCGGCTACTGGCTGATCGGCCTTCATGCCGCCGCCGCCCTGTTGCACCACTATGGTCTGAAGGACGGAACCTTGCGGCGGATGATCCCTTTCGTCCGCTGAGCCCGGCTGTGTCGCCGGCACGTCGACCGCGGGCAGGAGATCGACGATGAGCCGTCTTGAACGTAACGCTGAACGTCATCTCGTCGCCCGCATCGGCTGGCTGCGCGCCGCTGTGCTCGGGGCCAATGACGGCCTCGTCTCGACCGCCAGCCTGGTGGTCGGCGTGGCCGCCGCCGAGGCCTCGCGCAGCGGCGTGCTGATCGCCGGCGTCGCCGGACTGGTCGCCGGTGCCATGTCGATGGCGGCGGGCGAATATGTCTCGGTCAGCTCCCAGTCCGATACGGAGAAGGCCGACCTCGCCCGTGAGTCGGCCGAACTCGCCGCCGATCCCGAGGCCGAGGTCGTTGAGCTGGCGGCCATCTACACCGCCCGGGGCGTCGAACCGGCCCTGTCGCGGCAGGTCGCCGAACAGCTGATGGCCCGGGACGCCCTCGGTGCCCACGCTCGCGATGAACTCGGCATTTCGAACTTCACGACGGCCCGGCCGGTACAGGCCGCGCTGACGTCTGCCCTGACCTTCGCTGCCGGTGCAGCTCCGCCCCTGATCGTCGCCCTTCTGGCTCCCCTGAATGGACTGATGATCTGGGTCAGCGCCGTCGCCCTGGCAGGCCTGATGGGGCTCGGTGCCCTCGGCGCGATCGCCGGCGGTGCCGATGTGCCGCGCTCGGTGCTCAGGGTGGCCTTCTGGGGCGTCGTCGCCCTGGCCGTCACGGCCGGAATAGGTCGCCTGTTCGGGACGGTGATCTAGGAGGCGAATTGGTCGGAGTGAGAGGATTCGAACCTCCGACCCTCTGGTCCCAAACCAGATGCGCTACCAGGCTGCGCTACACTCCGGCGGCGGGATTTGACACACTCGACGCTGCGCCGCAACGCGCCGTTTGACTATTCGGCAAAGAAGGGGTGGCTGACCCTGTCACCCGGTCGAGCCCCGATTTCATCGGCACGGCCGGCACGCAGTTCCAGCACTCCGCTGGCGGGCCCGTTCGATGGAATGACCGCGTCGGAGTAAGGCGTCGCATTCTTCGCGATCGAGACGATCCGGCCGCGCGGATCGATGTAGATGATGTCCAGCGGGCTGGGCGTATTGCGCATCCAGAAGCCGCGCTCGGCCACATCCGGGAACTGGAACAGCATGCCGCGGTCGTCGGCCAGGGGTTCGCGTTCCATGAGACCGCGCTGGCGCTCCGCATCATCATCGGCGATTTCGACCATGAAACGGTGCTCGCCGCTGGCGGTGGTCACGGTCAGTGGCTCGAGCGGATCACCCTTGGCATCGCGCGGCGCACCCGCCCCGGCACAGGCCGAGAGCAGCACCAGGCCGGACAGGGCCCCCAGAAGTCCACGACGGTTCAACATTGCCAACCCACCCTCACAGGGACGGATGGTTCATCCGCCCGGTCTGATTTCCGCGACCACCAGCCCCTTGGGACCCTCGGCGAACCGCACCGCGACGGTCTCGCCGGGCAACAGGTCATCCAGCCCGCAGCGGCGCAACGTCTCGACATGGACAAAGATATCCCCTGGTTCGCTATCGCGCACCACGAAACCGTAGCCCTTGGTCCGATTGAACCATTTGACGACCGCGGCCTGCATCGGCGCACCCGACGAAAGGCCCGCGAATGCCTGACCGTCGCGGGCCGTCTCTCTCAGACCCTCATGGCCGTTGCGACGCGGGGCGACGACCTGTTCGGGGTCCCCTTCGCCGAGTTCGTGGACCTCGGTTACCTGCCAGCCCTTGGCCCGTCGGGCACAGTCGCAGCGGATCGGGGCCCCTTCAGCAACGACGACACGACCAGCGTCGCGCAGGCTCGAGATGTGCAACAGCACATCCTTCATGTCGGTCAAGGTCGGGTCGTCCGGCACAATGAACCCGTATCCCTTGCCGGGATCGAACCATTTCACCCGGCCATCAATCCGGACCGTCGTGACTGTCTCAACGCCCTCGAAGTCCGACACTGCCTTCCCCCTGCCCGCAAACCGAGCGGACCAAGTTTGCTTAACACGGTTCGACGAACTCCGGAAAAGCGAAAAACGACGGTTTCGGCACAAAAAACGGTGAATACGGCTTCCATGTCGCGCTCCGCGACGGGTCAGGGCAACGGACGGATCATCCGCGCAACGCCGATGCCGGCAGGGCCTCGCAATCGCATTCAGGCGGGTAGCGGGCCCGCTCAAAGCAGGCCAGGGCCGGACCGGATGTGGATCCTGGCGGCCAGCCGGATCGTCAGCCGGCTCGCTGTCGCGGTCGTGCAACGCGCCTGCCTCGCAGGCCCGGCGTCACAGGCAGTCTTCGATGTCCGGGGAAGGCTCCGCGTGGCAGTCCCTAGGGGAGTCGAACCCCTCTCTTCAGGTTGAAAACCTGACGTCCTAACCGATAGACGAAGGGACCACTGCGCGGAGAGCGGGCGATATAGCCGCCGATTCCGGACGGTGCAACCCTGCGCCGCTCCATTCTTTTCGGGAATGGAGGGCCGCCTGACGCGGCAGCAGACAGGATGGAGCGGTTGCTGTCGCGACGATCACGCCATCCGCGGATCGGCCAGGTCCTCGATCTCGAACTGCACCCCCCGGCGGCCGTTCCAGTCGTCGGCCTTCAGCCGCCCGACCACGCTCAGACCGCCCTGTCCGGCCAGCAGGGATTGCCCCCCGGGCAGGTCGGCGCAGCGCCAGGCGATGGCCTTGACCGAAGCCCCGTCGGCCCCGACCAGCCGGCAGCGGACATGGCCGCCGTTCATGGCCACCGCCTCGCGCGCCTGCACATGCTCAAGGGCGAACAGCGGCTCCGGATTGGCCGGACCGAACGGGGCCAGCTGCTCGAACTGTTCGAACAGCGCCCGCGTCGCCGCACCCGGATCGATCAGGGCGTCGATCTCGACATGATCCAGGGCATCGGCTGCCGCCTGTTCGCCGATCATCCGGTCATTGAGGAAGTCCCGCAGCCGGTCGATGTCGTCGGCGCGGACTGTCAGCCCCGCCGCCATGGCGTGGCCGCCCCCGGCGATCAGCACGCCATGCTCCCAGGCGGCCTGCACCGCCCTGCCCAGGTTCATGCCCGGCTGCGACCGGCCCGAGCCCTTGCCGAGCCCGTTCACCGCATCGACACCGATCACCACCACTGGCTTGCGCCAGCGTTCGCGCAGCCGCCCGGCCACGATACCGACCACGCCCGGATGCCATTCGTCGCCCGCGATCACCACGACCGCCGAGCCGTCGGCATGGGCACCGGTCGCCTCGACCATCCGGGTGGCCTGATCTGTGACCTGCTTTTCAACCTCGCGGCGGGCGATGTTCAGGGCGTCAAGCTCCTGGGCCAGGGCCGCCGCCTCGACCGGGTCGTCGGTCGACAAAAGCCGGGCACCGAGGTCCGACTTGCCGATCCGCCCACCGGCGTTGATGCGTGGCCCGAGGATGAAGCCCGCATGGTTCGACTTGGCCGGCCCCGGCTCGGCCCCCGCCGCCGCCAGCAGGGCCCTCAGTCCCGGATTGCCCCAGTCGGACATGACCCGCAGCCCCAGACTGGTCAGGGCCCGGTTGAAACCGGTCAGGCCGGTCACGTCGCAGATCGCGCCCATGGCCGCCAGATCCAGCCACTGGCGGATGTCCGGCTCCTTGACGTCCGCAAACATCCCGCGCCGGCGGGCCTCCCGATTCAGCGCCGCCAGCAGCACGAAGACGACCCCCGCCGCGGCGAGGTTCCCCTGCCCCGAGTTACAGCCCGGCCGGTTCGGATTGACCACGGCGGCGCAGACCGGTGGATGCTCTCGCATCATGTGGTGGTCGATGACCACGACCTTCAGCCCGATCGCCGCCGCATGAGCCACCGCCTCATTGGCCGCTGCGCCGCAGTCGACGGTGATGACCAGATCGGCCCCCGAAGCCTTCAGGGTGTCGAAGGCCCGGGCGCTGGGTCCGTACCCCTCGGTGACCCGATCGGGCACATAGATCGGCAGCGTCGCCCCCATGGCCCGGAACCAGCGCACCAGCAGGGCGGCGCTCGAGGCCCCGTCGACATCATAGTCGGCAAAGACGTGGATCGAAGCCTGCGCCTGCAGGGCGTCGAGGATCGCCCCCGCCGCCGCGTCCATGTCCATGAAACTGGACGGGTCAGGGAACAGGGCCTTCAGCGTCGGCGTCAGGAAGTCCGCGCCCTGATCCGCCCGCACGCCGCGCGCCGCCAGCGCCCGGGCCAGCGGCTCTTCCAGATTGAGCGCCTGCATATGCGACCGGATCAGCCCGGCCTCGGCGGGCCTCTGCCGCCATTCGCGGCCGGACAGGGAGCGGGAGACGCCCAGAAACGCCGCCGCGCCGCCCCCGTCTGCCATCAGAGCGGCCGGATGGTGCGGATGCGCTGGACCGTCCGGGTCGAGGAATCCATCACCAGCGTATGGGTCGAGACAAAGCCGCCGGCGACCTTGACCCCGTCCAGCATGGCCCCCTTGGTCACACCCGTGGCGGCGAAGATTGCGTCCTTGGACACCAGTTCGTGCAGGTCGTATTTGCGATCCAGATCGGTGACACCCGTCCGGGCCGCCCGGGCCCGCTCATCGTCATTGCGGAAGATCAGCCGCCCCTGGAAATGGCCGCCGACGCATTTCAGCGCCGAGGCTGCCAGCACGCCTTCCGGGGCCCCGCCGGAACCCAGATACAGGTCGATGCCGGTCTCGGGCTCGGCGGTGTGGATCACCCCCGCCACGTCACCGTCGGTGATCAGCAACACCTTGGCCCCGACCTCGCGCAGGGCGGCGATCAGCTCGGCGTGCCGCGGCCGGTCCATCACGCAGACGGTGATCTCGGACGGGTTCACGCCCTTGGCCGAGGCCAGTGAGCGGACATTGTCCTGGGGCTTCATGTCCAGATCGACGGTGCCGGGCGCGAAACCCGGGCCGATGGCGATCTTGTCCATATAGGTGTCGGGCGCGTGCAGCATGCCGCCGCCGGGCGACATCGACAGCACGCAGAGCGCATTGGCCATGGCCTTGGCCGTCAGGGTCGTGCCTTC
>Ga0114981_10000151_pt1 | contig 40447 bp, 45 predicted proteins | sample S_140806_MF_Meta_FD_87028 | JGI IMG/M metagenome (GOLD analysis project Ga0114981, IMG submission 87028) | Freshwater microbial communities from Lake Simoncouche, Canada to study carbon cycling - S_140806_MF_MetaG | ecosystem: Environmental > Aquatic > Freshwater > Lake | place: Lake...
CCCGTCCGCCCCTGTTTCCGCCGCCAGGGCCGCATAGTGCAGCGCGAACCGCCGCAGCCCCCAGCCGCCGGCCGTTCCGAACAGGGCGGCCACCGCCGCCGCAGCGCCCTCGCCGTCAGGACCCGTAACGCGCCCCCGCCAGGGATAGGCCGCCTGGTCCGGCCCTCCATACGGATCCGGCAAGCCGTTCCCCGCCGGCACATCCATGAACAGGAACGGGTAAAGGGTGACCTCCAGCCCGCGCGACTTCAGCTCTGCCACGGCCTGGCGCACGGTCTCGTCCGATGGCGTTCCGCCATAGGCCGGGCCGCCATGGCTCTGCGAGATCAGATGCGCCCCGGTCCGTCCCAGTCCCGCCACCGACCAGCGCAGGGGCTCCGTCGCCTTGTCGATCCGCTCGACCCCGGGCCGGATGGTGCAATGCCCGGCCCGCAGATCATTGCCGAACCAGCCGACCACCAGACTGACCCGCTTGAGGTTCGGGCACTGCGCCTGAAGTTGATCCAGCGACGCCGCCAGGTCCGTCCGGCCCTCACCCGTATGCAGGTTCTCCGCCGTGGTGCGGGTCAGTCCGTCGCGCCGCATGACCGCTTCGGTCGCGAGGACGAACTCGCCGGCCCCTGGTATCAGACAGACCCCCTCCAGCCGGTCCTCCAGCCGCGGCACCGTCCCACGCGCCCGGCGGAACACCTCGAACGCCAGTTGCGGCACCCGGTTGCCATAGGGTCCCAGCGGCAAGTCCTCGAACACCACATAGGCCGTGCCCCGATAGGCCGGTGCGACCCCCTCCACCGCCTCGATCAGCGGATCCGGCGTCTGCCCGACCCCGCCACGGTGCAACCGCATCGTCACACCCGACAGATCCATCGGCTGCCCGTCCGCCCAGACCCGGCCAATCCCGTCGACCTCGCCCTCACACAGGGCCACGGCGAAGCTCAGCGAATAGTCGTATTCCACCGTCCGCGGTCCGCCCTTGCCGGCAGAGGACGTCCGGCGCCCCTCGAGGAAGCGCGCGGCCCAGATCACCTGACCGGTCATCCGCGCCCGCCCGAATACACAGACCATGGGCGCGCCCTCCGCCGAGCCCTGCACCCTCAACGTTTCCAGCCGCGGCCCCCGCTGTCGCGCGGGCTCAAGACCGGAAACCACCCGCTGATCGACGACCCGTCCAAGGCTCGCCCCGATGACGGCCCCGACCGGGCCTCCGATCGCCTGGCCGACCGTGCCCAGAATCATCTGCGCCATGGTCAGGCCTCTCCCACAGGTTCAACGCCGGGCAGGCGAAAGGCCGCGACCAGCCTGCGACGCCACCACGAGCCCATCCAGCTTTCCACCACCGACCGCCCCCAATAGGCGTGGATCATCCTCGGCTCGGCACCGGTCATGTCGCTCAGGATCGCGCAATGCTTGGCCGGACATCCGGGGGCCATGCGGAACAGCAGCACGTCACCCGCAAACGCAGCCTCCACAGGGATCTCCTTGAGCCACCGCCGCGCCGCCGCCAGCAGGGTCTCCTCGCCGCCGACCTCGGCCCAGTCGGGCCGGTAGGGCGGCGGGGCCTCGGGCTCAGCCCCGATCAGCTCGCGCCACACCCCGCGCACCAGACCCAGACAGTCCGCCCCCTCGCCCCGCAGACTCGCCTGATGCCGGTAGGGTGTGCCCAGCCATCCGCGCGCCGCCGCCACGATCGCCGCCCTCATCGCCGGCTCCCACCGTCATGGCGTCCCCCCTCGACCGGCGTCGCGGTCAGGAAGTCGTCGCCGGGCGTATCCGGAAAGCCCTGGAAATTGACCCCATTGGCAAAGGTCCCGACACAGGTCGCCCAGCGCTTGTCACAGGTCAGGCCGGGAAAGGCGTCCGGATCAACGCCACATCGCCGGTCCCCGAAGATCGCATCGCACGCCCGGCCATAGGTTCGGCCGACAACCCGCTCCAGCTTCGCCAGGGGGCCTTCCAGTTCAGCACGGAACCGGCCCCCCTCGCACAGGATCCGGGCCAGCGACGCCGTCCACAGCCTCACCCGCAGATCCGGCCGATCCCAGTCCACCCGCCACAGCGCCACCGACGCCCCGTCATAGAGCCCGGCCTCGATATCCGCCCTGGTGATGGCTGCATCGTCCAGCCCGCCCGCGACCGCCGCCGATCCGGCACCCAGCCCCACGGCGCTGTCCGCCGCCCCCGTCGTCCAGCCGCTCTTCGCCCGGCACAGGACGCCCTCAAGGGTCAGGTCCCGATCATGATCGGTGAACCCCAGGTCCAGCCCGTCGGTCCGTCGCAGCACCCAGGCATGACAAAGCATCGCCGCCCCGCTTTCGATGCGGGCGGCCAGTTCGTTCGGTATCGTTCTCATCGCCTAGACCCGCACCTCGATCAGCGGCACGGCCGCCATCCGTCCTGCGTCAAAACTCTCCAGCGTGACCTCGATCCGGTCGGCGTCGAACCGCACCGGGGTGTCGAACTCGAACCCGGCCGTCACGACAGCCCCCCTGCCGGGCGCGACCGCCAGGCGGGCCTCGCCCGTCGTCGTATCGACCACGAACCCCGACACCGGCAGTTCGGCCCCTGCCACCGCAACCCGCACCGTTCCCCCGACCGGCTTGGTGATCCGCCGCTCCGGCGCATCGATCCCGGCACCGTAGCGTTTGATCAGGGTGAACACCGTCCGCGTCCCGTCACCCTCGCCCAGAACCTGATCCCGCGGACCGATCGCTGCCCCCGGCGCGCAGGATTTGCAGTCCGCAAAATCCCGGAACCGAAAGCCGTACAACCGCCCCCTTCGCGCCTCGAAGAACCCGGTCAGCGCCGCCATATCGTCCAGCGACCGCAGATTGGTCCCGATCAGATAGCGCCGCCGCCCCTGGGCCCAGGGCGTGGACCGCCGCTCGAACCCGGAGCCCAGCGTCACAATCTCCGTCCGCCGCTCCACCCCGCCGGTCGATCCAAACGCCAGCCGCGCGGGCAACCGCACCTCGTGAAAACTCATCCGTCCCTCCGGCAAACCGCCTTGTCATCTCCGCGAAAGCGGGGACCTCACCTCATGAATGGCCATCGGCCTCCGCCCTGTGCTGCAGGCCCCCCGACATCGGCTTTCGCTTGTCGGGCGAGCAGCGTTCGGTCATCCTCCCGGGTACGGACGCGATGTCCGGCGCGCGGGAGGACGACATGACGACAGAAAATTCCCACCAGATTCAGAGCTTTGACTGGCAGAAGCTGCTGTTTTCGTTCGAGGGTCGGACACGACGCTCGCATTTCTGGATCGGCTGGCTGATCTGCCTCGGCGTCGGCGTCGTCGCGGGCTTGCTTCCGCTGATCGGCGGCCTGATTTCCCTGGCCCTGATCTGGCCGAACCTGGCCATCGCCGTGAAACGCCTGCACGACATGGGTCAGAGCGGCTGGCTGATCGCAGTGCCCTGGGTGGTCAGCATCGTCGGCATATTCGTCGCCATCGGCATGATCGGCGTTGCGGCCCTCGGCAATGTCGCAGCACTCGAACGCGAGGACCCGGCCGCCATCCTGGCGCTGATCGCACCCGTGCTGGGCCTTTTCGGGCTGCTGACGCTGGTCAATCTGGGCTTCCTGCTCTGGATCGGTCTTGCCGACGGCCAGCGCGGTGAAAACCGCTTCGGACCCAATCCCAAAGGTTACTGACCGCCCAACCGCCGTCACGGCTCAGAGCCGGCGCGCGCCCAGCGATACGGCGCGCGCCAGCATCTGGGCGATCTGGGCCTCGGAGCGCAGCAGCCCCGGTGCCCCGCCATCCACCCGCACATTGACGGTGACGCCGCCACCTCCCCCGGTGGGCTCGATCACGCCGGTGCCGGCAGGCCGGAACACCTCCGGCCCACGCTCGCCGACCAGATAGGCCCCGCCGCCCAGCACGGTGCCACCGTCAGCCCGTGAGCCCGCAAAGGCCGACTGCACCACCCGGGCGATCGCCTCGCCCAGCCCGCCCCCGCCGCTCGATGCCGACGCCGCATTCACCGCCGCCAGCACCGCCCGCGCCAGCTCGGCCAGGCTGACCTCACCGTCCGCCGCCGCCCGCGCCAGCGACCGGACCAGCCCGTCTCCGGCCCGGCCGAAGGCCTCCTCGATCGAGGCCGCCGCCCGCGCCGCCGGCTCGCGCAACGCCTCCAGCGCCGCCGCCGCCTCGGCCGCCTTGCGCGGCACGCCGTCCAGGGCGGTTGGTTCGATTGTATCGGTCATGTCTCCCTTTCTCCCTCCCCTTCATAGGGAGGGACGGCGAAGCGAAGCGCAGCCCGGGTGGGGCACGCCAGTCACACGCCGACGGCGCCCGGTTTCACACTTCCCCACCCGGATCGCTGCGCGATCGTCCCTCCCCACTTCGGGGGAGGGAGAAGCCCGCTCAGTCCGGCCAAGCCTCCGCCATCCGCTCAAAGTCCAGCCGCCCCAGCGGTACCGCACCACCCGGCCGCTCCGTCAGCATCCGCCACTCCCGCAGCGACAACCGCCAGAACGCCTCAGGCCCCAGGCCCAGCCGCACCGCCGCCCGCAACATCTCACCCCACGCCTGTCTCCTCCCCGCTTCGCGGGGAGGGGGACCACCCGGAGGGTGGTGGAGGGGCGCCTGACGCATCCCGACGCTCACCGGGCCGCCGCCGCAAACGCCTTCGCCACCGCCTCCGCCGCCTCACGCGGATCGACCGGGGCCCGGTCCAGTTCATCCGCAAGCGCCCGCTCGCCCCCGCCCCGCAACAGCGCCGCCAGCACGACCGTCAGATCCCGCGCCGACAGCGCCCGCATCCGCTCCGCCAGGCCGGACAACCCGTCCAGCTCCAGCCCCGTCTCGATCTCCGCCAGCGCCCCCAGCGTCAGGCACAGTCGCCGCTCCGCCCCGGCCAGCACCGCGACCACCTCGCCCCGCGCGCCATTGGCCATCATCACAGGGCCTCGAACGAAATCTCACCCGCGCTCGCCAGGCTGATCGCGAACGTCGCCTCGCCCTCGTGCTCGCCGGCGTATTCCAGCGCCGCAACCAGGAACGGCCCCTTCAGGACGCCGAAGTCCGGAACGATCAGCCGCCACACGCTCGCCGCCTGGGAAAAGAAGGCCTCACGGATCAGGGCGTCGGACGCCGCATCGCGGAAAATCCCCTGCCCCGCCACCGCCGCCGACCTGACGCCCGCCCCGCCCAGCAGCTCGCGCCACCGCCCGGCACTGTCGCCGTCGGTCGCATCCACCGTCCGCGCGTTCAGTGAAATCGTCCGCGCCCTCAGTCCCGCCACCGTCGTGAACACACCCGGCGCGCCCTCGATCTTCAGCAATATGTCCCTGCCCCGTTGAGCGGTCATTCCGTATCTCCTCGTCATCCTCGGCCAACGGAGCGGGCGCAGGCCCGCGCAGGCCGAGCCGAGGACCCAGCCAGTTCCGTGATGTCCCGATTGTGATCACATCTCTTCTGTCACGGCGCGCACCCGCAGCACCGCAAATGTCCGCGCCGCGTCGGCGCCCGGGAACACATCAGCGAACGTCACCCTCAGGTTCACCGTCCGCACCCCGTCGGCCTCCAGGACCGCCTCACTCAGCGACAGGCGCACCGCCGCCAGCACCGCCTTGGCCTCCTCGGTGCCGCGGAACCGCGACACCACCGTCAGGGTCAGCGCCTGCTCGACCCCGCCTCCGTCCGCCCCGACCGGCCGGCTCTCGCACCGCCCGATCAGCAGATGCGGAAAGGCCGCGTCCTTCGGCGCTGCGTCCCAGATCCGCGCCGGTTCCCCCAGCAGGGCCTGCACCGCCGCATCCGCCTTCAGATGCCCAAGCAGCGCCTTCTGCAGCGCCAGTTCATGCGCGCTCATCGCACCCGCTCCAGGTTCAGGATCGCCCGCCCGCCGACCGTCTCGCCCGAGACGATCCGCCAGTCGCCGCCGCCGAATCCCAGCACCCGGCCCTCGGCCAGCCGTGGGTCCGACCGCGTCTCCGCCGTCACCGTCTCGACCACCCGCAACCCGCCCGGCTCGCTCTTCTCGCGCCGCCGCCGCGCCCCCAGCTTCAGCCAGGCCCAACCGAGCGGCTCCCAGCTGACGGCCCGCCCGCCATAGGGCGTCTCGCTCTCTACGCCCTGAAGCAACTCCGCCAGCACCTTCACAGCCGCACCACGCGATAAGGCGCGATCCAGCCCTCGACCGGCGCAACCGGCATCTCCGCATCGCCCCGCTCATAGGCCCGCAGGGCCAGCATCAGGATCGCCAGCCGCAAGGCCGCCGGCGAGGTCGAGCTCAATGTCAGCCCGACATCCCCCTCGACCCGCGCCCGGGCCGCATCGATCAATGTCTGGATCAGCCCGTCCTCCGCCGCATGCTCGACGCGCAGGAACAGCTTCGCTTCCGCCAGCAAGACGGGTGCGGTCATGGGAAACCTCGATTGTCTGGAAGAAGAACGAGGGCTTAGGGCTTAGGTCGTAGGGCTTGTTCCGCCCCTCTTCCCAAGCCCCAAGCCCTACTCCCTAAGCCCTCGCGAGCGTCAGCTCGCGCTGAACCTCATCACCTTGATCGCGTCGAAATTCTGCACCCCGCCGCCGACGCGTTTGGTGGTGTAGAACAGCACATAGGGCTTGGCGGAATAGGGGTCCCGCAGCACCCGCACCCCGGCCCGGTCGACGATCAGATAGCCGCGCTGGAAATCGCCGAAGGCGATGGCCGCGCTGTTGGCGGCGATGTCCGGCATGGTCTCGATCTCGGTCACCCGATAGCCCAGCAGGCTGGCGGTCTCGCCCGCCCGCTGCGCCGGCTGCCAGATATAGTTGCCGTCGGCGTCCTTGAATTTGCGCACCGCCGAGACCGTCTTGCGGTTCATCACGAACCGCCCGTTCGGCCGGAACTGGGCCTTGGGCGCATAGACCAGGTCGATCAGCCGGTCGGTCGGGCTGGTCGGGGCGAAGGCCCCCGCCGCGCCCGAGGCGACATAGCCGAGCTGGCCCCAGACCGCGCTCGCATCCGCCACGATCGGATAGTTGAGGAAGCCCTTGGGCTTGTTGACCCCGTCGCCGTTGACGAAGGCCTGGGTCTCCTGCGCCGCAAAGGCGTCCTCGACCTCGGCCGCCAGCCATTCGTCCAGATCGATCAGGGCGTCATCCAGCAGCGACTGGGTCGCCGCCGGATTGGCGTACAGATCGGCCGACGGGAACTGCAGCAGCGCCAGGGTCGCCGGATCCGTCTCCGGCCGTGCCGCCGTCTCGGCCACCCAGCCCGAGGCCACGCCCGCCGTCGACACCGGCTTCATGAACACCCCGGCTCCGACCGTCCGCACCGTGGCGATCTCGCGCATCGGCGACCCCGCCATCAGCCGCCGCTCGATCGCCCGCTCGGTCTGCTCCGGCACCACATAGCCGGCCGAATTCGACGCCGTCGAAAGCCCCGCCTTCAACTCCAGCCCGAACGACGCGCCGGTCTTCAGATAGCCGTCAAACGCCGCCTTGGCTTCCAGTCCTCCCCCGTCGGGGGAGGTGGCCCGGCCAACGGCCGGGACGGAGGGGTGGCGGCCATCGGACCCGATCCCCGGCCTCCGCCCCTCGCTCACCACCCGGTCCAGCCGCGCCTGCGCCGCCCCGACCGCCTGGTCGATCCGCGCCACCTTCTCCTCCAGCAGCGCATCCACCGAACGCTTCCGCTCGATCTCGTCCAGCCGGGCGTCATTGGCCCCTTTGAACGCCTCGAACGCCGCCATCATTTCATGCATGGCGGCGCGCGCCTCGGGCGTGCCCGAGACGGTTTTGGTCTCTTTCATGGTATCTCCGGTTTCAGTGTCTCCCTCCCCTTCATGGGGAGTAGAGGAAGGGTCAGCGGCGCTGACCCAACCTTGGGCGAGGCGGAGCCGAGCCCGGGTGGGGCAGTCGGCCGCCGCTTCGGTCGTTGTGGTTCGTCGTGCCCCACCCGGATCGGCTGTCGCCGATCGTCCCGCCCCATAAAGGGGCGGGAGAGCCCGTTCCTCGTCCCGGTCATTCGGGTTAGGGTCCGGGCGTGACCCGCTTCACCCCCCTCGAATCCGACATCCTCGACGCCCTCGCCTGGGAGCTGCGCGAGATCGCGCCCGACCTCGCCGGCCAGTTCGCCGAGTCCCTGCCCGGTTCGCGCCGCAACACGGGCACCGGCCTGTTCACCGAGCTGATCGTCGACCGGTCCCGGCCCCCGCCCCTGACCACCCCGACCGGCCGGTTCGGCACCGTCCATGCCATGGTCGGCGACCTGCCGGACCCCATCGCCTTCCAGGCCGAGCTGCGCGAGGGCCGGCTGTTGGCCCTGCACGGCGACGCCTACGGCCAGGACACCCGCGCCATCGACTTCGCCCGCGTCCCGTTCGACCAGGTGTTCACCCTCGATGATCAGGGCGAGTCCATCGCCTTCGATCCCGCGGCCCTGATGCCGCCCAGCCCCCTGCTGGACCTGCACCGGCACACCGACCACGAGCCGCCGCCCCCGGTCCGTCCGCCGCTGATCACCATCGGCCCCATGGCCCGGGTGGACGATCAGCAGGCGGCGCGCCAACTGATCAGCGCCATATCCGGAGTCCTGACCCCCTCGGCGAAGCGAAAACTGACTGGCCTCATGTCCGGAACCCTGAGCCCCCCGGTGGAACCCGTCGCGGCCGAAGCAAGCCAGGGCGGAAAGAAGGACTTGGCCTCTGTCCCGATCAGCACCTGGATCGCAATCATTGCCGGCGTCGTGGTCGTCACCGTCATCTTCGAACTGAACTGGTTTTTCTCGGTCTTTCTCGTCGTCGTGATCGGCAGGCTCGTTCGGATTCCGGGGGTCCTGCCCGCCCTCGCCCGGGCGGCCCGCCGCCTCGGCGAGCACGAAAGCCGTCCGCCCGAGCGCTGAAATCCGTGAGCTTGCGCGCGATTGACACCCACCGGACGTCGTGGTCTCCGTTAACCACGGTCAAGTTTGGGATGGCTTCAATGTCCAGAGTTCTCGCCGCGACGGCCACGGTCGCCGCCCTCCTCTCCGCCGGTGCCGTCCAGGCCGCCGACCGCTGCGGGGCCGCGACCCATATGCGGTTCGGTGAGACCCGGGCCTATTTCGGCAATACGCTCGCAGCCTGCCGCCCCGACGGCTATTGCTCGGCCGTCGTGGCCATCGCCGACCCCACGGGTCAGGCCGCCTGGCGGCATCAGCTGCGCGTCGGCCGGCCCAGCCCCGGCGCCGACTATCTGGTCGAGCTGGCGGCGACCGACCCCATGCCCGTCGCCGGCGTCATGCGGTTCACCACCCCCGGCCAGACCGTCGACCCCGGCCCCTGGCTGGTCCCGACCTCGCCCGGCTCCAACGAATACCGCGTCAGCGATCCGATCCTGACCCGCTCCCTCGTTTCCGGCCTGCGCCGCCAGCGCATCGCCCGCTGGAACTATCCGTCCGCCGACGGCCCGGCCGAGGCCTATTTCTCCCTGATGGGCATGACAGCCGCCCTCAACTGGATCGACTGCCGGGGTGCCGGCGCGGCCTGAATCAGCTCGCCTGGCCCGGCCGCGGGCCACCGCCCGGTGCCGAGCCCGGCTGCTGTCCCGGCCCGATGGATCCGGGACCCGAAGGCGCACTCCGGTCGCCCTGACCGCGGGAACCCCGATCCCGGGGGGCCTGCCCCTGGGGCGATTGACCTTTGGAGGCCTCGCCCTGCGCGGCCTGACCTTGCGGGGCCTGGCCCCTTCCCTGCTGGCCAGACTCTTGCGCACCTTGCCCGCCAGCGGACCGGCCATCGGACTGCTGACCCTGTCGCGTCTGACCGTCCTGGCCCTGACCTTGCTGGCCCTGACCTTGCTGCCCTTGCTGACCCTGCCCTTCCCGGCCGCCGGCCGGTCCTCCGCCCGGTCCGCCGGACTCGCGCGGCGGCAGTCGGCCCGCCAGGCGTTGACCGGCCTCGGGCGACAGGCGGAAGGGTTCAGAAACGCGCCGCCCCCTGACAGCCACGGCCTGCCCGGGCTCGCTCACGATGCGCCGCTGGCCATCCACCTCGATCTCGATCTCGCCCTCGACCAGGACAATCAACGCCGTCTGCTCCGGATCATCACCGGGCACGGCCGTGCCCCCTTCGCCGTCCAGAAGGTTCACAGCCTCCGTTCCTACGGCGGCCTCGATGATGGTGCCGCGTATCCCGATCGTCGCCGTCGGCGTCCGGAAGGCGACCCGCTCCGGTTCCGCGCCCCGGCTGCCGGAGACAAAGCGGAAGGCTCCCTGCACCAGCGACACCAAAACCCCGGCCGCATCGGCCTCCGTGTCGAACACAAAGCGGTCCACCGTGAGGGACGCATTGGATCCCACCGTCAGGACCGATTGATCCAGCAGCGCTATACTCAGCCGGCTGGCATCACCGGTGACAATCGCATCCGCCTGGTGCACGGCTCCGTTCACCACAGAGGGGCGCCAGCCACGGTCGCCCACGCTGCGGGTCCTCACAGTGTTCTCGACCGTGGCGTTGACGCCAACCCTCGTCTGGGCCGCTGCCGGTGTGGCCAGCGCAACCACCAGAACTGTCAGGATCGGGAAAAGCCGTTTCATTCAGACACCCATGCCTTGGTCTTCGACCGTCGATACCTGATCAGTAGGACAGCGGAACACGTCGGTATTTGGGCAGGCTGGCCCGGTTTTCGACAAGGTTTGCGGTCTTAGCTCCGCGCTTGATACCCCCTCGGTCGGCGAGTCATAGTCGCCCTTCCGGGAGAACATTTGATGCGCCTTTCCATCCTCGCGACCGCCTTCATCCTGGCCGGCGCCGCTCCGGTCGCCGCCCGGACGCCGCCTGCGCCGCCGCCGGTCCAGACCGCCGCACCCGCCGATGCGGCCTCGCCCGAGGCCATCGTCGCAGCCCTCTATCAGGTCATCTCCGGCGACATCGGCGTGGCCCGCGACTGGGACCGTTTCCGCGCCCTCTTCCATCCGGCCGCCCGGCTCATGCCCACGGGCCAGAACGCCCAGGGCGTCGGCGTGGTCCGCTCGATCACCCCGGACGAATACATCGCCCTCGCCGAGCCCGTCCTCGTCGGCCAAGGCTTCCATGAGCGCGAGATCGCCCGACGCAGCGAGCGGTTCGGCCATATCGTCCACGTCTGGACCACCTACGAAGGCCTGCACAGCCTCTCGGATCCCCGGCCCTTCGTCCGCGGCATCAACAGCATCCAGCTGTTCCATGACGGCACCCGCTGGTGGATCCTCAGCGTCTACTGGCAGGGCGAATCCCCGACAGAGCCGATCCCGCCGGAATATCTCCCCGTCGCCGGCTGACACTCAGCCCGTCCGGAACCGCGCGCCCGGCAGCATCGGGAACGTCACCCTTCCTCGCGGTTCAGACTCTGGACACTCCCCGATAGCGGACGCTTTCAATGTCGAGGATGGGTGGTCAGCGGGTGTCCCGATCCCGCGCTTGGGCGGCATTCTCTGAATGTTTGACGATGGGCGACAGCCTTCTCCTCTTTCGATTCAAGCCGGGGTCATTATCATCTGTCTCCTGGGGGGATGACGTATGACAGACGCTTCAGCGCCGCGCTCACGACGTAAGAAGTCCGTCGCGGCCCCGACCACGCCGGATGCGATCGAGATCGCCATGGAGGCCGAGGCCAGCGGTGCTGCGCCGGTCGGCCCGGCGCACGATGTGCTGGTGAAGCAAGGCCGCCTGCTGGATGAACAGCTGAGACACCTCAAGCTCCTGGGTTTTAGTGAACGGATCGGCGCGGGGCTGAAGATCATGGGCGTCGTAGCCGGGCTGATCGCCGCCGGCGCGCTCGGCATGATGGTCTGGAACGCCAGCCAGGACCGCAGCCTGCTCATCCAGGCGTTCAGTGCGCCCCCGGAACTTGTGGAGCGCGGCCTGACGGGCGAGGTGCTGGCCTCCAAGCTGCTGGACCGGCTGGCCCGGATCGACAGCCAGGCCCAGTCGCTCCGGGCCCCCGAGACCTTTCGCAACGACTGGGGCAGCGAGATCCAGGTGGAGATTCCGCAGACCGGCGTCTCCATCGGCGAACTGGACAAATATCTGCGCCAATGGCTCGGCAAGCGGACCGGCATTGACGGCGAAGTGGTCCGCATCGGCGATCAGGTGGCGGTGACCGTGCGTATCGGCTCTGCCGGCGCCGTGACCCGGCAGGGTTCTGAGGCCGATCTCGATACCCTGATGCAGCAGGTGGCCGAGGCCGTATTCCAGGGCACCCAGCCGTTCCGGTACAGCAAATATCTGGAGTCCACCGGCCGCATGGAACAGGCGATGGCCGTGGCCGTCGATCTGGCAACGGACGGCCCCTATGAGGAACGCGCCTGGGCCTGGGCCCAGATCAGCAACCTCCACCTGGAACGCGGCGACATCCGCGCCGCCGTCTTCGCCGGACGACAGGCGGTCGATCTCGATCCCGAACTGGGCCTCGGCTGGCTGAACCTCGGCATCGCCGAAGGCAAGCTCGGCCATGAACGCGCTTCGTGGGACGCGATCGAGCGATCGGCTGCCCTCCTGACCAGCGGCCGGGGCAAGCTGTCCGAAACCGGCATTGCGATTGGATACTACAACGCCTCAAATCTGCCGGTGCTGCGCGGCGACTTCAACGAGGCCACCAGGCTCTTACAAAGACGGCAGAGCCAGACCACCTACCTGAACCTTGACGAACAGGGGCAGAGGATCGCCGCCTCGGCTGCGGTCTTCCTGCATGACGTCAACGGCGCGCGCGCGATCATCGGCCGCCTCGGTCCGGATACCGAGCCCGAGCGATACAGCAATCAAAGCCATCCCGTGCTCCAGCCTCGCGCCGAATTGGCGGCGGAACGCGGCGACTGGCAGATGGCGCGCGACCGCTTTCGCGCCATGATCGACGCGGCACCCGCGTACGCATCCACCGCCGTCATCACCTCCCTGACGCCGCCGCTCGTCATCGCGGAGATCAAGGTGGGGAATGTCGCGGAGGCGGCCCGGCTGGCGGCGACCCTCCCCGACGACTGCGCCGCCTGTGTTGGGGCCAGGGCGGCCGTGGCCGAGGCGATGGGAGATCGGCCTGCAGCGGATCGCCTGTTCGCGCGCTTTGTCCAGCTGGCCGCGCCGGGCCCCTTCGCCCTGTCGGCCTGGGGCGAAGCGAAGCTGGGGCGAGGGGATGTCGATGGCGCCCTGGCCCTGTTCCGCGACGCTCAACGCGAAGGCCCTCGCTGGGCTGACGCCTACAAGCTGGAAGGCGACGCCCTTTTTCAGCAGGGCAAAACGCGTGAGGCGGCGGCAGCCTATCGTGAGGCCATCGAGCGGGCTCCGAAATGGAGCGCAGCGCATCTGGGCCTGGGCCGGGCGTTGATTGCGTCCGGGCGCGAACGCGAGGGCCGCGCAGCCCTGGCGACGGGTGAACGCCTGAAGGCCTGAACGACTGGCCGACAGCAATTCTTCATCGACGCCGGAGCGACATTCACTCAAGCAAACACCTTGCAGGCCAGCAAACCGGTCGTATTCGCTCCGCACCCCCCTATCCGAAACCGCGCGCCCGGCAGCATCGGGAACGTCACCAGCGACACCTCCCACAGCTCGATCTCGACCAGCACCCGCAGCCGCCCTTCCCGGCGCGCCCGGCGGCTGCGAAAGCCGATCGACAGCCCGTCCAGCGCCCCCGCCCGCGACAATGCAAGAGCGAACCGGCTCTCGGCCGACCAGTCCATGATCCGTCCACGGACGAACAACCCGCGCTCATCCTCGACCATATGGTCCCAGACCCCGACCGCTGCCCGGCCCTCGTGCTGATGCAGCATCCGCACGCCCCCGGCACCCGTCTTCGCCAGACTGGCCGCAAACGCACCCCGCGCGACCACATCCCCGTTCAGATCGGCCACGCCCCACAGGGAGGCATAGCCGGTGATCCGAAGTGGCTGGTGGCGGGTGGCGAGTGACGAGGACGCCACGTCGGAAAACGGATTGCCCGAGGTCATCGACCTGAGCGCGAACCTGGGTGCCACCTCACTCGCCACTCGCCACCCGCCACTTGTCACTCATCTGCCGCTCCACCCGCTCCACCGCGGCCCGCGTCGCCAGACTCTGCTCTTCCAGGCGCGCCAGCCGCTCGGCTACCAGCCGCTGCTCTCCGACCTGTTCCTCCAGCGTCGCAATCCGCGCCGCCGCCCCCCCGGCCCAGACCAGGCCGCCGACCGTCTGCACCGCCAGCGCCGCGATCACGGCGACGGGGATTTTCCGCAGCGCCTCCGTCACGCCCCCACTCCCGCCATTCGCCGCCGCTCCTCGTCCGTCAGGAAAGTCGCTGAAGTCAGCCGCGCCCAGAGTGCATCGCGCTCCGGCTGCAGCGCCGGCAGTCCATCCAGATCGGCCTCGATCCTGACCCCCGCAAACCGTCCCCCCAGCCACCCCGTCAGCGCCGCCGCCGTCTTCCTCACCAAGGGCACCACCGTCCCCCGCCAGAAGGCCGCATTGGCCTCGCGATAGTTGGCATAGGTCGCGTCCCCGGGAATCCCCAGCAGCTGTGGCGGCACGCCGAAGGCCAGGGCGATCTCGCGTGCCGCGGCGTGTTTGCCGGCGATGAAATCCATGTCGGCCGGGGTCCAGCTCATCGGCTTCCAGTCCAGCCCGCCCTCCAGAATCATCGGCCGTCCGGCGTTCAGCGTCCCGGCATGGCTCGCCTCGACCTGCCCGCGCAGCGCCTCGAACTGTTCGGCGGTCAGCCGCTCCCCGTCCTTCGCCCCATACACCAGCGCACCCGATGGCCGCGCCGCATTGTCCAGCAGCGCCTTGTTCCAGGCCCCCGAGGCATTGTGCACATCGATCGCGAACGCCGCCGCCTCCAAGGGCGAAAACCCGTAGTGATCGTCCGTCGGATGAAACAGCTTCAGCTGCATCACCCGCGACCAGCCGTCCGCCGCCCGCCCGATCCGCACCGACCGTCCGTCTACGGAATACTCCCAGGCCTCGGGCCAGCCCGCGCGACCCGGCACCACCTTCACCCGGTCCGGCCGCAGCGTCCAAAGCTCCTCGGGTGCCTCATCCCCGACCGCCTCGGCATAGGCATTTCCCGCCGTCTGCAGGGCACCGTATAGCGCCTCCAGCCACTCAGCCCCCGACTGCTCCGGGTTTGGCCTTGCCAGCAGCGCCGCCAGCGGATGATCATCACGCCGCACCCCGTCGGCGAACACCACCAGCGGCGTCGACGCTGCCGCCTCCGCGATCATCCGCACACAGCGATAGGCCACGGCGTTCTTGGCAAACCCTTCCTCGGCCAGATGGGCATAGTCCCGCGGCGTCCACCGCGCCCGCCCGCCGGCCGTCAGGGCGATCAGCGGCCCGACCCGGCTGTCCTTTATCTCCGGGGCAGCGACGCGCCGCCGGCCCTCGAAGGGCCGTCGCCAGTTCAGCATCACAATCTCCGTTGTTGGACCAACACAGTCCGGTCAGTTGGACCAACTCGTGATCCTTGGTAGGTTGGCTTCATGACGCTTCAGGTCAACATCGCCGAGGCCAAGGCCCGCCTGTCCGAACTGGTCGCTCGCGCCGAGGCCGGCGAGGAAGTCGTTCTCGCCCGGTCGGGAAAGCCCATTCTTCGCCTTCAGGCCCTGTCGCGGCCTGTCCGGAAGAAAAAACATCGTTTCATCGGTGCCCTGGCGCATCTGGGGCCTCTCACGCAGGAAGAGGCCACTCTATTTCTCGAACCGGATCCGGAATTCGAACGCCAGGCTCGCTCCGAAGACGAGGACGATTTCTACCGTTGAGCGCGGTGTTGCGCGACACCCAGGCGCTGGTCTGGTCACTTTTCCGCGTCTAGGCGGCCAGCAGCCGGTAGTCGCGCGGGTTCGAGGCATCGATGATGTGCGGCCCAGCCGTCGCTGACGGCACGCTCTTGATCGCCAAGTCACGCACCGACACCTCCTCGCCCAAATCCTCTAACGCCATCAGACGAATGAGGGTTTCCGCGCTGCGGTCCACAGGCGTTTCGCCGCGCTCCCAGCGACCCACCGTCTGGGCGTCCTTGTTCACGACCTCGGCTAGTTCGGCTTGGGTCAGCCCGGACTCAGTCCGCAGGAAGCGAAGCTCCTTGGGGTCCAGGCCCGTGTCCTTCAGCGCCAAGCCTAGCCGGATAACACGGTGCAGTTGGTTGATGTACGGAATCGTCACGGTTTCCTCGCCCGCCTTGTCCTTGACCACCGGCAGGTCGCGCAGAAACACGTTGTCGAGTCCGCACTCGGTGTACCGATAGGCGTTCTCGAAGGGTTCAGTCACTGTTCGTCTCTCCACATCACCGAGATCAACTTGATCTCCGCCTCGCCCGCCACCAAGATCAATCTCACCACGCGACCGTCACTGTTGGGCGTTTTAGCTTCGATCGCATATTTGAAATGCCCGAAGTCTGACAGCACCGGCTCATCGAAGACGAAGCCGTATTTCAGAACATGCAGTACGTCGCCCGTCGTCAAATCCCGCTCGACAAGGCGTTCTCGAGCATGGATCTGAAAATGCAGACTCAGCTCATCGCTTCGCCCACAGGCGTTGATCCGCTTCGTCGCTTCGCCCGGTGTCCATTTCTGCGGCGGCTTCACCATGAAGATCACCTATCACGGTGATACATGGTGTTCAATGACGGCGACGTTAAGGCGTTGCGTTACCAATCCTTCATATGGCCAATTCACAACACCCGCACCCGCGGCCCCGCCCTCGGCGCGGGAAGCAGATGCGTCACCGCCCACACCAGGGCGTCGGCCCGGTCGGGACTACGCCCGCCGCCGTCCGCCGACCCCAGCGCCATCAGTTCCTCTTCCAGCGCCGGAAACGCCCCGCAGTGGACGACCCGGCCCTGTTCATAGAGCGCCGCCACCGGCTCGGCCCGCGCCGCCTTGCCCCGGCTGGCGTGGACCAGTCTGATCGGGACCTCACAGCCGCCGTGGGCCAGCACGGTCCGCACCATTTCGCCACCCTGGTTCTTCTCGGCCACAATCTCGCGCGCACCGAACTCCCGCGCCGTCTGCGCCACGAGGGTGGCCCAGCCCTGCGGCGACTCTCCGCCCCTCGACCGGTCGGCCAGCACATAGGCGCATTTGTCCCTGCGCCCGACGACCACGATCCCGCAGGCGTCACCGCCCGCGCTCGCCGGCGGATCGACCGCCACCACGATTTGCTCCAGCGACGCCGGCCGATGGCCGCGCGCGCGCGCCAGATCCTCGGCCCGGAACAGCGCCCCCTCGGCCTCGACCATCAACCCCTCTAGCTCCTGCGCCTCCAGCCGCGTCCCGGCATAGAGCGCCCGCAGATGCGCCAGAAACCCCGGCGACAGATGACCGGCATTGGCCTGCGTCCCGGCCCGGTCCACCACCACGCGTGTCTCCCCCAGCAGCCGGCGCAGCGCCGGGATCGGCCGCGGCGTGGTGGTCACCACCAGGCGCGGATCATCGCCCAGTCTCAGCCCCAGCCTCAGATTGCCGAGCACCAGCTCCGGCCTCCGCCAGGCGCAGAATTCATCGGCCCAGCCATGGTGGAACTGCGGGCCTCTCAGACTGTCGGGGTCCTCGGCAGAGAAGGCGTGGGCCTCGCTGCCGTTCGGCCAGACCAGACGCCGCCGCCCCGCTTCCCAGCGCGGACGTTTCGCCCGCTCGGGCAAGGCTTTCAGCCCCGAAGGCCCCTCGACCATCACCTCGCGCACATCATGCAGCGTCGGCCCGACGAGGGCGAACCGCCGGTCCTTTATCTCGGCAAGGTGGTTGATCCACCAGGCCCCGGCAAACGTCTTGCCGGCCCCGCGTCCGCCCAGCAGCACCCAGGTGCCCCAGTCCTTCGACGCAGCCGGTGCCTGATGTTCATGCAGGCTGAACCGGCTCGCGCACACTTCGTGCAACTGGCCAGCATCCAGGCTCGACAACGATTCCCTTCGCTTCCAGAACGGCGTTGAGGCGATCGAGACGGGTCTCCAGTTCGGCCCGCATGCGTTCGAGGTTTTCGGGGGTATCGTCACGATGTTTCATCTCACCCTCTTCCAGCTGACGACCGCCTGATTGCAGCGGAGGCGACAGCGCCACGACGGCTCGACCCGAACGGGCGAAGACGCCCACGGTCCGCACCCGTCGCTCCGCTGCGGCCAGATCGCCCGACGCCGGGGCTGCCGCCTTCACGACCGCCAGGTCCGCATCCATGATCGCCATAAGGTCATCCTGCAGCGCCTCGGACCATGCCGCCGCCCGCGCCGCCCTGTCCTGATTTCCCGTCATGCCCAAAGAATAGGCGACCAGCGGAGTCCGGCGGGCAAATCGCCGGAACAAAACTTCAATACCCTGATTCAGAACAGTTTTATCGCGCAAACCCGACTATGGATTCGCGAAAGGTCAGCACAGCGTCACACCGCTGGACGGCGAATGTTCAGGGCCTTGCCCGGGCCGGCTGTCCGTCTGCGGAGTCATCCGGCGTCAGGGCTGCGCCCAGGGCACCGAGCAGCGTGCTCACCTGGATCGGTTTGCCGACATGCCCGTCCATGCCCGCCTCGCGGCATCGCTGAACCTGCTCCGGCTGAACATTGGCCGTCAGGGCAATGATCGGCGTCCGTCCGATGGCACCGCCCAGGGCCCGGATGGCCCGGGTCGCATCCAGCCCGTCCATGACCGGCATATGCACGTCCATCAGGATCAGGTCATAGGCACCGGTCCGGGCCGCCTCGACCGCCTCGGCCCCGTTGCACACCGTCTCCAGCGCCAGTCCAAACGCGCCCAGGATCGCCGTCACCAGTTCCCGGTTCGGTGCCGCGTCATCGGCTATGAGGATTTTCATCCCGCCGGGGATCGTGCGGGCTATTGATTCCGGCGCGTCCGGTGTCGCCGCGGTTTCAACCATCGGCACTTCGAACCAGAAGGTCGAACCCAGACCCAACCGGCTGTCCACCCCGATCTCGCCCCCCATCATCTCGATCAGACGGCGCGAGATGGCCAGACCCAGCCCGGTGCCGCCATAGACCCGCGTGGTCGAGGCGTCGGCCTGGATGAACCGGTTGAACAGGGCGTCGATCTTGTCCGGGGCAACCCCGATGCCGCTGTCCGTCACCGCGACTCTCAGACGGCCGTTCGCCGCCACCGACATCTCCAGTCGAACGACGCCCACGGCCGTGAATTTCAGGGCATTGGACAGGAAGTTCAGCGTCACCTGCCGCAGTCGGCCCGCATCCGCCATCAGTCGGGCCGGCAGGTTGGCGGCAATCACCATATCCAGCTTCAGACCCTTGGCCTCGCACTGGGTTTCCACCATGGCGACAGCGCCCGCGGCCAGGGCGCGCGGGTCAAAGGGCTCCGGGTCCAGATCAACCGCATCGGCCTCCAGCTTGGAATAGTCGAGAATGTCGTTGATCACGCCGAGCAGCACCTCGCTGGCCGTGGCGATCCTGTCCGCATATCTGCGCTCGGCCTCAGGCAGGTTCGGGCTGTCCTGCAACAGGCCCGAGAAGCCGATCACACTGGTCAACGGCGTCCTCAGCTCATGGCTCATATTGGCCAGGAACTCCGACTTGGTCCGGGCTCCGGCCTCCGCGACATCGCGTGCCGCGATCAGCTGGTCTTCCAGCGCCTTGGTCTGCGACACGTCGCGGACGACGTCCTGAAACTCCAGCGCCCGACCCTTGGCGTCTCGGATCACCTTCGGATGGGCCTCCAGCCAGACCATCCCGCCGTCCTTGCGCAGGCCGCGATAGGGCACGCGCGGCGAGGGTGCGCCCGGTCCGGCCTTGGCATAGGCGGTGAAGGCGCGCCGCGCGCCGGCGACGTCCTCAGGGTGCATGAACCTCCAGAACGGGCGGCCGACCAGCTCCTCGGGCCGATAGCCCATGGCCTCCTCGAGGGAGGGCGAAACGTAGCGGAAAACGCCATCCATCCCGTAGGTGGCAATGATGTCCGTCGCATTGTCCGCCAGCAGCCTGAACCGCGCCTCGCTGGCGGCGATCCGTTCGTGGGCACGGATGCTGTCGGTCACGTCCTGGAAGACACCGAACAGGGCAATGACCGCACCCGTTTCATCGCATTCCGGGCGACACTGGGACGATACAATCCGCGTTTCTCCATCCTCCCGAATGAGTCGGAGCTGGAATCCTCCACCGATCCCGGTCTCGATCGCCTGCCGGCAGCAATCCGCCACCGTCTGGCGATCGTCCGGGTGGTAACAGCCGATCGCGTCGTCAAGATTGGGATCGAAGCTGTCCCGGCTCTTGCCATGGATCCGGTAGACCTCGTCTGACCAGGTGACCGCACCGGTTGCCGCATCAAGCCGCCAGCTGCCGACGCCACCCAGCGCCTCCGCCATGCCCAGGGTCTCGACCAATTTGGTCTGCACCCGTTCGGCTTCCTTGCGGGCCGTGATGTCCCGGACATGGTCGTGAATCTCGAACAGACCGCCATTCGGATCGAAAATCGGCCGGGGTGATGCCTCAAGCCAGACGACAGACCCGTCCTGTTTCAGGGCCCTGTATTCGAGACGCGCCTTTTCGGCGGGACCGGCCGCCACACGGGTTGCAAGATCGGCGCGGACCTGCGGAAGGTCATCGGGGTGGACGAAATCGGCCCACTTACGGCCGATCATCTCGGCCGGTGTGCGGCCCAAAACCGCTTCCACCGAAGGCGAGAGATAGCGGAACGTCCCGTCCGGCGCATAGCAGGCAATGATGTCCGTCGCCGTCTCGCTCATCAGCCGGAACAGGGATTCGCTGCGTTCCAGCCGCTCCCTGGAGCGGACCGCCTCGGTCACATCCTGGAACACACCGAACAGGGCGACCGTCCGGCCCGCCTTATCCTGCTCGGTCGCCGCCTGGGTAACGACGAGACGATCGTCCTGTGTGGGGGTCCGAAGCCGCAGTTCGAGGTCATAGCCCTCACCAGTCGCGACGGCCCGCGACACGGCGTCTGCCAGCACCTTCGCATCGTCGGGATGATAGGCGGCCAGGACGACTTCGCAGTTGGGCTCGATCTCCTGCGGCGCATAGCCGTGGATTCTGTAAACCTCGTCTGACCAGGTGAACGCGCCGGTCTCGACCTCATATCGCCAGTTGCCGACACCGGACATCTGCTCTGCGAGGCGAAGGAGATTCAGCTCTTCGGTCTGGCCCCGCTGGACGGCCGTCTGTTCGAACATTCTTCCGGCGATCGCCGCGATCTGGTCGAGCGTCGCCAGTTCAGAGGCGACCGGGGTCGGCCTCGGTTTCGAATCCATGATGCCGACCGCACCCACCGGTTCACCCTTGCGGGTGCTCACCGTAGCGCCCGCAAAGAACCTCAGGAACGGCTCTCCAACGACCATCGGATGATCCTTCAGGACCGGATGAAGCGTCAGATCTTCAATGACCAGTTGAGCGCCCGGCCCCATACCGACCAGAATATTGCTGACGCTGAGGTTCCGCGGCAGCACGCCTTCCCCCGCCGCGCCCCCCGAACGAAACACCGCAAGGTCGTCCTGGATGAAGGACACAAGCCCGAACGGAACCTCGAACTGGCTGCGGAGCAGGGCCGTCAGATGGTCGAACGGCGTATCGAGTTCCAGACTGTGCTGTCGATTCACCTTGGCCGCCTCGTCCCGGTTACGAATGACAGCAGATCACACGGGAACGAACTTTTGGTTAGCGCCCGGGCGGAATCACCCGCCCCGTTCCAGGTTCCACTCCGGCGCCTCGAAATCCAGCGCATCCTCGGGATCCTTCAGGGCCAGTTCCGACACGGTCTGACCCCGGACGGAAACCCCCGCCGCATGCACACTCTCGGGATCGCCCGAGATCAGCGGATGCCAGTCGGCCAGACCCCGCCCCTCATGGATCCGCCGATAGCCGCAGGACTTCGGCATCCACCCCAGCTGTTCGATATTCCACGGCGTCAGCTTGATACAGTCGGGCACCTGGGCGCGCCGGTTGGCATAGTCGACACAGGTACACCGATCGCTGTCGAACAGTTTGCAGTGCACCCGGGTGGGCACGACCTTGCCCGTATCCTCGTCCTCGAACCGCACCAGACAGCACAGGCCACAGCCGTCGCACAGACTCTCCCACTCCTCGCGGGACATCTGTTCCAGACGCTTGGTTTGCCAGAAGGGCCGTTCCATCGGCGGCCTCTTAGCCGGATCGGGTGGCCCTGTCGCCGTCCGCACCCCGAACACCCGGGGCGCACAGCCGGTGGCCACAGCACCCCGCACCGCCTATATGGCCGCCTTCAGCCGCGCAGCCTCCCCGCTGTGCCGCGTATCCAGGTTTCGCATGGCTCCCCGTCCTCCGCTCGTCGCCCTCAAGAACGTCCGTCTCCAGGACGGCCAGCGCCCGCTGTTCGACGGGGTCGATATTGCCATCGAGCCGCGCACCCGGGCCGCCCTCGTGGGCCGCAACGGGGCCGGCAAATCGACCCTGATGAAGATGGTCATGGGTCTGATCGAGCCCGACGCCGGTGACCGATCCGTGCAGGCCGGCACCCGCTTCGCCTATGTCGCCCAGGAGCCGGCGATCAACGGCGAGACCCTGCTCGACTACGCCGCCTCGGAAGGGGCCGAGCGCTGGACCGCCGAGGCCTGGCTGGCGACCTTCGGCCTCGATCCCGCAAAGCCCGCCGTCAACCTGTCCGGCGGCGAGATCCGCCGCGCCGCCCTGGCCAAGGCCTTCGCCGAAGAGCCCGACCTGCTGCTGCTCGACGAGCCGACCAACCACCTCGACATCCTGGCCATCGAACTGCTGGAGGAGGAGCTTCTCCAGGCCCGCTTCTCGGTCCTGGTCGTCAGCCACGACCGCGCCTTCCTCAACCGCGTCACCCAGTCCTGCCACTGGCTGGAGGGCCGCCGCGTCCGCACGCTCAACAAGGGCTTCGCCGCCTTCGACGAATGGGCCGGCAAGGTCATGGAAGAGGAGGCTGAATCCCTGCGCCGCCTGAACAAGGCCATCGAGCGCGAGACCTACACCTTCTACCGCTCCATCACCGCCCAGCGCACCCGCAACGAGGGCCGCGCCCGCGCCCTCAACGCCATGCGCGAGGACCGCGCCGAACGGGTCAGGGACCTCCCGCGCGAGCTCAACCTCGGCGTCGATTCCGGCGGCCTGTCAGGCAAGCTGGTGGCCGAACTCAAGGGCGTGACCAAGGGCTTCGGCGAGCGAACCGTCATCAAGCCGTTCAGTACCCGCGTCATCCGCGGCGACCGGCTGGCCATCGTCGGCCCCAACGGCGCGGGCAAGACCACCCTGGTCAAGATCCTGCTCGGCCAGCTCAAGCCCGATGAGGGCACGGTCCGCCTCGGCGCCAATCTGGAGCCCGTCTATCTCGACCAGTCGCGCGAGGGCCTGCGCAGCGACATGACCCTGTGGGACGCCCTGACCCCCGGCGGCGGCGACAGCGTCCTGGTGCGCGGCGTCTCCAAACACGTCGCCGCCTATGCCAAGGACTTCCTGTTCCAGGAAGGCCAGCTGCGTCAGCCGATCTCGACCCTCTCGGGCGGCGAGCGCAACCGCCTGCTGCTCGCCCGCGCCCTAGCCAAGCCGGCCAATATGCTGGTCCTCGACGAGCCGACCAATGACCTCGACATGGACACGCTCGACAAGCTGGAAGAGCTGCTCGAGACCTATGACGGCACCCTGATCCTGGTCAGCCACGACCGCGACTTCGTCGACCGTCTGGCCACCTCGACCATCGCCATGAACGGCCGCGGCGACATCGTCGAAACCCCCGGCGGCTGGACCGACTTCATCCACCAGAACCCCGGCTTCCTGAACCGGGGCGAGGGTCGAGGGACGAGGGACGAATGGAAGAAGGTGTCATCGGGCACTGCGGCAGCGCCCCTCGACCCCCGACCCCCGACCCCCGCCCCCGCCCCCGCCCCCGCCCCCGCCCCCAAAAAACCCGGCAAACTGACCTTCAAGGACGCCCATCGTCTGAAGGAGCTCGAGGGCCTGCTGGTATCCCTGCCCGAGGACATCGCCCGCCACGACGCGACCCTGTCCGACCCCGACCTCTACGCCCGCGACCGCAAGGCCTTCGACCGCGCCACCGCCAACGCCGACCGCGCCCGGTCGCTGCTGGCTGCGGCCGAGGAAGAATGGCTGGAGCTGGAGGCGAAACGGGAAGCCCTGGCCAACGGCTGACCACCCGGCCGCCCCAAAATTACGCGTTTCGAACGAATTTCCGGGCTGAACCGCGCGCCTGTGCAAAAGTCACAAGACTTTCACATGTCGAAGAAAATTCGAAGATCGACACAGGTCTCCGCCCGCCCTGCACGATTTATCCCCAAGACCGCCCACAGACGGTCGTTCCGGACCGCTTGCCACATCTGCGGATCGGAGCGAGCTTGATCAGGCCGAGGGACACGGCGGCGCGGAAACCCGGGGAGACCCGGGGATCAAGGCGGACCGGCCCGGCTCTCTGATCGAACGCACCGGGGGGTTTCGACCCTGACGGACGGGAGACAGGATCAAGGCCCAAGGGACCCTTCAAAGGCTTCGGCCGGAGAAGACCGGAGGGAACCGGATCGGGATCGATGGACGGCGCGGGGCTCGACCTCGTGGAACGCCGGAGACCAGGAGCGCGACAGGATACAGCTGACCATCACCGGGGTTCGCCTCGCTGATGCCGAAGCCAGGGCCCTGAACCTCAATGGCCAAGTCCAACCCGGACTTGGCGAGGGGACGAGGAAAACCGGTTCGCCGGGGATCTTCGTCCCCTCGCTCAATTCTGGGCTGCCCTATGCTCGCGCGGCGGCTTGCTGCTTGAGCGCGGTCGTCTCCTCCCCCTCCTGGGGGAGGTGGCACGGCGCGGCTTCGCGCCGTGACGGAGGGGGCGAAGTAGGCCCCCTTCCCCTTCTCCCGCCCGGGCCTTAAACCTCAGCCATGACCTTGCGTGGGAATCGCCCAGCCTCGCCTCGCCGCCGCGCCCTTCTGGCCGGTGCCGGTGCCCTCGCGGCCACGGCAGCCCTCGCCGGCTGCCAACGCGCCGAGGCACCCGTCGACGAAGACGGCCGCGTGCGCCTGCGCTTCGCCACCGACTGGCGGGCCCAGGCCGAGCACGGCGGCTTCTACCAGGCCCTGGCCTCGGGGGCCTATGCCAGGCGCGGCCTCAACGTCGAGATCATCCAGGGCGGCCCGGGCGTGAACGTGCCCCAACTGCTGGCCACGGGGGCCGTCGAACTGGGCATGGGGTCAAACAGCTTCATCCCGATGAACCTGGTCGCCGAGGGGGCCCCGGTGAAGGCCGTCGCCGCCTTCTTCCAGAAGGACCCCCAGGTCCTGATCGCCCACCCGGACCCGGCGCTGGAAACCATCGCCGACCTCGCGGACCGCCCGTTCCTGCTCGCCACCGCCTCGCGCGACGCCTTCTGGGTCTGGCTCAAGGCGAAATACGGCTTCACCGACGACCAGGTCCGGACCTACAACTTCAACCCCGCGCCCTTCCTCGCCGACGAGCGGGCGGTCCAGCAGGGCTATCTGACCTCCGAGCCCTACAGCATTGAACAGGCCGCCGGCTTCGCCCCCAGGGTCTTCCTGCTGGCCGACGAGGGCTATCCCTCCTACGCCGCCATGGTCCTGGCCCCCAATGCCTTCGCGCGCGACAACGCCGCCGCCCTGCGCAGCTTCATCGCCGCCTCGGCCGAGGGCTGGCGCGACTATATCCAGGGGGACGGCCAGACGCCTCAGAACCGGGCCGCCGACGCCCTGATCCGCAAGGCCAATCCCGAGATGACCCAGGCCATCCTCGACCAGGCCCGGGCCAGGCTGAAGGCCAACGGCATCGTCGACGGCGGCGACGCCGCCCTCTACGGCCTCGGCACCATGACCGCCGAACGCTGGCAGGCCTTCTTCGACGTCACCGCCCAGGCCGGGGTCTATCCGCCCAATCTGGACTGGCGTCAGGCCTTCACCACCCAGTATCTGCCCGGCCGTGGCTGAGGCACGGACGGGTGCCGCGGCGTCCCTGGACGGCGTCCGGGTCCACTATACCGGCCGTCCCCCGCTCGGCCCCCTGGACCTGACCATAGCCCCCGGTGAGATCGTCGCCATGGTCGGTGCCTCGGGGGCCGGAAAGTCCACCGTCCTGCGGCTGCTGGCCGGGCTCGAGCCGCCGTCGGCGGGCACGGTTCACCTGACGGGCGGACGCACCGGCTTCGTCTTCCAGTCGGCCACCCTGATGCCCTGGGCCGACGCCCTGGCCAATGTCGCCCTGCCGCTAGAGCTGGCCGGCATGGCGCGCGCCGAAGCCCGCGACCGCGCAGCAGGGGCCCTGACCGCCGTGGCACTCGGCGACCGGCTCAACGCCCGCCCGCGCCAGCTGTCCGGCGGCATGGCCATGCGCGTGGCCCTCGCCCGCGCCCTCGTCACCGAACCGGATCTCCTGCTCCTCGACGAGCCCTTCGCCGCCCTCGACAGCGTCACCCGCCGCCGGCTGATCGAGGACCTGCACCGCCTCTGGGCCGCCCGCCGCCCGCGCCCGGCCATCGTCTTCGTCACCCATGACGTCGAGGAGGCCCTCTATCTCGCCGACCGGGTCGTGGTACTCGATGCGGCCACCGGCCGGGTGGCCGCGACGCGCGTTTCACCCGGCTCCCTGCCGAGGCCGTCCGGCTGGCGTGCAGACGCGGGTTATCGCGCGGCCGTCGAGGCGCTGGCGGCCGACCTGGCCGAGGCCATGCCGGCCCTTTCGGAGACCGGCGGATGACCCGGCTTCTGCCACCCCTGCTCCTGACCGCCGCCATCCTTGTGGGATGGGAAATCGCCTGCCGCCTGCTGCAGGTCCCGCCCTGGTTCCTGCCCCCGCCCAGCGCCGTGGCAGCCGCCCTGATCGCGCGCGCGCCCCTCCTCGCCGCCTCCGCCGGTGCCACCTTCTGGATGGCCTTGCAGGCCCTGATCCTCGCGGCGGTGCTCGGCGGTGGTCTGGCTCTCGCCGTCTCCTTGAGCCGCCCGGCCGAACAGGCGGTCCGCCCCCTCGCCGTGGCCCTGCAGGTCACGCCCGTGGTCGCCATCGCCCCGCTGGTCATGATCTGGGCGGGACTGGACAACGCCGACCGGGCCGTGGTCGCGCTCGCGGCGGCCGTCGCCTTCTTCCCCCTGTTTTCCGGGGTCCTGACCGGGCTGAAGTCCGCGGACCCGGACCTCGAGCGGCTGTTCGACCTCTACGGCGCCACCCCGGTCCAGCGCCTGATCCGCCTGCGCCTGCCGACCGCCCTGCCCTTCATGCTGGAGGGTCTGCGCGTAGCCGCCGGCCTGGCGGTGATCGGTGCCGTGGTGGCCGAGTTCGTCTCCGGCTCTGGGGCGACCCAGGGGCTGGCCTGGCGGCTGCTGGAAGCCGGAAACCGGCTGCGCACGGCCGACATGCTGGCCGCCCTGACCTGTCTGATGATCATGGGCCTCTTGCTCAATGCCGCGGTCGGTCTGCTGGAACGGGCGGTTCGGCGCAGACTTGCCTGAGCCAGACCCGGGCGTTGACGGAGAGCCGCGTTAGCTACGGGTTAAGCGGAGCGTGACTATAAGGCTGCTCCCTCCCCAGGTTCGGAGCGCCTCCCTTGCGCCGCCAACTGCATGTGATGACCGCCCTGCTCGCCGCCGCGGGCGGGGTGCTGTTTGCCGGCGATGCCTCGGCCCGGAGCGTTCCGGCTCCGACCGGTGAACTCCGCGGCCTGCGCTATGTGGCATGGAACGGACGCGGCCAGACGGTCCCGGCACCCCTCCCGGCCGCTGCTGCACCGGCCAGCCCGATCCGGCGTGACCTCAGACGCCCCAACCCCGTCATTCCGCACGGCGGCACGACCTCGAACGCCACCGCGGCACCGACCCGGTCCGGTCTGACGCCCGCCCCCGGCTTGCGCCGCACCCTTACCCCCGCCAGCGACTGGACGAACCCCGTCGCCCCGGCTCCGGCTCCCGCACCCCGGCCCCGTGCGGCCCCCGATGCTCTGCCCGATACACCCTACCCGGCGGTGCCGGCCGAAAGGATTGAGGCGCAGCCTGCCCCGGCGGGCCCGCTCGCGCCTCCGCCGCCCCCGGCCCGGAACGAGCCCTTCGACCCCATGGCCCCGCGACGCGACGCGCCGATCTTCAGAATGCAACAGGACGGGCCCGCCCCCGCTCCGACCGCCGCCCTCCCCGGCAGCCGGCCGGACGCGATCGCGCCGCCGGAGGAGCCCCAGCCCCGCCATGTCGCTGACGTCCGCGATAGCGGTAGCCGCCCCCCGACCCAGGGCGGCCGCTACTATTCGGTGCACCGGCAGAATGGCCGGCAACCGGACGCACTCGAAATGCCGGCGCCGAACTATGTGGACGCCCTGGCAGTGACCATGCCCGAAACCATAGCCTCGCAGGACCTCGCCGCCCCCGAGCCGGGACCGACCCTGATCCGCGACGCCCAGGGCCGTGTCCGCCCGATGCCTGCAGCCACCGACGGGGACTATCAGTGACATCTCGCTTGCCTGAGCTGATCGCGATGGCCGAAGAGGGGTCAAGCGAGAAGCGCCGTGCCCTGTTGCGCGAACTGACCGAGCATTTTTTCGGTGGCGCGACACGCTCTGCCTCCGAGGACGCCCTCTATGGCTCGGTCCTGGCCCGCCTGGCGACCGACATGGAGGCCGCGGTTCGCGCCGAACTGTCCGCCCGGTTCGCCCGGGCGTCCGACGCCCCCCACGCCCTGATCCACCACCTCGCCAATGACGAGGCGGCCGTCGCCTCGGCGGTCCTGACCGCTTCGCCGGTCCTGACCGATCAAGACCTTCTGGGTGTTGTCCGCAAACACGGGCAGGATCATCTGCGCGCCGTCTCGGCCCGCCCCTCGGTATCCGAGGTCCTGTCCGAGGTCATCGTCGAACGCGGCGACGACGAGACTCTGGGCACCCTGCTGCGCAACGACGGAGCCCGGCTGTCCCGCAAGTCGTCGGAGGTCGCGGTCGAACGGGCCAAGGTCAATCCGGCGCTGCATGAGGCCACGGTCTCGCGCACCGGCCTGCCGCCCGACCTGCTGAACGAGATGTATTTTGTCGTCGAGGCCCGGTTGCGTACCCGCATCCTCGAACAGAACGCCCGCATGGACCCCGCCCTGCTGGAGAGCGCCCTTGCCGCCGGCCGGGACCGGATCGCCACAAACGACGGTGCCCTGCCCGCCGACTACGCCGAATGCTTCGCCTATGTTGAAGAGCTCAGGGCGGCCGGTCAGTTGACGCCGCAGATGCTGGCGCGGTTCCTGCGCTCGGGCAGCCGGACCTCGTTCCTGATCGCCCTCGCCCAGATGTCCGACATCGACTTCCATACCGCCCGCCAGATCATCGAGCGCCGGGACCTGGACGCCCTTGCCGTGGTCTGCAAATCGGCCGACCTCGATCGCAGCCTGTTCCTGACCTATGCCCTCGTGCTGCTCAACGACGACGGCGGGGCCATGGCCAAGGCTCAATCCTTCGCCGGGATGTATGCCGAGTTGACCAAGGAGGCCGCGCTCAGGACCCTGCGCTTCTGGCGCATGCGCCGCGGGGCCGTCGCAGCCTAGGTGGCCGCTGGTCAGTGACGACTGACCACCGGGGCCAACCCCACAGCAAGACGCCCGCCTCCGGTGCCGGAAGCGGGCGCTGTAACCGGACGGAAGTTCCGGATTACTTCTTGGCGCGGCCCCCGGCGGCGCGGGCAGGCTTACGGCCACCCTGGCCCAGACCCATCTGCTTGGCCAGATCTGACCGGGCCTTGGCATAGTTGGGGGCAACCATCGGATAGTCTTTGGCCAGGCCCCATTTCGCGCGGTATTCCTCGGGGCTCATATTGTATTTCGTGCGCAGGTGGCGCTTCAGCGATTTGAATTTACGGCCGTCTTCCAGGCAGATCAGGAAGTCGGGCGTGATCGACTTGCGCACCGGCACGGCCGGATCCTTGAGCTCGGGCTCCGGCTCGACCGCACCGGTCGAGACCTGGGTCAGGGCGGCATGGATGCTGGAAATCAGACCCGGAACTTCGGCCGCCTGGACATTGTTGTTGCCGACATAGGCCGACACGATGTCTGCGGTCATTTCGAGGATTTGCGCGTTGTCTTCCATGGGTCAGCCTCACCTTGTCTGGTTGTTTTTCGATTGAATCAGCCGTTGTCGGATGAATAGATTTGTTCCCGGGCGAAAGCAACCACGGGGGCCATGCTCGCCGGGAATCTCCGAATTGTCTTTGAGTTCAGAATAAATCCGGTCCCGGAGACCGGCGGCTGTCTTCAACGGCTGAAACTGTCCGCCAGCGCCAGCATGGCCGCACGTTCCGGTGTTGTATAGTCGACCAGACTATCTTCCTCGCCATCGCGGATGGCCCTGAGCAGGACCGGCGTAAGGGCGGAAGACAGCGACCAGTTCCAGTAACGCAGCACGGTCTGGGCCCGGTCGACCGCCAGCATGTCATAGGTGATCTGCACCCGTGCCCAGGCGGGATGAACGGATCCGTCCTCTGCCGTTTCGGGCCGGCGCATCGAGCGCCACAGATTGGTCAGATCACCCTTGGCCAGGCCGGTCGCCTTGCACAGGATCGCGAGGGGTTCGCCTCCGGGGTCGCCCATGATCTTGGCCCCCGTGATCGGCTTGATCCCCGACAGATAGGCGATCTCGGACGCCACCTCACGATTGAGGCCATGCGCCGCCGCGGCCGCGACCGCCTGCTCCAGCCCCTCGTACGGGCTTTTGGCGATGGCGCCCCGGTTTCTCTGGCGGCGCTCGATGAACTGCAAAGCCTTGCGCGAGACCGGATCCTGCCAGGTCTCGGCCGCCGCCATGACGAAGATGTCTTCCGACACCTCCTGCATGACCTCGCGCGATACGGCGAACCGCTGCAATATGGTGCGGCGCTCCTCCGGACCGCACCACCAGAACATCACATAAGCCCCCGAAGGACGCAGCTCCGGCCGTTTCAGGGTCGGGCCGCACAGCTGCGCCTCCTGTCGGCTCAGGCTGACCACAGACTCGATGGCTGTCTGGCTGAGGCGCGCCGTGCTGTTGCGCAGCACCGCCTCGGTGACATCACATTCGCCGAAGCCCAGGAGGGTCTCGGTGACGACCTCGGACAGGGATCGACGGCCGGCGATCAGCAAGCGGTGGGCATGGGTGGCGTCCCGGGCGCAGGCAAACAGGTCTGCGTCGGTCAGGGACGCGCATTGCTCGATCAGAAGGCCCGCGATCGCGGGGTCGTCGCGCAGCAGGATACGCACCAGGGCGTTGGGGACCTCGGCCAGGGGCGCGAGCCGGCCGGCGACCCGGCGGCGGTCCTCCGGCGAGGCCAGCCGCAGCATTTCCACCAGCAGGTCGCCGGTGACGGCGCGCTCAAAGGCATTGATCCGGCTGGCGGGCAGGGAAACGACATCAGCGAGGCGCTTCAGCAAGGCATGACGCGCGCGGAACCCGCCGTCAGCGGCGACCTCCTCAGGGCTGTGTGAAGTCTCGAACATATCCGGCGAATCCTAGAACCGCGCCGGTTAACCGCTCGTGACGGTCACAAACCCTCGAACAGCGCCGTCGACAGATAACGTTCGGCAAAGCTGGGGATGATGGCGACGATGGTCTTGCCGGCATTCTCCTCCAGCGCCGCCTGACGGAAGGCGGCGAACAGGGCCGCCCCCGAAGAAATGCCGACCGGAATCCCCTCCATGCGGGCGGCCTTGCGGGCCATGTCGAAGGCATCCTCATTCGACACCTGTTCGACACCGTCGATGACCGAGCGGTCGACGATGGAGGGGATGAAGCCGGCGCCTATGCCCTGGATCTTGTGCGGGCCCGGCTCACCGCCCGACAGGACCGGCGAGGCGGTCGGCTCGACCGCGATCATGCGCAGCGAGGCCTTGCGTGCCTTCAGCACCTGGCCGACGCCGGTGATGGTGCCGCCCGTGCCCACGCCGGCAATCACCATGTCCACGGCACCCGCCGTGTCGTTCCAGATTTCCTCGGCCGTCGAGACCCTGTGGATCGCCGGATTGGCCGGATTGTCGAACTGGGCCGGACTGACCGCACCGGGCGTCCGCGCGAGCAATTCTTCGGCCATGGCGATGGCCCCCTTCATCCCCTTCTCGGCGGGGGTCAGGACCAGTTCGGCGCCCAGCAGGGCCAGCATCTTGCGCCGCTCGATCGACATGCTCTCGGGCATGACCAGGATCAGCCGATAGCCCTTGGCCGCCGCCACAAAGGCCAGGGCGATACCCGTATTGCCGGATGTAGGCTCGATCAGGACCGTATTCGGCCCGATCTGCCCCGACTGCTCCAGCGCCTCGATCATGGCCACCCCGATCCGGTCCTTGACCGAGGCCAGCGGATTGAAGAACTCCAGCTTGGCCAACACCGTCGCCTTCGGCTTCAACTCCGCCGAGAGCCGCGGCAGCCCGACCAGCGGCGTGTCACCGATGGTGTCGAGGATCGAGGCAAAGACCTTGCCCCGCCCGGCTTTCCGATGGCAGGAGGCGTCATAGGGGGCGATGATCATGGGGCGCTTCTCCGATTCAGTTGTCAGTACATAGGTCGAATACGACCGACGCAAACCCGAAGGCTGCGTCTTCACCCTTGGTTCCCATGATGGATGCTCACAGGCGCGACGCGGGGGGCCGGTGATCCACGAAATCAACGCCGAGGTCTGGGCCTTGAGGTCGGCGACTCCGTTCGTGCAACCCTCGAAGTATTGATCTGACCGAGCAGGCACCGCCCGCCTTCACCCCCCGTTAACCACGATGCAGCAAACGTTAACGGGCTGTTCCGGGATCCTTCGCTTGCACGCTCTCATCGCCGCCGTTGAAGCGATCGACCCGCTGGTCGTGACCGGCAAGGTCGCGGGCGTGAACGGCCTGCTGATCGAGTCCCGGGGCGGCCTGTCGCGCCTGTCGGTCGGGGCCCGGGCCGAGATCGAGCGGCGGCACCTGTCCCCCCTGCCCGCCGAGGTGGTCGGCTTCCGCGATGCCAAGGCCCTGCTGATGCCGTTCGGCCCGGTCGAGGGCGTAGCCCCCGGCGCCGACATCCGCATCGTCTCCGCCGCGGCCAGCGTCCGCCCGACCACCGCCTGGCTGGGCCGGATCATCGACGCCTTCGGTCAGCCGATCGACGGCAAGGGCCCCCTGCCCGTCGGGCCTGCTGCCTATCCCCTGCGCGCACCCCCGCCCCCGGCCCATTCGCGCGGCCGGGTCGGTGAGCGGCTGGACCTCGGCGTCCGCGCCATGGACGTCTTCACAACCACCTGCCGCGGCCAGCGTCTGGGCATCTTCGCCGGCTCCGGCGTCGGCAAGTCGGTGCTGCTGTCCATGCTGGCACGTCAGGCCAGCTGTGACGTTGTCGTGGTCGGCCTGATCGGCGAACGGGGCCGGGAGGTCCGGGAGTTCATCGAGGAGACCCTCGGCGAGGAAGGGTTGCGCCGTGCCATCGTCGTGGTCGCCACCAGTGACGAACCGGCCCTGAAGCGCCGCCAGGCCGCCTATATGACCATGGCGATCTCGGAATACATGCGCGATCAGGACCTCGAGGTCCTGTGCCTGATGGACTCGGTCACCCGGTTCGCCATGGCCCAGCGCGAAATCGGCCTCGCCGCCGGCGAGCCGCCGACGACCAAGGGCTATACCCCGACCGTCTTCACCGAACTGCCCAAGCTGCTGGAGCGGGCGGGCCCGGGTCCGGTGCGCCCCGACGGCACCACGGCCGGGCCGATCACCGCCCTGTTCACCGTCCTGGTGGACGGCGGCGACCACGATGAACCCATCGCCGACGCCGTGCGCGGTATCCTCGACGGCCATATCGTCATGGACCGCAAGATCGCCGAGCGGGGCCGTTTCCCGGCCATCGATGTGCTCAAATCCGTCAGCCGGACCCTGCCCGCCTGCCAGACCCCGCCCGAGCGCGAGCTGAACAAGCGTGCCCGCCAGAGCCTGTCGGCCTATGCCAATATGGAGGAACTGATCCGCATCGGGGCCTATCGCGCCGGGGCCGATCCCATCGTCGACCGGGCCATCACCCTGAACCCGGCGCTGGAAGCCTTCCTCGGCCAGGACAAGGACGATCACACCGGTCTTTCCGATTCCTTTACCCGGCTGGAAGCAATCCTGAATCAAGGCATGATCCAGTGAACGGAGAATATCGATGACCGCCTGGGCCCAATCGTTGATCAGGATCTCGAACTATGAGGTCGAGACGCTGCAGAAGCGTCTCGCCGAGATCACTGCGCGACGTACCTCCGCCGAAATGCGCATCGCCGTGCTCGATGCCGAGGCCGAGATCGAGCAGGAGCGCGCCCGCGAGGACGCCGACGCCGCCATGATGCTGCAGGCCTATCTGAACGGCTGGAAACTGCGCAAGGGAGCCGCCGAGGCCGACGTCGTCGTCATTGACGCCGAGGAAGAAGGGGCCCGCGACGCCCTGACCGGCGCCTTCGAGGAACTGAAGAAGTTCGAACACGTCGCCGAAATGACCCGCCTCAACGCCGCGATCGAGGCCGGCAAGCGCGAGACGGCGGCCTTCGACGAACTGGGCCTCAGGCGGCGTGCGGGCTGATCCGCCCGGACTGAACCGCCGCGCCCTGCTCGCCGCGCCCCTGGCCCTTGCCGCCTGCGACCGCCTTGCCTCAGCAGGAACACCGGCCGGTCCACTCGCACCGCCCCTGAAATCTCTCGCCCCCTTTCCCTTCGGCGCCACCGGCATGACCTGGCAGCTCGACCAGCCGGACTGGGTCGAGCAGACCCTGCGCCATTGCTCCCAGCTGACCCCCGAATGGGAGCAGAAGATGGAGCGCACCCTGGGCCCCGGCTTCAGCTATGATTTCGAGCCCTCCGACCGCGTCGTGGCCTTCGCCCACCAAAACGGCCTGCGCGTCCATGGCCACACCGTCATCTGGTATTCCCAGGGGGCGGACGTCTTCGATGATGCGCACCTGTCCCGCGCCCGCTTCGCCGCCGAATACGACCGCTACATCACCAGTTTCGTCGGTCGCTACCGGGGCCGGATGGCCGGCTGGGACGTGGTCAATGAGCCCGTGGCCGAGGACGGCGACGGGCTGCGCGACTGCCACTGGAGCCGGGCCCTGGGCATGGACGGCTATATGGTCCGCGCCTTCGAACAGGCGAAGGCGGCCGATCCGGACGCCGTCCTCTTCCTCAACGAATACAATCTCGAGAACATCCCGCGCAAAGGCGCGACCTTCCTCAAACTGGTCGAACGCCTGCTGAAACTCGGTGCCCCGATCGGCGGCATCGGCACCCAGTCGCATCTCGACATCGAGATCCCGGCCGGACAGATCACCGCCTTCATGCGCGACGCCGCCTCGCTCGGCCTGCCGATCCATGTGTCGGAGCTCGACTTTCCCATGCAGCGCGACGGCGGCCGGATGCCGGACCTGCGCTCGACCGCCGAACGCCGCGCCCAGCAGGTTGCCCGCGTCGGTGAACTGGCCGAGGCCTTCATGGCCCTGCCGGAACGTCAGCGCTACGCCTTCACCACCTGGGGCCTGCGCGACACCGACAGCTGGCTGGTCCGGGCCGAGGGCAAGAACCGGCCCGACGAAAGCGCCCTGCTGCTCGACGCCAGCGGTCGCGCCAATCCGGCCTGGCACGCCGTGGCCGAGGCGTTCCAACGCTGACCCTCTCCCATTGGGAGAGGGCTTGAGCCTCCGGGAGCGAAGCGATCGGCAAGGCGAAAGGGTGCGGGTCGATCACCTCTGGGCGGCTTCGCCGCTTCAACCAGCCGACCCACATCCGGCGCTGCGCGCCACCTTCTCCCAATGGGAGAAGGATCAGATCTGAACCGCCTCAATCCCCGCCGCCGCCAGCTCCACCAGCAACCCTGCCACCGCCGCCTCGACCCTGGCCGCGTCGCGCCCCCGCACCACCAGATTCGTCCCCAGCTCGCCCACCGAGCCATGGCCGAAAGGATAGCTGCCGAAGCTGATCTCGCGCGCCGCCCGCGCCGCGGCGGTCAGCAGCTCGGCGATCGCGCCCTCGCCCACCCCGGTCACCCGGACGGTCCGCGCATGCACCACCGCCCCGGTCCGCAGGCGCGGGGCCACATCCTCCAGCATGGCGGTCATGATCTTCGGCACCCCGGCCATGACGAAGACATTGCCGATCTGGAACCCCGGCGCATCGGTCACCGGATTGGCGATCAGCGTCCCGCCCTCCGGGATCCGCGCCATCCGCCGCCGCGCCGTATTGAATTCGTCGCCGTAGCGCCGCCCGAGGATCGCCATGGCGTCCGGATGCTCGGGCAGGGCCACGCCGAAGGCCGTCGCCACCGCATCGGCGGTGATGTCGTCATGGGTCGGCCCGATCCCGCCGGTGGTGAAGACATAGTCGTGGGCCACCCGCAGGGCGTTCAGACTGTCGACGATCTGGTCCTTGCGATCGCCGATGGTCCGCGCCTCCTCGAGGTCGATCCCCAGCGCCGACAGGAACCGGGCGATGGTGTTCAGATTGGTGTCCTGCGTCCGGCCGGACAGGACCTCGTCACCGATGATCAGGACGGCGGCGGTGGGGGAGGATTCGGTCATGGCGGCACGTTAGACCCGCGCCGCCGTCCGGTCATCGTGTCGCCTTGAGCATCTGTGATATGGTCGTCATCTGAATCGAGCCTGCCGCCTGCCGAAAGCCCCCCATGTACGAGTCCCCCGAACTGGACAGCGACGCCTTCGTCCGCACCCACGAGATCCGCGTCCATCAGGGCGACGAGGCCTGGGAGGGTATGCGCGCGGCCGGGCGTCTGGTCGGTCAGGCCCTGGACATGATCACCCCCTTCGTGGTCCCCGGCGTGACCACGGGTGAGCTGGACGACCGCATGCGCGAGTTCACCCTCGACCACGGGGCCCTGCCCGCCTGCCTCGGCTACAAGGGCTATGAGAAGACCATCTGCACCTCGATCAACCACGTCGTCTGCCACGGCATTCCCGGCGACAAGGTTCTGAAGGAGGGCGACATCATCAACATCGACCACACCGTCATCGTCGACGGCTGGCACGGCGATTCCAGCCGCATGTATGCCGTCGGCGAGATCAACGCCCGGGCCCGCAAGCTGATCGACGTGACCTATGACTCGCTCGAGGCCGGTCTGGCCATGATCAAGCCGGGCAACACCTTCGGCGACATCGGCTATGCCATCCAGCAGGTGGTCGAGGCCGCCCGCATGTCGGTCGTCCGCGACTTCTGCGGCCACGGCATCGGCCGCCTGTTCCACGACAGCCCCAATGTCCTGCACTACGGCCGCCGCGGCGAGGGCGCGACGCTGAAAGCCGGCATGTTCTTCACCGTCGAGCCGATGGTGAACCTGGGCAAGCCGCATGTGAAGGTCCTGTCCGACGGCTGGACCGCCGTCACCCGCGACAAGTCGCTGTCGGCCCAGTGCGAACATACCTGCGGTGTCACCGAAACCGGCGTGGAGCTGTTCAGCGCCAGCCCGGCGGGACTGTTCAGACCCGTATTCTAGGATAGGTTGCTCTTCCGCACAGGCGGGAGGTGCTGTTGGACCAGTTGACAACACTTAATCTGTTGGAGTATGCTCCAACATGAAGGCGCGGTTGATCCGTGAGGATGAGGTCGGCGTCGGCGAGGATGAGGCCATGCACATCCGGGTTTGGGAAGTGCCGGTCCCGGTCGTCGGCTCGACCCATTTTTACAAATACAGCCTGGCCTTCGTCTGCGACGAGGTCTGCGTCGTTCGTTTCGACAACGAGCGGGGCAAAGGCGACCACGTCCACATCGGTGACGCGGAGATGCCCTATGAATTTCATGACCTCGCCCGGCTCGAACTCGATTTCCGACGAACGGTACGAGAATGGCGACTTCAGAATGGTCGTCTTCAGCGTGAGGACCGAAGATGAGGTCTTCGCCGACTTCCGAAGCGCCTTTAAAGGCGTCGAGAAGGGTTACGCCGAGATCAGTTTCATCACGTCCGACCTGCTCTGGCGCATCCTGACCGGCAAGCGCTGGGACATACTGACCGCCATGGCCGGAGCCGGCGAGATGAGCATCCGTGAGGTGGCGCGAAAGGTCGGCCGTGACGTCAAGGCTGTGCACGGCGACATCACCGGCCTGATCAAGAGCGGCGTCGTCCGGCGCGGCGAGAGCGGCAAGGTCATCTTCCCCTACGACTATTTCGAGCTCAGGGTTTCAAACCGCCGGGCCGCCGCCTGACCATGGACGCCAAGGCCCCGGCACCCGCGCCCAAACCCCACCACACGGGCCACCGCGAACGCCTGCGGGACCGCGCCCGCGGCGCCGGCATCCACCACCTGCCCGACTATGAGCTGCTGGAACTCTTCCTGTTCCGCAGCCAGCCCCAGGGCGACGTCAAACCCATCGCCAAGGCCCTGCTGGCCCGCTTCGGCTCCCTGGCGGCCGTGCTCGCCGCCCCGGTCGAGGACCTGATCACAGTCAAGGCCGAGGACACGAAGGGCCGGACGAAAGGCATCGGAACCGAAACCGCCCTCGACCTCGCCGCCCTGCATGAGGTCGCCCGCCGGGTCATCAAGGAACAGGCCGCCAAACGCACCGTCATCTCGTCCTGGACAGCCCTGGTCGCCTATGTCCGCCTGTCGCTGCAGCATGAGGCCCGCGAGCAGTTCCGCGTCCTCTATCTCGACAACCGCAACCAGTTGATCCTCGACGAAATCCAGAATCGCGGCACGGTCGACCATGCCCCGGTCTATCCGCGCGAGGTCGTGCGCCGGGCGCTGGAGCTGTCGGCCAAGTCGATGATCATCGTCCACAACCACCCGTCCGGCGACCCGACCCCCTCGCGGCCCGACATCGAGATGACCCGCCAGATCATCGAGGCCGCCCGCGCGCTCGGTATCGACGTCCACGATCACCTGATCGTCGGCCGCGACGGCGTGGCCAGTTTCAAACAGCTGGGGCTGATGTGAGCGGCCCCGCGCGCAGGGCCCTGCTGGCCGCCTGTCGCCGCGTCATCGGGCGGTGGGCCGGGATCGAGCGTACGGGAGCCCTGTTCGCATGACCATTCTCCGCACCGACCGCCTGACCCTGACGCCGGTCCAGCTGAACGACCTCGACGACCTCATCACCCTGTGGGGCGACCCGGTCTTCGCCACCGCCATCTTTCCCTCCCCCCTGACATCCGAGGACGTCTGGTTCCGCCTGCTGCGCGACGTCGGGCATTGGCAGGTCAAGGGCCACGGCAACTGGTCGATCCGCGAGACGGCGACCGGCGACTATGTCGGCAGCGTCGGGGTGCTGGACTATCGGCGCATTATGACCCCCGCCTTCGACGCCCCGGAACTGGGCTGGGGCGTGGCCCCGCGCTTCCAGGGCAAGGGTCTGGCCTTCGAGGCCTTATCCGCGGCCCTGGCCTGGTGCGACGACACGCTGAACCCACTGCGCACCGTCTGCATGATCTCGCCCGACAATGCCCCGTCCCACGCGCTTGCGAAGCGGGTCGGCTACGGCCCCTATGCCGAGACCCTCTACAAGGGCTCACCTGTCGTGCTGCTGGAGCGACCCGGGCGTCAAGGACCGTAGTCCCCCATTAAGGTTTATCCGTCATCCTGAGGGACGAATCCGGAGACCGCGCCGTCCATGCCCATGTCCGTCGAAACGCTTCGCGGTCATCTGACCGAAGCCTTTCCCGATGCCGAGATCGATATCGAGGATCTGGCCGGCGACGGCGATCATTATCGCGCGCGGATCATGGCATCGGCCTTCGTGGGCCTGCCCCGGGTGCGCCAGCATCAACTCGTCTATGCCGCCCTGAAGGGCAAGATGGGTGGCGAACTGCATGCGCTGGCGCTTGAGACCTCAACCCCGTCCGCCTCGCCTCTGCAGGGAGATTAACCCCATGCGCTACCGTCCCTTCGCCCTGACCGGACAGGCCGTTTCCTGCCTGACCCTCAGTTTCGGGGTCCGCGACATCACCGCCGGGCCCGACGCCGGTCGGGAATTGATCTATTCGGCGCTGGAAGCCGGCATCAACTCCTACCGCCTCGAGAACGCCGACCCGGTGCTCGCCGAGGTCCTGGGTCAGGCATTGGGGCATGTCGACCGCCAGCTGGTGCAGGTGTCCCTGACCCTCGGTGCCGGTGACGGCCGCCGCGGCTCGGACCGCGACTTCTCGGCCCAGGGCATCACCGCGGCGATCGACAAGACCCTGCACGCCTCCGGCCTGGGTTATTTCGACCTGGCCCTTCTCGATGAGCCCGCGGATCATGAACTTCCGCAGTCCACGCTGAGCGCTCTCAAGGCCCTGCGCGCCACCGAACGGGTCCGCCTGCTGGGTATATCCGGCGAAGGCGCAGTGATGGACGCCTATGTCTCCACCGGTGCCTTCGACGTCCTGGCCTCGCCGTTGCACGTCAATTCCAGCTGGCAGGTGCGCGCCCGCCTGCGCGCCGCGCGCGAGGCCGACATGGCCGTCCTCGCCTATGGATACTTCCCCGACAGTCTGAACACGGCAAAAAAAGCGTCCGCCAATGTCCGGAAAACGGGCTTCTTCGGCTTCGGGGGCAAACCGAAACCGGAGGAAGGCCATCTCGCCCATGCCGGCAGCTTCGCCTTCCTGCACCAGACCCGCAACTGGTCAGCCGAGGCCATCTGCCTGGGCTACGCCCTGAACGACC
>Ga0114981_10000152_pt1 | contig 40380 bp, 34 predicted proteins | sample S_140806_MF_Meta_FD_87028 | JGI IMG/M metagenome (GOLD analysis project Ga0114981, IMG submission 87028) | Freshwater microbial communities from Lake Simoncouche, Canada to study carbon cycling - S_140806_MF_MetaG | ecosystem: Environmental > Aquatic > Freshwater > Lake | place: Lake...
ACATAGTAGCGGTGCTGTCCTTACTCGAAATCGTGGTGAATCCACCTGCACCAGACATAACTCCTGTAGCCGCAGCCCTTACGTTTAAGATTTCGAAATCGGTAATTAAAGGATTTGCAGCAATAGTACCGGTTACTGTAAGGTTAAGCGTATCTGTGGTTCCTGAGGTTCCTCTAATAGTGTCACCTGGATTAAATGTATCACCAGCTGTAGTTCCTGTAGCAGCAAACCCAGTAATGCTACTGCCTGAAGCAGTGTCGCTACCAGTGGTGAGTGTATAAGTGCTGGTTGAGCTTGAGGAAGGAGTTCCAGAAGCTGAATTCGCTGTGTTGATCGAATAAGTGTAGTTAGCTGCTGCTTGACTATTAAATGCACGCGCAGCAGGGCCCCAGTTTGCATCAGATTCTAAATTACCTAAGAGTGATGATAAGTTGCTAATAACTTGACCCTTAGCTGTAGGATATGCTTCAAAAGCTTGTGTAAGGGCTGTTGTAAGAGCAGTAACGTTAGCAGCAGGAACACCAGCAGCAGTCGTCACAAACAAATTGTTCAAGACGGTTGTGGCCAATGTGGCTGATGCAGAACTTGCAAGTTGAGAATTGTAAGACGCGATTAAAGAGCTAGTGCCTGAGGCATCAACTGCTTGAAGTTGAGACGCGTATACAGGATTACCAAGCGCACCTCCATTTATAGCTTGGGCCATGTTTACTACAGTACCAATATTTCCAAATAATGCTGGCATTTTGATTCCTTTATAAAAATAAAAAAAATTTACTCTTTGCAGAGGTCATGTTTACAAATACACCAATGAAATTAATCTAGATAAGTTACTGTTTTCACTAACTTTTCCAACTTAATTTCACCCACTTGCTCTGCAAAAACCTATAAATAAACATAGACTTTTTGAAGAGTACTTCATCAATTCTTAACAACAGACTGGCGAATTATTACATATTTTGCTCAAATGTCTATGAGGAAAAGCAGCAATTCACTCCAACCTTAATACAAATACTATTAGACTACCTAAAGCCCGTAAGTGATGTCAGTCACACTGATCATTAAATTCTCGATTTACTAGCTTTTTACTAGAAAATAAGTGCTCCAGACTGGGTTACCACCCATACCGCAATGCAATATAAGGGCCTGAGTTGTTAAAGGCAAATAGGGCTAAATTGCTGATTTGATTGATCCAATTATAGCCAATGGCTGCTTGCCAAAGCTTTGTTACGGGGTATTGGTACTCTGCTTTAGCGCTATATTGAGTCATAATACGTGAGCGCCCACTTTCAATTATATCGCTATAACCATTGAGATCATTAAAGCTAGCCCACTGTAAATCCAGTAAAACTTGACCAACAGGTGTCGGTAAAAGGCTAATGGTCCGTATATTGGTCTGATTTTGAGAACCCCCGGGCCGCGCAGCGTTCGAAGCCACATCTTGGCCCAGATTGGCAATGAGCTGCCAAAAGATCGGTTGCATACAGCCTACAATCCCTTGGGCCCCGAGGTAGTTGCCATTGAGGATCGTATTGGTGTTGTATCTGCGCAACGAGCTATTGATTCCGAGGCGGATTGAGCAACTGCCTTGCAGGGGAAAGATACCTCCCGCACCAACAGTATTATTGTTGTAAAAGGATTCGCTGTAGGTTTGGTAACCGGAAAAACTGTAATTAATATAGGTCTGCCCCCAAGTGGTCGGTACCCCATACTCGCCAACTAGGTTAAATTGGGTGAAATTGGCATCGGAGTACTCGGGAACTTGGCGTTGGCGTACATTTCCATAAAAGTCATAGCGACTGCCATCAATATCGATTTTTTGGGCCTCGTACTGCACATCGGCTTGCCCATACCCCCCTTTTTTGGCCAGGTACGACGGTGCAAGAGGCAAAACGGCAGTTTGTCCTGATACCGTTAATGCAAGCCCGCTCAAATTAGGAGCTCCCAACAAATTACTGTCATAACCCAAGGTCAATCCCGCCTGACCATTAGAACGCCACAAACCCCGCTCAAGCGCCCCTTTTGCTGACAAAAGGCTAGGTGCCAACTCGACCGGTAGTGCGGGATCTTTTAAAAGAGAGGCCAGCATGGCTGAGCCAGAGCGTAAATCCCCAGAACCTGAGAGGGCTAAAGCGTAATCAATTTGTGCGCCTTTGAGGGTCGGCTCTAGTAAGATGGCTCGCTCCAAATAATCGATCGCATTGAGATAAAGGCCATCTTTGACGAGTAAATGCCCCAGATGCGCTAAAAAGAGAGGCTGATCCCAACAGGGGCTCTTTTGCGCCGCTTGCAAGCCCTGTGCAGGGAGGTCGTTGAGTGCTTTGATTAAGCGAGCAATTTCTTGTTGCGTACTTTGACCCGGCGTTGATTTAACATCGCATGATGATGCTAAGGGGCTTAGAACTGAAACACTCGCGCCAGCCGGATTGGTTTGAGCCCATAGCGTAGAGCTCCATAAAAACGCACAGGCTAGAACAACAACATGTGTGCTGTAAATCCATTGAAACGATGGTTTATGCAAATCCAACCCCAATTACACAAAATCAAAATTATCGCGTGTCAGAGGGTATGCATAAATTTGATGAGATTGTTTAAGTCCTTCAAGTAAAAAAACACCCATGGGTTGCAAAGCGACTCCTTTTAGTGCGTGCGCAAGACTTTCCCCGATTAAGATCGGGTGTGATAGTTCAGCGGTCATATCCACCAAGCAACTGGCCACCGTTACGGTGGGCCCCAAAACCAAATGCGTGCGACGTTTTGCCAATCCAAATGAACCGGCTAACACCGAACCCAGCTCAATGCCGATCCCAAGTGCTAATGGCTCTAAATCAGCAGGCGCTGGATTGGGTAAAAAAGTTTTGGCAGCATCAATTAACTTGTTAGCCGCCACAATCGTTTGCTGGAGATAGGCAGGGTTCGCAATCGCACCCTCATCGGCCCACACCGCAATCACTGCATCACCCTCAAAGGACTCAATCACACCGCCGTGCTTTTCCACAATTCGTGTCATGCTTGAAAAAAAGGCGTGCAAGACGGCGGCCGATTCTTCGGGAGGACGATTCTCACAATAACTTGAAAAGTTACGAATGTCTGCGAACATCACGACCGCTAATTGATTTTTTGCGCGGATTGCATCCGAGGGGGATTGCATAGTGAGCGAAGCTGCAACCGCTGATGGCAAATAACTCGAGAGATGTTCAAACAAGCGATCGCGATCAATCCGACTTCTAGCATGCTCAAGTAAACCAAGAATAAGACTTGTGATCACTAAAAATAATGCGGGGTAGATCCACGATAGCCACCACTGATGTTGCCACAGGAAGTAGGCAAATGTTAGCCAACAAACAATCGCGCTGACAATCCCAGCAAGCGGAATTAAATAATTAGCACGCGGTGATTTTCCGAGCGAAACCAAAATGACTAAGCCCAAAATCACCAGCACGATTTGGTAGTACAGATCAATGCGCGGGGTAAAAGGGATGGCGTTATCCAAAAACCCCAACATCATCTCTGCGTGTGCTTGCATGCCAGCCGCAAGCGGCGCTAATGGCGTGGTAATTCTGTCATTTAAGCCAAATGCGCTACTGCCTACCAATACCAAAGTGTTGGTAAAAATATTTTTGGGATGGCGTGCGCTCAATACGTCTGCTGCTGAAACACTAATAAATCGCTGATTGGCATAGATCCACGGAAAACGGATATCACCTTGCGCATTTAGCGGAATTGGGTTGGCGAGCAATTTCGAGCTTGTTAATACCCAGTCCGATTGCATCAAACTGCCTCGTTCAAGGCGCAGTGTCTCCTCGCCTGACATGGCCATTAAGCTACGCAAACTCAACGAAGGGTATGCTTTATCACCAAAGCAAATAATGGCCGGTTGATGCCGCAATACCCCATCGATCTCTAAGCGAGGGGTAATATGCCCTGCTTGCACTGGCAAGCTTGCGCTGTTTGCCAAATACGCGCTGGCTGACTGAAAGGGTTTTACACAATTAGGCCAAGACAAAGCCCCTTGCAATTGACCAACCGAATTACTCAAGGGGGTTTCAAGCGCCAAGATCTCGGAAAAAATAGGCTGATGAAGGGCTATTGCTTTAGCCAGTTCTGCATCACCCGGCCTGGGTTCAGCAAAAACAATGTCAAACATTTGTAAGCTTACACCTTGCTCACCAAGAACCTTGACAAGCTTTGCAATGCGCTCGCGCGGCCACGGCCAAGGGCCCAACTCTTGCAAACTCTTTTCATCAATATCAACAAGGATGAGTCGTCGCTCAGACTCCGTGCTTTGCGCAGCCGCTTTGGCACGCCATACCCAATCGCCAGAGGCCTCTTGTAAATATTTGAGCGTTGGCGCTGCTAAGCCAATCAGTAAGAGCGTAATGCTTGCGCTAACTAAAAAGCCAAGAGCCCAAACCGACTTACGCGAAAAATTGCGGGGTAACCAAATCAATTAACGACCCCACAAGGTAATTCCAGAAATTACTCCTTGAGGAACCGATTTTTCAAACAAATACCCTGCTTGACTTGCGTTGTGATTAAAGCCACCCGCCACCGAGGCATTGCCACTCGTGCTCGAAAAAGCACCGGTATTTGAGATTACCCCTTGTGCAGCCACTTGCGTGGAGCCAATCATTGGACTTGCTAAATTGAGTGAGGTGTTAAATGTATTGTTCACAAAATTAACCGCCAACGAACCTCCAGCAACATCCACCGGGTGATTGCTAAAGGTCGCTGGGCTATAGAGACTTGCCAACGATTGACGCAATTGAAACTGTGCGCTCGTGGTGTTCGGTTTGAAAACAGGATTGCCACTGGCATCGCGGTACAAGGCATAACCACCATTGCCAATAATCGATTGCAAGCCAGCGCGATTTGCCGCTTCAAAGGTCTGCACAAAATCATCACCCGCAACACGCTGCACCCAAGGGTAGCGCGTCCAAATCAAAGCATCTTTATTACTCAGTAAATTAGTAGCCGTTGTAACTGCGCTCGCTCCAAGAGTCACGTTTTGCGATGCTGGATCTCCAGCGGCTCCCTCGGGATCGGTTGCCGCAGTCTCAGAACTGGCGCCAAGATCCTTGTTGCTTGCCAAGAGGCTCGTTTTACCAGCAGCGCCATCACGGCGACTCATTAAATCAAAAGCCGGGATGAGAACGGGATTGAGTTGGCCTTTTTGCAATTCCACCATCTGCCCGCGCATTGCCTCAGATAAGACTAGGGCTCGACCGTTATCACAAGCCCCCAAGGTGCCTCGACAAACTGAATCCATTGGTGCCATAACAATGGCCCCAATTACCACAGATGCCAAGGTGCGATTGGGATCGGCCTTGACCACAAAGTCAGTGCCCTTAATTCCGATAGCGGCCAGTGGGGTATTTAGACGAAAGCGTTCGCGCGCCGCCTCCCCCCAAGAACCCGTTATTGAGCGCACCACACCCTCATCAAGGCGAAACCGGATCGCGGCCTCCCCTTTTTTGCCCGAACCTTGAGCGTAATCTTCTATTGTTAACCGACTCAAAGGGCGCAAGCTAATGCGAGCTCCATCGACAAAAAGAATGTGAACATGGCCACCCGCTTCGGTCATGAGCTGATCGCCTACACGGACCGACGAACCCTTGCTAATTTCCCCCTCTACGCCATTGGCGGATTTAGAGCGAACAGAACCAATTAAAAACGATACCTGACCGACCACGGCGGGAGACGATTTATCAGCCCCAGAGGCGTAAATGGGAGTAAGGCTGATGCCAAGAAGCAATAAGCCGCATAAGGCCACGAGAGACCTGATGGTTTTTGAAAACCAAACTAGATTGCATTTACGCATACAAGACCTCGGTTTGGGGCGGGATTTCGACCCAGTTATACGATTTTTTAATTATCGCCCATTCAAGATGCTCAAGATGTGCGTCAAATCACAGGTTTTTATACCTTTGATCCAGTTAAACTTTAAGAAATGCCGGTTTCCATCCATCTCATTAGCCAAATTGCCCTCCTCAAAGCCCTACCATCCGAGGAATTAACCCAACTTTCCCAGGAAATGGTTCTGCAGGAATACCCCCGCAGGGGAGTGGTACTCGCCAAGGACAGCGCCGGAAAATTCCTAGGATTTTTAATTTCGGGCCGTCTTCAAGGGGTAGATTTTACGGTCGATGGCCGAAGCGTCGGTCTCTACTTTGTCGAGCCAGGCGACTATTTTGGGGAAATTTCAGTGATCGACGGCAAGCCCTCCGCCGAATTTGTGATTGCCGCCTCCCAATCGGTGGTTGCTCATCTTAACTTGGCGCGTGCGCAGCAATTGATTCTCAATTACCCAACCATTGCACAGCAACTTCTAGTTCGTATGGCCTTTCGGGTGCGCACGGTCATTGCCCAACGGACCTTATTAGGCTTACCAAACCCTGTTCAACGCCTATGTGTGCTCCTCATGCAGTTACCCGGACGACAAAGCCTAAACGGCTATGTTCTTGACCCAGCGCCAACGCATCAAGAACTTGCGATTATGATCAATACCAGCCGAGAAACTGTCACGCGTGCTTTTCAAGTCATGACCCAACAAAAAATACTAATTCGTGAGGGGAATCAACTAAAGGTCTTGCAGCTAGGCGCCCTCAAAGACATCGCCGAGGGTCGCAAAGAGAGCCCCAAAACCTCCTCATGAATCTCATTACAAATTATTTATGGCCTCGCGCACAAGGTGCACTGCTCTACCAATTTGCGCTGCGCGAATTGCAAGCCCGCTTTCGGCAATCCTTTTTGGGTTTAGCATGGTTAATCCTCATTCCACTTCTCACCCTTGCGGTCTACACCCTCGTATTTCGTTTCATCTTTGAAAGCCGCTGGGGTCAAGAAGCCAGCACCATGGCTTTTGCCTTTCGTCTTTTTCTTGGTTTAGCGCTTTTTAACTTAGTCTCTGAATGTTTAATGCGCGCACCGCGCATCATTAGTGAACAACCCAACCTTGTAAAAAAAGTACTCTTTCCGCTACCGATTTTGCTTTGGAGTCAGATGACGGTGGCGCTCGCGCAATGCGCGGGGGCACTGATGCTCTTGTTTATCGGTTTATGGTGGGACTTGGGTCGCCCTCCGTGGACCATGCTTGCCATCCCACTTATTCTGCTTCCTTTGGTCTATTTAATCTTAGGACTTAGTTGGGCGCTAGCGGCCATTGGTGTTTACATTCGCGATACCCAGCAAATCATTGGCTTACTTCTCAGTTTGTTATTGTTTTTGAGCCCCATTTTTTACCCCCTCTCCGCCTTGCCCACCGCTTGGCAAGGGTGGATGCAGATTAATCTTTTAACGTATTGGATTGAAACTGCAAGGCAACTTGTGTTTACTCAGGCCTGGCCCGATTGGGGGATGTATTGTTTTATGTCTGCAATCAGTCTAGGTGTTGCAATTTTGGGCGCACTGTTATTTGAAAAGACCCGCGAAGGATTTGCTGATGTCCTCTAGCGATACTATTGAAACCGACATCATTTGTGCCGCAGGACTTGGTAAACGCTATGTCCTTTACGATTCGCCAAGTGATCGACTCAAGGAACTCGTCTTTGGTCGTCCACAGAAACTCACGCAAGAGTTTTGGGCCTTGCAAAGTATTGATCTGCGCATCAAGCGCGGTGAAGTGGTTGGCATTATTGGTAACAATGGTGCGGGCAAATCCACCCTTCTCCAACTCATTTGTGGCACCTTAAAACCATCGGTCGGAAGTTTGACCGTTGCGGGTCGCGTCACAGCCTTGCTCGAACTTGGCGCAGGCTTTAATCCGGACTTTAGCGGCCGTGAAAATATTTTTATGAATGCCGCCATTTTGGGCATCGATCGCCAGTTACTGGACAACGAACTCGAGCAGATTATTGCATTTGCCGATATCGGTGCATTTATTGATCGTCCTGTCCGCACCTACTCGAGCGGCATGTTTATACGCTTAGCGTTTGCAGTGGCAACAAGCAGCCAACCGGATATTCTGATTATTGATGAAGCCCTTTCCGTGGGCGATGGTGCCTTTGCCCGAAAATCCTTTGATCGCATCATGGCGCTTAAAGAAGCAGGGGTGACGATCTTATTTTGCTCACACGCCATGTACCAAGTTGAAGCACTTTGTTCGCGTGCGCTTTGGCTTGAAAAAGGTCGGGTTCGAGAAGATGGATTGGCTGCTCAAGTAACCCGCAACTATCAAGCAAGCCTCATTGAATCAAAGACCACCAATCAACATTTAGAGAGTCCCCCAATCCAGGGCGAAGTCGATAATACAGCCGTTATTTCGCCAGGGAATGGTCGCTTTACTGCTATTGAAGGACATACGGAGTTTGGCTCTGGCAGAGTTTTACGAGCCCACTCCAAAAAGAGTACCTTACGAATTGATTTACATTTTCAAATCGATCCTAGCCTTCCGCATCCAAGTATTGCACTTGGAATTAATGATCAAAGTAATATTACGATTGCGAGCGCAACAAGTTTTAATGATGGGGTTGTGATTGAGGTTAACGAAAATGGCAGGGGTCACGCGCAAATTGTTTTTCCAAACCTTCCGCTTCTAAAAGGGCGTTATTTCATTACGCTATTTTTAGCCTGTGAGCGGGCATTGCATATCTACGATCAGGCAACCAATTATTTATCTCTTGAAGTTAGTCAGGATGGACTGGAGCAAGGCTTTGTACATCTTCCTCATCAATGGCAAATCTAAGTCCACAAGCACTTTCACCCCCATGTGAGATCGTGATCGGTGGTGAACGCTATTGGGCTCGTTATCTTGGCCCAGAGGATGCAGACGCACTAGTTGAATTGCATCGAGCGGTTTTTGGGGGAAGCTTTTGTCAACAGTGGTACCAATGGAAATACCATAATGGCCAAAACCCGAGCTTGGGCCTATGGACTCATACGGGTCAACTGATTGCCCACTGCGGTGGTGTCAAGCGTGAGCTTTTCCTAAAAGACAACCCAGTCCATGGCCTACAAATTACCGATGTGATGGTCCACCCCCTTTGGCGAGGTATTTTAAGCCGCCGCGGTCCCTTTTATTGGGTCAGCCACTTACTTTATAACAATCAAATTGGCAAAGGTCGATCGGCACAAGTCGGGTATGGATTTCCTAGCCAACGCCATTTACAGTTGGCCATCAAACTTCATTTATTACTAGATGGTGGCACCATTTGGCAAATGCATTGGCCAAGTGTTTCCCTCCCAAAAACATGGTTTTGGCATTACGACATACTGCATGCTAGTGAGCCACGCTGGTCTCATGCCATCGAACATGCCTGGTGCAAAATGCAAGCTCAATCCAGTCATCTCTATTTAGGTAATCGTAACTCCTCAATCTTGCAGTGGCGTTATGCCCAACACCCAGAACACCAGTACTTTTATCTTCGTTTAAAACGTCCTTGGTCCAGCATTACGCAAGGAGTTGCTATTGTTAGAGAATATCCCACTGCTAATGAAGGTCTTTTGTGGGTCGATTGGATTGGTCCTCCAGGGCTACTAAACGATGCTCTTAGTATGGTTAGGCAATATGCAAACCAAAAACAATACACAGGGGTCGCAGCTTGGGGAAGCAAAGCGATTCGGGATGCTTTACGTGAGAGCTCACAATACACTGAGTTACCTATCGCTGGTATAGGCATCCCAATACAATCGTGCGAAGTCAATGTCGGACAATCTGTTAGTAAAAAACCCTGGTGGTGGATGGCTGGCGATACGGATTTTTTATAATGCAATCACAATACCATTTCGAATTTATCGTAGCGCAAAGTAATTCTGCTATTGCGCAAGCTTACTTATTACGATCGCCCTGCTTATCATCGCACCGCTACCCAATACATATTCACAAAAATGCGAGTTCCGCTGCCGATGCATTTAATTCACATAGCCTTGATCGGTCGCGGCATGATGCAAAGATCTGGTGGATTTGGGTGCATCAAGATGTGTATTTACCAAATAACTGGGATGAGCAATTTCAAAACGCTATTGCCTTAGCAGAGAGTCAATGGCCGAATTTGGGCATTATTGGTCTTTATGGAATTCAAAATACGGGTGGCAAAGCAATTCGTACCGGTAGTGTCCTTGATCGTGGTACACCCTTAATTGAAAATGCACCATTACCATCCTTGGTAGATAGTCTTGATGAACTATTAATTGCCACTCGATCTGATTTACACCTCAGTTTTGATCCATTACTGGGTTTTGATTTATATGGTACCGATCTAGTGTTGGAAGCACAAAAACGAGGCATTGTCGCAGCGGTAGTGAACGCCCCCTGCGAGCATTGGTCCTCGAGCCCCAAATCGCCACCGTTTCCAAAAGATTTAATCGATCGCGTCGGGCGTAGTGCTCAGTATTTTGAAAAAAAGTGGCAAACCCACTTACCTATTTTTACCCCTTGTTTTGAAATTTATACCCCAGGGGATATACATCGGTTTATTGCTCAAAAGCCATGAAATCGACGATTCGAATTCTGCTCTGGAAAGTACTCAATCGAGTAAACCACTGGGACTATGCACTCTTACTACCAGGCCTAGCTCGCTTACCGATTGGTCTGGGATTTTGGCTAGCACAGATTCGAGGACAGCTAAAAGCTAGATTACTAATTGATTGGCGCTCGATGGCACTTGGCCATCGTCATATTGCCAAACAAAGTCAAATTGCTTACCACGAACTTTTTTTTACCGCCTCTTTCGATCGCATTCGTTCATTGTTGCGTCAACGCTTCGTAGCAGAAGCGCAAGATGAGTATGACGCTCAATTGATTGCAAAAAATCGATTTAATCAATTACAGTGCACCATTAATTCCCAAGATGCATTGGCTAAAATCATCAGTTCGCCCCGTGGTGTATTGCTCTTGACGCTCCACCACGATAGCTTTTATCTTGGCAGCCTATTTGTTGCACAAGCTGGCAGAACAGTAAATATCATGTCCTCCTCGGTTACCCATCATCCCCTGGTTGACCCTGCAGTTCAAACTCATTTTTCTAAAAAGTATCGCGGCTCAGAACCCCACCTGCATGGCGGTCAGGTCCTCAACATGGAAGAAGGCTTACGCCCCTTTTATCGCATGCTGGAGAACAAGCAAATTTTGATGATGCTGGCTGACGCCCCAGCACTGCCTAGCGGGGCCGGAGTTGATGTGTTCTTTTTAGGAAAAAAACGCCACCTCGCAGGTGGGGCTTTGCGCCTTGCTATGAAAACAAATAGCCTTATGGCCGCTTACGTTTGCCGTTGCACCGGACCTGGTCAATACGCCATGCAACTCTTAGCACCCCAAGAACCAAGTCTGGGGACACTGAACGCCATCTACCAATTTCTAGGAAATGCCATCCTCCAAGACCCTGGTCGATGGTGGGCGATTGATTTGTTACCCCAAATGCCTATTGTGCAAGTCGAGCCCCAACGATGAGTCGTCTTGATATCTTCATCATCAATTACTGGTGTGCAGACGACACGACACGCACTATCGCCCATATTGGTCCAAAGCCCGATTGGCATTTTTGGGTAATTGATAATAGCGACTCGGACGCGCAATGGCAGCACCTAGAAAAAAAATTGGCCGCACTCAATGGTTTTCATATAAGTTATGAACGAGCACCATCGAATTTAGGCTTTGCAAAAGCCTGCAATCTTCTTTTTGCCAAAACACAATCGCCTTTCTGTTTACTCCTTAATCCTGATGCTCAAATTAATGCAAGTGCGATTGAAGCTCTAATCAAAGATCTAGAGCGTGATCAAGAGCGCGCTGCAGTTGCGCCATTGATGCGCTGGTTGCCCGATGAGCCATGGTGGATTCCAAGTGCACAATCACAACACTGGTGGCACAGCATTGGACTGCGCTTGATAGGTACCCATCCGAAAATATTTGCATGGGCATGGCAACAGTACTATCGTAAGCAGATGAAGATTTTCAATACGAAGGTCTTTATCCCCCAGTCTTTTGTGTCTGGGGCAATTTTGCTGATTCGGCGCAGCGCGATAAACGCTCTTAACCCCCAAGAGTCTCTATTATTTGATGAAGACTTCTTTATGTATTTTGAGGATGCCGATTTATCGCTACGTCTTTTAAAGGCGGGCTATCGCATTGGCATTTGTCCAAGTGCCATCGCAAGCCATACCTACCAACACACCAATCATAAAAATGCATTGATGCAAACAAGCGAAGTGTACTTTGCAAAAAAATGGTTTCCGAATGTGTTTCGCAATATGCTTTTACGCTTAAAAAATTTGCGTCCACCCACTTATCTTTATACCCCCCATCCCTCACCGCTCACATCACTCGACGAACTCCAAAACCTGTTGTGCGGGGATGAGCTGATTGCCCTTAGCCCAAGCCCTTGGCGGATGCCAGCGATTTGGCGTCACACAGAGCATCCTAGCGTGACGAGATTAAGTCTCGCGGCCTGGAATGCATTATTACCGGGTATCTATTACGGGGTATCTGCCATACACGCCACTCCCAAGACAAGCTATCGCCTGATTAGTTTTGAGAAGGTAAAAAGCGTCCACTCAGTTGACGCCCATAACGGCGTAGCGGCGCTTCAAGCCCATAATGTGCAAGATGGGCAACTACCAACGTAGCAAGAACACTGGCAATTGTTAAGATCCACGGTGAAGAGCTAGGGAGGATGATCTTTATCCAAGCTGGTGTGGCGTTATGAAAAAGATAAATGCCATAACTTAAAGCCCCAACATAAAATGCCCGTTGCTTAAGCGTTGCATTCCATGACCCACTCCAACCCAAACTCAGCCAAAGCGCAATGGCATAAATAAACGCCGCGATGACACCCACAAGATTACCAATGAAGGGGTGTGGTTGCTTACCTAAAATCCATTGGCCATAAAGCCAAATTGCTATCGCAATCAATGCGATGAATCCTGCAGTTATCCATCCGTGATAAGCACGTAAATGAGCATGCGCCTGCCAACGATAGACCAAGACCCCCAAAAGAAACTCAACCAAAATACCCGGCAAGTTCACTACAGCCCAATTGGCAAAGGTCAAGTGCATGTTAGTTGCGACGATAGGCTCAACCCAAACACCAAAGGTAATGCGTACAAGAGCAGCGATAGCCAAGCATACCAAGAGACCTTGCCAGCGTATTAAATATACGAGAATGGGCATGACACAATAAAAAGCCCACTCGGGCGGTAGGCTCCAAAATGCTGGGTTATAGGCATACACCCAACTGGTGTGCAAAGTCGTTTGTAACATCACGATATGTGAACCAAAAATTTCCCATGAAAATGGTTTACCCGGCAGGCTGGCATAAACAAATAGCGCCAAAAGGTAGAGCGGATACATGCGAAAAAATCGCCGAATCATAAAGGCCCGATAAGAGGAAATACCCTGCAGTAGAGAAGGCGCAAAGACAAATCCGCTTAAGACAAAAAAAAGATCTACCCCGGTGGCAGTTAAATCCCAATAACTTGCTTGATTCGTCCAAATTCCACGGTAATGGCACAGAACCACAATGCAGGCTGCTAAAAACCGCCAAGTCTCAATGACAGGGTTATAGGATGTTTCACCAGAGTTAGATAATGTCATAGACAGGTAAACACAATTTGCCTTATTAGGGCCTTAGTTTGGCACAATACTCGCATGCTAATGAAACGCGTCCCACTAAACCAAGGTAGCGCATGTGATCTGGGAGTCTATAGTGCCTATTAATGTACGTGCTTTCAAAGACTATGGTCTGATTTTAGTCGTATGCGTGATCGTCTCCCTAATGCTCCTTGGAAGTTTGCGCTGGATACCCCCACTGCAATCGCCCGATGAGAATGCGCATTTAGCCAGGGCCTATGCCATCAGCCAAGGTGACTGGCAACTCGTAAGCCCGCCAGGCAAGACTTCGGGGATATCGATTGATTCAAATCTGGCGCAATTCATGCACGGCTATCTTGAGAACATTCATATTCCTGGTTTTCGACTCAGCCAAGAAGCACAATCCACCCTGAACCACTTGCATTGGGGTTCAGAACGCATCTTTTTTCCAGCGCCCGGTACCGGATATTACAACCCACTCATTTATGTTCCCCACGCAAGTGCGTGGTGGCTGGGTGAGCATTTAGACCTAACGATCGCACAGAGCTACACCTTAGTTCGTATCTCCTGCTTTGTTGTGAGCCTCTTGCTTTTAGTGCTTGCCTATCGGTTATTTATGCCCAATTTAGTTGTAAGCGGACTCATTCTCTTACCAATGACCTTATTCCAAATGCTCATGCCAACCATTGATGGAATTTGCCATAGTCTACTAGTTCTTATTTTGTCATGGTATTGCGCTCTCCAACAAAGCAATCCTAAATCAGGTTCCGCTGAGAGTTACTGGCAGAAGGAATGGTTCCTAATAGGCACATTTTGCGTGCTCATTTTCTTTTTAAGTAGTGCACGTTTACACGCTCTACCATTAGTTTTGTTGATCCTTTTTTTACCCAATCATTTTTCATGGTCGCAAAAAGTAATTGGGTTTAGCTTAACGCTTGCAGCCATTGCGATTTGGATCCTGTATGCCAGCACAAGCGTAGTGGATTTACGTATTGCTCGCGCTTTATCGAACACTCAAGTCTTACAGTTTTATATGGATCATCCATACCGTTGGTGGCAGTTACTGAGCGCAACGCTAAGCTCAGCAACACAGTGGTACAGCTATGCAATGATGTTTATCGGTGTTCTTGGTTGGCTCCATGTACAGCTACCAATATGGTATTACCCATGGTGCGCTGCCATTTTTCTTATTCTCCTTGTCATGGCTTTGAGGATGGATCTACCCCGTTGGCAACCTTGGAATTTTTTTCACTTCGGTCTGATTGCCTTTTGCTCGATTGCGGTTATGTTTCAAGCCCTCTTAATTACTTGGACGCCCATTACTAGCCTGACTATCGAAGGTATTCAGGGGCGCTACTTTTGGATTCCTGCTTGTATATTGGCTTTTGCAATCCGTGGCGGTCAGCCCTATGGCAAATTTGGTTGGGTTTTTTTACTGGGCCTGTTGATCCTAAATACCTCTATCATCTTGCATGCCTATGCGAGGTATTACTATTAAATATGCTTGAGGAAAATTTGATCCCTTACCGTGCTGAGCAGTCGATCGCTGCGACTGCCGTCTTGGTTCTTGCCCCTCACCCAGACGATGAGGTATTTGGCTGTGGCGGCGCCATTGCCATGCACGTTACGCATCGCTGTCCCGTACATATTCTGATTTTAAGCAACGGGGATCAGCAGGGTAACAGTCAAATTCGTCAAAACGAGTCGCGCGCTGCCGCGACAGTGCTTGGCGCAAGCGAACCCCAGTTTTGGGATTTACCGGATCGGGCAATCGTCTACCACCGTGATTTAGTAGTCCGCATTACCCAATTCATCCAAGCACATGGGATTGACCTCGTCTATTGCCCATCCCCTTACGAGCTCCACCCCGATCATCGCCAAACAGCGCTAATTGCAACCGAGGTCCTTGCCCAAATCCGCAATCCTCTGCGCATCGCTTTTTATGAAGTCAGTGCGCCTTTACACCCCAATCTGCTATTGGATATCAGCGTATTTTTACCACGTAAAGAAGAAGCGATTGCTTGCTTTAGTTCACAACTGAATGTCCAAGGCTATGGTGAGCAAGTATTAGCCCTAAATCGCTATCGCACCTATACCTTAGACTCATCAATTCGTGCAGCTGAAGCGTTCTGGCTTGTAGATGCAAAAGCCATTGCTAACGGTACTCCGTATTGGCCTTGGTCAAGTCCTGAGCGGGCACCACTAGCTAACCAACTTTTACCACGCGTTAGCGTTATTATTCGAAGTACAGATCGCATCTGGCTGGGACAAGCTCTTGCATCATTAGCAGTACAAACCTATCGTCACTTAGAAATCCTTGTCATTGCGGCATTGCCCGAGCACTCGCCACCGCCAGCGTTTTGCGGACCGTTTGCGATTACGTTTATCCCCACAGACATTTCACTATCACGCACCCAAGCCGCCAATCGTGGTCTTGATCACGCTCATGGTGATTTTATCTTGCTACTCGATGACGATGATTGGCTCATGCCAGATCATATTGAGCGATTAGTAAGTTGCCTAGCCGCCAACCCTTTGTATCGGGCAGCCTTTTGTGCTGTGGCGCTTGTCGATGTGAACAATTCACCGACTGGTGAAATCTTTGATTTTCCCTATGACCCCATTCAACTACAGTCTCGAAATCTATTTCCGATTCATGCGGTTCTCTTTAGCCGCTCATTAGTACTTGAGGGGTGTCGTTTTGACGAACAACTTGAGCTCTATGAAGATTGGGACTTTTGGTTACAAGTTAGTCACAAAACCCTGATCGCCCGCATTACTGGAGTGAGCGCTGCATATCGCATTCATACCAGTTCTGGAATTCATCATGACTCACATAACAGTCGCGATGTGCTCTATCAAAAGTGGAGCACTCTTACCACCAAGATTGGGCTTGCGACCACTTTAGAGCGCGTGTGGCAATACAGTGAATTACTCAATGAAAGTACTCACTTTCGGCAACTGTATCAAACGCAATTGGATAGTAACCTCGCCCTCCAAAATCAGTTGCGCGAAGAAATTCAAAAAAATACTGCTTGGCAGCGGCAAATGGAGTTAACCCACCACCAATTGCATCAAATCCTGCACAGTAAAAGTTGGCGGCTAATGGCACCGTTACGGGCCATTAGTACTCGAATGCGACAGTTTATGCGCTATAGCCGCTTTGCAATGCGATTACTGGTTCGCCCACAAGAATGCCTACGCTTAAGTCAACGGGCTTGGATTATTTATCGCAATCATGGCAGCGCTGGGGTCCGTGCTGCAATTCGCAATAAACTCCCTGTGGCTAGCACGCGTCAAAGCCAAGACTACGGGGCTTGGATTCGAATCGCTGAACCCAGCGAAGATCGTTACTCAGAACTAAAAGCACAAATGGAGGCGTGGTCGAATCCTGCTTGCATCTCTATTTTAATGCCCACCTTTAATTCTAATTTACACCACTTAGCAGAAGCGATTGCCAGTGTCCGCGAGCAACTCTATCCCCATTGGCAACTGTGCATCGCCGATGATGCCTCAAGCGATTCGCAGGTCCGAGAATTTATTATTCAAGCGGCGCAAAACGATCCGCGAATTTGCTATGTGATGCGCAATGTCAATGGCCACATCTCAGCTGCTTCCAATAGCGCCTTAGCTCTAGCTGATGGAGACTTTTGTGCACTGTTGGATCACGACGATCGTCTTCACCCATTAGCACTATGGCACCTCGCACATACTATTCAAAATCATCCCCAAGCAGGACTGATCTATAGCGATGAAGATAAGATCAACGAACAAGGTATGCGCTGTATGCCTTATTTTAAGTGTGAATTTAATCCCGAACTCATGCTTGCTCACAATATGGTGAGTCATTTAGGCTGCTATCGCACTTCAGAAATACGGGCTGTTGGAGGTTTTCGCGAAGGACTTGAAGGCTCTCAGGATTATGATCTTGCTTTACGCATAATTGAGCGTTTACGTCCTGAGCAAATTATTCATATTCCTCATGTACTTTATCACTGGCGCATCACAGCGCAAAGTACTGCCTCTAGCTTAGATGCAAAATCGTATGCACAAAATGCCACAATACGAGCCTTAACTGAGCATTTAGAACGTCGTGGACTCAAGGGGCATGTGAGCCCCTGCCCCGATCTACCACACATTGGCTATCGGGTTCAGTTTACATGCCCCGAACCCCATCCGAAGGTATCGATCATTATTCCGACGCGTGATAAAGCGAGCTTACTTAAAAAATGTGTCTACTCCATTTTGCAAAAAAGTAGCTACACGAATTACGAGATTATCGTTATTGATAATGGCAGTGAAGAAACCAGTACCATGAATTTATTCGCTGAGTTACGCAAGCATAACGTCACTATCATCCGTGATGAGCGGCCCTTTAATTACTCTTCACTGAATAATCAGGCAGCCCGCTTAGCTAGCGGGGAATACTTGTGCCTCTTGAATAATGATATCGAGATCATTACACCTGATTGGTTAGAAGAAATGGTCTCTTTTGCCTCTCAGGCTGACATTGGTGCCGTTGGTGCTCGACTTTGGTACCCCGACTACACCATTCAACATGCGGGTGTCATTGTGGGTCTTGGTGGAGTGGCGGGTCACGCCTTTGTCAATCTCAAGCTGGGTGATCCCGGATATTTTGGTCGAGCCATAGTGCACCAATCCTACAGCGCAGTAACAGGTGCATGCCTTGTAATTCGTAAAGCGGTTTTCGATGCAGTGGGTGGTTTAAATGAAAATTTAGCCATTGCCTTTAATGATGTGGATTTTTGCTTACGCGTTCGAGCCGCTGGGTATCGGAATGTATGGACGCCTTATGCACAAATGTTTCATCATGAGTCAGCGTCACGCGGTATTGAAGATACCCCTAGCAAAGTCGCTCGCTTTGAGAGTGAAATGGCCTATATTCAAGAGCATTGGGGCAACTTGATTCAAGCTGATCCAGCCTATTCGCCAAACTTATCTTTGGGTACTCATCATTTTGAGATGGCTTACCCACCACGCACTTTTATTGGCTAACGTCTACCGCCGCGGTTATATAAGCCATCAGTAATCGCTTGGCAAAGAGTTTGCCAGGTTTTCTTTTTATTAGTACTCGATAAAAGATACCAAGGGCAGTATTTAAAAAAAACTTCAATAACCACTCGTAGTCGCATCATTTTTGGTAAGTGTGAATAGCGCAGTAACAATAACGGGTTACGAATCAAAAAATACTGACGAAAATCATCGTGTACGATTCGTGGCCTGCCAAAGACCATAATCGTTTTTTCCCCAATCGAATGCTCCATCGTAACGGTTGGGATGAGATAACTTTTTAATCCAAGTTTTTTAGCGCGCAAACCCCATTCGATATCGAGCCAATAGGCAAATAAAGGTTCTGCTAGGGGTCCAATTCGCAGCCATGCATAGCGTGGAATCAAACTACCTGAAGCAATCACATAATCTGCCTCCACCGCTTGGGTTTGTAATCGCAAGGGGGTGCGTTTAATGACTCCGCTTGGCTGATAACTAATGGCAAATGCGCCAATACCCGTTTTACGATCAACATATGCTGGACCGATAGCAGCAATAGTCATTGGCCCTTGTTGCTCGAGGGTGCGCCATGCTGTGAGCATATTCGCGACAAACGCAGGATTGATAGTGCTATCTTGGTCAAATAAAAAAACTGCTTCACATCCGCGATCAAATAAATAGCGTAGGCCAGTATTTTGCGCATATGCAATCCCACGATTCTCGCCCATTTCAATGATGGTCAGCTGGCTTGTATTTTCAAGATGTTCAGACCGACTGAATGGGGTAGGTGAGTTATTAATGATGCAAACGTGCGAGACACTTTGGCAAAGAGCCGCTTGCAAAGATGCAAGCGCAACCCGATTGGGAAAGAAAGTAACGATCAATGCGCCAATGCGTAATTGCGTTAACACTGTCTTTGCATCAAGACTCAAGGGAGTTGGAGGGTTTTCGGACACCCCAGTATTGTCCTAAAAAATGCGCAAATCACCTTTAAAATAAGTGCATTACGTAAAAAAATCTTGATCAAAAATCAAGCCTTAAGTCTATAATGTGAGTAATATCACATTTATGGCTAAATCGATTACCCTTACCCCACAACAAGCGCTTCAGGGTCAATTTTTATTTCAAAAATTACCTGCTGCGGAACTCGATGCGCTCGTTGGAAAAGTGCAGTTCCAAAAAATTCCCAAAGGACAGGTGATTTTTAAAAAGGGTGAAATGGCCCAAGATCTCATTTTATTAATTGCGGGTCGTGGCCAACTTCTGCAGACCTCTGAAGATGGTAAAGTGGCCACCATCAATACCGTGGAAGCCGGACAAGCTGTGGGCGAACTCTCTGCCATTGATGGCGGCGTGCGCGCCGCTACTCTTGTTGCGAGTACTGAAATGATTATCGGTCGTCTTGACAATCTACTCGCAAAAGAACTCTTTATCAGACAACCAGCGGTTACCGAACGAATTCTTTACCAACTTTGCCAGACAGTTCGGCGCGCCAACCAAATGCAGTCGGTGCTAACCGTTAACCGCGCACACGCCCGGATTTACCATTTGCTTTTAAACACCGCAAAGCTCCAGGCTAATAATTTGTTGACGATTAGTGATTTACCAACCCAGCATGATATTGCAGCACTTGCCAATGTAAGTCGAGAAACTGTATCGCGAGCTTTACAAGTTCTCATTCGCGAGGGGATTGTTAAAAAAGATACCAAACGACTAATTATTTGTGATCAGAAAAAATTAGAGGAAATGGCCAAAGGCGCACATTAAAGTACCTTGTCGGTTTTTAATTCTTACGAATCTATCATCCAGTATGAATGGAATCTGCTTGTTATAGTTAAAAATTAGTGGCTACTTGCTCTAAATCTTCCACTGTAAGTGTTCCTGCTTGTTGCTTTAAGCGCAGGGTAGCCAACAAATACGCATATCGTGCCTGAGACAAATCGCGCTGCGCATTCGCTAAACCTCTATCAGCGATGAGGGCGTCTAAATTAATGCGCTGCCCCGCCTGGATACTTTTACGCATTGCCTTTACCAGCTCACTAGCGGACTCCACTGCTCGTGTTAGGGCCAAGACCTTCTTTTGACTCGAAATCACTAAATCGTATTGTTTGCGTAACTCGGTAATTACCTTATTTGTAACTGCATCAAACTCGGCTTGGGACTTTTCAAAATTGGCGCGTGCTTGACTTGTTCTTCCTGTTATCTCGCCGCCACTAAAAATCGGGATCGTTAATTGCACGCCTACCGAAGAGGTGTTGGTGTCTTGATAAATAGTCGAAACAGTGTAGGATTTTGCTTGGTTCCACATCGCAACGCCTGATAAAACCGGGTAATGGCCCGCCCGGTTGCGCTGGTAGTCTTGGCGATTGACTTCAATATTGTGCGATTGGGCACGAATTTCAGGATTACTTGCTAGAGCAGTCTCCTTCCACAACTCAAACGCACTAGGCACTAAGGGGATGACACGAAATTGGTTAGAAAGTTTACGCACCGCACTTAAGCTGGATATAGGATTGCCAATGAGTACTTCTAATTTACGCTTTGCAAGCTCTACGTTATCCTGAGCCTCTATCACTTGAGCCTCAGACATCTCATAACTTGCTTGCGTCTCTAATTTATCGGTAATGGTTCCCTCACCCTTTTCCAGCATTCGTTTATTAACGGTTAGCTGCTCTTTTTTGGCATCCCGTTCAGCTACAGTAAAGGTTAGCTGATCTTGGGCATACAAAACATCGGTATATGCCTGTAAAACACGCACTAATAAGTCCTGTGAACGATACATAAACCGTGCGTCACTTAAATCAGCCTGCGCATGGCCCAGACGATAGCGCGCTAAGGCCTCTAAATTAATAAGGGGTTGAGTGAGCTGTACTGCGGTATTGTTAGCTGGATAGGCTCGATTAGTAATTACATTAGGGCCATTTAAATATGCCGGTCCAGCTATTTTTGAATCCGTAGAGGCTTGATAAATCGATGCGCTCACCTGAGGCAAAACTGCTGCGCGACCGACTACGCGAGAGGCCTGCCCCGCCTCATTTTCCTTTAAGGCTATCCGAAACTCTGGGTCATTGCTCAGTGCTGCCTCATAGGCCTGAATTAAATTTAAGGCATTAGCAATATTGCTATAAATTAATAAAAACCAAGCCAATAAGAGACAACGCAACAATTGAAACATTACTCTTCTCGCATCGAGGAATAGACACGATCAATTAAGGGGCGTAATAAATAATTTAGCATCGTACGCTCACCCGTAATAATGAAAACTTCGGCTGGCATACCCGGACGGATCACATTATCCCCAAGCCGTCTCATGCCCTTATCGGTGACCTCAACTAAGACCCTGTAAAACGGAGCCCCCGTTTGTTTATCAATACTTCGATCGGCCGGAACCGTAACTACCTTACCAGGAATTTTTGGAGTTTTTCGCTGATTTAATGCTGAAAAAATAATCTCGACCGGTAAATCAACGTGCAGCTTGTCGATGAGATTAACCGGTACAGTAGCCTCAACCATTAACGGAAGGTTGCGTGGAGCGATTTCCATGAGTCGCGCGCCACTTTGTACCACTGAGCCGCGGGTTAAGACCTCAATATTTAAAATGCTGCCGTCATAAGGTGCCTTGATTTCGGTATTACCTAATTCAAACTCAAATGAAGCTAGCTTACTTTTTAGCTCAAGCAATTGACGGCGGTAGCGTTCTAAATTACCCAAGCCCTCAGAGAGCGTGGCTTGAATTTGCGCATTGGTGCGCTCAAGCTCCAAAAGGCGATTGCGGGCAACATAACCTTCTTTGGTTAAATCGCGAACGCCCACAAGCTGCTCGCCAATAAACTTTAATTGCAACTTTTGGTTTTCGGTTGAAATTTCCAATCCCTTGATTTGCGCCTCAAGGCCGATGATATTTTCGCGCGCGCCAATGACCATTGCCGCATTTTGCAGGTTGTTGAGCTTAACTAAAACCTGACCTTCTTTTACTTCATCGCCGTCTTTAACAAGTACGCTCTCCACCACACCATTATTTGCAGATTGAATGGTCTTTTTTTGACCACTAATAATCACGGTAGCGGTCGCTGCAATTCCCTTATCCAGAGGCGCGAGTGAAGCCCACAACATGAAACTACCAAAACCTCCCAATAAAATAATCCAGCCAATCCGAATGTAGAAACGCTCGTCCCGCTCATCTTCCTCAGGACCAAGCTTGGTGGATGTTTGTGGTTTTAGTCGGGCTAAAAAATCTTCCGTAAGTTGGGCAATAGTTTTTTTCGACATCGTTACGTTTCTCCATCGGTACGATTTTGACTATTGGGAGTGCTGGTTTGGGCTGGCGTCACTGCTGGGGTCGCTTGAACTGCTACCGCCGGAATCGGTACCACAGGATTGGTACTGGGGGTGACTGTGGCCTTCGATTCGTTTTGTTTTTGAGTCAAAAATTTCATTACCTCTTGGGTGGGGCCAAACGCTTGAGTAATACCATCACGCATTACCAGTAATTTGGTAGTGACCCCAATAATGTTGGGGCGATGACTTATTAAGATTACTGTTTTACCTTGTTTACGTAATTCCACCAAGGCTTGTGTTAACGCCGCCTCACCGGCGTCATCCAAATTTGAATTAGGCTCATCGAGCACAATCAAGGTAGGGCTATCGTAAAGAGCGCGGGCTAATCCGATGCGTTGCTTTTGACCGCCTGATAAACCAGCGCCGCCATCGCCAATTATGGTGTCGTAACCCATCGGTAAACGTAAAATCAATTCATGAACGCCCGCAAGGCGAGCTGCAGCAACTACTTTATCAGCATCAACTGTATTAAAACGAGCAATATTATCGCTAATCGAACCAGCAAAAAGTTCAACGTCTTGAGGCAAGTAACCCATATGGGGGCCTAACTCCTCCTTATTCCACTGATAAATATCCGCATTATCAAGTCGCACTTTGCCAGCAAGGCTTGCCCAAACACCAACTACTAAGCGAGCTAGGGTTGACTTCCCAGAGCCGCTTGGACCAATAATCCCCAGCACCTCTCCAGGCTCGAGCATAAAACTTACATTGGCCACAACGGGGATGGTTGACCCAGGGGGCGATGCCGTAACACCTTCAAAACTTAATTTTCCAAGCGGCTTTGGTAAGGACATACCTTTAGTCCTTAAAGGATTATTGGTAAGCAGCTCATTTAAGCGTTCATAAGAATTAAGCGTGCTTCGCCACTGCTTGGATACGGCAATTAATTGCTCAACCGGCCCTAAAGCTCGCCCCAACAAAATGGAGGCAGCAATCATCATCCCTGGAGTCACCTGTCCATAAATTACGAGCAAGGCAGCTAATCCCAAAATTAAAGACTGCACCGAGATACGGACAAACTTGGTAATAGTGGATACAGTTGCCGAGCGTTGACTTGCCAATGCTTGTAGGCGTAAGAAATTTTTATGAAGGGCATACCAGCGCATGCGTATGTTTTCCAGCATGCCCATCGCTTCAATTACCTCAGCATTGCGTAGTGTATTGGTAGCTATATTCGACGAGCGTACCGCAATGCTGTTCGCTTCACTTAGGGCATCTTTTGATACGATTTCATTGAGCCAGGTTAAAAAGATCAAGATGGCCACACTAATGGCTGAGAATAGCCCCAACCAAAAATTAAATAAAAAAATAATGATTAAATAGATAGGAAACCAAGGGGCATCAAAAAAGGCAAACACACCATTGCCCGTAACAAATTGCCGAACTGCAGTGAGATCGTTAAGGGCCTGACCGGCATTGATTCCTGATTTTTTGAGATTTTGCTCAAATGACGCGGTGTACACCCGTTGATTCAAATAGGCATCCATCTTGTTGCCAATTTGAATCACAATCATGCTGCGAATTTGATCAAGCATATTCATCAGCGCAAATAAGCCTAAAACCATAACAGTTAAGGCGAATAAAGTATTTGCATTTTGACTGGCTAAGACTCTGTCATAGACCTCCATCATGTAAATCGCTGGTACTAACATCAACAAATTAATACAAGCTGTAAAAGCGCCAATTGTGTAAAAGGCTTTCTTAAATGCTAAAAGCGCCTCAGTGATCTCATTTTTAGGGATCAACTGCTTAAAGCGGTTGGGCATTGTCGGTCTCATAGACTCTCTACTAATTTAACTATTTGAATTTGTTGATAAATATTTAAGATAATGGGGTAAAAGGTCGTTATATTTTGGTGTAAACGCTATGCACTATACCATAATTTGTGATTAATGTCACAAATTATGGTATAGTAATAGCCAGTTCAATTACTTTTGCATTCAAAAAGGTTTGTCATGAATAAAGTGCTTTTTGTTGCCTGTGTGAGCTTGGCCTTAGGAGGCTGCGCCCAAACAGTCATTCCTACCTTCACGGCTAGCGGAACTCCGGGATATCGTCTATTGTGCGGCGGCTTTTTTGGAGATGGTGATACCGGCGGCTGTTACGAACAGGCTGGCAAGGTCTGCGGCACTAAGGGCTACCGCGTCTTACAAACCGGTGTGAGCTCACTTATTGTTGAGTGCAAAAGTGAGCTTGCGCCAAATCCGAGTAGTTCCATCCAAGCCCGTTAAGCTTTTAAAGCAATAGCCTTGCTAATCATCAAAACGGATAACGTCTTCTTTCATTCGGTCGTCGGCGCTCTTTCCCTCTCAATCGCGATCAGTCGGTGCCATTTGCTTGTTTAGGCGATGTTGATACCCCCCCTGAATGACTGAGTGCCCCATCGTCACTAGATCATCCATTGAAATACTCTTAGCACCCCCGAAAAAAAGCACTCGCTCTAAATCCGATTTAAAAATGCTGCGATAAACAAGCCTAAGGTACCCGAGCGCGTTTGGCGATAGAGTCCGCACACGTCCATGAGTCGAAAACGATCCAACAGCGAAGCAAAACGCAAGCGAATAAATAAGTGCAATATTTTTCGATTATCGTCGGTAAGGTTCATCTCATGATGCAACAAGGCAGCAATATTTTGAGAATTCCAATGACGAAAACGGCCCCGCAATAACCCCCAAGCGCGTTTAATATTGGCCTGAATCGACTGGTTTCCGCCCACCAAGGAGTTGGGATGCTGACGATACAGTAATTGCGGATTGGGATCATAGTGCACCTCCCCTCCAACGCCAGTAACTATAAGGTAAAGCCACCAATCATGGGATGGAACCTGCTTAGGGCCCCACAACTCAAGCAAATGCTTAGTTGCTCTATTAAATACCATTGTATTACCCCCCGCAATACTTTGTACTAGGGCATTGCGAAATGTTTCGGGAAATAAAAAATGGGGAGAATATCCACAAACCTTCAGACTTTCTCGCACGTAGATCGTTCGCCCACAATACAAATACGGAACGGTAGGTTCGATGCTCGTATTTGAATACTTTAATGCAATTGCCAGCTTATGTTCGAGCCAGACATCATCTTGATCACAAAACGCAAAAAAAGGGCCATTAATTGTGGGATCGCAGCCTAAAGATAAAAAATTTTGGCAAAACCCACGACGCGGTCCAAACCGAATTTCGAGTCTGTCTTCCCCCCAGCGTCTTTGATAGTCACGCAAAATAGTCAATGTTTCATCATGTGAACCATCATCACTTACTACTAGTCGCCAGTTTGAATGTGTTTGCGCTGCAATCGAATCTAATTGATCCTGTAAAAAAATAGCGCCGTTATAGGTACACATCAAAATAACGACTAAATCAGATGGGGGGTGTGATATTGAATCCATAGTTGGGATGGTACCTCATGCATAGTGCTAATCAATGACGCCACTGTTGGTTGCAACGTCGCCATATCCACCACGATGTTGGCAAAATAAAAATTGCTTGCACTACAACCATGATGATTACCGCGCCTGCTGCTGAAAAGCGATCGACCAACATCACGGACCCGAGCAAAATGAGTCCTGCACCGACTAAAAAAGTCCCCCCTAAGGGCTCTTTATGAAACGACCGTAACTGCGCTGCCCAAGTATTATGTAGATGATAAGAAAGCACAAACACCATTAACCCGACCATTTCTTGCCATGGAAGTAAGCGCTTGGAAAACCCCCAATCACCGGCTGCCCAGTAAAGAATTGCTACGGCGACTGTGCCAGCAAAAAAAGTAATGATCGAGTTCCGAAAATTTCTTCTGAAAATTGTGTCTAAACGAGACCAATCATGGCGGGCAACAGCTTGTGTCATATCGGGCACGCTACGCGCGATCCATGCTTGCGCAATAATACCAACCATATGGGCAATCGTCAGACTTAAACCCATTTGACCGGCTATGATTGCACCTTGCGATAGAAATAAAATTGGCGTTACCAATTGAGACATCATAAAAATGCTAATCCAATAAATTCCGACCCGCCACTGCAGGGGCCAAACTTCCCGATTCCAATAATTCATCGCCGTCCGATCATGGGATCGAGCCATGGTTAGTATTTTTTTTTGGTATAGACTCATCCAGCCAATTCCAAAAATGGTTCCAATTAGAGGAATCGCAAGAGTTGCCCATAAAAATCCCCCCATCGATAAAATCAGCCAACACAATACTGATCCAGCAACCGCCAGACATAGACGGAGTCGATAGACTTCCAACAACTTACCTGCGCCCTCCAAAATAGCCCAAAAAAATAATAGGATCATGCTAGAAGCTGTCAAGACGACTAATCCCAACCAAGGAAGTTGCCAACGAACGGCTTCAGCGGCATCATTGGAGGCATTTGTAAACATCCACCAACCAGCTATCAAACTACAAACAATAAATAAACCTGCTAAAACAAAGTAAACACGCAAACCAGACTGTAATATGGCAAGTAACTGCGCACGATTTCTGCCAATGATCTCACCACAAACGTCCCAACGAATATCTAAAAATAATTTAGCGATCACCTGCACGACAACCAGACTTAATCCCATTTCAAAAATGCTGTAAAGCGCGGCAAGACTCATGAACGTAAAATACCAACCTTGCTGTTCTGCTGATAAAAAATACACCACTAATAGCGCTGTAATAAGACCAGCTAATCCTTGCCAAAGTCGATAGCCGATGATGAAATGAATGACCCCGAATGGTTTTAGGTCAAAAAGCAAGTTAACTGGCTCTCCAAATCGAATACGTACAATACTGGCGTAACAAATTACTTAATAAAATAGAACGCCAAAGTGGGGTATAAAAAAATTCGATGGGTTCGAAATCTACCTGTTTTGCCAATGCTTCGAGCTCGATTTCACCATAAAAAACCTTATGGTCTTCATCTGCTTTCATGCCTAACAGACCAGGGACTCCAATTACTAAACGACCGCCTGGTACCAGGATACGTTTAATTTCGTGAAGCAATGGCTTGGGTTTAGCAAGGTGCTCCAAAACGTTGTCAAGCAGTACGCAATCAAATTGTGCGTTTTCAAATGGCAACTGGTCCTCAACCATCAACAAGATATTTAAACCATGATCTGTGCCATACTTAACGTTGTAGGGGTTGATATCAACGCCAACGGTATTAGGTCGATACTGCACCATCCCTCCTAAACCACAACCCACATCTAGAGTCTTACCTACGAGATAGCGAGATACCTTGGGATGCAACCAAAAGCGGCGGTAAATATTACCCAAGACGGATCGCTGTCTTAAGTAATCAAAGTACTGCAAATGATCACTCATCGTTTTCCAAACTATCGGATAGTTTCATTTTTTTGGGAGAAAATCGTAACACCAAGAACTGCGGGATACGAAATCGTACAATAGACCAATAAATCCATAAATAAAGCAGCATGAATATCACGATAAAAAGCTGCAAAGCATTCTTATGTTGCCAAAATAGGATTGCTGGAATAACCGAGAAGCTAGCTAAGACCCATAAGTACGGGGACGTAAGCGAGTTCCGCTGATTACGCAGATCCACATTATTGCTGCCTACCGCCCAGCGTACCGCCCGCCGATAAATCAATTGGTGTAAATGAATCGCATCGGGCTTACCCACTTGAGTGTTTTTGAAGATAAAACGGCGATACATAGTGAAGATGGTCTCAAAAATAGGATAAATGCAAATCAATACTGGGAACCATTTCGAAATAACGGTATTGCGCGTTACAAGCAATATTGATAACTCAGCAACCCAAAATCCAAGTAAGTAAGCACCCCCGTCGCCAAGAAAAATTAAACCCCGAGGGTAATTCCAAACAACAAAACCTAAAACTGCCCCGATTGCAGTAATTGCAGCAGCCATGATTGCAAAATCTTCCACCCTAAACGCAACATAAGCGATGGCTGTCAAGATGATACAAGCCACAATACTCACTAAACCATGGTAACCATCAATAATATTAAATGAATTAGTAACACCTGCTACGGCAAAACAGGTAAAAAAGATGGATACTGCTGGTATCGCTAGCAAGTTATCCATACCAATAAACTGTACGTTGACTAGCCAAGCATCAAATAGATAACCCGCCAATAGTGCTGAAGTTATAGCGCTTAAAAAACGAGTTCGAACGCTCACAGATTTAGTTAAGTCTTCTAATAGCCCCATACAAAAAACAGGTAGAGCGCTAAGTAGCAGTAAAGTACAAAACACCCAAATACTAGGATCAATCAAATAATGCGAGGCAATTGTAACAAGGATGCCCAGGATTAACGCAATACCTCCAATACGAGGAACTGCTTTGGGGTGAAATTTTTGAATACCTCCAATATCGTGATCTGCACTAATGTGCTCATGTAAATGACGAAAACGCAGTATCAATAAGCCAACCAGAAATGATGCTATAAAACTAACTATTAAAATACTCATTTCGCCTCCGCGGCAAAAGCAAGCTTAAGATGATCTTTAGCGAAAGAGTGCCGGTGCATTTTGGAATGGTATAAACGCTACACAAACCAAAATAAATTATTCCACCAACCAAGGTTCTCAAGGCTACACCAATCGATCCTAGCCAAAGACCCAATAATATACTCATGACTAAATTAATTAACCCTCCTCATCAATAGATGCACAGTATCCCAATGTTGTAAGGTAGCGCTTAGCGTTGGTAATGACAAACCAATACAGTATAGTCAACATTGAAATTTCATCCAAAAGACTAGGCGCACCTCCTAAAAAAATTTGCTCTTAGTTTACGTTAGGTACCAAAATAATCAAGGTTATTAATATAGTCATCAAGGAAATGGTCTATTGGCACTATATGGTGTTGGCTGAAGGTTATCTAAATTTATTGGGTAAGTATATGCATGGCTAAATCCGAAACCGACTTTGCATTTGGTGGGTTCTGATAATCACCTAGATTCACAATTCGATCAGACCAATAGCCCTCTGTTTTCCATCGTGGTGAATCACAATAGATTTCAATGGTTGGCCTACCCAGTACCGCAGATAAATGAGTTAAACCAGTATCAACACCGACCGTCAAGGCAGCATTTGCTATCAGTCGGTAAGCCTCCGCAATTGAAAATGCGCGCGGCACAATCGCACCCGAAATCCGGCTAGCAATTTCGATACTGATTTTCATCTCGATGGGGTTGCCCCATGGAAAAATTAACTGGTATCCTTGCTTCGAGAGAGCTTGACCAACGGCAATCCAATCTGCATTGGACCAGCGCTTAGCTTGGCGTGCAGTAGCATGAAAACACAGTACGTAGGGAGCAGGCGAACCCGTGGGCTGAAGTCGCATGCCATCCATAATCAATGGAACAAGTGCATCTATTGTTTTAGTTGAATAAAACTGAGGTGGTTCGCTGTGCCGATCAATTAGTGGCCAATCCAATGCTGAACACATAACCCAGCGGGAGCGATCAATTGCATGACATTTCAGGGGTACTTGTACCGATTGGTTATAAAAAAATCTTGCAATCGGCTCGTACCCTGAGTGCTCGATTGCTCTACCCAGACCGCTAACTACCGCATCATCTGATTTTTTAGCAAAGGCGCATACTAAAGCTGACTTTAAAAGGCCTTGGGTTTCGATCACAATATCGTATGGAACTTTCCGTAGTAGTTTGAGCATAGAAAAAAACTCTCGCCAGGTCTCAATTGCGAAGAGATTCTTTCTCCAGCGTCGAAACGCAACCGGAATAATTCGGTCTATCCCCAGAAAAGAATCTGTGGTTTTCAGAGGCTCCAATAAATGAACGTAGGCTTCTTCCACAATCCAGTCAATTTGGGCAGCAGGTAAACGTTTACGCAAATCCCATAGAATCGGCAAGTTATGTAACACATCCCCCAGCGAGGAGAGCTTGACCAATAAGATCCTCGGGGCTTTATCTACTTGAGCCATTTGAGATACTGTCGGTGCCCAGGCACCTGGATCTGGAAGATTAAGCTCTGGGTAATCATTTCAGCATTATCGTATGTTTACACTCGCTCTAATTTGATGCGGTAGCCAAACAGTAATGTTCAAAATTTTGGCGCAGTATCCCACGCTAGTCCGGCGGCGTCTTTGGCATTCAGTAAGGCTTGCTTACCTTGTGCTATAGGCCAGCGGATCCCAACTGTTTCATCACGCCACGACAGACATACTTCACTGCTAGGGTCGTAATAATCAGTTGTTTTATATAGAAATTCCGCTTCCTCTGATAAGACCAAAAAACCATGTGCAAAGCCCGGGGGTACCCAGAGTTGTTTATGATTTTCAGCGGAAAGCTCCACCCCAACCCACTGACCAAAGGTGCTTGAGTGTTTTCTTAAGTCAACCGCCACATCAAATACGCTACCCACAGTCACTCTAACTAATTTACCTTGGGTGCGCTTGAGTTGATAATGCATTCCTCGGAGAGTCCACTGCTTTGAAAAGGAATGATTATCTTGTACAAACTGTACGTCTAGGCCAGTTACCTTAGCAAAATCATTGGCATTAAAAGATTCCATAAACCAGCCACGGTTATCACCAAAAACTTTAGGCTCAATAACTAATACATCAACAATCGCGGTTGGGGTCAACTTTAATTTAGAGTCGGTCACTAGCTACCTCTTGGCCGATAAAGAAATGAATTGAGCGCTCGTGTGAAGCTCAATCAAAATTTTACTTAAGTATTGACCATAACTGTTTTTCTTGAGGAGATCGGCTACTTTTTGCACTGCTTCAGCACTAATCCAGCCTTGTCGATACGCAATTTCTTCTGGGCAGGCCACCATCAGACCTTGTCGTTTTTGTAGGGTGGCGATAAACCCAGCAGCATCAAGTAATGAATCATGCGTTCCGGTATCTAGCCAAGCATAACCCCGACCCATGATTTCTACACTTAGTGCATTTTTCTCAAGATAAGCGCGATTAATATCCGTGATTTCGAGTTCGCCCCTGGCGCTCGGTTTGATAGATGCAGCAATATCGCAAACCTGGTTATCATAAAAATAGAGACCTGTTACTGCATAGTTACTTCTGGGTTTGAGAGGCTTTTCTTCGATGGAGATAGCCTTGTAGTCTTCATTAAACTCCACTACACCATAGCGCTCAGGATCAGTCACATGATAGGCAAATACTGTAGCGCCTGTGGTTCGATTGTTGGCATTACAAAGTTGCTCAACCAACTCATGACCATAAAAGATATTATCACCGAGCACTAAGGCGCTGGGCGAAGTACCAACAAAGTCTTTACCCAAAGTAAAAGCTTGAGCTAGACCATCAGGGGAAGGCTGCACACAATACTGAATATTTAAACCCCACTGTGAACCATCACCAAGTAATTCCGTAAAATGCGGGATATCGTGCGGTGTAGAAATGAGCAAAATATCCCGAATACCAGCGAGCATTAAAGTTGTTAGGGGGTAATACACCATCGGCTTGTCATACACAGGCATCAGCTGTTTTGAAACAGCCTGCGTCACGGGGTACAAACGAGACCCTGATCCCCCCGCCAGAATGATGCCCTTCCGATTAACGTGATGAAATGTCATACTGAAAACGCCTTTATCGAAAACGATCGAATTAAAAGAGTTTACTGCGAACCAGGTGCTCTACGTAAGCCTTTACTGGGAGATCCCAAGGACCCAGCAATTGAGTTCGCTTGAGTATATCCGCATTGCTCGCCCATAAATTTTGCAAGCGATTTGTTGCCATTCGGGAGTTCATGGGCCTTGGGGCCGGTTGGAGATATTCAGCGGCAAGAATTGCTTTAATAGCTTCTGGCCTAGCCTTTACAGTAAGTCCTGCTTCAATTGCGGTCTGAACTACTAAAGTGGCCAAACCATGCCAAGTGGTCTGGCCACTGGGTACAGCATGATAAATGTCCGATGGAAAGCGCCTGATTAGCCGATCATTTTCTAGAACCAGATCCAAGCTCACTTGCGCCAGCCATTGAGCGCTTGTTGGCACACCGTACTGATCAGAGATAATCTCAAGCGCTTCTCGCTCTTTGGCAAGACGCAAAATGGTACGAATAAAATTACTTCCATCTCCATAGACCCAACTCGTTCTTAAAATGGCATATTGCGCAGCGGTTTCTGAGGATTTTTTTGCAAAGCTCTCTTCAATAGCACGCTCCCCAGCCGCCTTACTTTTGCCATAAACACCCAGCGGATTAGGCAAATCTTCCTCGCTGTAAAACCCGTCCTTACTGCCATCAAAGACATAATCTGTCGAGTAATGCAGTAAGGTTACGCCATTTAAAATTGCATATTGCGCCATGATTTCTGGGGCTTTGGCGTTAATCGCAAAGGCGAGATCGATTTCAGTTTCGGCTTGATCAACGGAGGTGTAGGCTGCTGCATTAATGATGAGATCGGGCTTGAATTGATTTAAGAGCACTGCAATCGCATCGGGATCGGCTAAATCGCATTGCGCTCGGCCCACATAATGAATGTGGTATCCGCCCTCTCTCTTTCTGGCTAACACATCCTGAAATGCTTTACCAAGCTGGCCGTCTTTACCAAAAATAAGAATGTTCACGATAGGATTTCTGGGAATTGGTCTTAACGGTATTGCTTTTGCAACCAGTCGCGGTAGGAACCACTCACAGCACCTTCGATCCATGCGGGATTATCTAAATACCATTGCACAGTTTTTTTAATGCCGCTATCAAAGGTTTCTTTGGGTTTCCATCCCAACTCTCGCTTGATCTTGCTCGCATCAATTGCATAGCGCCGATCGTGACCCGGCCTGTCTTTGACAAAGCTAATTTGCGCTGCATACGATTTACCATCAACCCTCGGTTTTAGTTCATCCAAGATTCTGCAAATGGTTTTTGCCACATCGATATTGGTTTTTTCATTCCAACCGCCGATGTTATAAGTTTCACCCAGCTTACCGTTGGCAAGCACCTCCCGAATAGCCGAGCAATGATCACTCACATAGAGCCAATCGCGGACTTGCTGCCCATCGCCATAAATAGGCAAGGGCTTACCGTTTAAGGCATTCAGAATCATTAGTGGAATGAGCTTTTCGGGAAAATGATAAGGGCCGTAATTATTCGAGCAATTGGTGGTTAAGACTGGAAGTCCATAAGTATGAAACCAGGCGCGCACGAGATGGTCAGAAGCTGCTTTAGAGGCAGAGTAAGGGCTATTGGGCTCATAAGGATTTGTTTCCGAAAAAGCCGGATCATTAAGTGCTAAAGAGCCGTACACCTCATCGGTTGAGACGTGATGAAAGCGAAAGGCAGCTCTTTGATCGGCATGAAGATCATTCCAGTAGTCTCGCGTACATTCGAGCAAGTTAAAAGTACCCACAATATTAGTCTGCACAAACTCCGCTGGCCCATGAATCGAACGATCCACATGGCTTTCAGCTGCAAAGTTCACGATCGCGCGCGGCTGATGATGTTTGAGCAGTTTACTCACTAGTGCCTGATCAGCAATATCACCATGTACGAAAATATGCCGTGGATCGTTTTTCAGACTATCTAATGTTGCCAAATTACCTGCATAGCTTAATTTATCTAAATTAACGATGCCTTCTGCATTTGGATCCATGAGCCAATCGAGGACAAAGTTACCCCCAATAAAACCTGCGCCGCCAGTGACTAAAATCATGTTAGTTAGAAAATTTATTGTCGATAATCTAATTATCACTCATTCATATGGGAAATATCTACTCTTTTGCCTACTGACTCTGACTTATACTTATTGTATGCACCCCTCTAAATACAGTTTGACGTTCGCTTGCTACAACTCTATTGAATATACAAAGAAGTGCATTGACAGCTTGATTGCGCACGGTACTCGATTGGATCGATTAGTGATAGTCGATAACAAATCGACCGATGGAACTCGAGATTACTTAGCGAGTTTACCCTTAGGTGGACTCATTTTGAATCAACATAATTTGGGATGTGGCACTGCTTGGAATCAAGGGGCATTGGCCTTGCAATCTGAATGGAGCATCATCATGAACAATGATGTGCTCGTCTCTCACCATTGGGTTGAAAACTTGATTACAACTGCAGAGTATTTCAATCTGAAGGTAATTAGCCCGGCTCTTATTGAAGGGCCTCTGGATTACGACTTTGATGGATTTAGTCTGGAGGCCAGTCAAACAATGAAAAATGTCAATCGTCTTGGCAGTCAACATGCGGTATGTTTAGCCATTCATCAATCGGTGTGGATGAACGTTGGGTATTTTCAGCCCGTGCCTAAGCTCTTGGGTTATGAAGATACCTTGTTCTTTCATGAACTCAAAAAAGCGGGTATTCAGACTGCGATTACCGGCTCATCGTGGTTACACCACTTTGGCTCGATTACGCAAACTGCCATGAAACTCGAGCGGGGCTTAAACCAAAAAGACGGTCTTGCCAATCGCTATAACTACAAATTACTCAATCAAAATTGGTTAACTCGAAAACTTAATAAATACCAAACAAAACAACTTGAAATTAATGCGAGGAATGCCGAGGTTGAGCGTTATGGCATGTCAGTGCATGGCCTAAGAGAAGCAGGACAATTCAGATGGATTTAGAGAAAGCCTTATTGAAATATTTCTAAGCGAAGCTGTTCCAGCTAACAATGAGTAGCAAGAGCTATTGCCGTAACTTATTGATAATGACGCCAATGAAGACACTCACCATGAGTGCATAAAACGAGGCCATAAATTTAAAGTCGAGCACGTGATAGGAAAGGCTGCTAACCGATTGAATTAATACGTAAGCCAAACCCATCATTGCAAATGACGCTACTGGCTTGTAACGCAAACAATATGCAAAAAATATCAAGGGGACCATAAAGATTGCAAGGATTGCTAATAAACCGCCGATGCCGTAGCGCACGGCGTTTGCGACAAAGTCATTATGAAATCCTACCGCCAATAGTTCCTCACGCGAGGCTTTCGAACTAAAAACAGCAATCGACTCATCATTAATATTGCTCGAGAGACTTTCATCCCCCCATCCCGATACAGGGCGCATCAAAAAGTAATGCAAGCCAATGCGCATCCAAGAAATACGGTGTCCAATCGAGGTATCTGGATTGATTGCATTCCATTGATACGAACTCACCTCAGTCCACATAGCATTCATGCGACTCTTGATCGTATTGGATCCAAAAAACAGTGTGAGCATTACACAGCATGTGATGATTATTGCCAGTAAAGCCGTCTTCCAACGATTGAGCGGGCTGTAGTAGGCGATCCATACAAACAGAATCAAGGGGATTGCCAGCCACCCTGTGCGGCTGCCAGAGCGCAAGGAAAGATAAAAACCAACTCCAGCAGCAATAAGCTTAAATAAAGTCACAAACCACGGGCGCTTTCCATTTAAACCAATGGTTAGAAGGGAGAGAACACCTAAGGCCAGAGAAACTTGTCCAAAAATTAATGGGTCAATAAAATGATTGGACAATCTGCCCGGATAACTACTCCAGACGGTCACTGGAACATATGGAATTAGCAAGACAGTAATCACGCTCGCCGCTGGAATCGTGAACTCCACAACCTGACGAAGCGCAGAGCCAAAGTAGGCGATTGCGATAAAAATAATGATGGCTAACAGGTATCGCGATGGGGCATCAAAGCGCGATACCGTCCACGCTCCTTGCAAGAGTTGCCCCACTAAAACGGAGAGTAGCGGCAAACAAAACGCAATGATAACAACAAATGTGGTTAGTCGTGTAAGCGACTCTATCTGCAAAGAGAGATGAACGCCTACCCCCTCGGGCGATATTTTTTTTGCAGCAAAAAGACTCAAGAGCACAATCGCAATAAGGCTTGCAAAGAACAGCACTCCGCTAACCCAACCCTTGATAATCAGGGAAAATAATGGAAAGCATGCTGCGCTACACAACAGCAGTATCAATGCCTTGTGCAGTCCTGACTTACTGGTGTCTATCTGCATTTCGTCAATGAAGAGATACTGCGTACATTAGTGGACAAACAATCAGTACTCCCAAGCAATGGCAATCAGCCGAACGCGTATAGTCATTAAAAATACAAGCGGTTTTTTGTAACAACAAGAGCATAATTCAAACTTTAATGACTGAAGTATAAGTGATGCAATCTCGGTATCAAACCGTTCTTATTGCTTGCCCAGGAAATGCGATGACTGCCGGTCCTGAGGCAATTCATCAACTGGCGCATGACCTCATTCGACTTGGTCACAATGCGGCAGTAGTCTATTTTCCATTTGCCGAGGAATTTAAAACACCTGCGCCCTATATCCAATATCAGGTTCCGGTCGCTAAATACCGTGATATCGAGGGTGAGTTATTTATCTTTCCTGAGATTGTGACAACCTATGCCCTAAAAATCAAACACGCCAAAGCGGCTATTTGGTGGATGTCTGTCAACAACTATACCTGTGTTCGCTATGGCTATATCTGGCGGGATAAATTGCGCTATCTTAAAAATGTAGTGAAAGGGCTAAGGCCAATAGGTGGGCTACAAACCCTTCGCACATTAATGCACTTTGCGCAAAGTCACTATGCTCTGAATTTTCTGAAGGCAAATGGCATTATTGGGCAACTATTATCCGACCCAATTCCAATCTATACCTCGGCAAGCTATCTCCAAAGCCTTCCGGAGAAATGCACAAAAGCAATTCGTTCGAATACGATCCTCTATAACCCCCATAAAGGAAAAAAAGTAGTTCGGTCACTCATCGCTCAGTTTCCCAACTGGCGCTTTTTTCCGCTGAGTGGATTTAATCGCGCACAACTTGCGAATAAATTTTTAGAAGCAAAGTTATATTGATTTTGGCCATCACCCTGGAAAAGACCGTTTGCCCCGTGAGGCAGCGATCCATGGATGTTGCGTGATTACAGGATTGTATGGATCGGCCAGTAACAGTCTAGATGTTAATATTCCCCAGGCCTACAAAATTGATCCTCAAGCCTGCTCGTTTTTAGATAACTTCAAAAAACAGGTAAATTTAATATTTAACGATTTTGAGAAATGTTCAGCTGAATTTTCAGACTATCGACACACGATTTCCCAGGAGCAGATTCATTTTGATGACCAAATTAATCAAATCTTTTCAGCCCCTGCGAAATAAGGTGTATGGAGAGTATATATTGTCAATTACCGGCCACAATCGACATCACTGCCATGCGCACCGCGATACCAAATGTGACTTGCTTGAGAATCACGGACTGTGCACCATCAGCGACCGCTGAATCAATCTCCACACCGCGGTTCATAGGGCCAGGGTGCATCACAATCGCATCGGGTTTGGCTAAGGCTAGGCGCTCAGGTGTTAAACCAAACTGTTTAAAAAACGCTGCGCCCTCAGGTACTTTACCGACCTCCATGCGTTCTTTCTGAATGCGCAGAGTCATGACCACATCGACGCCGCGCAGCCCCTCCTCCATGCTATGAAAGACTTTGACGCCCAGCATATCCAGGTCGTTTGGCAATAGGCTCTCTGGGCCAATCGCGCGAATATCCATGCAACCTAAGGCGGTCAGAGCATGAATATTCGATTTCGCGACGCGGCTGTGCACGATATCACCCACAATCGCTACTTTGAGTTTAGTAAAGTCGTGCTTAAAGTGACGCATGGTGCACATGTCCAGCAAGCCCTGGGTCGGATGCTGGTGACTACCATCACCGGCATTAATCACGTGCACATAGGGTGGCACATGATTAGCAATCTCAATGGGTGCACGCGAGACGCTGTGGCGTACTACAAAAATGTCGGCCTGCATTGCAATCAAGTTATCAATCGTATCGATGAGGCTCTCACCTTTCGTGGTCGATGACGTGGAGATATCTAAATTAATCACATCGGCCGATAAGCGTTTGGCGGCGATTTCAAATGTGGTGCGTGTGCGTGTGGAGTTTTCAAAAAAGAGATTAAAGACACTTTTACCCCGAAGCAGTGGTACTTTTTTGACTTCACGCGCGGGATCGGTCACGCTCACAAACTGCTGCGCTGTATCCAAAATATGCAAGATCTGCTCTTTAGGCATTCCCTCCAATGTCAGCAGATGAGTCAGTTCTCCCGCACTATTGGTCTGACAGATCTGATTAGTTTCTTTGGGCTGACTGCTCATAATCGCTCCTCACGAACAAAGCGAAATGTTTCAGTGCGGCCTTGAGAAACCTTTTCCAAGGCGAGTATTTGGGTATCGGGAAGGGTCACGTGCTCGCCTACAAAATCAGCGGCGATCGGTAACTCACGCTTGCCCCGATCAGCCAAGACCATCAGCTCGACACTAGCAGGCCTACCAAAATCAAATAACTCATTTAGGGCAGCGCGCACAGTTCTGCCAGTAAAGAGCACGTCATCAATTAAGATAATGTGTGCGCCTGTGACTTCAAATGGCAGGTGGGTTGCCTTGCCTTCAGCCGAGCGCATTGCGGCTAGACCCTTCTCGGCATAGTCATCCCGATGAAAAGCCACATTAATTACCCCGTACTGTGGCAAACCTAAATCGCTCGCCAAGCGCTCAGCAATCCAAGCACCGCCAATCGCAAGCCCGGCTATGCGGATGGTTGGTTTTGCCAAGAGCTTACTCTGAAGATTTACTTGCAGCTTGTTATACAGTTGCTCGGCATCCATCCTTTTTCCTGACTGGTTTAACCACTCAAAGTGTTTTTAATCAACCTCATCGCTATTTTATTGCCTTCGAGCTCTAAAGCCTCTATCCGTGTTCAAAACACTCTGGGATCATCTGAATTTCTAGTTTTATTGCTATTCTTTAAGCATTTGCGTCCTGCCTAAAGATGCTAAGTTGAGGGGTCTATTGGTTAAATTGATTAACTTTAACTATCTATTGATAAAATCGCTAGTTTTTTCCTATTAGATCTATACAAAAATACGATTAAACCGTCATCAAAATTTCTGATAATGGAGCGGTGGCTTGGTGAGCAAATGTATTGATTGTTTACCGCCTCTTGATTTATAACATTTTAATTTTTAAGGAGTTTTTATGGCCAAGTCTGTAAAAGGTAGCAAGACTGAACAGTCTTTGAAAGAAGCATTTGCTGGTGAGTCCCAAGCAAATCGCCGTTATTTGTATTTCGCGAACCAAGCTGATATTGCTGGTGCAAATGATGTTGCCGCTGTATTTCGCTCCACCGCCGAAGGTGAAACCGGTCACGCGCATGGTCATATGGAGTATTTGATCACTGGTGGTGCTGGCGAGCCAGGTACTGGTATGCCTGCTAAGACCGTTGCAGAAGCTCTGCAAGCAGCGATCGCTGGTGAGACCCATGAGTACACCGATATGTACCCAGGTATGGCAAAAACAGCTCGTGAAGAAGGTTTTGACGAGATCGCCGATTGGTTTGAAACCTTGGCAAAGGCAGAACGCAGCCACGCTAACAAGTTCACCAAGACTTTAGAAGCTCACTTGGCAAATTCCTAATCGATTTATAGTTTAGGTAAATGAAAAGCGCTCCTCGGAGCGCTTTTCTGTTTCTACAGAGCCAGGCTCTGTAAGCTTAAGGAGCTTAACCAGCCTTCTTCGCCCAAGCAGAGCACCATCCAGCAGCAGCAACTTGCTTACCAGCAAA
>Ga0114981_10000159_pt1 | contig 39597 bp, 39 predicted proteins | sample S_140806_MF_Meta_FD_87028 | JGI IMG/M metagenome (GOLD analysis project Ga0114981, IMG submission 87028) | Freshwater microbial communities from Lake Simoncouche, Canada to study carbon cycling - S_140806_MF_MetaG | ecosystem: Environmental > Aquatic > Freshwater > Lake | place: Lake...
CCTTTCCCCAGTTCTCAATTCCTATTAACGAAATGCGCTCTCCTTGCTTTTCTAACTCAACGGTTTCATTTTTCAGTAAGCGAAAGCCCATGCGCTCATGCACCGTTTCGAGCTGCTTCATGTTATCTGCTAAAATCTGTGCATTAGCTGGATCATTCGGATCGTAAACGTATTCGGCATAATCGTGATTTCCTAAAATGGAAAATTTACCGAGCGGTGCGTGCAGTTGTTGGAAATAATTCACCCACGGTTCTGCTTCATCAGCCAGATTGTTCACCAAATCTCCGGTGAAGAAAATCACATCTGGATTTAAATCGTTGATTCGTTTCAGCGCAGCATCTACCTCTTCGAAACTGTTGTCTAAAAAACTTCCTAAGTGGGCATCACTGATTTGAACAATGCGCAAACCATTGAACGACTTCGGTAAGTTGGCGAATGAAATAGATTCTTCACACACTCGAAAATCGTACTTACCTCTAAAAATACCGTAAAACGTGGCGCCCATAGTAACAGCTGCAGCTCCTAATCCTACTTGATTGAAAAACTGAAAGCGAGTCATTTTATCTGACTCTTGTTCTTCAAAGTTGGTGTCTTCGTTCTTGTATAAAAGCGCTTTTAATTTGCGAACGATCCACTTTCCTATTCGAACTAAATCGTTCATGAGATGAAACACCAAGAAAACAATTTTCGGTGCGAGGGCTATAAAAATGAATCCAGTTACAAAATAGAAGAACTTGAAATTACTTCCCTTCACTTCCTTCTCTGAACCAATGAATACAATGGTAATTAGAATAAGAGCCATTATTGAAGGCACCCAAAATAGGCGACGCCACAACTTTCTCCAGAAATCTGGGTATTTCTCCGTCAATTGCTTTATTCCTTGATAGGAATAAAAATCAATGATCAAAGTGAACAGCGTAAATACCGAAATAAAAGAGAAGAATTTCGTCATTGCGCGGTAAAGTTAGTGCGAGCCACAGTAACTTGCGCTCACTTTAGTCGAATACTTTGCAACGATTTTTAGCTCTAGCACTTTTTCTTCTTTTACTTGCCCCAACGCTTGTAAAATCGAGCTTTTCGTTGAATTACATGATTAACTTTTCCCATTATAAAGAAGTTCTTTGCGCCAACAAGAACAATCCTAATATGGACTGTAATGGGAAATGTGCTTTAAAGAAGCAATTGAAATCGGCATCGAAAGAAAAAGACACTTCAAAGGAAGCCTTTGATTTCTCTCAACAACTTCAATTCAGTCCATTTGACTTTCCAGTAAATTCAACCTTTCTAACTTTTTTATTGAAAGAAATAAAAGCCTCATTCGCTTTGTTGAATGAAGGAACGGTTAATCATCCGATTCAAGAAATTGAGCATCCCCCGTGTTAATTTGATTTGTTTTCAATTGAGGCTAAACCATGCTCTCGATTTTTATTCAAACAATCAAATTAATTTATTTCAATTATGAAAAATTTCATCTATGCGGCATTTGCTGCAATTAGTCTTTTTACTTTTTCGTCTTGTCGAAGAGATCATTTGGAAGATCCCACAGGAACGACAGGAAGTCTCGAACTCGAAATGGAGCACATGTTCGGAACAAATGCCTTTCAGGTTACCACTCCTTTCACAGATGCCAATGGAGATACGGTAATTTTCTCGTCTGGAAACTATTGGATATCTCACGTCCGGTTTATCAAGACCGATGGAAGTTTCTACGAAACTGCTGTAAACCACAAAATAAATTTATCGATACCAAACACAGCAACCACGAGCATCGCAAACATTCCGAATGGCGATTACACAGGCGTTCAACTTGCCATAGGAACAGACACCTCTGCGGTTTTTGGAGCATTCAGCGGCAGCGTTGCCAATGTCGGATTTGACTATTCGGCCTTCGGAACAGGCGGACCTGCTTATTCAGCGGTGTTTGACTTTGGAACAATTCTCTCCATTTCTCCGAATGCTGCTCCAATTATTCACATGAGTATGAATCTGGAATCTCTCTTCGCGAATGGCATTACGCCAGCCCTCATGGATACCATTTTAGTTGGAACCTATGAAAGCGAAACGCTTTTGTTAAATATGCTAAGTTCAATTTCCTTCGAACATTTACACCAATAAGATGAATTTCAAATTCTACATAGTGGGGCTGCTAACGGCAGCTTCACTTTCATCTTCCGCATGTGACGGTTGCGGAGGAGGCGCATCGGGTAATTTCCAAGGAGTTATTCCTCTTTTCGGACAGAACCAATTCGCTTTTCGAATGAATTACTTCTCGGCCATTCATCCCATTTCTGCATACAGCAGCCCTTTGCCAACTAGCATTATTCGAGAAGACCACTACTTGCAACAAGAGTTCACCTTTCGAAAATTCACTTCAAAAAAAATGATTTATTCTCTAAGTGTTCCATTGGGAATAAATACGCGAATTGAAACAGCTCGAACCACTCAAATCAAAGGTCTTGGCGATATTCAAATGGGGGCGTCAAGAATCTTGATTAATTCTTCCGACAGTTCTTTCCGAAAGAGCAAGCACATTCTGACCGTTGGAATTGGACTTGCACTTCCAACAGGGAAATACATGCAACGAGATGAAACGCTTCTTCGCTTACCCGCTAATTTTCAGTTGGGGAAAGGGGCATATGCCTATAACTTCAATTTGTATTATGTCTTCCGAAGGAAAAGTTTAGGCCTTGCGCTGAATGCCCAAGAGCGTCTCTATTCCAAAAACGAATTGAGTTATCAATTTGGAAATTCGACAGCGCTTTCAGCTGTAGCTTTTTATCGATTGAATATGGAAATCTTGCGACTTACGCTTATACCCCAAATTGGTCTCGCCTTCGAAAATCAAAATCAAGATTTTTCCTATGGCATTGCTGAAATTTCAACTGGAGGAAAACAAACTTGGGCCAACTTCGCCCTAGATGCCTACCAGGGAAGATGGGCCTATGGAATGAACTTCCAACAAAAAATTCATTCCGACATTCCATCAGGAGAAGCCGAAAGTCGCATGCGAATGGGAATTCAGGTTACATACCGACTAAGCGAAAAGAAATAAAAGTCATTTCTTATTTAGAATCGTTTTACTTAACATATCTTCGCGGCATGATTCGATTAATCATTGCCGATAACAGTCAGATTGTCCAAACCGGACTTCATTCTATCTTTTCCAATTACGAAAACATAGAAATCATAGGTGACGCATCAAGTTCTGAGAGCTTGTACAATTTGCTGGTTTCTTTCGAAGCAGATATTCTTTTAATGGACTTTACTGCGCCTGGATTTTCTGTTGACACGATTACCAAGGCCTTGCGTCTTCAACCTAAATTAAAAGTTGTTGCGTTAACGGCTGATCAAAGCGGTGCAACCATTGTGAATGCCTTGCGCGCCGGGGTGACAAGCTACATACGTAAGGACTGTGATGTGAATGAGATTCTAGATTCGGTTCGCGAAACAGCCGCTGGCAGCGTTTTCTTTTGTGGAAATATTGTCGATCGCATACGCAAGGAAGCCATTGACGTTGAGGATTTAGCTGTGGCCACTTACGACTGCGAACCCACAACCATAAGCAACAGAGAAAATGAAGTCATTACTCTCATAGCTGAAGGCTATACCAATGTTGAGATTGCGGAAAAACTATTCCTTTCCACCCACACCGTAAATACGCACAGAAAGAACATCATGCAGAAGCTCGGGGTGAACAACACGGCGGCTATTGTTATGTATGCGGTAAAGAAAGAATTGGTTAGCCCCAACAAATTTCTGTTCGCGCCTTCTGCGAATGCCTAAAGTCTGAAGAATTGTGTTATTTTTGGTTTCCTGATTTTTAGGGAATCAATCAAACCGCTCAATGATAGCTACACAAAAACCGATTGAGATTCGCAAAGTCGCCGAAAGCCGCATTCACCAAGTCGATTGGGAGAATCTCGGATTCGGTCACGTTTTTTCGGATCACATGTTAGTCATGGAATACCACAACGGAGAATGGGGTGCGCCTCTTATTCAACCTTATGGTCCCTTGCACTTTTCCCCTGCAATTAGCTCGTTACATTATGGCCAAGCCATTTTTGAAGGCATGAAGGCCTTCCGTAATACCGATAATGAAGTCTTTATTTTCCGTCCAGAAGAAAACGCCAAGCGCATGAATCACAGCGCTGAACGTCTGTGCATGCCAACCCTGCCTGAAGATGTTTTTGTTCACTGCGTTGAACAACTTATATCACTGGACCGCAACTGGGTTCCTACCCTAGACGGAGAAGCATTATACATTCGCCCGCACATGTTCGCCATTGACGAATACGTAGGTGTGAAGCCAAGCGACAGCTACATGTTCGTTGTTTTTACCAGTCCGGTTGGAAGTTATTACACTTCTGAATTGAAGGTGAAGATTGAACACCACTATTCGCGTGCTTCGCACGGCGGAACAGGTTCTGCGAAAGCCGCTGGAAACTATGCCGCCGCTTTACTTCCAACTAAAAAAGCACAAGACGAAGGATATAACCAATTGTTGTGGACCGACGCTGAAAGTCACGAGTATTTGGAAGAAAGTGGAACCATGAACGTAATGTTCCGCAAGGGAAACACCATTATGACTCCGCAACTTTCAGATTCTATTTTAAGTGGAATAACACGCGATTCTATTTTGCAAGTTGCTCGCGACTGGGGATATGAAGTAGTTGAAAAGCGAATTGCTGTTACTGAGCTCATTGAAGGACTTCGCAGCGGAGAGATTAACGAGGCTTTTGGGGCAGGAACTGCGGCTACCATTGCTCCTATTCGAACCATTTGCCTAGACGGTGAAGATTTCAATTTAAGTGAATATTCAACTTGGGAGTTTGCTCCTAAAGTTGCTTTGTATTTAGATCGCGTAAAACGCGGAAGAGAGAACGACACGCACAACTGGAATCACGTGGTGTAATTACTCCGAGTATAAGTACCAATTATTACGACTTTCAAAAGGACGGTAGAGGTAATACACTCTACCGTTTTTTATTTGTGGATTTCGAATGTGCTGCCAATAGAGATTCTTTTTCAATTCAAGAGTTCCGTCTTCCTTCAATAAATTCAACATAGATTCTCCTGTTCGAAGTTGGGTAAAGCAGATCATTTCCTTCTTTTCAGGATCGAATTGAACAGATAAAATCTTCTCTTTGGATGAAATCGAAGACAAATTCCTACTCCCTTCCATTCTCAACCTATTAATCACCGCCCCCTCGGAATTCACTGTCACCACAGTCTTTTGTGAAATATTGAAAATAGACCAGTGATCTTCCAACTGAATAATCTTCGCAATGGGATCTTGGTAATACAGACTCTCTTTGAATTGCGTCATTTGTCCGGCTACTATCTCCTTCGGAACGCCGTAATCCAATTCATATTGATAAGCAATACGCTTCGCTCTTCCGTTCATGTATTTGTACTCAGACTTGAACAACTCCATGGTTAAGGAATCGGCCACATGCTCCAATTCAATAGGATTTTCATTGTCTTCCTTCAGCATATAATAACTGAATTCCGGGTATTCTTCGGTGAAAGTGTGAAAGACAATGTTCGAACTTAGGAATCCGCAAATGGGCTCATACTCTTGTCGAAACGATTCATAGCTCAACTTATCTAGGTGCAAGAACGGTTCGGATTGAAGTTGGAAAACAGAATTCTCAGTAAGAACGAAACAAAGTCCTGTTGGAGTGAGATGAAAACGTTCAGCAGGTTCGTTTATGTGGAAGGAAGCCACAATTTTTCCAAAGGAATCTATCTGTGCAATCCACGCATCTTCCCATAAGTCGCGTTTTTCGCTTGCAGGCTTAAACAATTTCTCATGCTCATAGAGCAACATGGTTAGCATACCATTCCACCAAACAAAATCGCCCACGGAATATTTCACACTTCCGAAAACGCTGTCGGGCGCATCTGTAATACTTATGACAGGCATCTGATAAATCTGCTCGGTCAATTCAATGAGTCTTCCAATTTTTGTAGTGGTGTAATCGTAGTATCCAATGGATTGAACGACGTATCCGTTGTTCGAACTTGGAATAGCGAATTCGCCCTGTTCATCGGTAACAGCGAATTGCTTTCCGTTGCTCCACTTCACCACTGCTCCGCTAATGGGTTTCTTGGTGTTGAAAGAAATGACCTTTCCTCGTTGTTGCGCATGGCTCACAAACGAAAGAAAGAACAGCACCAACGTTATTGAAATCCGCATCTTCATGAATGTTAATTTAAGTTGAAACGAGCTTCGCTCTCTTCCAATTAAATTTAAAAATTTCGTTTCTACTTCACGAAATAATGCAAAGTCTCGTCAACGGTGTTTTGAGTTACCGCGTGGTAGTTGCCTCTGCAATGCGCGTAAATGCTCAATGCTGTGACATGATACCCGTTGTTCTCCATGGCTTCGTACAACGGAGCGACGAATTTTCTTCTTCCCACTTTTTCTAAGAAGGTCGCTAGGTCTGCGAATACGGCTTCGTTCTTTGCTTGAATGGATAACATGAGCCATGCGAAGAGCACCTCTGAATTTCCAATTTTCGAAATATGGAAACTCTCGTCCAAAGACTGAATTTTAGTAAGCGACAGGTTATAATTCACATTCGATAAAAAACGATAACGCTCTTGGTAACTCCAGTTGTTCCAAGGAAGATCGCTGTTCTTTATTTCATCTCCTTCCCACTTCAAGCGAAGTTCATCTACTTTCTCTAACTCTGCCGATTGAACAACAGCTGTATTCGCCGGCAATCCAGCTGAATAAATCCACTCGTCAATTCCAATAGCATCTGCCTGCTCCTTGGTTAAAAGTTCAGTCGTTAAAATATCTATGAATCCTTCTGTAGTCATAACGCCGAAAGCATGCGACTGGAAGTAGTTCTTCAAGAACGCATCGAATTTCTCTCTTCCAATTTTCTCTTCAATGGTTCGAAGGAAGAAATAGCCTTTGTTGTAGGCAATGTCGTTCATGCCATCGTCTGGATTTCTATTCTCCAAAGCCAACTTCAAATGTGTGTCTTCTGCGGGAAGTTCAGCGAGTGTAGCATTCAAATCTTGACGCGCAAGCGTGGCCAGCATCTCAGCTTTCGCTTTACCAAATAGCGATTCCATAATGCGCTGTTCGAAATAAACAGTGAACCCTTCGTTCAACCAGAAGTCGTTCCAGGTGGCATTGGTGACTAAGTTCCCGCTCCAGCTGTGCGCTAGCTCATGTGCAATAAGCGAAACCAACGATTTGTCTCCAGCTAAAATGGTTGGCGTAGCAAACGTTAATCTTGGATTTTCCATTCCACCGAAAGGAAATGCTCCGGGAAGAACCAATACATCGTATCGCTCCCAGGCATAAGGGCCATACAAATCTTCTGCTGCTTTTACCATTCCGGGCATGTCTGAAAATTCGTTGTGAGCCAATTCCAACATATCGGCAGTGGCGTATACTCCGGTGTTTTCACTCAACGATTTGAAAGCCACATCTCCAACAGCCAAAGCCAATAAATAAGAAGGAATTCGTTGTTTCATTTCGAAGTGATACTTTCCGTCTAGTGATTTCACTTGCGGATTTTCAGCGGACATTAAAGCCATTAATTCTTTCGGAACTGTCACGTCGGCTGAATAAGTGAAACGCACCGAAGGGCTGTCCTGACAAGGAATCCACGTTCTTGCGAGAATAGCCTGAGACTGCGAAAAAAGGAAAGGCAATTCGTTTTCCTTTTCCACCCACAACAACGCTTCTGCATTCGGAGAGGTGGTGTATTGAATGCTTACTTGATTGTCGGTGTCTTTAATTTCAACATGCAGCGCTTGACCTAAAAAAGGCTTCACTTCATCCATTGAAAAAAATGCTTTTCTTCCATTTACCTTCACCCATTCAATATTCAAATCTTTCGTGTCGAAGGAAATTTGCTTCGCTCCTTTTTCAGCAACAAAATCAAATGTCGCATTGGCTGAAATGATATGTGTTTCCACATTCACATTTGCGGTCCAATGAAGATGAGAAACACGTGCATCAGACGTTGAAGCTGAATGGGGATCAAACAATTTAGATGTTGTCATAGGGTTTATGGAATGAGGGGTTGCGGAAGTATCTTCCGAAATTTTACATGAAGTAAGGACCGCACAAATTGCGAAAAGGGAAATTAACTTCCGCATGAAATTATACTTTTAAAATTCTTCCGAAAACGCCTAAAGGAAGGAGCACGCCGCTTTCGGCATTCAAATAAAGTTCTCCGATAGATAAATTATTTCCAGCAAATGGACGCAATAGATTTTCAACAATAAGTGGAGAAAGCCCGAGGCTGTAGGCGTTCAAGACTAAGAAATGTTCTTTCGGGTCTAACAACTGCAACACGCCATCGAGCAATTCTGAAATATGTTCTTCCAACTTCCACTTCTCTCCTTTCGGTCCATGTCCGAATGCCGGAGGATCAAGGATAATCCCATTGTATTTGTTTCCTCTTCTCACTTCACGCTGAACAAACTTCAAGGCGTCTTCCACCATCCAACGAATATCTTTTGTTCCCGTCAATTGAGCGTTTTCATTCGCCCATGTCACAACTTGCTTTATGCTGTCAACGTGCGTAACATCTGCTCCGTGCGTTGCGCAGGCCACTGTAGCTCCACCTGTGTATGCGAAGAGATTCAAGACTTTCGGCTTTTCAATTTGCATCTTTTCCATAGCTGTAATGGAAAAGTCCCAATTGGCAGCCTGTTCCGGAAATATTCCAACATGTTTAAAGGAAGTCATTCCCAAACGCATATTCAGATTCTTTCCGTTGATTAATTCGTATTGAATTTTCCACTGATCTGGCATCTTCTTCATCTTGGTCCACTCGCCAATGTTGCTTCCCTTCTGAACAAAACGAACGTGCGCGCGCTTCTTCCACTCCTCGTCTGACAAGCGTTTCGGCCATATTGCTTGTGGTTCTGGGCGTATAGTTATGAATTCGCCGAAGCGCTCTAATTTTTCAAAATCGCCACAATCTATAAGGGCATAATCCTTCCATCTTGAAGGGGTATCGAGTTGAACCGTTAATGTCATGAAACAAAGGTACGCTTCTTCGCTTTATCTTCGCAGAGATATGCGCATAGCTCTAGTAGGAAATGGAAATTTAGCGTGGCATTTAAATGCTGCACTTCGCGAAATTAATTCGCGTATTGATTTGCATGTGGTCCGCGAACTGCCTGTTTCAAGCCCGTGGAAAACAAGCACACAACTTTCAGACATTAACGACAGCTATCACTTAGTTTTATTGGCCGTTCCAGACTCTCAGATAGCTGAGGTCGCGGCACAACTTCCTGAGAAAATTATTGCTGTTCACTTTTCAGGAGGCACATCAATGCTCTCCTTGCCTCAAAAAAACAGAGCCGTTTGTTGGCCTTGCCAGACCTTGAAGAAAGGAACGTCTGTGAAGTACAACAACATTCCGTTGTTGCACGAATTTTCAAATTCCGAGACGGAGACCATTGTGAAAGCGTTTCTTGAACCTGCCATTGGCAAGTGGATTTCAGCAAGCGGCGAGCAACGTCAGCTTGCGCATGTATCTGCTGTGTTTTCAAACAACTTCACCAATCATCTTCAACATATATCTCAATCGTTGTTAAAGGAAGCGCAGCTTCCAACCGATTTATTTTACACCATGTTGAAGGCGCATGTTGAACTGTTAGAAACGAAATCGCCTGAATCCATTCAAACCGGCCCAGCGCAGCGTGGCGATGAAGGAACACTTGAGGCGCAAAAACAATTATTGAATAATCATGTTGAATGGAAGGAAATTTATGCCCTTCTTTCCAAAAACATTCTTGACAAATACCAATGAATTACAAAGAGAAATTAGCGAAGACCAAGATCTTTATCTTCGACGTAGATGGAGTCTTCACCGACAACATTGTTTGGTTGTTTCCAGACGGAGAGCAAATGCGCACAGCGAATGTTCGCGACGGATACGCTGTTCAGCTAGCTGTGAAAAATGGATTTAGAATAGCAGTGATAAGCGGCGGAAGATCTGAAGCGGTTCGCAATCGATTTGAAAAACTTGGGGTGCATGAAGTGCATTTGGGATCTTCAAATAAGCGCGAAGTGTATTTAGAGTTAAAATCGAAATGGCATTTCCATGACGACGATGTGTGTTACATGGGCGATGACATTCCGGATATACCCCTCTTGAAAATCGTTGGATTGGCTGTTTGTCCGGCCGATGCTGCACCTGAAGTGAAAGAAGTTTCGCATTACATTTCCAACAAAAACGGGGGACATGGATGTGTTCGCGATTTAATGGAACAAGCATTGAAGCTTCACGGACATTGGATGAATGAAGAATCTGTAATTTGGTAATTATGAAAAAAAGAAACCTTTTATTTTTTGCATTTTTCGTTTTAGGTGGAAATGCATTCGGTCAGTATTGGCAGCAAAATGCCGATTACACCATTGACATTTCATTGAACACCACGAACGACTCGTTCGTTGGAAAGGAAACGATTCAATACACGAACAACAGCAACGAAGAGCTTTCTCAGTTGTTTTTCCATTTGTACAATAACGCCTTCCAACCAGGAAGCGACATGGATGTTCGCTCCACGGATTTGCCAGATCCCGACAGACGTGTAGGCGATCGAATTTCGAAATTAACAAAAGAACAAGAAGGCCATTTGCATATTAGTAAACTCCTGGTGAATGGTGAACCCGTTTCCTTCATTGAAAACGAAACCATTTTGGAAGTTCAACTTACAAAAGGCATATCTCCACATTCTGTTGCCAAAATTGAATTGGAATTCAACGGTCAAGTGCCCTTGCAAATTCGCAGAAGTGGAAAAGACAATGCGGAAGGCATTGAGTATAGCATGAGTCAATGGTATCCTAAATTGAGTGAATACGATGTAGACGGATGGCATCCGAATCCGTATATCGGACGCGAGTTTTACGGCATTTGGGGAAACTTCATTGTGAACATTACTTTGCCCGCTAACTACGTGGTTGCTGCAGGAGGTGTTTTGTTGAATGAAGAAGAGTCTTTCAAGCGCGTTCAAAAGGTTGGAAAGAATTTACTCACTTGGAAGTACGAAGCGAAAAACGTTCACGACTTTGTTTGGGCCGCCGACCCAGATTACGTTCGCACAGAAAAACAATTAGAGGGCGGACCAAAAATATATTTCTATCATCAGCCTGATGCAAATTACAATGAAGCCTGGGACCGTCTTCCTGAATTCACCGTGAAGGCATTTGATAAGCTTAGCAAAGATTTCGGAAAATACCCTTACCCTGTGTACAACGTTATTCAAGCAGGTGATGGCGGTATGGAGTATCCAATGGCCACGCTCATAACAGGCAAACGTTCGCTGCCAAGTCTTGTGGGCGTAACCGTTCACGAAGGCGCACACTCCTGGTATCAGTGCTTGTTGGCAACCGATGAAAGTCAGTATTGTTGGATGGACGAGGGCTTTACAAGCTTTGCAGCAACTGTGGTAATGAATGCGTTGTTCCCAGCGCAAGCTGATCCTTACCACAGAGAATCTATTGACGGATATCTCGGACTCGTTGAAGCAGGAATGGAAGAGCCATTAACCACACACGCCGATCATTTCGAAACGAACTATGCATACGGAGTTGCGGCATACAGCAAAGGAGAGACCTACTTAAGTCAATTGGAATACATCATGGGTTCTGAGCTTTTCAATAAAACCATGCATACTTATTTCAACGAATGGTCGTTCAAACATCCCACCCCTGCCGACATCTTGCGCGTTGCTGAAAAAGAAAGTGGATTGGTGCTCGATTGGTTCAATGAATATTTCGTTGGAACAACGAAAACATTAGACTATGCTGTAGATACTGTCTTTGTTAGCAAAGGAGAAACTGAAATCGTTCTAGAGCGCAAAGGATTATTCCCAATGCCCTGCGAAGTAACTGTGACTTTCGACAATGGAAAAGAGTGTGTGTATTACATTCCATTGGAACTCATGCGCGGAGAAAAATTCAGCGGTGAAATGCCACAGAATTGGAAACTTGAAGAAGACTGGCATTGGGTAGACAAAACCTTCTCTCTCAAATTTAAAAATCAGAATATGAAAGTTGTGAAGGTGACTGTTGATGCGAAGAACCAAACGATAGATACGAACAAGGACAACAACACTTATTCCATAACCCAATAAGCCGTGTTTAAAAACTACTTCGCATTTACAAAAAGCCCCGCGCTGAACTTCATTATTGGATTGGCCATTTCTCTTGGATTGCTCATTGGCCTCGGGCCTTTGGTGGTTTCTTACGGAAAGGAATTGCCCTTTTCAGTCTTGAGTTTAGTGGTGCTATTCAACGCCATTTGGTGGGGATGGCAGATTGGATTTATTTCCGCATTATTTTATATTTTTCTTGGAATAGCTGGACTTCACATTTTCCCGAATTATGAATTCGGAATAAAACACGTCTTCACCATTACGAATTGTGGTTATTACTTCGGGTTCTTGGCTGCGGCTTTGCTAGCTGGATACTTCGCAGAAATTCCAAGAAAGAAAAAAATGTTGAACTCGCTTGCTATTTGGTTTCTTGGACATGCAATCATCTTGCTTCTGGGCGGATTGTACATATACCGAATTAATCCGGAAAGAGCTTGGGCTTTCATTCAATTAGATCTTTCAGCATACGCTGTGAAAGCCACAGCAGGACTCATTCTTACTGTTGCCTTCTTGCGTTTCGTAGAAGGCCGCGAGAACTTTTACAAAGCATCTTAAACTATGAAATACATTCAACTCAGTTATAACGAAGGCGTGGCAACCGTTGCGCTCGATCGTCAAGAAAAATTCAACAGCTTCGTTATGGAAATGTCTCTTGAATTGCAAGAAGCATTGACTGAAATAAAAAACCGAACAGACGTTCGGTGTGTGGTGTTAACTGGAAATGGAAAAGCATTCTGTGCTGGTCAAGATTTAGGAGAAGCCATTGCTGCTGACGGACCTGGATTGGAAAGTATTTTGAAAGACGGATACAATCCGATTATTCGCATGATGCGTGAATTGCCTATTCCCATTGTTGGGGCGATTAACGGCGTAGCAGCTGGTGCCGGAGCGAACATTGCGTTGGCTTGCGACTTGGTAGTTGCTTCCGAGAATGCGAGCTTCTTGCAAGCGTTCACTAAAATTGGATTAATTCCAGACAGCGGAGGAACGTATTTCCTTCCGCGAATTATTGGAACACAACGAGCCATGGCGCAAATGCTTTTGGCCGATAAGGTTACCGCGGCCGAAGCCAAAGCCATGGGATTGATCTATGATGTATATCCAACAGAAGATTTTCAAGCGAAAGTTGCAGAACTTGCAGCACGTTTGGCTTCTATGCCAACGAAAGCGCTTGCTTTCACCAAGCAAGCAATCTACGCCGGATGGAATAACACGCTTGAACAACAACTAGAATTAGAATTAGACCTTCAGAAAAAAGCTGGACAAACTGCCGATCACAAAGAAGGTGTTGCAGCATTCTTGGAAAAGAGAATGCCTACATTTACGGGTAACTAATTCATTCAGAAATGTCGACTTGGATTTCAATAACTGATCAACTGCCGGAAGATGGACAACGCGTGTTGGCCTTTGTTCCGAACAACTCAGTTTTCCTTCCGGGAAAAACAGGCGAGACCGAATTGCGTGAAGTTATTGTTCTTCATTTCCAAAAAGATTTCTATTTGCACGATAAAGAGAAAGCTGAAAAACACGGCATTCACTTTTGGAAAGGAGAAGGAAATTCAAATCAGTTTTTTCAATCGGTGTCGCATTGGATGCCCATGCCTCGTTTGAATTCATGAAAGAACTGATAGAAAAACTGCATTTAAAAAATGTGCTGAAACTCTCAGCAGCCACTGCAGTTGGACAATTGATTACCTACGGAACCGCTCCCATTCTGACGCGCATGTACAACGCTGAAGACTTCGCATGGTTCGCGCTGTTCTACGCTTGGATTATCCCTTTCGCAGTGCTTGCTACGTTTCGAATTGAATACAGCATTCCAAATGCAGAAACAGAAATGATGGCGCGTGAGCGAGCAAAGCTTTCCATAAACAACGCATGGAGACTCGCTTCCGGAATTGCCATACTATTCAGCATTCTTTATTTCTTCGGCATGCACATTTCTGCATTCGAAGCATTTCTTCCGATTGGAATTTTCAGCATTGCAGTCATTCAAACGTACAATTTCCTTTCCACCCGACTGAACAGATACCGCACAAACGCTGCTTATCGTGTTGCAAACAGTTTGTTCATTAACGGAAGCTCAATTGCATTGGGATACTTCTTCTTCGACTATTTAGGATTGGTTATCGGATTCATCATTGGCCAAGTAATCTCAATGTGGGTGCTGTTCAATGGAACTCGTCAAGATGAACTGACGGAAGAACCAGTCAAAGACATTTCGCTGAGGCCCTTCAAGCAATATATATTCTTCAACACACCGCAAGGCATTATTGAAACTTTGCAGTTGAGCGGAACCGTTTGGATGTTGAATGTCTGTTTCGGCGATTCAGCAACGGGTCTGTATTTCATGTGTTGGAAAATTATTCAAGCACCTGTGAACCTTATTAGTAACACGATTTTCCTGACGCACTACAACAAAGCTTCCGAGTTAAAAAAGAACGGAGAATCTTATCGCCCACTAATGCTCAGTACAGCTAAGGCACTCATGGCATTCAGCGGAATTGGAGCCATTATAATTGTTGCCTTCGCACCTTCCCTATTCGCGTTTGTTTTCGGAGAAGAGTGGCGGGCTTCTGGAGAAATGGCTAGATGGCTAGCACCGCTATTTGTGTTGAATTTTTCCATCTCGCCTTTTTCATTCACTGCCATTTTGGAAAACGTTCAAAACAAAGCGCTCGGACTAAACATTATAGATGTCATTTTAAAAATGTCCGCCCTCTATGTCGGTTATTTATTCAATAGCTTGTACTGGGCTATTGGGTTGTATTCTCTTGTAAGTAGCATAATGTATCTAATCACATTCGTGTGGTATTTGCATTTGGCAAAGCCTAAACATTCTGCAGAATGAAACAACTGTTGCAGTCTGCGTTTGTAAAGAATACTGCAATTCTGCTTATTGGAACGGCTTCGGCACAAGCCATTCAAGTGCTTGGAGCTTTCGCCCTAGCACGAATTTATGACCCCACGGAATTCGCTGTATTCTCTTTTTTCACCGCATGCACTTCCATCATTCTGTCCTTTTCTTCTTTGCGATTTGAACTGGCCATTGCACTTCCTAAATCTGCTGAAGAAGCTGAACAATTGGTAGCACTTTCATTGCGCACCTTGTTGCGAGTTTTAGGACTGGTCGTTTTGGGTATTGTGTTCGTTTTTTCCGGACAAGGAATTTTCAATTACACTGTACCGAGTGCAATTCTTTTGGTTCCTGTGTTTACTTTTTTCGCAGGATTCACGCAGATATTAAACTATTGGTCAACGCGCAACGGAACCTTCCTTCGCAATGCCCTTTCTAAAATCAGTGTTGCTGCTGTAACCGTTGGAACAAGCTTGTTGTGGGGAATGCTTATAGAAGATCCCATTGGTTTAATTTACGGAGCCATACTTGGACAAATCATTGGCTGGATAATTATTGGTTCCAACTATTCGAAACTAGCAATTCAGGCTTGGAAGAATTTAACGAATCACGAAGCGAAAACGCTTTGGAAATCCTACAGCAAATTCCCTACTTACAATGCGCCAAATGCATTGGTAGATAACCTTCAGCAATATGGCATTGTGTTTTTATTGGGAACGTTTTTCGCGAGCGAAATAAGTTCTTACTACTTTCAATCGCTTCGCATTCTTGCAGCACCGTTGGCACTTATTGGCGCGAGTATTTACCAAGTGTTTTATCCGAAAGCAGCGCAAGCTTTTCACGACACCAAAAACATTCGCGGCTATGTCTTGAAGATCTATTCGGTTCTCTTCGCAATCGGATTTCCAATCTTCGCAGTACTTTTCTTTTTCACAGAAGAAATTTTCGTTTTCCTTTTGGGCGAGACTTGGCGCATGACCGCAGTGTATGCACACATTCTCATTCCATTCATCTTCGCGAATTTCCTTATCTCTCCCGTAAGCGCAGTAACCGCTGTGGTGCACAAGCAGCATCAGTCGTTCGCGTTCTCGCTGGTAGGACTTTCACTCAAAATAATAAGCATTGTTGTGGGTGGAATCATGCACGATCCGATTCTCGGATTTACCCTTTTCAGTTTATCTGGCGTGGGTATCATGCTTAGCGGAATGTTCTGGTATTGGTACATCGCAAAAGAACGCGAAACTTTGGAGCATTTGGGCTAAATTTGAACATGCTCAAACGCAGAATTCTTTTTTATTTATCGAAGTGGATTAAGCCCGTTATGATTGGACGCTACAAGCGTTCCGACGGAACGGTTCTTCCGCTTACGCGCATTTGTAGTTCTACTTTTTTACAAGGTGAAAAGAATTTTCATGTGGAAGACAACGTGTACATTGGTCACGCGAATTTCATAGATGCTTCAAACGGATTAACGATTGAAGAAGGTTGTCAGGTCACGAACTTCGTGAGTATCATAACGCATTCCAGTCACGACGCCATTCGTTTATACGGAAAGAAATACGCTTCCACTCCAAAGAAATTGGCCTACAACGAAGGTCAAGTAAAGATTGGAAAGTACTCCTTCATTGGACCGCACGCAGTTATTATGCCGGGAACAACCCTTGGAAAAGGGAGCCTCGTTTCAGCATACAGTTTCGTGAAAGGTTCATTCCCCGATTACGCGATTATTTCTGGAAATCCAGCTGTTGTTGTTGGCGACACGCGCGACCGCGACAGCAAATGGTTAGCAGACCACGCAGACCTTAACGCCAATTACCAATCTTGGAACGAAGGGTAAAATGAAGAATAAGAAATTGCTCATCATCGGCAGTGCTTCCATTCACACCGAAAACTTTTTTCAATTGATGAAAGAAGATTTTGAAGAAGTCAAACTCATCACCGATGTGAACTTTAGCCTTTCGAGTCTCTCTGCACGGTGGAACACGCCTCGAAAAATTCGAAGCATCGCGAAGCAATTCAATCCAGATATCGTTCACATTCATCAGGTCAACAGTGTTGCCTATTACGCTTTGAAAGCAGTTTTACCCTTGGGAATTCCAACGGTCCTTACAGCCTGGGGTAGCGACATTTATTTAACTCCGCATCGGAATTTCTTGTTGAAGTATTTGGTGCGTTGGAATCTACAACACGCGCACTCCTTTACCGCCGACTCGAACGATTTAGCGCAAGCCATGCAAGCGCTTATTCCAGAAAAGAAAATCAACATTCTTGTTGCGAATTTTGGAATTAACCTGCAGCCTATTCAAGCTGAAAAAGAAAAAGTCTTTTATTCGAATCGACTTCATAAAAAATTATATCGTGTAGACTTCATCTTGCGTGCGTTTGCGAAATTCAAAAGCAAACCGAATCGCGAAGAATGGAAATTGATCGTGGGTGCGGTGGGTGAAGAAACCGATCAATTAAAAGCACTAGCCGCTGAATTGGACATTCTTTCGAGTACTGAATTTGTGGGATGGCTGCAGCAAGAAGACAACGCACGCAACTACGCCAAAGCCACTTACTACATTTCCATTCCGGAAAGCGATGCTACTTCCATTAGCGTATTGGAAGCCATGGCCAGCGGATGCATTCCCTTACTCTCGAACTTGCCTTCGAGCGTTGAATGGGTTTCACACGGCACCACAGGATTTATTGTTGAAGACGTTCACAGGGATTTTATTTCGGAAGCTTTCGAAATGAATTTATCGAATGCCTCTGAATTGAATAAGCAACGCATTGAACGCGACGGTACGAAAGACGCGAACCGCAAAAAATTCATTTCACTTTACGAAAAACTTTTGTCGAAATGAAAATCAAAGTCACGCACTTCACCACATTGCATCCGCCTTTCGACAGTCGCATATTCATGAAAGAATGTGTGAGTCTTGCGCAGGCAGGTTACGATGTTTCTTTGGTTGTTCCTCACTCGGAATCGCTTGTGCGCGAAGGTGTTCAGGTTGTTGCTCTTCCGACAACAATGAGTCGACTTAAGAAATTATTCATCACGGCGTGGCAAGGATTCTTCGCTGTAATGAAATTAAATGCGAAGATTGTCCACATTCACGATCCTGAACTTATTCGCTTTGCACCGCTGTTTTGGTTATTCGGAAAGAAAGTAATTTTCGATTCGCACGAATACGTGAGCAAGCAAATTGAAAGCAAACCTTTGGGCCCGTTGTTCGTTCGGAAAATAGCGGGATTCGTGTATTCGTGCATAGAACAGTTCTATCTTTTGTTTTGCGTTCGAGTAATCTCTGTTACTCCGGAAATTGCGCAGGCACTTTCCAAAAAGAAATCGGCGGTGGTTCGAAACTATCCTATACTCTCTCTTCCACAAATAAAAATTTCAGAACAAAAAGGAGAGGTCACTCGCTTCATCTATTGCGGCGGCCTTACCGAAATACGCGGCATCTATGAATGCGTTGAAGCACTCGCTGAAGTAGACAACGCAATGCTTACACTCGTTGGCGCTTGGGACTTTGAGACATACAGACAAAAATGCATGTCCTCCAAAGGATGGGAAAAAGTGAATGAAGTTGGACATGTTCCTGCGGCCGATGTTTACGGCTATTACGCTCAATCACATGTTGGATTGGCAATACTCTATCCTGAAAAAAATTACCTCGAATCGCTTCCTATTAAAGCATTCGAATATTTGGCTTGCGGACTTCCAGTGATCATGTCGAACTTCCCGTATTGGGAAAAAACATTTGTTGAAGGATGTTACTTCGTCACCCCTTCCAACAAACAAGAAATGATTTCTGCCATGAAGCAATTGCAAAGCGAATCGCTGCGTCTTGAATCTGGAAAAAGAGGAAATGTTTGGGTGAAAGAAAATTGCAGTTGGGAAAATGAAGCGCGCACGCTTGTTCAACTTTATAACGAAATTTCAAAATGAGTTCTCCTTCTGTAGGCATTGCCATTCCATGCTTTCAAGAAGCATTACACATTGAAGAATGTGTGCTATCCTGTTTGAATCAAACCTATTCAGGAATCATTCGTGTGTACGTTGCCGATGGCGGAAGTACAGATGGAACACTTGAAAAGCTTCAGCAGCTTGCCCTTCAACATGAAAATAAAATTGTTGTGTTGAAGAATGAACGTCGAGTTACTCCAGTAGCATTGAACATGGGATTGCAAGCAAGTCAAGAAGATTTCAAAATGATTCTCGGCGCGCACGCTGCTCTTCCGAATGACTACATTGAAAAATGTATGCAGACGTTTATTGAAAATTCAGAAGCAGATTGTGTTGGAGGAATAATCATAAACGAATATCAAGACGCGACTTCTCAAGCCATTGGATGCGCCATGTCGTCATCGTTTGGCGTGGGCAATGCACATTTCAGAACGGGAAATAAAAACGGATTTGTAGACACTGTCGCTTTCGGCATGTACCGCAAAGAAGTGTTTGAAAAAATTGGTTATTTCAGAGAAGAGCTCATTCGTAATCAAGACGACGAGTTCAATTTCCGCATGGAAATGAACGGTATGAAATGTTACTTGAACACTGAACTCCATTCGAAATATTACGTTCGCGGAACATTAAACAAATTACTGAAACAGTACTATCAATATGGCTATTGGAAGGTATATGTGAACATTATTCACGGACAAATTACAACAGTGCGACAACTGGTTCCGTTAGCGTTTGTATGCTACCTCATCTCGCTTTTACTGACGAATATTATTCTTCCGAAGTACTCGCTCTTCATGGCCATTCCGCTTCTACTCTATTTCATTCTTGCGCTTACTTTCGCACTTCGTGCAAACAGCAAAGAACCGCGATCAACCTTGTTAAGCTTTTTCATTTTACATTTAGGATACGGATGGGGCTATTTGCGCGGTGTCATTGAGATGAAGATTTTCGGAAAGCGCCCTACCCTTCAAAACGCACAACACAACAGATAGAATATGCGATCAGCACTTTTTATTTTATTCGCTTTGCTCATGAACACTCTTTCGGCGCAGTCATTAAGTGTGAAGCAGAATTTAACCTCTCCCTTCATGTCGTGGGTTTTCAACGAAGAAGGAAAAACAGAACTCATGTCGGCCGTTGTGCCCGGCAATGTTCATCGCGATTTAGTCTTGAATAAAAAAATTGCAGATCCGCTTATTGGAACGAACGAAACCATTGTGCAATGGGTATCGGAAAAAAGTTGGGAATACACGTTGAACGATTTCGTTTGCGAACCGAACATGCTCCTTCAAGATAAAATTGAATTACGATTGAATGGAATAGACACCTACGCAAAAATTTTCCTCAACAATACTTTTCTGGGCGAAACGAATAACGCGTTTGTGCAATTCGATTTCAATGTGAAAGGAATTCTTCTTCCGAAAGGAAATAAGCTACGCATTGTTTTTTCTCCGGCTGAAGCCTACGCGAAACAAAAATTAGCGGAGCGCATTCTTCCCCTTCCGGGAGACAGCATTCGCGCGGTTTGCAGAAAGCCGCAGTATCACTTCGGTTGGGACTGGGGACCGAAATTGGTGACTTGCGGCATTACAAAAAACATTGAATTGGTTGGACACACCGATATGCTTTTCGAGACATTTGGAGTGGAAACACTTTCATTGAATGAAGGAAAAGCGCAGATGCGCGCGCACATTCACTATCGCGCTGACAAAGAAGAAAAAGTTGCTGTAGCATTTAATTTCGGTGGACAACTATTCAAGGAAGAATTTGTTTCGCGCGTGGGAGAGCACGATTTTATTTTTCCTTTCGAATTGATTGAACCCAAGTTGTGGTGGCCGAATGAAGCTGGAACTCCGTATATGTATTTGGTGCAATGCACGCTGCAAACGGCAAGTGGCAAAGCGAATACGCGTGTTATTAAAACAGGAGTTCGCACCATTGAGTTGGTGAACAAACCCGATGAATTCGGAGAGAGTTTTTTCTTCAAGGTAAATGGAAAAAGTATTTTCATGAAGGGCGCGAATTACATTCCGTTGCGCATGCTTCCTTCCGTTAATAGTGAATCGGAATACCGAATTCTATTGGAGCAATGCAAGGGTGCGCACTTCAATATGTTGCGCGTTTGGGGTGGTGGGATTTATGAAAGCGACATGTTCTATTCGTTGTGCAACGAAATGGGAATTCTCATTTGGCAAGACTTCATGTTTGCGTGCAGCATGTATCCGGGCGATGCGAAGTTCTTAGAAAGTGTTCAGAAGGAAGCCGAACAAAATGTTCGCAGAATTTCATACAACCCTTGTATGGCGCTTTGGTGCGGTAACAACGAGAATGCAGAAGCATGGTCGAATTGGGGTTGGAAGACGGGACTCTCGAATGCATCGGTTGCTGCTATCGACAGCGAGTACAACCAATTGTTCAACCAGCTTTTACCTGGCATTGTCGGACACTTTTCGAACCTTCCTTATTGGCCTTCATCTCCGCAATTCGGAAGAGGAAATAAAGAGTCGTTGAATGTTGGTGATTCGCATTATTGGGGATTGTGGCATGACGCGCAGCCGTTTTCAGTTTTGGAAACGAAGGTGCCTCGATTCATGAGTGAGTTCGGCATGCAAAGTTTTCCGAGTGAAGATGTATTGAAGTTAATGTCGCCCCTTGCCCCTTACGACATGAATTCGGAAGGAATAAAATTGCATCAGAAAAACGCACGTGGATTTTCGCTCATGAAGCAATACACCGAGCAATGGTATCCGCAAGCCAGCTCACTTCCAGTTCCCGAGTACGCGAAGCTTACCCAAGAAATGCAAGCAGAAGGCATGTGTCGCGCCATTGAAGTTCAGCGCAGCAGCCCGCGATGCGGAGGCACCTTATACTGGCAGTTGAATGACGTGTGGCCTTCGTTTTCGTGGAGCAGTATTGATGTGTTGGGAAAGGAAAAAATCTTCCATCAGAAATTAAAAGAGAGCTACGCTCCGCAACTGCTGACTTATAAAATAGAAAACGATTCGCTCTTTCTTGTATGGGTCGACGATCAATTTAGCCAGCCTTATGAAGTGGACGTTTTCGGAGAAATAAATCAGCTAAAAAAGAAACGCGCCAAAGGCATTGGCTTCAGCAATTACAGAATTCAAGTTAATGGACACCTCTCGGTAAGCGAAGGCATTTCACTCCGAGAATTAAAAGGGAAGTATGAGCGAATGCTGTTGCTTAATGCACGGTATAAGGACATTCTTTTGGAAAGGAGTTTTACTATTCGCTAGAATGTCTTCGACGAATGTTCTTCGAACGACAGTCTTCGACGATGCTTCGCAAGATTAATTAAAGTCATTCTGACATTCGTCGCAGACATTCGTTGGTATAACCAACATTCGCCAACGGCATTCGTCCTTCGGACATTCGTTGGCAAAGCCAACATTCGCCAACGGCATTCTTTTCTTTAGAAAGGCGACTCCTCTCCTCCTGTGAACGTAAAGTCCTCATCATCTCCTAAGTCATCATTCATCTTCGAAGAGACTGTAATGGTTGTAGCACCGCTATCGAGGAAGGCATTGTTCGCAGGAATAGCTCTGCCTTCCGTTGAACCTCCATTAAAATCGTTATTGAAGTTATAGCCGTCAACATCCGCGAATTTCGCGAGGTTCGCAATGAAGCGAAGGCGAATGTTATCGAGTCCACCGTTACGGTGTTTCGCAATAATTAATTCGGCCAGACCTTGAGAAGGAGTGCGTTCGTTGTCGTTGAATTCGGTGAGACCGTAATATTCTGGACGGTAGATAAATCCTACAATATCGGCATCTTGCTCAATCGCACCTGATTCACGTAAGTCGGAAAGCATAGGGCGTTTGTCTCCGCCGCGTGTTTCAACAGAACGAGAGAGCTGTGACAACGCGATAACGGGCACATCAAGTTCTTTCGCTATTTGTTTAATGGAACGAGAGATAGCAGAGATCTCTTGCTCACGGTTTCCGCCTTTGCCTTCGCCAGCGGTCATGAGTTGCAAGTAGTCAATGATGATCAGTTCTATGCCGTGGTTCGACTTTAAGCGACGACATTTCGCACGCAATTCGAAAACCGAAAGTGCGGGGGTATCGTCTATATATATCGGTGCTTCAGACAAGTTAACCACTTGATGGTGCAATTGCGTTAATTCATAATCTTTGAGCTGTCCTTTACGAAGTTTCTCGGAATTGATTTCCGTTTCGCTGGCAATCAAACGTTGCACCAATTGAACGCCGGACATCTCGAGCGAAAAAACCGCAACTGGACGTTTGAAATCGACTGCTACATTTCGAGCCATCGATAGCACGAAAGCCGTTTTTCCCATACCCGGACGAGCCGCGATAACGATCATGTCTGACTTCTGCCATCCGCCAGTAAGTTTATCTACCGCGTTGAATCCGGTAGGCGTCCCGCTAATTCCGTCTTTGTTTTTACGAGCCAATTCTATCGCTTCCATGGCAGACTTCACGAGTGTGCTCATTTTATCGGAGGACTTTCGAATGTTTCCTTCTGCTACTTCGAAGATGTTACTTTCTGCTTTGTCTAGCAAGTCGAAGGTATCGGTGGTTTCGTCGTACGCCGCTTTAATAATTTCATTCGAAACGCGAATTAATTCACGTTGAATGAATTTTTGTGAAACGATACGTGCGTGAGTTTCAATGTTCGCTGTTGACGCTACGCGGTTGGTGAGTTGCGAAATGTAGAGCGGTCCGCCCACGAAGTCGAGTTTCCCGGCTTTGCGAAGGGCTTGGGTAACGGTTAGAATATCGACAGCTTGCCCGGCACCGAATAATTCTCGAATGGCCTCGAAGATGTCTCCGTTTGCTTCTTTGTAAAACGAATCGGGTTTCAGGATGTCGATAACCGCGTTCAGCGATTTCCCTTCGAGCAGCATGGCCCCGAGAACTGCCTCTTCCAAATCAACGGCTTGTGGCGGAAGTTTCCCCATTTCGTTCGCTGGCATGAAGTCGCGAATAGCGGAAACTCTGTCTTTACGTGGATTTTTCGGTTTGTAGTTATTATCTGTTGCCATAGGTTTTCGGTTCAAGGAGGACCTCAAAATTAGTTCAGAGTATTTGATTGTGGGGGCAAAAGTTTTACAACTTGGGTTTTTGATAGTATGTGAATAACTTGGAACTTCGTTGTTAGAACTTCGTTGTTAGAACTGCGTTGTTGGAACTGCGTTGTGCGAACAAAGTTGTTTCTGCAGGTTAATGAACTATTTTTACGGGAGAATATGAGCAACGCTAAAATTTCAATTAGATTCTTTAATGACCGCGAAGTTCGTGCTGTTTGGAATGAAGAAAATTCCAAGTGGTGGTTTTCTGTTTTAGATGTTGTTGCGGCTATTAACAATGAAAATGATTACTCGAAGAGTCGAAACTATTGGAAATATCTGAAGACTAAGCTTAAGAAGGAAAACAATCAGTTGGTTAGTATTACTAACCAACTGAAACTTTCTGCTGCGGATGGCAAAATGTATAAAACTGATATGCTCGATAGCGAAGGAGTTTCAGCCCTTGCTAAAACATTCCCTAAAAATGGCGGCCTTCAATTCCTTGATTGGTTCATTTACAGCGAGGACAGTCTAGATGGACAAAGTAAGAAAAAAGCTTATACCCTATTTGAAGGAAATTTAATTCACTCAATCGAAGTTGGAACCACAAAAGGCCTGCAGCAAATTCATGCTTATTTGTTTGGTGGACTTTATGATTTTGCTGGACAGATAAGGCAGAAGAACATTTCGAAAGGAGGATTTCAATTTGCGATGTCGAAATTCTTAGTTGAAAATTTACAGCAAATCGAGTTGATGCCTGAGTCAACCTTTGATGAAATTGTTTCGAAGTATATTGAAATGAACATCGCTCATCCGTTTATGGAAGGTAATGGTCGAAGCGCGCGCGTATGGCTTGATTTAATTCTAAAAAAACGTATTCAAAAGTGTATCGATTGGAGTCAAATCGGCAAACGTGAATACATGGCTGCCATGGTTATGAGCTCAACAAAGAGCGAAGTTTTAAAAACCCTCCTTCAAAATGCGTTAACCACGAAAATCAATGATCGTGAAATGTTCATGAAAGGAATTGATTACTCCTATTATTACGAGGAGGGGGAATGAGGGAACTGCTTTATCTCTGTAACGTAATTAGAAAATCGGAGTTTGTACCCCTCTTTTCTAAATCTATTATAGTTCCCTAAAAAAAAACCAGTTTCCGAGTAGTGAATCTTATTGAATAAATTCAAACAACATTGACAATTACTTTTTTTTAACTCAGCAATTTCATCGGACTTTTAATTTATTGTTTAACAGCATAGGCAAATGGCGATTGCTGAACATTAAAAATTATTAACTTTACAAGAAAAATAGATTTATGAAAAAAACACTTTTAATTTGCTTCATAATTGTTTCGATATATCAAATAACAATTGCACAAACTGTTGCAATTGGCAACCAGACATGGATGATGGAGAATTTAAATGTCTCTAAATTTCGTAATGGAGATAGGATTCCTCAAGCTAAAACAAGCGAGGAGTGGGTAAAAGCCGGCGAGACAATGCAACCCGCATGGTGTTATTATGACAATGACCCTAAAAATGAAAAAAAATATGGCAAACTCTATAATCACTTCGCAGTAAGTGATGCTCGGGGACTCGCCCCTGAAGGATATCATGTTGCTACTTTCGATGATTGGACTTATTTAGAGGACAATTTAAAGTGTGGTGGAGAGGGAGGTTGGAAATTACGCAACGCAAGTGGCTTTGCAGCTGTTCCCGGCGGAATTAGAGGCAGTAGAGGAAATTTCCAAAGCATTGAAATAGCTGCGGCCTGGTGGGCTACCTTGAATGAAAATACTGAAAAAAATGCCTGGGGTTACATGTTAAACTTGTCCTACCACAACGTGGGTTTTGACGGAGAATATGCTGAACGTCTTTTTGATCTAAAATCTTTAGGACTTTCTGTCAGATGCGTTAAGGATTAACTGAATAATTCAAATTATGCTCTATATTTTTGGTCTATTCTTTCGAAAAATATTTCTCTGAAGATTTAATTTCATTTTAACAGCATATCAATTTCAACCCGTTTATCTCTTTGGTTAAAAAATTAATAATCACGGCAAACATAAAATGGACTGGAAACCTGGGACAGGAACTTCTGCTTATACTGAATACTCTCGCAATCACACGGTGTCTGCTGAAGGGAAGTCGCCCCTCGCCTGTTCATCTGCGCCGGAGTTTCGAGGCGATGCTAAAATGTATAATCCGGAAGACATGTTGTTGTATTCCGTGTCTTCGTGTCACATGTTGTGGTTCTTACATTGCTGCGCAGATGCTGGAGTGATTGTAACCGCATACACCGACAAACCCCAAGGCACGTTGGTTATCGATTCACACGGAATTGGGAAGTTCACAGAAATAACACTTCATCCTGTTGCGACTTTTCAAAATCCAGAGGATGAAAATCAACTTGCGGCCTTCCATGAAAAAGCACACAAACATTGCTTCATTGCGAATAGTTTGAATTGTCCTGTGCAGATTATTGGATCCGTGAAGTAATTCCTTAGACAAATCAATGTCTCCATTATGATTGCTCAACTAACAACTTGTGATACTATAAAAATCACCTCTGTAAATTATAAAAAACATGTAATTTATTGATTTAAAACGAATTGTTTCCAACTTCTCTTTAGTATCTTCCGAACTAATTAATTCTAGATGAAATGCAGAAACGTGTCTTAACAACTATTGTTTTAGCGCTAGTCTCACTTGGTATTTTAACTGCGCAATCAAAAAATACAGAGCAATTTTTCCACCGTGTAGGAAATGAAATTATTCATCCCAATGGACAGCATTTTCAAATCAAAGGAGCCAACGTAAGTTGTTGGCAATATCAAGAAAATTATGTTATCGGCGGCGCTCAGACTGCTCAAAAGGTAACCGCCGAAAAAATTTCTAAGCTCATTGGTAAAAAAGCTTATCTCGAATACATTAAGAAAATGATGGACTCTTTTATTCTTGAAGAGGACATCAAACTAATGAAGCGAATGGGAATAAATTGTGTAAGACTTGGATTTGATGCAGCACTCTTTGAGAATGACTCGACTAAGATATGGTTTTTCAACAGCATTGACAGATTGCTGCCCGCATTCAGAGAATACGACATATCTATTCTTCCCACGATGATGGTTCCACCCAAACCACCTGACAAACTATGGTGCACGGGCTATGTAAAGGGTGATATTATGCTGTGGGATTCTCCTGACGCAAAAAAAAGAACGATAGAAATCTGGAATGAAATTGCAGAGCATTTCAAAAATGAAAAAATGATACTTGGGTACGATCTAATAAATGAGCCTGCCATAGAAAAAAAAAGAGAGAAAGAAGTTATTGATTTATACAAAGAAATCTCGGAAGAGATTCGTAAACTTGATCCAAACCATATGATTGTATATGAGGGAAATAAATGCTCCACGGACCTTAGCATTCTTTCTAAGTATGACAATTTACTCGATAAAAACGGTTGTTATTCTTTTCACCTTTACACTTGGTATGGATTAAAAATGAACAAAGAATTACCGAAATTCATGGACAATTCTCATATCACCAATCGACCGGTATTCTGCGGAGAATGGGGTATAAATAAAACTACCGCCATAAAAGAACAAGTATACCTAATGAACGCAGAAAAAGACATGGACGGGTGGATAATTTATCTTTGGAAAGCATTGGAGCTACCTCTTGGGCCTGAGGAAAAGAAAAGACCTCCTTATTATGGAAATTGGTTTTTCATTCCTTTTGAAAAATTAAACATGTCGCTTTTAACTTTTAAAATTGATAACGAAACAAGAGATGTCATCGATTGGATGTCGGGGGTAAAAAATGCGAAAACACCAAGCGCTGAAAGCACTTTAAAGGCGTTGAATAATATTGTGAATATTAATCACGCAGACAAATGCAATTTTAATCTATCACTCATTGAAACGCTCGGATTTCATTTGACAAATTAGCCCGAAAAAATTCATTAGCTATGTCATTAAAATTTCACCTTTCCATTTTTAGCACATTCATTGGCCTATTTTGTTATTCCCAAAATTCTGAATACTCTGTTAAGGTAACCGAAAAGCCATTTAGATTCGAAGTAATCAAAGGAGATGAAGCTACCCCTCTCTTGTTAATTGAAAATGGTATTACCCTTCAGCATTTCACAAATAGTAATATCATCGAAAGGAGTCCATTTTCAGTGTGGATAGATGGGGAATGTGACTCTAAGCAAAGCGTAAATAGAGCTATTGAAATACTCGAGACAGATTCACTGCATATTTTCGTTTTGTTGAATGATGCTAACGACAGTTTATTCAATTTCCAATATGAGTTAATCGACAACAAACTTGATTTTAAATTATCAGAAATTAACCCACCTAAAGAAGATGAAAAACATCATTCGCGAATTGGTGTATATTTCTCTTCGCTACCGAATGACAGTTACCTCGGCATGGGAATGCGCTTCAACCAGGTAAATCACAAAGGAACTATAGTTACCAATTGGTGCAAAGAGGTTGGAGTTAATTTGCCAAAGGTTTCTCATTATGGTTCATCAGAAGGCCAAGATATTACCTATTTTCCTGTCCCCTTTTTTCTCAATCTAAGGGGATATGGGCTTTTGCTAAATAGTTATTACTTCAGTGAGTTTGATTTTGCAAAAACAAATCCCGAAAAAATAAAAATCACCAATTACAGCCATACTTTTCATGCTACATTATTTCTCTCTGATAAACCTTTAGAGATTATTGGCGATTATTACAAAAGCACAGGAGGCTACAAAAAACCAAAACCTTGGGTATTTGGTGTTTGGGCCGCAGCAAGTAATGATTGGCAAACGAAAGAAACCGGTCAACTTGTGAATGAAAAAGTTTTAAAAACACACAGAGAAAACAAAATTCCATTGAGCGCTATAATGGCCGAAGACTGGTATTGGAATAAAGATATTTTTCATCCGTTGGACGCTTGGACTTTAAATGAAAAACAATACCCAAAGTTTAATAAATTAATAGAAAATCAGCACAAAGCAGGTGTGAAGCATATTTCATATATCCTGCCTTATCTGTCCACTAATTTACTTTTTAAGAAAAGCCCACTTTACGAAGAAGCAAAACAAAAAGGTTACTTCACAAAAAACACAAAAGGTGAAACTTATGTTTTTCAATTTGCAGTATGGCGAAATTCTCAATTCGATTGGACTAATCCAGATGTAGCAGTGTGGTTCTGGGACAAATTCTACAAAAAATTGGCCGATGCAGGAGTGGATGGTTGGATGAATGATTTTGGAGAATACACCCCATATAATTCAAAATCATTCAACGGAGAATATGGATTGTCTATGCACAATAAATATCCCTTGCTTTGGGCAAAGAATGCCGATAGCTTTTGGAAAACTGCCTATCCAGATAGGGATTTTGTAATCTTTCCAAGAAGTGGATTTATCGGGCAACAATCGAACACGGCATTTCACTTTACTGGTGATCGTAATGCTACTTACGATAATCTTTCCGGATTTGGAGGGCAAATTGTTGGATTAAACACCTCAGGTATTTCAGCTCATCCAAATACTTCAATTGACATAGGTGCCTATAACTGTGAGAAAACAAAACCAATGGACAAACTCATGATGTTCCGTTGGATAGAAATGGGTGCCCTTGTCCCAGTAATGAGATTGCACCGTGGATTGCCCTTGTGCGATCATTGGCGATTTGATGAGGATAATGAAACCCTAAATCAATGGAAAAAATACGCAACACTTCACGCTAAGCTCTTTCCTTACATATACACCTTGGCCCAACAAGCCGAAGATTTTGGATGGCCCCTTATTCGCAGTCTATCAATTCTCTATCCGAGAGATAAAGACGCATTAACTCAAGACTACCAATTCATGCTAGGTGACCGAATCCTTAGCGCACCCGTAATTACAGAAAAAGAAGGAGGCGCAAGAGACGACATATCGAAAGGAGTAACATCATGGAGGGTGTATTTACCTGAGGGTAATTGGTATCATTACTGGACCAATAAAAAATATTCCGGCAATGGCTATATTGATGTACCAGCGCCACCTGGATTTTTACCCATGTTTATTCAAGAAGGCAAAATCATTCCAACTTATAACAAAGAACTTGATACGTTTGTAGAAGGCGTGGAAGATCCAATTATCAGAGATTTCGAATATGTCGACGACACTATTGAAATTTGTTTTTATGGATATGGAAATGATTCAGTGAAACTTTGGGACGGAACTTTGATTCATTGTTCAAGAGAACCAGGAAAAGCAGGGTCTTATGAGGTGTTAAACGGTCATAACAGAACTTACACTTGTGTATTTATTGATTGATCCATGACAAAAAAAATATTTATTCTCGCATTATCTCTTTGGCATTTTAGTCAAGCTTCTGCTCAATTTTACTTTGACAGCACCTATATTCAGAAGTATTACAACAATGCAGTCTGGTCAATTTATCAGAACTACAGTAATCACTCCTTACAGATTTCACAACCAAACAGCAAGGACACAACTCAAAACACAAAACTTACGCCTTTTGCTGAGAGTCTTACTGACGTTGGGATAATTTATTCTGATGAAAAAAAATTCTTTTCATTCAATTTATATAGCATACCCAACCAACCTTCTGAAAGAAAACCACAACCTAAGGCAGTTAATTTTATAATTGGAACAAACGAAGACAACTTAGTTTCTGAATTAGGATTTAATTGGTTCACTGGTTATTACGACAAAAACTCATCAAATATTATAGCCAATTTTAATGACACTACCCCCTATTACCAATACAATGGTATGAAAAACACAAATGTTTTTTACAACTACATGAATTTCACAAACAAAAGGAAATTTTCTTACGGTGCAGCATTTAAGGGAAACGCACTTCAAAAAAAATCAGCGACATCTTTTGTACATTATGCCAATATCACTTTTAACCGATTGAAATCAGACAGTGCTTTTATTCCAAATGAAGTAAGTTCAGAGTATGGCAAATTTGGCCAACTTAATAGAGCCAGCAATACAAGCTTTGCAATTGGAGCTGGCTACTCAGCTACGTTAGTCATTAAAAAAGTATTTTTCACGAATCTCACACTTGTGGGAGGTCCCGCATTGCAGTTTCACAACTACTCTCTTGTGAATGAAAAAAATAATTACAAATCTGCGAGTCTCGCCTTTCAAAGCGACATCCGGTTTTCTATTGGCGTGAATTTCGAAAAACTATACATTGTTTCAACAAGCCTAGTCTCTCTCAGATCTTACAAAACCAGTGACATAATAATTGAAAGCGGGCATTTGATGAACCAATTTACTCTTGGACTTCGATTAAAGAGAAAAGGTCGAATCTTCTAGTTTAGCACTTGATTCGAAGAATTAAGTTGTTAACTGGATTCAACTACTTTTACCAAATGCTGAAACTACCCAAAAACCTAAAATTCATTTCCGTAACCGCTTGGATACTTTTCTCTCGCAGCTACGACGCGTATTGCACACATACCCTTACGCCTGATCTTTCGAAAGAGGCGAATCCATTGGTTACAATAGGTGGAGTTTCATCTTGGTCGGTGTTGATTGTTATTCTTTCAATATTGACAGCTTATGCGCTTTTCGCATTTTACGTTCGAACCTATAGGCCATCGAATTTACTTCCGGAAGAGCCCGGATTTTCTTTCAGTCATTTCGTGGGATATCTCTTGCTTGGTAAAAAGGAGCCCTGGACTTCTACCCTATACAAACTTCCTCCAGACCTTGAGCGATTGAATAATTACATGGGTGTTATTCTTACGCGCTGTCTTGTCTTCGCCGGGATTGTTTCCACTGCCATGTGGATCCTCATTCACAATTCTGAGTATTACAGATCAGTTCATACTGCTCCCCTTGTTTACACCGTTTTAATTGCAGGATGTTTGGGGATCATTTATCAATGGAATAAGGCGGAGTATGCTTATTACTCGTGCAGCAATTGACCGAATTTTCGGCACATAATTACGCATAACCTTTTCTGAGGCGAAGAGCTTATTAAAATAATTTTGATTCACTAAAATGAATTGAAACTTTTAATAATCTCTAACAAATATGTATCTATATTTAGAAACTTTCTGTACTTTTGTCATATCTTCAAAATATCCATTCTATGAGATATTTTGATACTATATTTTTGGAAGGAGCTAAAGTCTTCATTGAAAAACAAAATCCTAAAACCCGGATGAAGATTTTGTACAACATTGATCGCGCAGCACAAAGCAACGACGCGAAACTATTTAAAAAACTTAGTTCTGAAATTTGGGAATTCAGAACCTTACACGCGGGGACACAGATTCGATTACTCGCGTTCTGGGATCACAATGAAAAGAATAAAACACTTGTCGTGGCAACACATGGATTTATTAAAAAAGTTGACAAAGTCCCAAATCGAGAAATTGAAAGAGCGATAATCGCGAGGAAAGAATATTTTCTAAAACAATAAAAGAACTCACATGCCAACACAAAAAATAAAAACCTATACCCTCGACGAAATGAAGGACAAATTCATTGGAAAAAAGGGTAGTCCGGCTCGAGAGGAATATGAATATGAATTACGCATGGAATTATTAGGGCAAATGATCAAAACCACAAGGAAGGAGCGCCACCTTACTCAAGAACAATTAGGCCTTTTGATTGGCGTACAAAAAGCGCAGATTTCAAAACTTGAAAACAGCGCAAATAGCGCAAGCATCGATACTATTCTAAAAGTGTTCAAAGCACTCAAGGCTGAAATTAGCTTTCAGGTTAAACTTGAAAATGATTTTGTGAAACTTTGATTTGTTGAAGGAAATGAACACCATACCCGAACACAACGAGCGTATTGCCAGACTCACCTTCACAAAATAATTCGTACTTTTAATCATCAGCAATAGCGCGAATTAACAACCCATGGACAGAAGAAAATTCATACAACAAACAGCCCTTCTCTCCATCGGAGGACTGCTTCTACCTTCGGCGTTGCTTTCCTCTTGCCGGCCGGACACTTTGTTTGAAGACACTTCGTTTCAAGGGAAGGTCATTATTATTGGCGCGGGAGCCGCGGGATTGTATGCTGGATATATTTTGAAATCGAAGGGAATTGATTTTCAAATTTTAGAGGCAGCTCCAAACTATGGCGGTAGAACTGGAAAAATAACTGGCTTCGCCAATTTCCCTATTGATACTGGTGCTCAGTGGATGCACGGAAAGAATAGCATAGTCAGCGATATAGTCGAACAATCAGATACCCAAATTACATTAGACGATAGCAGCGAAAAATACTGGTTCAACAATCAAATTGTTTCTTCTTTGCCAAGGGACATCAATGAGATTTTTGAAGAAGAAGAAAATGTCCCCGATGTTTCGTTCGCAGATTTCGCTGTTCAAAATGGTTATGGAGATGAATACAAAAATATTGTTGAAGCGATAGCCGGAGATTCGGGTGCTGACGCTTCAAATATTTCGGCGTATTGGAAAATAATGGAAGAAGAAAACTGGAGTGCAGGCGATGACGATTTCAAGTTTGAAGAAACATTTTTCGATTTCATTGAAAAACAAATTGCGATTCACGTGCAAGATCAAATTCAATTGAACACTGCAATAAAGCAAATAGATTACTCCGGTTCTACAATCACCGTTACAGACAACAACAGTAACGTGTATACTGCAGATAAGGTTATTATAACCGTTCCCATTACCATTTTGAAATCGGGAGACATTGAATTCGTCCCTGCTCTTCCAACAGAAAAAACAACAGCCTTTTCAAAAATTGGAATGGATGCGGGAATGAAAGTTTTTCTAAAATTCAACACGAAGTTTTTTGATGAGAATATTTTCGGTGGGAACATCTGCGCTTCCTACTCAGACGACAGCATAGGGAAAGTGCAAGACGATAATATTTTGCTTGCGTTCATAATGGGTCAGCAAGCCGAATACTTAACTTCATTGGGCAGCGACAGCGCCATAACAAACGCGTTGCTTCAAGAGTTAGACACAATGTACAACGGACAAGCAACAGCGTCGTTCGTTGCATCGCACGTTCAGAACTGGACGACCAATCCATTTGTAAGAGGAGCCTATTCTTTCAGTACTGTTGGAATGGGAGACGCAAGAAAAGTAGCCAGCGAAACCGTTGCTAAAAAACTCTACTTCGCCGGCGAAGCAATGAATATAAACGGACATCACCAAACGGTTCATGGCGCTATTGAAACGGGATATAGAGAAGTGATTAATCTGATAACCGATGTAAGAAAATGAGAGCACTCTTCCTTCTCCTGTTTTTATTTCCGTTCTTAGATACCCAAGCGCAAGAGATTGAAGCGGATCTATCTTACAAATACATGTTCGCAAGCAACTGGGATAAGGCTATTCAAACTTACAATTTCAGTAGACCCTTCCTAACTGAAAAACAACCGTTATTCATGCATGGAATGAATGGTTCGGTATCCTACATTTTCAAATCTGAAAATAAATTCAAACAAGGAATAAACGCATCTTATTCGCATTTCAGCAGCTACGCCGAGAATGTGAATTTCGTGAATCAATACAATCTGCACTTTTTTAATGTGGGATACGTGCTGCGTCATGAAAGCACTGGCAGTTTGAAAGGGCTATGCACCGACTTCATTCTCTCCGCCTCTTCAAGCGCTCTGTTTCGAAATGTAAATGAAGAGCCATTTATTTACGACGAAGTCCGTTCAATAGCCTTTGGCATTGGCGCAGATCTTAGCATTAAAACAAGTTATTCCTTCAACCTAAAAAACAACATTCGCTTATCCCCTTTCATTCAAATTGGTTATACGCCTTACCTCTATTCTCCCAATACTGAAGCGGTAATTAATCAGACTACCGGACTTACAACCCCTGACTTCACGGGGGTATTTACATCGCAGATTGGCGTGAAAGTTCGGGTGCGCTAATAAAAATAGCCCTTCTCGTTTTCCGCACAGACCTATCGTCTAGGAAACTTTTTTGCATTAATTTCACCCTACCTAGAAAAATGCAAAAACCATGACCGCATCAAAATTAATTTGGGAAGAGGACTTAGAAAAATCCTCTGAAAAATACCACATCTACGGTGCTTGGATTGCAATAATTTTCGATCCTGTTTTTGGAATTACAGACTACTTCAACATTCCCCATGCCTTCAATCAAATTATGTCGTTGCGCATTGGCGTATCTATTATAACGGCATTGGCGTTGCTGGCACACAGACACAAGTTCATCAATTCAAAAATGTTGATTTTCATTCCTTTTCTACTCATTTCCTTACAGAACGCTTACACTTTCAGTGTTATTGAAGTTGATGACTTTACGGGACATTCGTTGAACTACTTGGCTTTGTTCATAGGAGCTGGAATGTTTGTTTTGTGGAATTGGTATTACTCGTTGGCCATCATTATACCTTCCATTCTTGCGACATGCTACTTCTTTCAAATGAACCCCATTTTAAATACGGAAGAGGCTCTCGTAAATGGTGGTTTGTTGTTACTTGTTGTAACTGTTTTTATGTTCATGCTTATTGAAACGCGCTACAGACTAACAATTTCCAATATTAAATTCAAGCTAGCCTTGCTGGAGGCAAATGATGCCTTGACAGAAGAAAAATCGCAATCAGATAAACTTCTTCGCAACATCTTACCCGATGAGGTTGCCGATGAACTGAAAACAACTGGGAAAGCAAGTGCAAAACACTACCCAAAAGTTTCGGTGTTATTTACAGACTTCAAAGGGTTTACGGTGAGAAGCGCAAGCATGACTCCAGAAGAAGTAATTGAAGAATTGAACAAATGTTTTTCCGCTTTCGATGCCATTGTAGAAAAATACAATCTTGAAAAAATCAAAACTATAGGCGATGCTTACATGTGTGCTGGCGGATTGCCAATTGCCAATGACTCCAACCCTATAGATGCTATTCGCGCTGGTTTGGCGATGCAAGAATACATGACTGCCTACAAAAACGAATGCATTGCCAAAGGCGAACCATACTATGAATGCAGACTTGGCATCAATACAGGCGAGGTAGTAGCGGGTGTTGTCGGTACAAAAAAGTTTGCATATGACATTTGGGGCGATACCGTAAACACAGCCAGCAGAGCCGAAAGTAGTGGCGCAGTAGGACTGGTAAACATTACCGAAACAACTTATGAATTGGTTAAAGACATCTTCACCTGCGAATATCGCGGCGACATTGAAGTGAAAGGAAAAGGATTGATGAAAATGTATTTTGTGCTGGGGGAAAAAACAACATAAAATAATTCTACGAATCACTTGCTCCGCAATCAATCTTTCAGATCAATCCTTTGGAGAAATTAAGAATTTGGTGAGTAATCTTGACTCGAAACTTTTAAAGTCTAATTCGAACCTGAAAGAAAAATAAAATACATTCTGATCTTACACATAAATTAGAATTTACAAAAAAAAATAAGCTCAGCTCGCTATGACATAAAATTTTTTTTATTTTAGACGAACAAATAACAACCAAATGAAAAAAGCAATTTTCATATTTATATTTAGCACGCTTATCACTTCAGCCATTGAGGCACAAACATCCTTCAGTTGCACGTACAGAGAATATTGTCATTGGAACCAGGGTAAAGGGGATTATGAAGACTGTCAGGGCTATGAGGAAAACTCGCTATTCGTAATGAGTGAGAATGAAACTATGTTCACACACACGACCGAGACAATAAAGTCTACATACTATGTTACTTCCAACGAGTACAATGAAGAAAAAGATATTTGGACCTATGATGTGACCAGCGATGTTGGCAATGATTATTATTATATTTTCGACCCTAAAAACAATCAGATTAGAGCTGTGTACACGAAAGATGGCGAAACGCTAATGGTTGTATTTACCATAAAAGCTGTGTTCTAGTTTATGCTTTGACCACTGTGCAAATTCTTATCAATAAATCTGCTGATATCTTTTTTTAAATCGGTTTGAATCCCGGCCAATCAACCCAAAGGGCTAATCTGCAGTTAACGCATTAATAAAATTCAGAATTGTTTTAACCTTTTTAAAGATAAATATTAACTTCTAGCTTTTTTCTTAGTACTTTTCGAGAACAATTAACTTAAAAGAAGCAAAATGAAACATTTACTACTCTTAGCAACCATATTAATCTCTTTCGTCTCTGCCAAAGCGCAAAGCTCTTTTGACGATGAGAGTAATGTGATCTCCTATATGGACGGGAAATCATTTTACAATTCCGGCAATGGCTTAACAATTAAATACGGGTATATTTCCTCTTACAATACCTATGGAATTATAGTTACTAATAAAAATGCAGCTACTTTTTATTTTATAAATGTTGACATTACGACTTATGGTTCTTTTGCAGATCTTTATGGAATGAGCGCAGATGACGGTAGCAATTTCGGCTTTAGATTGTTCAAAGGAAGATTAGTTGTTGGGTATGGCGAACCGAATGAATCTACTTTTTACCTGAGATAAAAAGATTATTTTCAATCTATTCATCTTCCATTTACATTCGGGGTAATGGAGATAATAATTTCAATACGTATTTAAGTCTTCAAATATTATGAGGCTGAAAATTGCGTAATTACCTTTGGCTAGGAATGAGGGATTATTCTTGGAAAGCCATTGAAATTGTTCTTTACAAAGGATTTTGATGATTTGGTTTGAACATGAGCGGGACAACTAATAACAATACAATTCTTACTTTATTTCTGGAGTTGCATACTAAAACTCAACTCCCATCTCAAATGAAACAGAGCACATTAATATTCATAGCCCTTCTCTCCAGTGTTTTCGTCAATTCCCAAATAAGATTGAATGAATGGAATGACACATATTACAATAATTACAATTCACGTAGTTTTAAATCTCTTACTCTTGTCAATCAAGAAATTGACCTCAACAGTATAGAATACAGTCTTCTGAATGCAGCAATTTTTTACAGGACAAATGAAGAACGTCTTGCCTACGGAAGAACTGAGTTCATCCACTCCTCTGGGCTTGAAAAGGCAGCATTCGACCACTCAAAAGATATGGTTAACTATAATTTCTTCTCACATACAAGCCCTGTTGTTGGTAAAAAATCAATGAGCGATAGAATTAAAGCCGCTGGCGTGCAATACTCTAGCATTGGAGAAAATATATGTTACTTATCCAAGGTAAACCCCACATATTGGGAACTTGCCGAAGAATTGCTAATTACATGGATGGACTCTCCTGGACACAAAAGCAACATCCTAGACCCTGCCTACAAATTTATGGGCTGTGGAGCCTATCGATTTATCGACTCTGAATGGGAAGATTACTTTTGGGTAAAATCAACGCAGAATTTTTCAAATTAAATAATGACCGAAGAACAACTCCTTTCAATAATAAATCAATGAAAAAATTTACTACTCTTTTCCAAATACTGGCCACATTCGCTCTAATTAATACTGGTTGCAGTGATGCTAACAAACCCCATAATTCAGCTAGTACTAACGAATCCTCAGGAAAAGCAAAATTAATTAAAGAGGAAATCATTACTGATGACAGCCCTATGGCTCTTAGTCCTAAAAAGGTTATCAAATACAATGAAAACGGAAAGATTACTGACGAATATTATTACGACAAAGGAGATGTCTTAAAATCTCATAATCAATATACGTACAATGAATTGGGCAGTGTAATTGAACTTAAAAGAATTTATCCTACCCCTGAGTACAACTCCAAAGTGGTTTACACTTACGACAGCAGCAACAAATTGCTAAAAGAAATCAATTACGACAGAAATAATATTGTATCATCTGAAACCACCTGCACCTACGACTCAGACGGGAACATTCTCAAAAAAGAATTTACAAACTCCTTCACCTACAAGTATGAATACATTTACGATGAAAATAAAAAGCTAAAATCGATTGTTTATTTTAATGACGACGGCTCTAAAGACACAGAAAAACCCAAAGAAAATGGGCGTTACCAAAACGATAAAAACAATACTTATAAGTATGACGACAAAAACAACTTGATTGAAGAAACTCACAATGCATCCTACGGTTTTTCAAAATTCACCACCGAATATGATTACAATGAAAAGGGTGAATGGTTAAAGAAACGAACATTCTACTCAGAAAGCCCATCTGAAAAAGGCACGCTAAGAAACACAGAAATCAAAGAAATCACCTACTATCCTTAATTCAAAACCACATAACAAGAATTAGAGCAATTTGAGCGGCGAAAAAGCATCTCTTCACAAATTTAAATTCTGTAAATATTAAAAAAACCTTTATGATCTTAAAAGCACTCCCCTACTTACTAATTATTCTTCCAATAATAGGATTTTTCTTCACCCCTGAACCTGCAGGTTCAGTTAATTCCGAAGGCAAACAAGCAATCGCGGATGGAGCTTACTTCCTGTTTACGATTCCATGGCAAGGCAAAGCTATTTCGATAATCATTGGAGCAATCTGGCTCTTACTGAGGTCAAATAAAGATGAAGATAATTAACAAAAAAATCGATTTATCACTGAATGCAGCCTTCTGAATAAAATGTTCAATCGCTCAAGAAAACTCGAACTGCAATTCTTCACAACGAATTTAAAAAAACAATTCTAAGGGATAACCACAGAGGTACA
>Ga0114981_10000163_pt1 | contig 39361 bp, 45 predicted proteins | sample S_140806_MF_Meta_FD_87028 | JGI IMG/M metagenome (GOLD analysis project Ga0114981, IMG submission 87028) | Freshwater microbial communities from Lake Simoncouche, Canada to study carbon cycling - S_140806_MF_MetaG | ecosystem: Environmental > Aquatic > Freshwater > Lake | place: Lake...
CCGGATCAAACCTGGGGAGCACACAGATTGTCACGGCAAACCCGCTGCTCCGCGCATGCTTTGATGCGGATGCTGCTGTGGTTCACCAGCAGCAAATCGGCGCACACGTGCGCAAACCGTGCCGGCACGCCAATCCCAGCAACCGCAGGTGTAAATGCCACATCGACCGTCTGCCCGTCGAGCGTGCCGGAGAAAAGACACGTGTGAAGCAGACAGCCAGTGGCAACCGCCATTCCTTCGCGCCGCATTAGATACTGCTGCCAGCTGTGATAGCCGGGAAACATCCGTCTGGCGCCAACAGACCACGCCACGCTGCCGCCCAGGAATGACACGAGCCCTTCAAAGGAAATAACCGGCGTTGCTATCTCCGACGATCGCACGACCCCCGAGAGAACACGGGCCTCGCACCCGGCAAATGCGCCAATGGTGCTCGTGTTATCGTCGTACTGTTCGTCTGACCACGCTTCCGGCAACACAAGCCGGACCGATGGATCGTCAAACTCGGAAACAACGCTGGCCGTCTCCAGCAGGCTGCCGCCAATGCTGCCACCACTGACTGCAAAAGACGTCAGCAGCCGCCCGGTGTGGTACGTGTAGCGCTGCACGACGCCTACATAGCACGCAGGCCACGCCGAGACTCCGCATACCAGCAAAAATAACAGTCTCATTTCTTTGCTGCTTAATTAAAATCCCACATTTTTATTTCATATCTGAAATCCACATCTCACGACGTCTGCAGCACAGTAATTGACCCATCCATCTCCTCGTACAGAAAGCGCCCCACATACAAATCGCTGCGCACGTGATTGGGCATCTTGTGGCGCAGCTCGCGGCGCACCAAATCGGCGGTATTTGAATTCAGCGGGTACATGGAAGCGGCATAGGGCGCCAGGTCAGCCTTACAGGTGACCACCGATACAAGATTTGCAATGCGAAGAACAGGCCTGGCGTCAGCAGAAACATATGCAGGTATGTTGAAAAGGTCGTCAAACTCGGGAACTTCTGAGATTTCGTAGATGCGTGTCACAAGTTCGTCAATCTTACTTGGATCTTGATTGTAGAAAGCCTGTAGCTTAAGTACTGCTTCAAGTGCAGTGATGGGGTTTTTCCCCAACACAGCAGCCGGTCCAACAGCAGGCGTAAATGTAGTGGGTACAAAGCGCCCTGCGGGACCACGATTGCATAACTCAATCCGATCACAGACATAGTCAATCAGATCAGAAAAAAGATCCGATAGCGTAACAGCGTGCGTGGCGTTGAACTTGACGGGCGTCACAGTAGAAGGAGGAGGGAACAGTGCGTTGAAGGGCTCATCTGTGTCATGGAAAGAAGGCAAGGCAGTAATGTTGCCATTCTTGTTTCCCACAGTGGCGATCAAGCCATTGGCAAAAGATAGCACAAATCGTGAAATGGGCGACAGCTCGGCAGTGTTCCATGTCGAGTACAGTGTCAGAGGGTTTTTGTTCGTCAGCATGTATTCATTTCCGTTAAAAGAAAGAATCGGGCCCGTATTTTCTTTGACAGAGGGCAGCGTCAGGTAGAGTGGATCACCAACGGTAAGACCAAGAGTTGCCGCGTTCACAATTTCAAGATTCTCGTTGACGAGGGGAATGTGAAAGTTGCACATCCCCCCAACTCGGATCGGGATCACAGGCGTCGGATTGCTCGCTGCAGACGACTCCTCCACGCGGCCCACATAGCGCAGTTTGCGCAACAGCACCTGGCGGCTCAGTTTGAACTTGGTCTTTGTCTTGCTGCGGCTGACACTTCGCTCGAGGTACGGCAGCAGCTGGCCCGGGAAAACCGAGCCCATGACCTGGTTCATGTGGTTGCGGGCCGGCGGCTCAATCACCTGGTTCAAGGTGACAAACGGGCGGTTCGACCCGACCTCCTTTGGCGTGTTTGGAAAGGTCGTGTCCTTGTTGATGTTTGTGATCATGTTGGTTGCGAGGTATTTGTCAATCTGCCGGTAGTCGAGGATCATGCCGGAGATGAAGCTGCCGCCCTCCGAGCGCTCGATCGTGTTCTTCATGCGCCGAGAGACGGGGACGACCCGGTCGACCTTGAACTGCGACATGACCGGGTAAAAAGGTCCAATGTTGTTACTTTAATTTTCGCTTTCTACCCATATACTGAACAGCGCAAAAACGGGTTTTCTCGCATTTTCCGTCTGCAATGGCCCTGGTGCAGGCGGGCAATCCGGCCGAGGTCGAGCAGCTTGCGCAGTGTATTTCGCGGCTGCTGCATGTCGGGCTTGACCCCGCTCTCTACGATGTCTACAATCTCATCTACACCATGATTACGCGGCAAGTCACAGCGGGCGGGGTCCTGTCTGCCATCGACGGCATCTACTGCGTGCTGCAGCGGATGTACGCCGAGTTTATCGAGGAGAGACGCAGCAGTGATCTGGCCGAGCTGTCTGGTCGCGCATTGGTTGTGTCGGTGCTCTCGTTCTGGGACTTGCATGTGACCCATCGCAGCGAAATTTCGCGCAAGCTGTTTGTCAACGCGAACGCGCAGGTGAAGCATCCCATGTTTGTCAACGTCTCGTCGATGGTGGCAACCGCCAGTGTGTACCGGGACGAAGGGAGCAAGAAGTCCTCGCGCGTGAACAGCAGCGAAGATGCGATGAACCGCGTTTTTGTCCAGGACATGCTGCAGTATCCAGCTGTCGAGGCGGAGCTCGTCAAGTGGCTTGCCGGTTGCTGCACAGCCCCCGATCGACAGAATGCCGACCTCATGAAAAACGTCCTCAACATGCTGGCCAACTTTCCCCGCACCAAAGCGCAGATTGAGAGCAAAGTGGCGGAGATTGTCAAGGACCATTACGAGGCCGTGGCATCCACCTTTGTCCCGACTACGCTGGAGTGGATTGAGACGGCAGCCGAGATTATCCGCTACATCGCCTGTCTGATCCCGGGGGAGCTTCGCCTTTTTGACATTACAATGAACCTGGCCAAGACTGCCCTCTTCACTGCGCGCCAGGAGCTGTTTGTCTCACAGGTGCGAACCATTCTGCTCGACTGCTGCCGGACAGACCGCATGCCGTCCATCGAGCTGCAGCATGTCAATCGGCTGCTGACTGTCACGTCCACCCCGTTGGCATGCATGAAAGACGCCTTTTACGCGCTGTTTCCGGTCCTGGTGCCAACGGTCAAAGACGCACAGCAGCAGCGCGCCTCGTTTTCCGAGACTATCAACATCCTCACCTGGACCCTGTGTCTCATCTACCAGTGCTTTGAGGCCAGCCGCGAGCTTGTTTCGATCGTGATTACGCGCGCGGCAGAGCAGTTTGTCACGATCGGCAGCGATCCCTCCGCCCAGATGCTGGCTGGCTACTTTGTGTCGCGCCTGACATCCGACAGCATCGACTGGAATGTTGCCAATGCGCCCCTCACATACCGTCCAAAGTGGTCGTCTGGGAAGCTGCCGCTGCTGAGCACCAGCGTGAGTCCGCTGATCCAGGCGCTCGAGAGCCGTGACACCTTTCACCTTGCGCTCTGGACCCGCCTCTCCATGCTGTTTCTCAGCGAGTGGACCGCTTCACGCACCGACATGTCGGCCGTGCGCGACGACGTCTCCAGCCTGCTCACGCTGGTTGCCAACACGCTCGGCACAGCCGTTGTGAAAGAGATGCAGACAATGGCCACCGATCTGCAGCTGTCGGCCGATTTCGCCGCGAGAATGATGGATACTGCCGCAAACAGTGTGGATCTAACACGGCTGCGCGTGTTGGTTGCCAACCAGTTTTGCTGGAAGCTTTCCACATCGCTCTGCGTGCGGGCACCGCCGCTTTCAGAGTACACTGCTCTTGTCGCCGCGTTTGAGACGGCGTACAAGGCTGTTCACTCTGGTCGCAAGCTGCAGTGGCTCCACGACGCATCAACAGCAGAGTGCTCGGTGCAGACGCCCGACAAGAAGGGCCGACGGACGATGATTCTGTCTCTTTGTCAACTCTATGTTGTCACCAAGCTGGAAGAGGCCAGCGCCACCGACGAGATGGACGACAGCGGCGCGGCGAAACGCCACCGGGTCTCTGGTGTGACCACGGACAGCCTGGTCCAGGCGCTCGGGTCCGAATACGAGTCCAAGATTGCCAATGTGTTGGCCTTGATGGTTGAGATTGGCCTTGTAACCCGGTCAGCACAGGGGGAGTACCTTCTCAACTCGCGCTTTATGCCGACCAAGGAGACCCGCAACTTGGCGACGCTTGGCCGACGCAGCGGCTCAAAGCCGGCGGCCGCGGACAAGGAGCAGGACGCCGTTATCAAGAGGGAGCGCATCTTTGCGCTCCACGCGGCCATAGTTCGCTGCATGAAGAGCACGCGCAAGGTTGACAGTGTCGACGCCCTGTTTGCCAAGGTTGCTTCGAGCGGATCCCTGCTGTTTCCGTTTGACAAGTCGCTCTTCCGGCAGCAGGTGGAGACACTCATCTCCAAGGAGTACATGAAACGAGGTGACAATAATTGTCTGGAATACATAGCTTAAATACTACAATTGAAATGATTACATAAAATACACATTTTTACGACGTGCGCTGGCGTTTTGCCGATGGTTCGCCCACAGTGGATGCCCGGACCTCGGCAGCCTGAATTTGCATCTGGCCTTTAATTTCCTCAATTCCCTGCGCGCTGATCAGTGATCGGTCAACCCGCAGCGTGTCGGCGTATAGCTCGACGCGGCCCTCGTGGGACAAGACTGGCTCAAGCTCCATGAGCATTTCAATTGGCACGCTTTGTTTCAGATTGCCCTCGGGAAAATCGGCATCGGCGCCGAGGATAGCAGTCATGATTTCGCGAGTCAAATCAAGGATTGACTTTACGTGACTGAGCATGGCTGAGACGGTCACAAACGCGTCGCCGGCCTCGCCGAGACTCGTGTGCGCACTCTTCATCTGCACAACGCGAAGGTTGAGCCGGCGAGGCGGAATGCCGTAGGCGGAGGCAATCTCGCTCACAAGCGCATCCAGCTGGTTGTTGACGTCGAGCGCAGTGATTGGCGCCTGGGGGACCCATGTCATGTGGCCATCACCACCTTGCTCAATCACCGCGCTGATCTGGTCCACCGTGGTCTTATCCATCGAGTACGACAGCAGGCGATCAGCCGACTTTTCCAGCAGACTTTGCCGCTCTTCATGCGTGCGCTTTGACTGTTCGTCAAACACGCGCAGCACATCGTTGGCGCCCACGGCACCCGTCACGCTGTTGATGCTGTTGAGAATGCTGCCGATCCCACCAACCGGTGTGGTCATTACATAGCCGGTGGCCGGCTGCATGCTGCGCGCCGCCGACACGCGCGTTGCATTGATCAGATTTTCACGCGTTGACAGACTCACCGCAGCAAAGTGGCATGGGGTCGTGGGCACACCGTGGTCAGGGATCCAGTCGCCCATAAACACAATCGGATAGCCAAATTTCGGGTGGAAGTAGGCTTCGGCTTCATCGCTGTCAAAAAAGTACGGAAAGTGCGTCTGACAGAGCCGCCGGTTCTCGCGGCGGACCTTGTGCTCGCGCGGCCACCGCTCGGCAGTCACCGCAATGTATTCGCGCTCCTTAAGCGCCGCATAGATGGTGCACGGAACAACGCCGAGCCGGTTGCGCTCCTTGTCGACAAAAACTGCAACGTAGCCAACTTCAACGAGCGATTCGATAATTTCGCGGACCAGCTGCACCAAGCGGCCTAATAAGAAAGTACAGAATAGTAAGAAAGATTTTCATTTGCAGACGCGCCTACCGGCAGACGAAGTCGACAACACAGCCTGCGTGACTCCGGTTGACAGATACTGTATGATGGCCGGGATGCACGGGTACATGAGCCTGACATGGTGGGTCTTGTCAATCTCGCTCCGCACTTTTTTAATGTCGACCCAGTCGTTGGCGGTAGACGCAAACGAAAAGCCCCGGGTGTGCTGCCGCGGAACACTGTCGGTGCGGCGCTCTGGCCGACTCATGGTGCGCTTCAGCTATAGATCTACCTCATGCATATGCAGAGTGTTGGTGACCGCACAGAGAGGGATGGACTGCAGCACATGCTTATATTGGCTTTTTGGCCGCTCTAGTGGCATGACTCATGCAGGGACTGCGGACTTTATGGCCAAACTGCAAAAAGCGATCGAAGAGGCCGAGAAGGAGTATTTTGTGGAGCTTGGCCATTGTCGTGACAAAACGCTAAACGCCGCCTCCCGGCAGAGCGCGCTACTTCGATCAAAGGAGATTAAGAGGCGGATTGAAATGCGCACGAAACAGCAAGCCTTGCTCATGAAAGCGCAGAACGCAACCGAGGACTACAAGGGCCAGCTCGAGTTTCTCCAGGCCATTCGACGCCAGCGGCTGCCCAAGGCATCTGTGTTTGAAAAAAAGATTGACGAAATGCACGACCAGAATGAGGAGATTCAGCAGATGTGCGAGGCGCTTGACCTTCCGGCCGACGACGACGCAACATTAGCCGAAGAGCTCGAGAGGATGATGCAAGACGATGGTCAAGACAACGAGTTGTCGCTGCTTCTACCGACTCCGCCACAAACAAATCTAGTCAGAGGATCTCAGCCGCGAGGGTTGCGGTCTAGCGTGCGGTTTTAATATTTCTCATGCCTATTATTAATGAATAATAATACACTGGTTTAAACTCGGTTGTACTTTTCAAGCGTCTCGCGCACCGCATCCGGCGGAATCTGTACGGCCGATCTCGAGACAGAGAGCGTGGGAAACTGCGCGTCAATCTGTGCCACCATCAGGCGGCCCTCGGTCTGATCGGCCGACAGGAGAGAGGACAGCAGCATCTTTGCCTCGGCGTAGTTGTCGCGGCGCACATGCAAAATGCTGCTGGCCCGGGCAGCAAGAAACTTCTCGCGCATCAGATCGGCAGCCACCAGCGAGTAAATCTGGTTGGATGCGTCAATGCGGGATGGGCCAGGCAGATCCAGGATTGAACGAAGCGGCATTTTGCGCTGCCGCGCGTGCAACAATGTCTCGGCGCGGCGGATCCACGTGTATGCGTTCACCTCTGCAGGAATGGGCGTCGAGACGCTCAGCTCGTCCGCCAGACACCGCGCAAAGTCGAGCTGCTCCTGCAGATCGTCCGTCGTGCTGCCGCCAGCAATGGTCTGGATCACCCCCTCGCAGATCAGATAGACCAGCGCCAAATAGGGATTGGTTGTGTAGATCACATGCCCCGTGTCAAGGAAGGAAATGATGAATGGGCCGCGGACAGACTCGCCAAGATCAGTCACCAGCTCGCCGGTGCGCAGAAACTCGGCCATCATCACTGCAGTGCAGCCTTCCACCCCTTGCCGGTCTTTGACAAAGCCGTTGGAAAAGATAGAGACAACACACTGGCCCGTGTTGTTGGCCGCAAAGTTGCGGATGGCGTCGTAGAGCGGCGTCATAATCTCGCGGTATGACGGAAGCGCAAGGATGGCGTCGACCAGCTTGACCTTATCAGCCTGGTATGCCTGCAAAGTAGACAACTGTTACATGCCAGCGGCTATTATTTTATCGCAAACCTGTGCCACCGCGTCCTGCTCAATCTTGGCCGCCGTGTCAAGCAGCTCGCTAACAAGCTGGATGCATTCGATCCGAGTGACGGCAGAAGCACACCGCCGCGCCGCGTCAAGCACCGGCGTAACCAGCGATGGATTGTAGCGCCAGTCCGGCAGCAGCTGCCGGTCCGTCTTGTCGGGCGCCAGCGACAGGTTCTCCATGGTGATAATCTCACCAACGAGCTCTTCCGTGCACGGCGTCACCCGCATCGCGCGCATCTTGCGCGCAAAGTCGACCAGGTCGACGCTTTTGCCAGGAAACACCCCGTTGTACACGGCCGAAAGATATGCCGCCACATCTCGGAAAAAAGCAGCGTGTGCCATGGAAATTTGACTTTGTTGCTGCACTCGTACGTATGGATCATATGCGCGAGAGCATCAAAACTCACATCAGTTGACCGATGCGTATCCACCGCGAATGGATCCAGCTCGCGCTGCAGGCAGCGCTTGCCGCCGGCGTTGTGGCCGTTTTAACAGGCGTCTATCTTGGCCACGGTGACGGGGTGCTTGCGGAGGTGCGCCAAGTCTCTGTTCGGCTGCCCACTCTGTGGCACAGCACCAGCGAGATTTCTCTCAACGTTGTGCAGCTCACGGACATGATACCCGTTACGCTCGCAGTCGGAATCGTGCGGCGTCGGCTGGCTGGAGTCTGCCGGCCACATCCGCGCGTGCCGCTCGGCGGCTGGATGACAGCCAACGGAGTGGCAGTAGACAACACAGGTTAGGGTTTAAGTGTTCTCGGTTTATATTAATATTTATATTTATAGGTACCTGCCAGGCACAGTCGTGGTGTGTTGATCCGCTCGCAGCCACGGCCGACGGACGCATCTACTGCTCGCTGCAGCAGAGCGGCTCGCGCTTTCAGTCCGCTCTAGTAGGTGAAATGCGCTGGGTAAGTGGACCCGACGGCCACGACTTGATGTCACACACAACCATCTCCGGCTTTGATCTTGTTACATCCGGTCGCTGTGCGGTGGTTACGGCGGCGTGCACCAGGCGCGGCCGAATTGAGCTGCCGTGCGGCCCAAACACAACGCTATTTCTAGAGCTCTGGCCGCCACCGGATGGAAGTTCGGCCGTCGGCGTGGTCTGCAGCAGCTGCGGCCAGCTGGGACGGCAGAAAAACTGGAACAGTGTGCTGCGCGGCGGCCGCGTAAACACAAGCAGTGTGGTGGCGGACCCGGCTTGCACAGTGACCCGAGTTGTGTACGCCGACACTGCTTATTATGAAATGCCGCTCTCAGACGCCGCAGCCGTGCTAAACCAGACGTTCACGATGTACGAGGTGTCGGCCGTCGCCATTGACGAGTCCCACATTGGCATTGTTATCCACCGCACACCGTCCCTGTCCACCTTTTGCCTGCGCTGGTTTGGCACGCCGCTCGCCATGCGCGGCGCGCGTGTTCTTGCTGTCAACGGCTTTTCGGTTACACCCACGCCGATCTGCAGCACCATGTGCGCGAGCATACCAGATGGCGAAAGTTTTATTACCCTTTTGTTGTGGACGGATGCGCTGGGCAGCGCGTTTGGTCCACAAATTGGACTTGGCCCCCTTATCGCGGGCGCTCGCGTCGACCTGCAATCTACCGGGCCGCTCGACAGTAGTCTTCCACAGCAATATCTGCGGCTGACGCCTCACCAGCTGGCTGTTCGGGTTGAGCGCCAGCCGGTGCCAACTCTTATTTTTGACACAACCGGAACAGCTCGCGCGCTTGTGCCTCCAGATGTTCTGTTTCCGAGCATTTTCTTGGAAAACTGGATGCCGACATGCCCCCAGAAAATCTGCCACTTGGTGTTTGCCACCGAGTCAAGTGTCGCGCCTAGCCTGTGCTATGTTTTACCCGACAGCATCACTCTCCGAGCGCCAGTGGCACTCTCGCAGCAGCCTACAGTCACAACATACACGCCAGGCACGCCGCTTCAGACGGCTAGCAAGGCACCCGTAGCCTTGGCTCCGCCAAACAATGATTTTTTTATTGTTACTACCGCCCCTATCAACAGCACGACTGTCATGTGTGGTGGCGCGCAGTACCGTGTACCAACGGCCATGCCGCCAACACACTGCATGCCAACCGCCGGTGTCACAAATGTGGCAAGCATCTCGCGCTTCTGGCTGGACTCAGACGCCGCCGTGTCTCCCAACAGCAGTCTGCCCGGCTGCTCGCTTGTAATGTTTTTTTCTTCTTTTGGCGTGCATCTTGCTTCCGAACAATGCGTACCAGTGGCGCCCAACACCACGGTGGAGCTGGACGGAGTGAGTATCTGCAGCACTGGCGTGCTGGCCACAGTCCCTGCAGTCGACGCCGCATCGGTTGAAGCCAGCAGACAACTAGGACTTGATCCAACACAATTTCCATTTTTGTATGCATCAGTCGAATAGAAAAAGTGTATTTCACTCATCAGGCGTCTTGGCCACAATCTTGTATGTGTACTTTGGATCGTCTGTCAAAACAATCTGTGGCTTGAAGTTCAGCGCCAGCACGGGGCTCGGCTGCAACATGTAGGAAGCATCGCTGTGTGTGCATTGGTGATTGTACTTGAGCCACGCACCAAACGTCTCCACTTGAGACTCTGGCACTCCCACCAGAAAGTTAAATCCCGTACCTCCTTCCAAACGGTAATACGGCCACGAAAACTGGATGTACTTGCGCGACTGTACGCGCAAGAGCGTGTAAAAGACACCCTGGGCTGCTGCCGGGCTGGCCATGGCGACGAAAATGAGCCAAAAATATTTTTTATTTCTATAAATAAAATCTACCGTTTAATACGTATAGTCTCTAAAAGGCACTGCGGTGGAAGCCGGCGCGTAAAGTCTACCAGCTCGCCGGGCACTCGCACCTCTTCCAGACGCAAAAGACGCAAGCGGCTAACGGGGACAATCTCAGCCATCAGTCGGCAGAGTGCCGGGGACACGTCAATCTGGCGCAGCACAAGCGTCGTGACCGTCGGATGGCGCAGAATAGCTTCCAGCATGCATCCGCTTGGCGCGTGTTTGGCAAACGTGACTGTGGAGAGGCTGGGAAGAAAAATAAGATTGTCTGCGGTTTTCTTTTGCATCCAGACATCAATATCTGCCGAGACGGTCAGGCTGGTCAGATTGACTAGTGAGGCTGCTTTGACCGTCAGGAGCCAGAGGACCGTTTTGTTGCATACGTCAAGATGCTGTATGCACACCAGTCGGGACTCGGTGACCCGGCTGTACGGAGCCTCTGCTTCCCACGCTGTCAGTGTTCCGCTCTTGTTTCCCATGTTTCACGTAACCCCGAGCTCCAAGATTGAGGACAGCTGGCAGCGCTCCAACAGTCTGGTGATTGCCGCCTGGAAGCGGTCGCACCTGCGGATGACGGATGACCGGATGTGCAAGGATCCCGCGTGCAACTGCGTTAGTTGCAAGTGTGTTCACTGTGCCAACATTGTCAAGGCGCTACGGCATATCAAAGACTTTCAGATGCGCTCCAACATGACATCGCACCTGTCAGGCGTGTGTCCACGGCTGCAGCGGAGGCTGCGGACTCGAGCCAACGACGGCATTCGGCAGGCGCGGCATCGCCACACACCGCATGTGCCGACAAAAGCAGCAACACCCCCGCCAAAAGTGATTGTTGAAAAGGAATGTATTGAGAAAGATCCCGTATAGTTTTTCTAGTATCGTATGAATAAATATGTAATCGCCAACGCAATCTCCATGATGGCTGCTCCGGTCACCAGTATCGTCTCGTGAATGGCGATCCGAGCAGCGGCCATCATCATAAAGAGCATGAAAACAGCACGCCCTACCGGCGCCTCAAAAAGTGAAACAAAGGCATAGGCGGCTGCGGCATACACGCCGCCAATGTCGACCACCGCTAGAATGCAGCAGCCTACCAAGTTTGACGCGGTAAAAATCAGCAGCCGGCCAGGAAATGCCTGCCTCTTATTGCGCAGGCTCAGGAGGTAGGCCACCAGCAGGCGGCCAGACGCCAATGCGACACACAAGAGCCACTCAATCATGGGAAAATGAGCGCGGCACCGGTAAAGTCAGCGACAAAATGTGCCACCACTCAGATCTGGCAGCTCGGCTTCCCGATCTCGCCTTGTCACCGTATACAACCATAATCGATTTCCGCTATGGAGCTGGAAGACGTGCCCGATACGGACGGACTCATTACCCCGCGGCTTGTGCCCAGACGCACATCGGTGTGTACACTGCGGCTGATCTTTGCAGTGATTGCGCTTCTGTTTGGCCTCGGGTGTGCAATTGCCGACACGCGAAGTCAGCGGCCGGCGTGGACGGTCTATCTTTACAACGAAACGTGGCCAGTGTTGGAGGGCGCGGCACTGATCGAGACCGGCTATGTGGCGCCGATTATCCTGCTTACGAGCGCAATCCAGACGATCATTTCGTCCGTCTGCGTGTCGCGGAATCTGCTTTCCGTCAAGCACGCCTCCATCCTGCGGTGGATCGAATGGATCTTCACGCTGCCGGCCACTATGGGGCTGATTGCCTCGCTCTGCGGCGTGGCCGACATCTGGGCCCTGTTTGGCGTCATGATTGCCAGCGCCGTAGTCGCGAGCTGTGGCCTGATGATGGACGTGTTTAACGAGTACAAGTCGCGCGGCGAGGCAATGGCGTGGGCCACCAGCGGCGTTTGCCAGCTGTTGCTGTGGGCCGTGATCTTTTCTCATCTCACGCATCTAGCGGCGGACGACACAATCCGAGGCATCGCCGCATCCCAGTTTCTTTTCTCCTTCTACTTGCCCGTGGCTCCGATTCTCCGCTGGAAACGGGGCTGGACGCCCATTGCGCTCGAGAACCTGTACGGGGCAGCCAGTCTTTTTGCAAAGATTATTTTTACGATTGTTCTGGCCGCCAAAGTGCACGGCATTCTTTCAGAGGAATAAGATACACCCAGTTGTTTTGTAAGCTAAGAATAATTCCACGCAATGTAAGACGCTTCGCTTTCTTTGGCAAGCCTAATGACTCCGTAGTGCTGTTTGCGTCCACGGAAGCGACGCCATCAAGCTGCTCCGGCGTCGACGTCCCGTTGAAAGAGGGGTTGGGAATCCTTATTGTCCAAAAGAAGGAAAATGAATGAAAAAATCGGGAACTGAAAAATTTAATAACCGGACCCAAGCCGGATCGGGTAGAAATCAGAAACCAGCACCACACAAGATATCTGAGCCGCCATAGCTCAGTTGGTAGAGCACGAGACTCTTAATCTCGGTGTCACGGGTTCGAGCCCCGTTGGCGGCTTGTAAATAATTTCTTATTTTTTATTTTTTTGGTTAACCCGACTGTATTCACACAGTAAGACGATAGAGTACAAAAAGGGTTTGTGCGTGTTTCAGGTATGGCTTGAGCGGGCTGAAGGTCTTGATCTGCGTCAGCACCGATGAGACCGACATGACCAGAAACGGTATCGACAGCGTCGTCTGGCGCACCCACGCGACAAGCACGGCGACGAGCAGCGCGACCAGTGGCAAAAGCCACGGATACTGACGCTGCAGATCTTCCACGTCAGCCATCACACCTGCCTATCGTGAGCCGGGATATATGGAAAATGTGACACTTTCAGTGCAATGCTCGGCACGCTTGTTTTCCTCGCCCTCGTGGTAATCACGAGCGGCACGTCGCAGCCCGTGCTGGCCGTGATCAGCGGGTCGATGGAGCCCGAGATGTATCGCGGAACGCTGATTGCAATCCATAACTGGACGGACCCGCGCGACGGCGACATTGTCGTCTTTGATGTCGACGGCCGCACCGAGCCCATTGTGCATCGGATCACACATCATGTAAAAGCCGACTGCGTGCGCACAAAAGGAGACAACAACTTGGTCGACGATCTCTTTCTTTACAACCGCGGCCAGACGTGTGTGGACCGCGCTCACATCCGTGGAGTTGTTTGGCTCAACGTTCCTTTCCTCGGCTGGCCGGCAATCCTCGTGTCGGGCACGGTCGGAAAGCTTGCCATGTCGGCGCTGGTCTTGTTTTCGTCACGCTCGGACGTCCGCGCCATCTATGCTCTGATCAAAAAAGGCGAGCTTAAAAAGGCTCTTGTCTATTTTATTTGGATGTAGATTACATTGCACTTTTAGCCAAAAATATTTCATTTTCCGCCTTCTCGTCATGGCGAACCGCTCGGGCATTTTTATTAACAGCATCGGGACTATGAATGGCGGCTTTGTCAACATGGACGACGAGGTGTTGCGCGTGTCAGGCGTCCGTGGTTCCACCTTGCAGATTGGCGGCGAAAAGTACGTGCTGGCAACCGATGAAGTGGAGGTGCGCTTCAACGGCGAGGTCGTACGCACGCGCGAAGCAGTGCAGATCACCTGCGACCGCACCTGCAAAAAAATCACAGTTGGAGGGTCCCACGGCAGCTGCAACATCACCATGACCGGTGCTGCGTCTCTCGAGGTGATGGGCGCCCACAATGATGTCAAGTTGACAACCCCAAAGGTGGAAAAAATGAGCGTGAATGGCGCGCACAACGACGTGCACCTGTAGACATTTGCTTGTGGTTTTATCAAAAAATAAAAATAATCCCATAGAATGATATGCCCTCGGCGGGACTCGAACCCGCAACCTGATGATTAACAGTCATCCGCTCTACCTTGAGCTACTCGGACTATAAAAAAATAGTATGCCGGGCGGGGCTCGAACCCGCGACATCCGCATATCCGCTACCGCTTATAAGTACGACCTTCTACCAACTGAATTACCGGCACAAAGTTGAAAAGGTCAAATATTACATTTTCCCGTTCATTTTCAGCGGCCACGGGATGGAAAAACACTCCGTTAGAGAGGCGCTGCAGCTTGCTGTGCACCGGCTCAATGCCTCTGTGCTCCAGTGCGTGACAAGCCCGCTGGTAATAAAGTGTCCGTCGGGCGCATGCGGGTGCTGCATCAGCTGCATCAAACAGGCACGTTTTTATCTGATAGCGCTTGCGCGCGGCGAAGGCCGAGTAATATGCGGCTACTGTGCCACGGATCTTGGAGATGTGCACGCACACGACTGCGATCTGAGAATCTGTAATGGATCGATATCATACGAATTTTGGATCTACGTCCATGGCACATGATATCAATAAACACCACCGTCTACATCTCACCGTCATCATCCTCGGTAAAGTGCTCTTCGTTGGTAGTCGGCAGTCCGGTGACTTGACAGCCGACCGGCCACCACGCGCTTGTTGTCGTCGCAACGCCACAGTTGCGCAGCATGATGCTGTCGATCGGAGCACGCATCAGGTTAAACTGCACATTGCCGGGCACATCAATAATGGCAAGCTCCTGCAGCCGCGTCTGGTCCAAGCCAGAGTGAATCACGTGTTCAAGACGCCCGGCCGTGTTGACCACAACACTGTCTGACACGTGCAGATCGGTCAGGTCCAGGCTGTTCTGGAAGTAGCAGTTGTTGAAAAAAACATGCGCCGCCACAATGTCCAGCCTGCAGATGACACACAGGTCAAATTTGACCGTCGTCGTTGACTTGGTCGTGCTCTTTGCCTGCGAGATGGTCAGGCACACCTCTTCCGGGTTGGCAAAATTCTCCGGAAGATTGCTTTCCTCAATCTCAATCGTCAGGTCGATCGATGTGGGGTCCACAACAATGGTCAAGTCGGTCTGGAGCTCGGCCATGCTCAAAGAAAACAATTTGATGTTGGGCGGCACTTCAATCCGATCGCGCAACTCGCATCCATACAGGTCCAGCGTCTTGATCTGATGAATCCATGCAAACGGATGGATGCTCCGCGGCACGATGGCGCGGCTAACCTGCACCTTCTCCAGCTCACCCTTCAGCTGGGTTGGCCAGGACCCCACAACACAGACCGTCTTGGTTCCTTCTGGATCAGATGCAGTGACCTGGTTGATTGTGAACGACTGATCAATAGCCGATGGCAGCTGGCGTAAAAGATTTGCCACTGCGGCAATTGTCGCCATGTCGCGCTCAGCCATTCCGCTGTGAAAATGAGCATCGTAACGGCCAGATTGAAATTTACAGATTAAAACCGGGAAAATTCGCGAGATATAAATTATTTTTGAACCTCTTTTATTACACGATATACAATTTGTCATGCGGGTCGAGTCCGCAATGACAGATGCTGAATGAAGCACTCCCCCCTTTTCGTAGACGTTGCTTGCCTTGTGTAGGAAGAAACGTCTACATTTTTTGTTGCTGTCCGGTCTGACCGGGAAAATTCCAAACCAGTGTTTTCCCGGTCAGACCGGGAAAATTCCAAAACGGGGTTTTACCCGGCAGATTAATTTTGCCTTGTTCTTTTTTTATTCTTATTTTCCCGATCAGCATGGCTGCCGCCGTGTGCAACCGTGGTGGCGTGGAGTGTGCCGCAAAGAGTTGCAAGCATTGCCTGAATCTCCGGAAGATGTGTCACATGCTGGAGGAGGTGCGCGTGCAGGGCAAGGGGGTCCTTTGTGTCGTCCTTGACATCAGCAGTTCAATGAGCTGGGTGCCCGGACGCTTTCCGGTTTGTTATCCCTCTTGCGTGTATGGTTATAGCTCATGTGACTGTTTTCCCTGTTGTAGATCCTGCAAGATCTTGTGCGCCGCATTGCCGAAAAGTGGCCACATGAGATTGTGAAGATTGTCTTTTTGGGGCCTGCAAAGCGAAAGCCGTACGGCTTTCGCTTCCCCACCGACAACTTCCATCAGTTTGCGCGCGACTTTCTATCCATGTCTTTCCAGGATTTCTACTCGTTTGTCAGCGAGTTTGGCACGGACCCAACGCCAGTGTTTGATTGCATCGCTGCGGCCGTCGGCAGCTCTCCGACCACCATGGTCGTCATCACGGACGGCCAGCTGAGCCTCGCCACGACACCATCCGGCGGAAAGACAGTCAGCGACCTGCGCATTGGCTACTACATCTCGTGGTTTTCAAAGGCCATGGAGGTCATCTTTGTCTTCACCGGAAAGGCGGGCCAGGAGTGCAACGATGTCACCACGCTTGCGGTGATGGCTGCATGCCAGAAGAACATCATCAAGCACGTCGTTCCGATCCACATCCCGGATGATGCGACCGTCGAGAGCGAGCTGCTCGCGGAGACGTTCGGAGCCATCCGCAGCAGCTTTGATCGCATCCGCTCGCTCTGTGTAAACGACCCCAGTCGCATCTGCGTCCATGCATCGGAGATTGCCGTGTTTGATGACATTGTAATCCCGTGTCCAGTGACCGACGACGCTTTTACGGGCAAGGAGGCGCTCTATCCAGCGCTTGAGGAGCTGCTCTACAACATCGGCTGCATCACCAGCCGTGCCAAGATTCCGCCGAAGATCCTGATCAACTCTTTCTTCAGCCAGATTCCGGGCATCGTCGGGACCGCCAGCTGCACCGACCTCTGGAAGCAGATCCAGTCTGATGCCGGCATCACCGGCACCCAGCGGCGCGTTGCCACCGCCGCTGCGCGCGCGGAGACGGTGGCTCCTGTCTCTGCCGACGCGCCCGTGTATCGGCTGCCGCGGTTTGGCTCGTGCAACTGGAACAACATCTTTGAGTGGGGCGGGAAGGTGCGCGGTGAGCAAGTCAACATCCAGGCGAACGACGTCAAGACGGCGCTGAGCATGGCCACCGACTTTAGCGCCGGCGAGCAGCGTCTGGTGCTCATTGCCCATGCATTGTTGAAGAGCGGCGTGCTCTCCGACTTTACCCAGCGCGAGTTGAAGGCCTTTGTCTTGCTGCGCGAGAGCTCTGGCTACCTGCTGCAGCTTCTGGTGAGCATGGACGCAGCGGAGACGTGCGCGCTGGAACCGATCGCCACGCATGCCGTCTTGGCCGTCATCTGCGACCGGATGATCCGCCCGCCGCGCGACCTTGCGGCCAAGGCCAAGTTCCTGATCCCTATCGTCCGCGCAGTCCAGGCCGTTCCGTTCCCCCTCCCGACCTCGTTTGAGGTGGAGGTTCCGCCCGCAGCTGCCGCAGCGCCCCACACGCCGCGTCCCGGTATGACGGCAGCGGACTTTTTCGGTCCCGACTGCCGTCCGATGTGCGACGGTGTCCCTCACAACATGGTCCTATGTCTGGCGACCCTGGAGCGAGAGGACGACCCGAACATGGACTGGCCCAACATCGTCCTCATCTGGATGTACCGGCTGCAGAATGACCGCGGCGGGTTCCACTCTGTATGCCGGATCTCGTACTTTGACGATGTCCCGCAGGGAGCCCCCGGCGAGGCGTGGTGGCCTGACGTCACCGAGAATGACATGCTTCGCCACTTCTTCGGCTGCCCCGATCGCCAACGTATCATCGACATCGATCCTCCGCCCGAGAGCACGGCGTTCAAGGGCGACGGATTCGTCACCAGCCGAGTGGCGAGCCTACGGTTTGCCGATGTGCATGCCACTGTTCCCGTCACGCTTTCGCGAATGCTGGTTACGACCGGGGAGCTTGGCGCCCTGCTCCCAGCCTACGTCAAGGCCAACCCGAATCTTCTTGCCAAGATCATGCATGTGCACAATCTTGCTCGAGTCACCGGGCGCGGCAAGCACCATCATCCGGCGGTGACGGGCGGTATCATCTATCGCACCGACAACGTCAACCGCTTTGCGCAGCCGTGCGATCCGGAGCAGCTGTACGCGCGCGTGCTTCAGCTTCTGCTTGACGGCATGCCCAAGACAACAGCGGCGGAGCCGGTGCGCCAGCGGTGCGCGCCAGGCGACGTCTTTGCAGCACTGTTTCCAAGTATTTACACCAAACGTGTGTTTTTATGGTGTCTAATCCGTTTTCATTTCAGATCGGCTGCTTTGTAGTGCGCTAGCAGCCTGCGGCGACAATCCTCGCGCCATCAACACACTGTTCCACGACTCCGTTGCCATCAACCGGCTGCTTTGCTGCGCCCCCTCGGTTGAGCCCGCCAGCGTGTTTACGCCCGAGCAGCTGGCCGACCTGTGGGGCCAGTACCGTGCCATGATGGCCGAAAGTCCCGCGGAGGTGGTCCCAGAGGTGGGCATCTGCTATGTCTGCTTTGACGAGTTTGAGAAGGACTCTGACATCTTCACGCCGCCGTGCCACAAGACGCACCAGCTGCATGCAGTGTGCTACAGGCAGATTCTAGCAGCCCAGCCCGTCCCATTCTGTGGGCTCTGCCGTGCACTGTTGCCAAAGTAAATAAGATTTTTCTGTTTCCGAATGAAATACATATGAAATAAAATGTTCAAATGACATGTGGAAAGATGAACTCTAATCTGTTGCGCAAACCGCGGCAAGCAGCTTGGCTTGCCGCCGAGTTTACTGTTGTTCCAGGCGCACAAATGATGACCAACATTAAGCATGGGACAAACTCTTTAAACATACAACGGTTTTTTGGCTTATACAAGGAAGGGCAAGAAAAACTGAAAGAGAAACATATAGCAGATTTAAGCGCAGAGATTGTGTTTGGTGATACGTCTCTTGTCACCGGTTCACATCTAACCATTATTGGACGTGCATGGAATCGCGAAGCTTATCAGATCCATGTGCTGGAGAGATGCAAGTCAGACTTGCTGGCAATCTTGCAGTCAAACTCACTAATGACCACCATGATGTATAAAGAAGCCAATATTATTTCCATCCTTGTCACTGTCTCATGGGATCCAATCCCCGAGATTGACCTAAACGTGTATCCATTTAAAGATACGTATAACCCATTTGCAGACAACATCTGCTACGTCCCGGAAACACACGGCGACATAACAGATGCAACAATACTCGGATATTGTCTTTGCGTCCTACGTTTCCTGTATGAACTGACACTTTTTATTCCATCGGCGCAAAATGCGCCCAGCAAATCGCACGAGGCTCTCGAGAAAGTACTGAACAACTTTGGCGATTTGCATATTGAGGCTATGGCTGCATTGCGCCGACAGACGTCGGTGCGGCAGCGACTGGCGGATATTGCTGATACACACGCGAAACTGGCCGAAAAAAAGATACACTTGCATCCAATCTATCTTAAACATAAGCCCAATACGATGGATAGTCTAAATAAAATCAATCCTCCAACAACTCCAATAAAAAATGCGAATGAAACGTTTCAGTATCTCATAAAATCATTTAAGCCAAAACCGCCAAAGAAATAATGCAAGTTATATATGCATTGTTTTAAGGATTATGACGTCTAGTGCCTGAAATGGCAGCGGAATTGAGACTGACAGAGCTTAAAGCACAACTGGAACAGGAAGAAACAAAAAGACGGGAAAAATTTGCAGACGTTGAACGACGCAAAAAGGACGGTCGTGACCCCGACTATGTATTTAACGTCGTACTCATTGGAGACTCAAACGTCGGAAAAACCAGTCTACGGCACAGATATGTCAACAACGCTTTCCTTGACCCCGCTCCATCGGATACGATGGTACCTGACAAACTTGAAAAATATGTCATTCTGCTGTATGCCTGTGAGCCATTCCTCGCGCGACTTGACATCTGGGATACCAACGGGCGCGAACAATCCCTGAAAAACATGTCTGAACTTTATGCTCGAATGGACGGAGTCATGTTTGTATACGACGTAACAAACAAGCAAAGCGTTATCAACATACAGCAATTGTATGCCGACGTACAAAACGTAAAAAATGAAATGTCACACATGGTAATTGGTACCAAGTGTGATTTGGTCGATGAGCAATTAAATACATCCGAAGACCAAAAAAGGCGCAAAAAAGATATTGAAGATACAACACACGAGTTTTTTGAGTCTATCGAAGATCTTCTTATTACAAGTGCACATCAGTTTTACAACACTAGCGCAAAAACTGGAAAGCATGTTGAGATTGCATTTCAAAACATTGCTAAGTTTATGCTTGAAAGGAAACGGTACAACATGCGACAGGCTGCAAAGCCTGTGGAACAACAGGGCAAAAGATATCAGCTAGGCGGTGGCAAAGTCAGCTCAACCGCTCCTCTTCGTGTGAATGCAGGCGTTGAGCCAGAACACATACTATACGACCATTTATTTACAGTCGTCGTCGTTGGAGCTAACCGTGCCGGAAAATCATGCCTGATCAAACGATACATCTATAATGAGTACAACGATGGGTACATCTCAACTCTCGGCACTGCTTTTACGGTAAAAAATCTGCGTCTAGAAAATAGCGGAAAACCTCTTACTGTAAAGCTTATGATTTACGACGCAACGCCAGATAACATGTTCATACCAGCGTCATACTACAAGGAAGCACACGGGTATATTATTGTGTTTGACCCAGGCAACGAAAACGGTGCACAGAGCATTGCCGATTGGGCAGGTTTGATACAACAAAAGAGAGGAAAACCAACTGCGCCTCGGGTTCTTGTGGCTGCAAAGGCTGATGTATCAGTTGCCCGGGCAGACGCAGCTGAGATTTGGTCAAATTACAAAGCACAAGATGAACCTGACATCATCAGCGTGAGTGCAAAAGCCAACACAAATGTCGACAAGCCATTCTTTCAATTGGCATTGATGTTGCTAAAAAACATTGAGAAACTCGATGTATCAGACACGCGCCGGAGCGCTTCGGTGGATCCAGTGATTCCATTCTCGTCTGCTCTTCTTCGAATGCAAGACGCGGCAGCCATGATGGTGGCCACCGTTAATCGCACCCTCGATGAGCCCGTTTTAAAAGAATACATTGCTTTGTTCAATCAGCAAATCAGGAGTGCCGCGAACATACCTCATGGCAAGACCGACTTTGCTATCATAGACATTGCCTTACATCCGAAAAGTCCAAAGCCGCGACTATTTAAATACCCCTACGGCGCCACACTGCAAAATATTAAGCGTTTTACAAGATTTGTGTGTCCTCTGTTTGGACTCGGTGAAACGCCAGTCATGGCCGAGTTTACTCATGTGCCAGAAAATGCGAATTGGCCCTACAAGCTTACTATAGTTTTTATAAAAGTTGGACCTGATTTCGACGAGGATGCTTATGTAAAGAACATTATCGGCCAGATGTTGCAAAGCGGAGATCGACTAGACGGCGGCGCGCCAAACCGCGAGACAAACCCTTTCAAGATTCTAGCAGCCGAGAACTACCAAGACCAGGTTGACATCAACGTTTTGCAGCAGCATCAGCACACGATAACGTCGTTCAAAGACTATATTGCTATTCACAAAGAATTATGGACTATATTTTTTAGTCTAAACAATATAGATTTTAATTTTTAACCGGGTAAAACATTATAGACGAATAAAGTTAAATTGCAAATTTGCGCCCTCCAAAGTGTTGGTCCGCTTCCGTGTCTTCTCAAAGTCACCGCCTGTTAAGTGGTATCGCTCACAGCGGCACGGATATTTTTGACCAACACCTTTTTTCTTTCTTTTTGCTATATGGTGTGATGCGTGAAGAGAATGATCTCCAGCCATGGCGGGTCCCATCGCCATCGACGCGCGCCTGGCAATGATCAACGGCAACTTTGATCTGCCCAAAAACACCCTGGAAGTCATGCCGGCGCTGCGCGCGGCGGCCTCGGCGTTTGCACAAGAGGCTGCGACGCTTGTCATGTCGGTACAATGCGATTGGGGACGACTCATTGCCGCCCTTGATCTTATCCAGCAGACCAAGGACGTTTTGCTCAATGCTGTCATTCTGCCGCACGCGCCGAAGAATGATGTCCCGTCAGAGCCTGCCGCGCCAACTCACAACGACCCGGCAGAGCCTGTCATGCCTCCGTCTTCTTGAGTTTTTATCCAAATACACGGTATACGCGGTACTTTCCTCTGAACCAAAAAGCCTAAACAATGAAGACACATCGCGGCGTCCTTTATGCTGCGGTGGCTGTGGCCGTGGCCGTTGGCGTTGCGCTGCTGCTGGAGCAGGTCGACACTCGTAAACACACGCGTGTGTACGCCGCTGTCGTATCATCGGCAATCCTGTTTAACAGTGTCGTCGACACGCCTGTCACAATGGCGCGCGTGCAGGCGGCTGCCGGAATGCACTTGGATCCGTCCACCTTGGGCGGAGTCCCAGCCGTGGTCGCTTGTCCCGATCGCAGTCCGATCAATTCATTTGATTTCGCAGTGGCAGCCGCCACTCTCGACGCCTCGTTACATCCAGCTTGGGGTCCGTGTACCCCTGCTTGGCGCACGTCGACCAGCGGATCAACGCTGCCAGATGGGCGCCAGCTGATTATTCCCATCCTCACGACCGGAAACACCACGATTGGGCTCTGCGCCGCCAGCATGCCGGGCTGGCGGCCGCTGATAGACAACACCAGCATCACATTGATACGCAACGACAACCAGGCACTGCTGTCGTTTCCGAATCTCACGCTGGAGAGCGCAATAAGCTCACAGGCACCGCTGGCTTCGTGCGGCGGTTATGTGCACCGACCGTCGGATGGATGCGAGGATCCGGTCGATATTATTGTCGCCGGCTACCAGTACCTCCAGTACGTCACACCACTAGATACCGATGTGCCTGTGTACCGGGTGGTTCTTCGACCGCGGAATCCGTGGCGCGATGCAGCGCGCGGCAACAACTACAGGGTCACCGCCGCCTGGGGGCTCGTCTTTGAAATGTGGCCAGACGGCTCTTTTGTGGCCGAGCTCTGGCCTGGCTCCGTATGGTCCGATCTGCTGGGCAACACCATTGTGCAGTCGGTCTGTCCTTCCGGGTCAAGCTGCCGCCCGTTTCCGCTTGATATTTTCCTGTGCACCGACGCCTGTCCCTGTGTTTTTACCACGCCAACCACAACGCCGACAACAACTGCGACAACAACCCCAACCACGACACCGACCACAACACCGACAACCACGGCCACCACAACGCCAACGACCGTTCCGCAGCCGCCAACGTGCTCCTTTATCACGCTCGGCGGCCTGTGCAATGTTGCCTCACAGCGCAATACCGACGAAGTGCTCCTGAACATGTCGCTAGCCAACTTTTTTTCGCGGCAAAATGGAGCCTATACTTTTATAACACCGTACGGCTCGTACCGAACCGAGAACACACTGTCAAATTTCATGGTCACACTGAAACGGCCGTCTCGTTGCATCGATCAGTGCCTCTTTGCCGGGAAGATCTGTGATTCCGCGCGCAGCGACATCAACGAAAGCACCATTGCCAGTCTCTGGATAGTCAACTCGGACACCTTTTTACAAACCAAGCAGCTGGTGTCCATCTCGTACCACAGACAAGACGGAGAGGGATTTCAAGATATTCCCCCGTCCACGTCATTTGGCATTGAAATTGAGAATAGTCCGCGGCCGGGAACCTACTATTATGGCTACTACTTGTCCGACTACGTCAAGCGTAAGCTTGGTTTACCGGCCTTACGCACAGTTGGATGGTACCAAGACTGTTGCTTCAACATTGCAGCGCCCGAGCTTTCCGTCAACGCACTACGCTCTCATACCATGGTGCTTGTCGGACTTGCGACAGGCAGTTCCGCTCCGACCACCGTGCTGCTTGGAATCCTGTTTACACATTTCACAGCGCGCGCAACGGCAATCAACGACGCGCGCAGAGCCTCATCCGTGGTTCCAAGTCAGGGCGACGCGAGTGTTGTTGCCTTTGATGGCATTGCGACCAGTCCTGGGCCAACTACATTTTTGGGATGGGAGGCGCGCGACGGTACCGCCGGGTCCGTTATAGCGTCCGGAGGGCTAAACTACACATGCAACGCCTCTGATTGTAAAATTAGACTGCTGCTGGCAGGCCGGACTGACTGGCACCAGCTCTCCTGGACCTTAAACACAAATTTTCAGCTGCGTGACTACACCCTTGTCAGCCCAATATTTGAATACGAGCGACAGGGTAATATGTTTTGCGAGGAAAGCACCTACCCAGAGTCACAGTACTACCGTGAACAGCTGAGCCGCGACATTCCACGCATGATTGTCCGCGCAATTTACGCTGAAGATACGATGTGTGTTGCGCATGTTCCGGCGCCTGCCGACGACGCCATGGCGTATCTCGAGGCCGCGCTTACAGGTGGAACCCTAGCATGCGCAGAGGGCGCAGTTTGTGTTGATACCCGGTAGATGCAAATTACACTATCTTTTAAAATTATATATGGCTGTATAAAACAAGGTGCAAGCGGAGATGGCCAAGCCAGCCAAAAAGCGCAAAGCTTGCCGAAGCAACGTCGAGCTCAGCAACAAGCCGCCGAACCTGCTCAAGCGCGTCCGGCAGCCTCGCTCAAAAAAGAAGTATTCAAAGGGGGAGCACGAGACGGAAACTATGTACAATAATGATTGGATTCATTAAACCAACAGTTTAAAAACCAGTCGCCAAGATATGAAAGAAGCGTTGCGTCCCAACAAAAAATGCGGCTGGGGCTGATCTTTTTTGCAGCTGTGCTGGTTGGCGCAGATGCGGTCATAACGCGGCGCGTGTCGAGCGCAACAGTCGCAGTTATGACATCCAATCCTGCCGAGTACGAAATTGGAACCCCAGCGCACTTCACCATGCAGCAGCCCTTGGCGGCAGGTATGGTGGTAGCATACAGATTCGATCTACAGTTTGACCTGCCAGATGACAACGTCATGGACGTCGAGTTTGAGTTTTCGCCGCTGCATGACTACTCGCCAGGCGGAGACGATTATCTCGAGTTTTCGATTGAAATCGTCAACATCAGCAGCCTGCAGCAGTGCGCCTTTGCAGTTGAACCCTGCACGGAACCAACCGCGACTTACATCATAAGAATGAGTGACCTCAACGACCCTGACTATCGCAGCGTAATGAACACGACACTCACTGCATTTCGGCCCGATCAGCTTTCCCGCACATTCGCGGTTATTATGCGTGTTATTGCAACACCAATCGTCCCGCGCTGGCCTGTTCGGCCAACGGTCAACGCACTGCTCACATACTTTGAGGGCGTGGACAGCAGTGCGGATACGCGACTACGCTACATGACCACCCAAGCGACACTGGCTCAGATTGGTACTCTGGGCAATATATTCAACTTAACCCGGCCAACAGCCGGCTTAATTGTAGTCAACGATGGTACGGCGCTTGCCATCTCCACCGAATATCTCACGCAAAGCAGCGGATTTATGCCAGACATTCTGTCTGTGGTTGTCAGCATCCCACACTCGTTTACTGCCAACCCGGAGATTGCGTTGGCGGTGCGCATCTCTATCCCTACGGTATTTTCATTAATTTGTATAGACATTACTCTAATTATCTTTTTTGCAGCAAAGCGAAAACGTCACTTGCGTCTATCCGGTGAATGCGCCTACCTGCAGTTGTACCGCCATCGCTCCTCTCCAGTTTGCGGCTGCCGGATTCTTCATCTACGCCCACATGAGCTGCAACACCTCTGTTGCTATGCAATCTATGCTGATGATTAGCGCAGTGAATCTCGCGCCGACAGGCGACATCAACAACAATTTCTATGTGTTCCCCCCGTTTCAGATTGGCAATGCGGGGACATCAAGCGTTGAGTTTAGCCATATTTATCTGCCTTCCGCAGAAACTACACCAACATCAACTCCAACGACAACAGCAACCACAACGCCTACAACTACACCCACATCAACAGCAACGACTACGCCTACAACTACTCCCACATCAACTCCAACGACAACAGCAACGACAACCGAAACCATTCTTACAACAACCCTGTTCCACGACTACATTCCATCCCGCATAAGAATCATGTCGTGGGCACCGGCTCGCGTAAACACCACGACAGGAAACACGCTTTTTGACTATGGCACAGCCTTTTTTCCATTTGACCTAGCGGTGGCGCCGCATCCGCCAATGAATTTGACCCGAGTACTCTACTTTTTCGAGAACCATTTCGAATTTACACAGTTTGATACGATTGACGTTGAGTTTGACATTCCGTTCAAAGACGCGATTGGAAGCACTCCTCCCACTACGGTGGCCGTGCTTGGTCTTCAGCTGTTCCCGATACCAATATCGCCAGAATGTCTGCAAAACGGAATCCTATGCGCCAGCGTAGTGCATGTCGCTGTGGAAGGCGACGATCTCGACCCGGTTCGCGGCACATACCACATCACCGCCAGCATTCCGATTGATACTGCTCCCTTTTCTGGCGACTTTGCCATCGGAATCTACGTGGCGTTTGCGAGCGGAACAACGGTGGTGTTTCCGCCCGCTGTCTACGCCTTGATCAATCTGCCCGAAGACTTTCAGGACTACACGGTGGGAACTATCGATCAATCCTTTACCGGCATGTTGGCGGCGTATCCAAACTACGAGCTTTTTAGTCAGGCGCTCACTGGTAGTGGATTTACAACCTATCAGTGGCCGGTTGTTCTTCCAAATTCATCTCTTTTGACGCCCACGGCGATTGGCAGTACGGTTTTTATCCGTACAAATTTTATCAATACTGTCCTACGCGCTGACACTGGGATTCTTCCTCTTGCAGTCGACTTTTACATTCGAATCGCTCGGCCGGCCGGCTACATTCCAGCCGGGTTTAGACGTGTGTTTGCATACCGTGTGACTTGGTTTACCGTCGCGGAGCAGATTAATGGCATGCAATGTGCGCGCAGAACCGATATTGACTGCGCCTGCTCGGCCGTGTTTGCCGCCTTTACCATAAACAACACCGACACCCCTCACTACGCAATTTCCGGTACTCTTTCCTGCAACCCGTCTCTATCACTTGGCACCACGTTTGGAATCGGATTGGTTCAAGGCACTCCGTACGCAACCCCTGCCAACTACAGCTTTCCGCCGGTAACATCGACCGATCTGACCCTGTCTCGCGTGACCATCACATCGCGATTCTTGCAGCCAACCCCAACGACCGGAACCCTCACTTCTGTAGCCACCACAACGCCGACAACAACACCGACAACCCAGCCTGATCCAGTCACCGAAAGCGCAACAAGCACCGAAACAGTCTCGCCCACCAGCACAGAAACTACGACTTTTGTGGTCGAAGTACTTCCTTCTCTTCCGCCCTCTGCGTCGCTTGGGGGCGCAGGCGCACGCGTGGGTCTTATTTCAGGCGTTACAGTCGGCGTTGTTTGTGCAGGTGTAGTTGTGGGAGTTGTAATATTTTTATTTGTTAAAGGGCCGTATGCCTCCTATGTTAAGTTGTAGAATCTGAAAATAAATACCCCCCTTCCCGAGCCCACCGCGGGTACTTTTCGCCCAGCGAGCGAACGTGCGCCGTCCGCTGCGCAAGCTTCAGTCCTCTCCAGACGGTTTGAAAGAATTGAGGCGTGCTCGAAAATGGAGTCTTCTGCTGCAGATAAACAGCAGCAAACGCAAGCCTTGCCTCCTTCGTGGGCCCACCAGGGGTTGCACTGGGCGGCAACTCGCGAAGCACCTTGGCATCTTGGCTTGCCATCTGCTTGCGCGCAACACCTGCCATCTGGCCGCCAGGAGTAGTCGCTTGCACCTGTCGCGCGCGGCGCCCCTCTCGCCTCGATTGAGCTTGCAGCTTCTCGGCCATCCTGTGTGGGTTTTGGCTTTTCGGCGCATAACACCGCTTAAAAAAGACCATCGAGTCCGGCCGGACCTAACGGATTTAGAATTTTACCCGGCAGAGTCCGTTGTCTTGGATTTTTGCTTGGACTCGGACCGATCCTATTTTATGGACTGCCCTATAAAAACGGCCCACGGCTTCTTTTCTATCATAATCACTCTGGGCTGACTACCCCCAAGTTGCCGTAGTGTAGCGGTTGCACGTGGCCTTTTCAGAGGCCAAGGGATCGGTTCGACTCGGATCGGCAACATCTTCTCTTCTTCTTTATTCATTCATTCATTCATTTTCTGTTTGCCCTGTTGGCGCAATGGTAGCGCACACGACTTTTAATCGTGGGGCTAGGGGTTCGAGTCCCCTACAGGGTACTGTCTCGCCATCATCATTCTGTCTTCATCTATCATTTTTGCCCTGTTGGCGCAATGGTAGCGCACACGACTTTTAATCGTGGGGCTAGGGGTTCGAGTCCCCTACAGGGTGCTGTCTCTTTTTTTTTGCCTGGGTTGGATCCATGTGTCGGATTGTTTGGCGACCTCTGTCAAACTTTTCTTGACCTTGCGGGATTTCGATTCTCCCGACAGGCTCTCTCTTTCTCTATCACATTTTCTTGTCGTTATGGTGTATCGGATGCACATGGCTATTTTTTTCCTCCGGCCAAGGGTTCGGTTCGATTCCGGATAGCGACCGTGACAAACCAGCGTTTGTCATCTTTTATTTGCCCTGGTGTAGAAACTGTGTCACACACTTCTAGGATCGGCTGCGGGCTGATGGTGTGTGGCATACGGATGGTTCGATTCCTCCGCCGGGTTCTCTCTTTTGCCCTGTTGGCGCAATGGTAGCGCACACGACTTTTAATCGTGGGGCTGTGGGTTCGAATCCCGCACAGGGTTTTTTTTGTCCAGCGACAAAAAAAATATTTTTCCCACTCTCTTCGACTTTGAAAATAAAACTAGAAAAAGTCATATGGACGCATCCATATGGAATGCAAAAGTCATATCAACCCGACCTTTTTTTGGGCAGCCCCAAAAATAAAATCGCAGGTTCATATCCACATGGTCTGCGCCATATCGATCTGAGCATGTCATATGAAATCACGATATGGTCAGGTCGATATGACTTTTGCGTTTCATATGGAATTTTATTTTTCTGGCCCGCCCGCCGGGGAAAAAAGTCAAAACGATATGGAGTGTATTTTTCATATGGAAAAGTGATATCGACATGGTCATATCGGGTTGTGCGTTATGGTCCGTTCGATGATATCGGGATTGCTCACGCTGCCAATGCTCGGGTGTGTCTTTACCACAATGAACGCCATGGTAGCAGCATAGCGAACAGTATGGCGCAGAAATGATGTTATCTGGCGATGATGGTAGCTTGACACGGTCAGGTTCTTGCGCCACTTTGCGATGCGCGGGTCGTCGATGTAACACTGGATGGCCACCTGCTCGGGACGGTGCACGTCGACGCCGTAGACCAGACAATCGGGCCACCGGTCGATAACGGCATACATAACAGGGCGCAGGTCGCGCTCAGGCACGATTTTGACGAGATCATCAATCTGGCTGAGGACACAGTCGAGCAAAATGTCGGCCGAGCGGATCGAGTCTCGCGGAATGTATTCCGTGACACACATGATGCTGCGGCACGTTAGCTCGATGCTGCGCGCAAAAGTGGCATAGTCGGTGTCACTCATCAGCTCCGAGATCCGCAGAGCTTCCGCAGGATTCGTCTTTCGCAGGATGAGCTGGTCGCGATGATCGGTCACTTCAGCTAGCTCGCTCTTGAGCTTGGCGTTTGCAGCGGTCAGTTGATCAAATGCATTCTTGTGCTCGGCGTGTTGAGCCGACATCTGCTCAAACGAGGTCTTGGTCGCGTCACACTGAGCCGACAGCCGGTCAAAGTTGGCCTGTCCTGCGGCAATGAGGGTGTCCTTCTCTTGCAGCAACACGTCCTTGGCCGTCAATAGTTGCCCCATCTGGGCAAGTGCGGCAGCGGCGGCCGCCGCTTGACTCGTGAGCATGGCAATCTGGTTGCGCATGTCGCTGGTGAGATTGTTGCTTGTCTGCTCAAGCATGCCCATACGAGCTCTGATGTCGGCGTGTGCCTCGGCGATCTTTTGCATCGATTCGGTGCGGTCGGTGATTTGTGTCTCGGCTTCACGCAGACTAGCCTCGAGCTCGCGACAGCGGCGATCTCGTTCGGCCAGTTGCTGCTCACGGTGTTCCGCCGCCTGTACATGGAGCTGCTATGAGCAAGGTTCCAGCATTGGTTGGTCGTGAATACCTGGTTCAGCTCGTTGATTATTGCCACCAGTTGCTGCTCGCGCTCCAACAGTGGCGCAGTGGCTCTGGTCGCGCGACGCGACGCCATGGCCGAGCAGACGGAGAATGAGAGGATTGTGTGACTTGGATGATTGTAATTCTAGTCAATAACAACAGGATCTACAGAAGTCTTGTTGTTCTTAGGAAGCTGTACCATTTGTTTGGCTTTTAACATTGCGTTCTGGTACGGCACTCGGTCACCAGGCGATGGTACAATAATAACATGTCGGGCAGCCGCATCTGATGTGATGTTAGCTATGATACGCTGTAAAAAAACGACTTGGTCTTGAAAGTATTGCGCCGTGACCCCGCTGCGTGTCAATGCCGATGTCCACGGAGTAAAGACCACTGTAGCAGCTTCCGACGGCTGGAGCATGCCGTTTATGAATTTCATGAGCTTGTTTAAATGAGTGGCATCAGCCTTTGGTTCTGGTCAAGGACAATGTTAGCAGATAAGTAAGTATTATAGAACATTACGTACCGACAAACATGATGCGCTGAATGGTTGTCTTGCGCGGCATGCCTTCATCAAGTACCCCAGTGTCGTCTGGTCTAATTACGCCAACAATTTCCACGTCTCCCTCCACTATTGACTGAGGAAGCGTGACGCGAGGTTTCTGTTCTGCTGTCTGCGGTGGCGGTACATTTGCAAGTGCAACGCCGACTGGCACCTCGACAACCGATGCAAATCCAAATGAATATTCCTGTTGTTTTTTGGTTGCCTGATAAATATTGGTTAGTTTGCAGGTAATTATCCTAATGGAAACCAACCTCTTGAAGGATGCGTCTTTCTCCGGTAAAGACAGATGAAATGTCAAGCACTTTAGAACTCAGTCTTGGCGTAAAAACAACCGCCAGGGTCGAGTCCTATTTCCCAAAATTAGTAAACAGAACTGTATTTTTAACACACTTACAACTCCATGCCAGGCGCGCGTGGTTTCAATTTCTATCGTTGTGTTTCCGCGTGTTATGACGGGCATGTTCTCAGGTTGCTCTTTAACGCCAGGAAACGAAAGTCCAATGGGCCAATCGGTGACAAGCCGTTGGTGTGTGATTTCATACATGATACGGGCGCGGATGCTATTTACATGCGACATTTCAAACGTAAATGTCAGATTTCCCTGTGCTATTTGGCGCATGTGTTCGCATGTAATGACGCCGCAGTCGAAACCATTGGGCTACAACAGACAACGTTAGATAAATAACAAGTCAGTCTATACCCATACCTGATGAACGTTGAAGAAGCTCTGGTCAAAGTACGAGCTAACGGGTGTTATCCGAGACCGCGCTTTCTGATGGTACTCTGGCGATCGGGGTGTTCCATCGGCCTTTTTTAAGCCTTTTTCCTCTGATTGATCATACACCAGTCTAATCTCAAAATAAGCCCTAAAAAGAAAAGTTAGCATTGCACTGGTAGGTAGATTGCAACAAACCGAAAGGCGTTGATATAGGGTAAGAGTCTGAGCCGCCGCCAGTCATCGGGGGCCAAAAGGTCAACATCGACCGATTCTTCTTCTTTCGATTTAGCCATTTTACGAGTAAACCGGTAATATTGTGTATTCTTGTACATGCCATCCTTGTCTCGCATGACGGGCGTCTTGGTGTCAAATGAATCCAGCGAATCGTAAAACCATATTATGCTGTTGGCAATGTCAATTTGAAATAGCACCCAGTGTTGGCTGTCCAGATTCACTGGAATTAAAAGACGACTGAAATCGAATACAGACTTGTTGCCGACCTTTCCTGACTCTGCAGTCTGCGAATAAAACATATTAGTGCGTACACATCAAACTGTATTATAACATACCCTGGATGGCCATCGAAATGGAAATTTAGTGTCCGTTGGATCAAGCATAAGTTGCGTAAAGAAAAAAGAATTGAAACAAAATACGTCTTTGTATTTTTGGTTTATAAGCTCTGCGTATGCGTTTACGACTACATCATCGAGCCATCCTTTTGCAAAAAGGTTGCGTATGTTTGCGACAGTCACAGTGTAACTGCCAACGTCAAACAGATGCGTGTCTATGTGCATAGATTTATATTTTCTTGTCAAAAACTCGATTTCAGTCTCGTAGTAGTGGCTGGTCTGCGCCGACAGCAGCAATTGTGCTGCATTTCTTGCGCGAAAAAGTCGCGAGGCCTGCATTGTCTGGCCAGCTGTTCGTATGGTGTCAAAAAAGGCCGGATGACGGGCATATCCGGTATGGCGGCAGTTCGCGAAACTTTGCCAGGTTTGGACCGGCACACAAGTAGCGATTGGTACTAACGCATTGCTGCAGAGGATGTGGTTGATGACATTGTACGCATGCATCACGTTGTGGTTACACAAGTGGGCCTTTTACGCCGACCGTGGCGGCGCTTTATCTGTGAAACGCTGTTTATGCTCACGCTGCTGCTTGCGGTTCCCTGGTACATTGCAATCTGGCTGGCAATGGCATTGCGGGCTACATCGCAGAACACTGGGTCCCATGACGAACGACGCTTCTGTGCGCAGGCCACTGAACTGCTGGCCTGGCCCGACAGCAACTGGCACGCCGACTATAGGCAGTTACGTGCCGAGTTTCGGTTAAAGTGGAAGCACATATCTATTTTATCCCCCTAAACCAATACACTAAATCAGTCTTGTCATTTTTTTGAGCGCCCAGAGGATAGGAGTGGTTGTTGTTGAATTGAACTCTTTATCCAAAATAATAGTCGGGAAACTGTTATAGTCTGCCGATATTCTGGTGTAAAAGTCGTTGTCGGTAAGATCACTGCGATCGTTGGCAAGCACGGCAACCGAAGCCCATAAAGCGCCAAACAACGCTGCAAGCTCTGCGGCTTCGTCCGTCGAGAGGAGTGGTAAGTTGGCAAAAAAAACTTCGCCGACCTTGTGCGCTCGTCTTTCCAGCAACTTCGTACGTATAGTAATGGTACGTTCATGTACAAGGCCGGCAATACTTGTCTGGAGATTATATTTTGCAAGCCATTTTCTTGCGTTTTTCTGCATATCTTTAAAGTCAACAGCAGGCCGTTCATCTGTACTAAACGAAATTCTCGGCGTAAGTGCAGGGTCGACTGCGGCACCTGGAATATTGCTCTTGCGCCCGGCCGGTGGAGAGCTGGCCGACGGCGATGATGGTGCTCTGATCTGCGCTTTAAGCGCGTCAATCTCTGCTTTCTGCTCTCTGATAATTTTGTTACGAGCCTCGGCTATCATCGTGAATGCAGCACTTTTGTCGCGCAATTGCTCTTCTAATTCTTGTATTTTTAATTGTGCCTCTGCTAGCTTTGACTGGTCGTCTGCCAGGTGCGTGTTGATTTTTGGACCGAGAAAACCGCTTGCCAGAACCTTCTCAAACAGCGTTTTTTGGTTTTCTTGGCTTAGTGGGACAGTTTGGGCCTTTATAATTTGATCGTATGAACTTTTGCTTCTGACGAGATATAGCTTTTCTGCCTCTTCTTTGTGCGACGCCATCTTTACAAGCTCATCAAGTAGTCCATGCAGAAGCGTACACTCGCGCTCAAAGTGTAGGGATATTTTTTGTAGCGCATCCTCTTGAAAAGGGCAGATGTGTGAAATAATCTCTTTGAGCTCTGTTGCGATGTAAATAAACGCGCTGATGTCTTCTATCAACGAGGTCTTGTTCTTTATGGCAGGGTCTGTGGCTTTTCTCCGCGATTCCTCGCTTGCGTATCGCAGTTCGTCGAGTTCTGGGTTAGATGCAGCCATATTGCCCAGCCAAGTCTGCAAAAGGCAAACGGCAAGTCGCACCTGCCGTAGCAGCCGAGATTCCATGCACGCATACTATTCCTCTTGTTTGAACCATATATCCACAAGATGAAAAATTGTATTTAATCAAGAGTAGGCATTGGCCCCACACAGAACATGTTTTGTTGTGGAATATATCCAAACGACACCCCATTCATACCCGCCAACGCTGTAAGAGCAATAGCAACTTCATCAAGGTCAGTCGGCGCCGACTGACCTGGCACGGGTGCCGGCGCAGCCTGCGCGATCATGCCATCCAGACCAGTGACCTCTCCGTAGGCCAGTTCGTCTGGATCCACGACAGCGAATTGCTCTTCGGTCTTGACTTGCAAAAGTCGGCTGTCGGCGAGTGGCTCTTCGCTGCTGGCTCGCACAGGCCGGTCGTAGGGGGTCAAGCGCCCGCGAAAACGTGCGTTGTCCTTGAAGGTGGTGGGCTTGGAGTAAATCGGAAACTCCTTGTGGGCAATCAGCGTGTAGTTTGGGCTGTAGAACGCAAACGCAATGCAGCCTTCGTTCTTTCTCGATGGGCCAGAGAAGAACAGAGGCACGCAGATGTTGCCATCCTGGACGTTCTTGTTCTGGCGCGTGGAGAGATCCACGTGAATTCCAGCGGGCATGAAAATACTCATCCGCTGGACAATGCCGGTCTTGTCGTGAACTATGATGTCGACCTGCTTTCGCTGCCTGTTGTTTTCGATGAAGGTGCGCTGCCCCTCCACCGTAGCCGTCACATTGGCCACATCAAGCTGCTGACTGCAGCGAGCCCAGAGGGCAGCCCCCTTCACAACGCCACTGGCAAAGTCGTCACGGGATCGGTTGATGGCATACTGCCGTCGTGGGTTGTTGTACACCAGGCTGACTTGGAAGGGCAGGCTGGTGTTCATCCTGGTGGAGGCAAAAAATGAAGCGCGTGGTGGCGCGTGTCCTCTTTTTTATTTTTTGTCCAAAACAAATTTTTGACAAGCGGGGCGTCCTCATTTTCCATGGGAAAACCAGGCCTTGCGCTTTGCGACGCGTTCCGGCAGCGACGGCTGAAGGGTCTATCCGACAAGACAACAGCCAAGCGCGTGTGGTCGCACAGCATGAAAGCGCGCCGACAACATTCTCCTCTACGTGTTTTGTTGCTAAGACAAAGGATGGTGGTTAAAGCGTGTATTGCGTTGAACATAAAACAAAATACACGCACTTTAGTCTACAATCTCATCTTTGGCCTCCTTTGGGCTTTCCTTCATCGCCTTCTCTTTAAAATCCAAAACTCGCATCCACACTTCGTCGTCGGGCGACATCTCGAAATAGGTAATCTTGAAGTTGTGAGACGCTTCGATGTCGGCTTTGAAGTAGCAGCACCCGTGAAAGTTCCCATCGTCTGTGCGCGTGGGACTGTCCACGGCTTGGTAGAGCACCACCTTCTTGCGCCCGTCCTCTGTTTTAAAGTATCGAGCAATGATTTGCATCTTGGGCGATATCTTTAGTTTGAACCGGCCAATGGGCAGCGGCACAAATGTGCGAGACGAGGCAGCTGCCATGGCGCTCGACGCTGGTTCTGTCACGCCGTGTCACGCACTGAAAATTTTCGACAAAAGGGATTTATTCGGTGGGAAAACAAGACAAAGAAAAAAGTCTACGCGGACAAAATGTCAAGGATTCGCGTGGCCGATGTGGTCGACATGTTGACACAGAAGGCATGCAAGACCTGGCACACCCGGCCGTAGGCGTAGCCGGCCTCTGCAGAGTTGCTCGTCAGCGCAAACATCGCCTTGCCCAGATGGCTGAGGATCACAGGAAGATGCGCAAAGAACTCGGGCGCTCCAAACGTCGTCAGATCAGGCGTCTGGAAGAAGCCGCCAAGAGCAAGGTCCTCGTTGCACAACGCACGGGCGTTCTGTAGTCTCTGGTCCAGCGCAGCGCTTGCAATCGCCATCACCACGCTGCGGGCAAAGCCTGGGGGCAGTAGCTCGGTGGTGACACAGTCGGCAGGATCAAACGGCACGCGCTGGTGAACGTTCGGGCTCACCTCCATGTGACAGTGCTTGCTCACATGCTTGAGAAAGTTGAACAGCACCTTCTGCGAGGGGTTCAGATGGCGGACATTCGGGTTGACCCGAAGAATGAATGCGGCAAGCTCCTCACGCACGTTGACATAGACGTTCGGGTCAATCTCGCGCAGCTCAATACTGCGGTCCTGTGGCCATCGGCAGGTCATGAAAGCTGCCGTGTGATTCTCCGCGCACATGCGCAAAAGCTCAGCCACTTGTTCGGCCGACAGGTTCATCTTCTTCATCAAGAAGAATCCATTCTCATAAAAAAACTGGCCGAGCTCGACAAGGTCGTAGTGAGCGTCAAGAACCTGCTCGTGGGTAGCCGGTTCATTCGCCGGCTGCTGGTGTTCGTTGGCCATCAGCTGATCCTCCTGGCGTTCGTCGTCCGCCTGCTTCTCGGGTTCATTGGCCATCGGCTGATCCTCCTGAGAGTTTTGTCGCTGCATCTTGGCTGGCGGCTCGCCCGAGGTGAAATCCGGGTGTTCCATGATGGAGAGGATGCGGGTTCTGAGCGGATTTGAATTTTATTTTCTCTTTATGGGATAACCGGGAAATTTCCCGGAATTATTTTTGGCTGTCAATTTTCTTTTTGTCACATCCATCCTGCAATGCGAGACCGTCTGTCTGACCTAGCGGTATTTAGATTAAAAGACGTTTATTTTAGTTGAGAATGTGCACCGCAGTGTTATTCATCAGGGTATGGCAAAACTCGGCAAAAGCCATTGCCCCGACAACACCCTTCAGCGTGTTGATGTTCGCCTGCAGCTGGGCCTCGTCATCGGCAGACGGGAAATGCAACCCGTGGACCTTGAGACATCCAATGAAGGTGCCAGCGCCGGGCGGCGAGATTGTCTCTTCGCGCAGCGCCATGACCATGTGCAGCAGCTCACCCATCTGACGAGTGTTGTGAAGCAGAAACTCGCGGAGAGCTGTAGCGAGAGCGGTCCCGCTCTCGCGGGCAACGGCGCGTTCCGCTGCAGAAACTGGCGTCATGTTCAGCGTCTCGTGCCCAATGACGATGGCCATGGTCTGGAGCGGACTGGCCAGCAGATTGCTGCACAAAACAGTGCGCATGGAAATGAAAGCCAGCATCCCAAACGACAGGTGCGCCCTCCACCCATCAAGCAAGGCCTGGGTCGACTCCTGCGTCTCGGGTGTCATCTGCATCCCATGGTCGATGAGACACTGCAAAAAAGACCCGCGGATGGAGGATGGCTCGGTAAGCTCGTCCCGCAGCGCGCAGAGCATCTCCTCAAATTCACTGACCAGACGGTCAGGCACCCAAAAAAATGGATACAGACTCGCGCCCGCGCCCTTGGCAATAAGTTCCACATCTCCCATCTCAAGCAGAGAAGGAAGAATGAGTGGAGCAGGAGCATCCTCGGCGGCAGGGCCGGTCTTGACAGCTGGGATCTTCATGGGAAAATGAAACCGACCGCGGTCGTGACGGGTAAAATAGGACAGACCGGGTAAAATGTCCGCCCCATAAAAAATACGGGCAACGGACTCGTCACTCATTTCCGCGTCATGTCCGACCGTGAAGATGACCTGCCGGTGCTGCGTGCCCTGGGGCCCCCAGCGCAAACCAACGCTCTGGCGCCCTCCACGCCAACATCGGAGGAGAGTTCTGCTTCTGATGACGATGTTGCTCGGCGACAGCGTCGCCGACGCGTTCCTCTGAACAGGGACCCGTTTTACCGGCGTCGCGGTATCGACAGCGAGCTGCTCCGAGCAGTTGAAGATGCGGCGTTTGGTCCGCTCCGAGTGCTTCTCGTGGGCGCCACGAACGTTGTTCTGGCGCGGCAAGGAGGAGCGCACAACAATGCGGTCCAGCTGAGCGAGCTCTCGCTCGAGACGCAAGAGGCGCAGACTCTGGTCCGCACGCTTTGCATGCTGTACGGCACCGCAACGCGCGAGAACTATCTCACGCTTGGGCTCGCAACTTTCAGACGGCCGAGTGACATGCCGTGGAACATGGCCTATGCCATTGACGCCATGAGCGATTTTGATTCGCGCGTCTACTCGACGTGCCCCGCTGCGTGCTTGCCTGGCCTACGTGCGATTTGGCGGGGCCTGAACAACCAGAGCGTGGCGGAGTTTCGTAATGTACACCCGTAGAATCTATTTTTAATAAAGACCGGTAAAAATCTCCTTCTTTTTTACGCTGGGTTGCCGTGTCATTTACCATGATTTCATCCGAAGACAACACTGTCTTTTTGCCCGGCGACTGTGTCCGTGCAGGGGAAACTTTTGTTGGCAAAGTGATCGTGGTCACAAAGCAAAAGATTGAGGTGCAGCTGTGTGACGCAAGTCTGGTGTACGACGAGAAAACTGCATCCTGCCGGATGCACTACAACTTTGCCATGCCCATAAAACATGTTCCACTTTTAACAGGCACAAAAAATCTGCACTTTAGCTTTAACCGTCTGACGGGGCATTATGAGGGAGTTGTAGCAGGGCGCGTCTTGACACTACGCCATTATAAATCGTAGATGTTATTTCAATAAACGATTATGTCTACACAAGCCCCGAGTGTCGAAAATTTAAACGCCGTGTACCAGTACAAAAAGCAGATTTTTCCTATTTTTCTCATTTTCTTTCTTGCAGGCATGGCGGGCGCAGAGGTCTTGGCGTGGGGCGCGACGAAGGACGGAGCGGCCTTTCTGGAAGCGCTTTGCGCCCTGGTCTTGGACGTCGTTTCCAAGATTCCGGCCGGGTCATACGACTGGTTGGGTGTGCGGATGAAACAGGAAACTGGTCTTCCCGAGATCATCCCGAGAGACCAGGCGTCGTCAGACAGTGCGATTCCTGCCCTTGGCGATACGAAGCAGAAGCCCGTGTGCGCGTACTCGTTCTGCAACATCCAGAACCCGAACGCCTTCGCCCGACGCCAGCGAAAGCAACTTGGCCTGCCAACATTTCTCGTGATTGGGTCGCTCGCTCGCGCCGACGACACGAAAGAGTTTGGCTCTTTCCTGTTTGTGCGCTTGATGATGCTGGTGGCTTCGAAGCTCGAGGGCTTTGACGGCGTTGCCACTGACACGCTGGTGGTGGACGTCTTCCGCGAGCGGCTGTGCGCATCGATGGACCAGCTCAACGCGTACGGCCAGGCTCTGAGTCCCCCTGTGCGCTGTGAGCTGAAGGATGATTGTACTTTGGTTGTTGTGAAGAAAGAGGAGGTGGTTTGATTGATTTCTAATACAAGAGAGAACATTCAACTCTAAATGCAAGTTCGCTTTGCGCCTGGCTCTGGGTCGCGAGCCAAAAGCACGTCGTTGCGTTTTGCCAGAGCCGCCAACAGTGCAGTCTTGCCGGGAGACATGTACAGCGTCTCGAGCATGTCACTGAC
>Ga0114981_10000165_pt1 | contig 39167 bp, 33 predicted proteins | sample S_140806_MF_Meta_FD_87028 | JGI IMG/M metagenome (GOLD analysis project Ga0114981, IMG submission 87028) | Freshwater microbial communities from Lake Simoncouche, Canada to study carbon cycling - S_140806_MF_MetaG | ecosystem: Environmental > Aquatic > Freshwater > Lake | place: Lake...
CAGCCATGCTTCGAACAGAATGTTTTCCAGACTCCGTGAAGCGTGCATTGCTATGTTGCGCCAACACGCTGCGTAATTTATCCATGCCATCTCCCGAAAACCACACAATATGTTTTTCGAGAAGGTCTGTATACGAATGTTCATCAACAACTACTGGAGCGATTGCTTCTACTGTTTCTAAACGTTTCGTGAATACGGAGGAGTAGACTTCCATACGCCGCGCATCAATCATTGGGCAGAGTAAGTCTGTTTCCGCTGCGGCATCGCGCATTCCTCGTGCCATCGATTCCAAGGTAGAGATACTGATGAGTGGGATATTTAATGCGAAGCAATACCCTTTTGCGGTGGAAGTACCGATGCGTAATCCAGTATATGACCCGGGGCCACCGCTCACAGCAACTGCTTCAATAGCTGTAGTGGAATATCCGGTTTCTTGAAGTAACTCATCACAGAATACCGAAAGCATCTCTGCGTGTTTATTGGGTATTGTTTCTTCGCGAATACAAATCAACACACCATTCAAGGCAAGTCCGACAGAGCAAACAGACGCAGATGTTTCTATGAGCAGAATAAGCGCCATTTCTACTGTTTATTCTTCTACAACACTCAACTGTTCCTTGGATACTTTTTCTACTGGAGCACGAGTGCGTAACACTGTCCGAATTGCGCTATATGGAGCGCTAATTACTTCGTCACCTTCCTTTAGACCCGACAGGATTTGGATATACATATTGTCTTGAATTCCTGTCTTAACAGGAACAAGTATCGACTGCCCATCGCGATAAACAAATACGCATTCAATTGGCTCAGCTGCTTTCACAGTCTCTTTCTCCTTGTTATCCTTCACCACAACTTCGTCACTCGGTTCTTCTTCTTCTCCGCCTGCATCTGTGCCGTACTTCATCTCTTTGCCTTTGGAATCAGCAGTAGTATCGGTTCGTGTGGTGACCGATTGAATTGGAACTGTAACCACATTGCGAACTCTGTTGGTTTGAATTTCTACGGTTGCAGACATACCTGGCAAGAAAGGATAACTTTCAGGATGTTCAGGGTCGAGTAAGTCTGCGTATGAATCGCGCAGGATCCGAATCTTCACAGGGAAGTTAGTTACCTGATCTGTTGTTAATCCAAGCGTAGTTGCTGAATTTGCAACCTCGGTTACAATTCCTTTAAACTTTCTAGTATCGTGAGCATCCACTTCAACATAAGCAGTGTCGCCGAGATGAACACGAAGGATGTCATTCTCGTTAACATCTACTTGAACTTCCATTTCCATCAAGTTCGCGAGGCGAAGAATTTCAGTTCCTTCCATTTGAACCATTCCGATTACACGTTCACCTTTTCGCTTGTTAAGTTTGGAAACCGTCCCACTTACCGGAGCGTAGATGGCTGTCTTCGCAAGATTATCTGTGGATTCTTTCAATGAAGCTTCTGAGCTGCGGACATTGAAATCTGCACCGTTAACTGTTTCCGAAGCTGCGGTAACTTCTGCCTTTGATGACTCATATGTCGCTTTCGACTGATCTAGTTCTGATTGAGAAATTGCCCCTTGATTGAATAATTTCTCACTGCGCTGGAATGAAGATTCTGCATTCACCAATTGTGCACGAGCTTGTTCGAGGCGGGCTTTGCTGTTGGAGTAATTGGCTTTTGATGAATTCACAGTAGCCATCATTCGCTCAACGTTCGATTGATAAATTACAGGATTGATACGTAACAGTAAGTCGCCTTTCTTTACGGTGTCTCCTTCTTTTACCATCAATTCTACAATTTCTCCAGAAACATCCGAACTGATTTTTACTTCCACTTCCGGTTGCACTTTTCCGCTGGCAGACACAACTTCCACAATATCACGCAGTGCTGTTTTTTCTGTAGCCACGCGTGTTGTTTCATGTCCAGATCCTTTTGTGTAGACTACAACAGCGATTAGAATAGCAACTAAAATTCCTCCAATAATGAGCAGACGTTTCATATCAGGTTGATCAGAATGTGATTGGGTTTCCTTTGTAATAATCGAGCACTTTCAAACGGAAAATGTAATCGTATTTGGCTTGCAGAACATTTGATTCTGCTTGCGAAAGACGATTTTTCGAATTGGTATAGTCAACAGAGTTTACAGTTCCTACTGTGAATTTCTCTTCTGTGTATTTGAATGCTTCTTCGGCAGCAGCAAGTGCTGCAACTTGTGCACGATATTTTTGCAATGCAGCTTGAGCGTCGGCATATGCTTGTTGAATGCTTTTGTCCAAGTTCTGTCGTGCTAAATCAGCATTCAATTGTGCGTTCTGATGTTGTATCTGTGCGCGCTGAATATTCGTGCGAACCTGAAGTCTGTTAAAAATGGGCACAGTCAACTGAATACCGAAACTCTGGTTGAAGTTATTGTCGAGCTGATCAGCGAATGGAACTGTTGAATAATTGTAATCAAAACCGGGTACCAATACATAGTCTCCACCAGTTGTAACTCCTACTGTATCTGCCCCGTTGGGTGTGGCGGTGGCCGTTTGTGCTGCGCCAGAATAACCTGTTCCCAACGAACCTTGTAACGACAAAGTTGGGCTCAATGCTCCATATGCAACATCAATACCCTTTTCTGCACTTTTTACATTGGCATCGGCTTGTTTAATGGAAGGCTGATTATTTTCTGCCGTCGCAAAAATTTGTTGTGGAGTTTCGCTTAGAATACTTTCATTCGTAATAGATAAATCAGGTCGCACAATTGAAAATCCTGAAGTGGTATCAAGATTCATCAATTGCGTTAGAGTGAGGTACGCTATTGTTACGTTATTCTGTGCAGTGACAACATTCACTTGCTCCTGTGCCAATTGGGTTTGCAAATCCAAGAGATTACCTTTTGCCATTGCACCAGCATCTACAAGCTTTTGCATGCGATCCACTTGCGATTGCGTAAGCAACTGCTGTTTTTTAGAAATCTCCAGCTGATCTTCACTGAATAAGATGTTGAGATATGCACTCGCTACATTCATTGAAATATCGTAACGTGTTTGATCAACACCGAACTTGCTTGCTTCTAACGAGAATTTATTCTGTTGTACTGTATTGTAATTCTGTAAGCCACCAAAAACGGTCACGTTACTACTTACAAAAAAGTTTTGGTTCAATACGCGATCATTTACAAACGTGTTGGTGAAACGATCGATCGTTTGTCCGTATTGATAAGTGTGAGCTGCTCCTGCATTCAGGTTAGGTAACATCTGACCTTTACTTGCAAGTAAGTTGGTTTCATTCATTCGCACATTCAGCTCCTGAAGTTGTACTTGGATGTTGTGTACTTGCGCGTATGCAATACACTCCTGCAGCGACCAAGGACGAAGATTATCTTTCGGCCAGTTTTGTGCGGTGTCTTGAACAACTGGTGCGAATGGCCCTCCGGCAGTATAGAGTTGTGCGTGCGCGAAACAGGCGAACAGCACGAGGGCAATTGAAATGAGGCTCTGTTTCATAGCGATCTAAAGATTGTGCAAAGTTACCGAAAAGGGGGGATAAGCGGTGTGAAATTTGTTGAATGTCTGCAATTGTATTCCCAATGGCTGAACGTTTGTCATAAAGGGTGGGAATTTGCGGGATGACCAAGGGTGGAATTGGGATTTTCATTGTTGATTGGTCTCACCTTTGAATGTACATTTACACGTGAACTTTCTCGCACATTTTTACCTGTCTGGGCAGGACGAAAATCTCCTCATTGGCAACTTCATCGCCGATGGAGTGAAAGGTAGTCGCTATAACGATTACCCCAATGAAATCCGCAAGGGCATTCTTATGCATCGGTTCATTGATCATTATACCGATACGCATGCCTTGGTGATGACGTCTAAACAAAGATTATGGAACGACTATCGACATTTCGCACCGGTAATAATCGACGTTTTTTATGATCATTTCTTAGCGGCGAACTGGAATCAGTATCATTCTGAAGAATTAATTGATTTCGCTCAAAGTGTTTATGTTGTGTTGGAGAATGCTGAAGAGGTCTTGCCGCTCAAGTATAAGAATATGTTGCCCTACATGAAGCGTTACGATTGGTTGCATACGTATGCCCATGTGGATGGAATTCACGAGGTTCTTACTGGAATGTCAAGAAGAACTACTCATGTTTCGGGAATGGAAAAAGCTTCAAAAGCCTTGACTGAACACTACAACGATTTTCAAAGTGAATTCGAAGCGTTTTTCCCGCAATTGCAAGAATCATCTGCGGCATTTCTGCGTAATTACGCAAACCCTTAACTCAACCACAACCTTTCGTTGAACGGGTGGTAACAATCCCGTAATGACAGAATCTTCTCTTTGTGGAAAAGCAACCTCATGTACACGGAATATTCGTTATTCGCTTTGTTACTTATTGTCGGACTGATTGCAATTTCGGCTTACTCACCTATTGAATTTGATTGGTCGGTATTGGATGATGAAGACGTTGACGACATCGACCTTGATGCAGCGTCTCCTAAGCGCACCGCAAACCAAGCAAAAACTGGAGCGGCAACTACATCAATGGTGTAATGAACGCGTTGTTGAATCAGAAAGAACCCAACCAGCGCAGCACCAATAAAAAAGAGCATTCTAGTTCGGGAGCTTTCAGATAGAAAGGCAACAATGACAACGGTGGCCACATGTCCCGAGAAGAAAAGGTCTTTCAAATTTTCGCGCCCATTGTAAAACGTGAGTTGAAGCACAGGGTCGTTTAGCGGTAAAATTTCTGGTGAAGGATCCAGCGGAACGAGTATTAAACATGCGCACCTCATGAATTGCATGATGCAATATGCCGTCAGCAATCGTAGAAGTGAATCTGGTTTTCTGGCGGTGGATACCAGTGCATAGCAAATAGTGAGGTACGTGAGTGCGAAGATGGGCAAAGAAAAATCGATTGGATGACCATAGAGTTCACCAAAGGAAGATTCGATGACATATCCTTTCCTAGTTTCAACATAACTCAACGTCATTAATACAGCTAGAAACATCACTAGCAAAATCGCCGAAGTTATTGCAATTCGTTTCTTGCCAATCGACGTTTTTAGGAATTCGTGCCAAGTATTGGTGCTCATCCTACAAACTCATCATCTCTTTCAACTTCACAGCTTGTCGACGTGAAATTTCTACTGTTTCTCCGCCTTTGAGTTTCACCAGCAAGCCGCCATTGAACCAATTCTCGATATTATCAACCCACTGCAAATTAATGATGTGTTTTCTGCTCGCGCGGAAGAAAGTCTTTTGATTCAATCGTTCATCGAGATAATTCAAGGAACGTAAGATGAGTGGGCGAGATGTCCCGAAAAATAAACGTACATAGTTTCCTTCCGACTCAAATAGGCGCACATCGCCTAGTTTTACAAACCAGCATTTTTCTCCATCCTTGACGAACACTTGATCTCCTTCGCCAAGCACATTCGATTTTTCAATAGCCACCTGACTCTCTCTAACGCGTTCGCTCACTTTCTTAATAGCATCAGATAAGCGCGCACCTTGGACAGGTTTGAGTAAATAGTCGAGTGCATTCACCTCAAATGCCTTCAAGGCGAACTCGTCGTGGGCTGTGACAAAAATGACTTCTGGGACGAATATTATCTCTTCCAAAATATCAAATCCTGTTTTGCCTGGCATCTGAATGTCCAAAAAAACGACATCTGGTCGCAGACTATTAATTGACTCTATCGCCGATTTCGCATCTGCACATTCACCTACAATTTCTATCCCAGGATAGGTGGAAAGCATCGATTTCAATTCCTGGCGTGCAAGACGCTCATCATCTGCTATTACTGCTCTCATGATGTTTGTGTTTTTGGAACAAATACTTCCGTGATTACCGTTTGATGATCAGAGTTGCTTAGTGCTAAACTCGCTTTTCCGTTATAGAGAAGTGCTAATCGTTCTTTCGAATTTTTTAGTCCGTAACCTGACTCTGGAACCGCTTTAGCATTATAGTGCCCACTATTTTCCAATAGTATGGTAAGCCCTTGTTCGGAGTGCTTAGCTGAAATTCGCAAATCACCGCCTTCGGCGAGCTTTGAAATTCCGTGCTTGATGCAATTCTCGACCAGTGTCTGCATCATCAGCGGCGGCACTTCGAACGACTCGCTTCCAGGAGCAATATCCCACACAATACGAAGTCTTTCTTCCATGCGTGCGGACTCCAATGCGAGATAGTCTTTCACCACTTCAATTTCTTGATGCAGAGGAATCACTTTGTATTTTCCCGATTGCAAAGTGTTTCGAAGCAAACTAGATAGTTGCGTAATCGCTTCTTTTGAACGAGCTGGATTTTCATCAACTAAAGCGCGGATGACATTCATGGCATTAAACATGAAGTGCGGATTCAACTGCGACTTTAAACGATTAAGTTCAGTTTCATTGCGAAGTGCTTCCCAGCGAAGATTTTCAATTTCCGCTTTTCTGAAATTTTCTAGTGTGTTGATCAGAAAATACATCGCACACCATATGCCGAAAGCTAGTCCGTAATTAATCACATTTTTTATCCAAGAAGAAAACGAGAATACAACGGATGAAGCGTCGGATAGCAGCTGCTCGTAACTCCAAGCCACAGTAGCCAGAATTATCCCCATTACTAGGATCGCCAATAGCATGCGCGGCGCTACTTGTAGTGCGGATAATTTCAGCCAATGAAATCGGATAATGGTTGCACGGAGTAATTCTGTAATTCCTGTACAAAGCAGCCATGCAAAAAGTAACCAATAAACGCGCGGTGGGGTGAGGCCGTCTCCAATATAAAAAATGGCTCCATTCAAGAAAACATAGAGCGACCATCCGCCAGCTTGAAACCACCAGTAATATTTCTTGAAGGTGAATCCTTCCGATGGATTTGCCGCACTCATGACTATTTATTGATCCAAGCCTTACGAATTTTCAATTGCTCCGGAGTTGGTTTTTCCATTGGACCAATGTAATAGTTCACCACTTTCACCACGGGCTTGATGTTTGCAACAAGCATTTGGGGAACTTCCTTGCCGAGGGAATTTTTACGCAGCACTTTAACTTTAACCTTGTCGTTGGGTTTGAGCCCTGCTTCAATGTTTTTGATTTGTTCTGCAGCTCCGTCTGATTTTATTTTTTTACCATTAATGGAAACTAGAACATCGCCTTTCATGTAACCCATATCACGAGAGAATTCATTGGGTTCTAATGGATAGAGAATCATTCGATTATTGCTGTCTGGATAAATTTCGTAACCGCCCAACGGATCCATTAGTGTAAGTGTTTTCTTACGCTTGTATTCCACTCCTGCGTAACCTAAACATTCTTCAAATGGTAATGGCTCCGTTCCCTTCACGTGTTTTTCAAAGAAAGCGCCAATCTCTGGATATGTTAGCTTTACTATATCGCTAAATAAGGAATCATCTACAAATGATCGGTCTTTACCATATTTTTTTGCGAGATCACGCATGAGTTCTTGTGTCCCATATGCGCCATTGGAGAGATAACGCAGTTTGAGGTCGAGACACATGGCAATGAGCGCTCCTCCTTGATAAACATTGAGATATTGATCTTCAGTAGAACCTAGGCAATTCTTGCTCAAGTTCGTAAATGAAATTTCAGAATCGAACTGCCGCGCACGCATAATTTTTTCAGACATCACCGCAAAGAAATCTTCCATGGACATATTGCCGTACTTCACCTGTACGTGATGTGCAGAATATTCTGTGAGGCCTTCGTACATCCAGAGATGTTGTGACATTTTTGGCTTGTTGTAATCAAAATCACCTATTTCTTCAGAGTGAATATTCAATGGAGTAACAATGTGAAAAAATTCATGTGCAGCCACATCTTTAATCGTTTGCGCTATGAGCTCGGGATTCATTTCAATAAGAGTATACATGGAAGAGTAAGAGTGCTCTAGCGCTCCGTAGGAACCCGAATTGAATCCGCGCGGATTACCGGTCAGGTAAATGATGAAGGCGTAATTCTTAATGGGTAAAGTTCCTCCCAAATACAACGCTTGTGCGTGCAGAATTCCTTGCAAACTGTCCGCTACAAATCGTGAGGTAACCAGCCCGCGGGGCGAATAAACAGAGATGAGAATATCACTTCCGCCGATATTCAGATGCGTTGTATCAGGACGACAATACATAATCGGACCGTCTACCAGATCCATGTAATTGGGAATCGTATATGTATCTGTATTTTCTTTTCGTGTCACATTGTTCAATCCGGTTGAACCGAACATTTGCGCAGGTCTTGTTATGTTTACGATGTAAGTATTGCGCTTCATGTTATCGAAGTAGCCGAAGAAGCCGTGATTGTTCAACACGAAATTCGAATCTTCAATATTTGTTCCTGCAGGCTCAAATACTTGATTGCTTTTTTGTTTCGTGTCCCAAGTGTCTTCTACTTCATAGGTGATTTTGTACAGCGACTGTGCATTTCTGATCTTCCACGAATTGCGATCAAGAGTGTCAATTTTTAATGCTACACCATTCTTGTCTGTTGCTTTCAGATTGGACAGGAATCGACCGAAGTTGTACACCTTGTACGTCCCAGGAACAATCGCTGGCATGCGGTAAACAACACTGTCTGTCATGATTTGTGGAACAATCAAATCAATAGTGAGTTTGTCATCTTTTACTTTAGTGAGGTCCACACTGAATTGATATGTATTGTTCTGTTGTGAATAGAGGACAGAAAATGCAAATAGAAAAGAAAGCAACAGAATTCTGCGCATAGGATTAAGTGTAAAGTTTTTTGATATCCCACTTGTAAATGAACCAGAACACGAGAAGAAACAAGGGTAACTGCAGTAGTCCAAGTGTGTCAAGTGTAGTATCTGGTTCATTTTGCCTCCAGATTGTGAATGCCTGAATAGCACTGGTATCATTAGTGATTACGATTGTGCCGAAAAGATTGTTAGCTAAATGAAATCCCATTGGTATTTCTAATCCTTCATCGAGTACGGCAATGATTCCGAAGAGCAGTCCAGGAAGAATGTACATTGGGATACTTTGCCAGAATCCGTTTGTTGCAACTTCTGGATTTCCTGAGTGCAGCAGTCCAAATACAACGGAAGTAATAATTACAGGAGCGAGTGCCGTTTTTGTTCTTTGGCCAATTCCTTGTAACAGATATCCACGCATCATAAATTCTTCCCACCATGTTTGTGCAGGAAGAAAGAGTAAGGCGATGACCAAGGAAATAATAAATGGCCCAGCTTCGAACGTGTAACGCAGATTGCCTGGATCTTTGATGTATGCAATCACTATCCAAACTCCAGAGAATAAAAACCATGCAAGCGCTGCAGTAAATAGGCGTTTCCATCGTACAGTGCTGCGTGAGGTAATAATGGAAACGAACGATTTCTTGTGTATGTACTTGACCGCAATCCATAATCCAATCATCGCACCTACAAAACTGAGCATCAACAGGATCAGCATCAAATTCGGATCAACGCCCATGAACTCAGGATTAGTCATTTTCTCGCGCATCTCATTCTCATCAGTAATTCCTTTTTTCAAAAGAATGCCGGCCATAACAATCATTGTGGGAATTGAGAAGAGAAAATATCCGCCAAACGATATAATTATGCCAACGAGATAACGCCACCATTCGTTTTTACCGCTGCGGCCTTTATTCAAGAATGCATTTTTTAGCGGTACTTCTGCGCTTGAAGGAGCTTCCTGCGGTTTTGGGTAATTCTCGTACATAGATACAAGTATAACGGAAAAAGTAACGAAGAAGCCCGACAGATCAATCTATCGGGCTTCAATGTCCACCAATGGTGAATGGATGTGACGAACGGATTAGTTTTCGTTAACAATAATCGTGTCGATTGAGTCGTCTTGACGGATCGCATCAAGTACATCAAGACCTTCAGTTACTTTGCCAAAGCATGTGTGCTTGCGGTCCAAGTGAGCGGTTTGGGTACGACTTAAGACAACGAAAAATTGAGATCCTCCTGTGTTCGGTCCGCGATGTGCCATTGACAAAACACCTTTATCGTGAAATTGATTTCCTCCGTTCAATTCGCAGTCAATCGTATACCCTGGTCCACCAGTTCCTGGCATTCCGGTTGCTCCTTCACGGGTATTTGGACATCCACCCTGAATGACAAATCCTGGAATTACACGGTGCCATTTCAATCCATCATAGAATCCGCTCTTTGCGAGCTTAATGAAGTTTGCGACATGTCCAGGAGCGTCTTTGTCGTAGAATTCCAATTTCATTACACCTTTATTGGTGTGAATTTCTGCAGTAGCCATAGTGTTTGATATAATTTTCTATTCAGTTATTCAAAGTGCAAATTTAGTGCAAATCATGCTTCGCGCGAGGTGTCGTTTATCCGGCAAACGTCATTACTGCTTCGTACATAGCAGCAGGTTGGTCTGCATGCACCCAATGCCCGGCATTCTCGATGGTAACAATGGAAGAGTTGGGGAACACCAGAGCGATTTCCAAAGCGTCTTCTTCCAAAATGTAAGGCGATTTGCTGCCTCTGAGAAACAGGCTTTCGGTTTCACAAGTTGATTCAGGCAGAGTAGGTGCAAGGATTTCATCCAAGTTTCTGCTGATTACATCCAGATTGAATCGCCACGCCAGTCTTTTTTCACCGGAACCATCATCTTTCCAAAACAAATTCTTCAGCAGAAATTGTAGGGTGCCTGCGTCGTGTAAGTCATGTTTCAATATCGATTCAGCATCTTTTCGCGATTGAATTACGGATAAATCAACTTTCAAAAGTGCCGCAACAACATCTTTGTTTTGAGAAGCATATCGACGAGGTGCAATGTCGGAAACAATAAGCTTCGAAACAGCCATCGGATATTCAATGGCCAACTTCATTGCTACTTTTCCTCCCATTGAATGCCCGAGTATCGTAACATTATTCAGTTTCTCATCGCCCAGGAATTCAAGAACATCTTCTGCCATTCCTGCGTAGTTCCATTCTTCGCTGTGCGGCGATTGTCCGTGATTCCTCAAGTCAAGGGCATAAACAGTAAAGTTCTCTGACCATTGTTTCGCAAGCCCTGCCCAGTTGTCGGATATTCCGAACAAGCCATGCATGATTACCAATGGGCGACCGTTTCCCGATTTTCTGAAGAATAGTTTCATACCACAAGCAGGCGTTTGTACATCTGCACCGTGTTTTCCAATCCGTAGTACAAAGCGTCGCTTATCAGCGCATGGCCTATGGATACTTCCATCAATCCGGGAACTTGGTTGGCGAAAAACTGCAGATTCTCTAAACTTAGATCGTGACCTGCATTGATGCCTAGATTATGTTGCAACGCCACTTGTGCTGCTTCGCGATAGGGTGTCACGGCCTCTTCGCGATTGCGATCGTAGTTGGCTGCATAGGATTCAGTATACAACTCAATACGATCTGTTCCTGTTAAAGCCGCACCCTTAATCATAGAAATAATTGGGTCAACGAAAATGGAGGTTCGAATACCTTTTGCCTTGAATGCTACAATAATCTCTTTCAAGTATTCTCTATTGGCAATCGTATCCCATCCGTGATCAGATGTAAGCTGGGTTGTTGAATCCGGGACAAGTGTCACCTGATTTGGCTTCACTGCAAAGACCAGATCCATGAATTTTCGCTCGCGGGGATTGCCTTCAATATTGAATTCCGTTGTGAGCAAAGAGCTCATTGCTTTTACATCGGAATAGCGGATGTGCCGTTCGTCAGGACGAGGATGTACTGTAATACCATCAGCACCGAATCGCTCAATGTCGAGTGAACATTTCAGTACGTCTGGCGTGTTAGCTCCCCTTGCATTTCGCAGGGTGGCAATCTTGTTCACATTTACGCTTAGCTTAATCATAATGTCCCCGATTGTGTGTGCAAAAGTAGGTGTTCGCGTGCAAAGTCAGTTCAGCACGTTGTAGTCTTTAATCTACCAGCTGTTAAACGGATCAAACCTTCAACAAGTTGGGGCGTAAGACAACAAAAAACACCCTGTAATCTGACTAATTCAAAGAATCGGGGGTGATAATAAAAGCGTAAATTTGTCCGAATAATTTCATTATGAAAATAGGTCAACTAATATCAGATGATATTCCTCCACTGAAAATCAACGATTCTGCAGAGAAAGCGTTGCGTTGGATGGAGGAGTTTAAGGTGTCCTGGCTGCCTGTTGTAGACGGGACTGAGTTTGTTGGCTTAATTTCGGAAGGTGAACTCTTCGAATTAGAGGAGTCCGACGCTTCAATCGGCTCATCGGCTATAGCATTGCTTCGTCCCGTGCTCAATGAAAATCAACACGCATATGATGCCTTGAAGCTAATGGCGGAACTGAATGTAGATGTAATTGCAGTATTGGATGACCGTGGCATGTACCGTGGGGCGGTTACGATTCGCAAAATGGCAGAGCACCTCACAAAAATGGCATCCATCCGCGAGCCGGGCGGAATTATGGTACTCGAAGTCAATAATGTCGATTACTCGTTGGCACAGATCGCTCAGATTGTAGAAGGAAATGATGCCAAAATCCTCAGCACCTACGTTTCCGGTATTCCCGGGACAACACGAGTGGAAGTCACGCTAAAAATTAATCGCGAGGACTTATCACGTATCGCCCAAACATTTGAACGGTACAACTATCAAATCAACGCTACGTTCCATCAAAGTGCGTACGAAGAAGATCTTCGTGGACGTTATGATGAATTCATGAACTACATTCGTATCTGATTTCAGGTTCGAATTTTACTCATCATGTTTTTCCGGAATTGTAGTCTTGCCTTCCTACTTCCTACTTTGTTATTCCTGCTTTCCGGGCAAATAGTAATTGCACAGAAAATATCCAATGATGATACACTGATCATTCGTTCAGTTACGTTCACTGGTAATACAACGACCAAAGCATTTATTATTGAGCGTGAGTTATCTTTTTCAGTAGGAGATACGTTGCCGCGTGAACTTTTCGAAAGCAAAAGCGCACAGAGTAAACTCAATTTATTGAATACTTCTTTATTCAATTTTGTCACCATTTATTCTTCTGATTCATTGCCTTCTTCGCGTAATGGAAAGCACAGAGTGGATATCACGATTGATGTCAAAGAACGTTGGTATACATGGCCTGCCCCAGTGTTCGAAGTGATGGAACAAAACATGAATACATGGTGGAGAAACGGACATAATTTCGAACGCGCCACTTACGGTTTCTTACTCACACGTTACAACTTCAGAGGCAGAAAGGAAACTGTTGCGCTGATCTGCAGGTTTGGGTATTCTAAACAATATGGCGGACAATATTCAATACCGTATCTCAATAAAAACCGAACGCTTGGAGTAACGTTTACCGGGTTGTATACTTGCAATCACGAGGTATTTTACGGTACACGGAATAATCAGTTGCTATTCTACAAAGACACCGATTCACACATCCGCAAGGAGTTTAGCAATAGTATCAAATTTCAGTGGAGAAAAGAGATTTTCAGCCGCCAAACGTTTGATATCCGATATACAGATTTACGCGTAACAGACACGGTTCTGAGTATCGCACCCGACTATTTCGTGAACAGCAATAAGCGCATGCGGTATTTTTCATTGTCGTACCAATATGTGCTAGATCATAGAGATAATAGAGCGTATCCGCTCATCGGGTATTTCGCAGATATTGAAGTAACTCGTCATGGTTTATCTATTCTGCCTGATGAAGATCTTGATATCACGTTTGTTGCAATGAGTGTGCGCAAATGGATGCAGATTTCTAAAAGGATATACGCCGGTGGAATGATTCGTGGCCGTTGGTTACCTGGACCGGCACCGCCATTTTATCATCAACGCGCATTGGGTTTCAGTACCTACATACGTGGTTTCGAATATTACGTGATTGATGGGCAGAGTTACGTTCTTGCAAAAACATCCGTTCGCTATCAAATACTGAAACCGCACATTTTTCAATTCAATTGGTTTCCTGTAAAGAAATTTAATACGCTTCATCTGGCTATTTACGCCGGATTATTTGGAGATGCCGGGTATGTTGAAGATCGCGCTTCGGTGACTTCAGATCGAAACACGCTAGGTAATTCTTGGTTGGCCAGTTACGGTTTGGGTGTAGATGTGGTGTCTTACTACGACTTGGTTTTTCGTTTCGAATACACATTCAATAGTTTGGGGGAAGGTGGCTTCTTTCTGCATTTCGGAGCGCCGTTCTGATTGACCGATCAATATTTTTGCAACGATTCTAGTATCCAAGCGCTACGCATTATGCACTAAGAGCTAATCACTAAGCACTGTGAACGTCAAACTCCGAACATTTCTCTAACTTAGTGGCAACCAATGCGGCTTCACTCCGTCTGTTAACCAGAAGCAGTTCCGCCTTACGACCATGAAAATTGCCATTTACGGCCGAATTACCGGAAAATTGCTTCCAGCTGCATTGCAGACGCTCTTTGATAAGCTGGAAACAAATGGAGCAGAACTTCTCATTGGGAAAGACTATCTGAAATACCTCTCTGAGCAGTTTTCGATCAAGGCAAAGGTTAGGGAATTGGACGACTACAACCAAATTCGTGGGGCGGCAGATTTTCTAATCAGCTTGGGTGGCGATGGTACAATTCTCGAAACAATCGCATTTATTCGAAATTCCGGAATTCCTGTTGTAGGTATTAATACCGGAAGATTGGGATTCCTTGCTGGAGTAACAGTGGAGCAAGCAGGGGAGTCGGTAGTCGAAAATTTATTCGCACGAAAATATTCGCTCGACAAACGTACGCTGTTGCGCTTAGATACCGATGACAATCTCTTTGGCGATGTCAACTACGCAATGAACGAGTTAACTGTTCAGCGAAAAGATTCTTCTGCGATGATGACGATACATGCATGGGTGAACGGAGAATTCCTCAACTCGTATTGGGCTGATGGATTGATCATCTCAACACCGACGGGCTCAACGGCCTACTCGCTGAGTTGTGGAGGTCCAGTTATGATTCCCGATGCAAAGAGTTTTGTCATTACACCTCTTTCCCCTCACAATCTCAATGTTCGTCCGCTAATTGTGCCCGAAGAATCGGAGATATTACTCAAAGTGGAAGGACGCAGTCCGCAATATTTGGCTTCACTCGATGCGAGAACAAAATCGTTCAATGAGTCGGCTGAACTTCGCATCAGAAAGGGTGATTTTAAGATTTCTCTGGTCCGTTTCGATAACCAGCATTTTTTTGATGTAATCCGTGAAAAATTAATGTGGGGCGTGGATAAGCGCAACTAATTGTTAATCACTGTTATTACTAATCAACACACTGTCAAATGACCCGTTTTTTGGGTTATATTTGCGGACTATTGAAAATACCTGGAAAACAATGTCCTTCGGCTTGCGTTTAGTCGTAGAAACATCTGATGAATCGAATGAAAAAAATTCTGTACATACTTCTCACTCTTAGCGTAGCCCCCCTCGCTATGAATGCGCAGAAGACCAATGAAATTGGTTTGTTCCTCGGCGGGTCCTACTACATTGGTGAATTGAATCCAACGGGGCATTTGAATAGTCTAACTCGACCGGCAGGTGGTATTGTTTTCCGTCATAATTTCGGTTACCGACTTTCTCTAACAGGTAGTGGTATTTTAGGAAGTGTGCAAGGCATTGATGCACGATCAAGTTCGTTTGAACAACAACAACGTAATCTCAGCTTCCGCTCGCGCATTTATGAATTAGCTGCGCGAATGGAGTTTAACTTTATTGAGTATAAAATTGGGGACGATAGACATGAATTTACACCGTTTATGTTCCTTGGGTTATCTGTTTTTAATTTTAACCCCAAAGCGACTTACAATAACCAATGGGTGGGATTACAACCTTTGAAAACAGAAGGTCAGGCGAAAGGTTATTTGCGTACTCAATTGGCGATTCCGTTTGGAGCTGGTTTAAAAATGAATCTCGCGAAACGTATTGGACTGGTTCTTGAGTGGGGAATGAGAAAGACGTTTACAGATTATGTCGATGACGTGAGTACTGTTTATGCAAACCCTGCTGATCTTGCAGCCAATGGACCTGCAGCAGTGGCGTTGGCAGATAGAAGTGGAGCATCCGACAATATTGGACGGCAAAGAGGAAATCCCCGTACGAAGGATTGGTATTGCTTTACAGGATTAACATTGACTTTCCAACTATCGGATAAGCCAAAATCTTGCTCTAGTTACAAGTATTGATGGTAGGAAGTGTATGAGTTGGAAAGATAAAATTGATTTAACACGAGTTCCTCGTCACGTAGCTGTCATCATGGATGGTAACGGTAGATGGGCTCAGCAGCAAGGGAAATTAAGGGTTGATGGTCACAAAAGCGGCGTGAGCGCCGTACGTGAAACTGCGGAGGCTGCTGCGGCAATTGGTGTAAAGTACCTTACACTCTACGCTTTCTCAACAGAAAATTGGAATCGTCCGAAGGAAGAAGTAAATGCCTTGATGGAATTGTTGGTGCACACGATCAGCAATGAACGGAAAACGCTGAATGAAAATAATATCCGATTGGAAACAATCGGAGATTGGAATAGCCTGCCTGAAAATTGTCGCGAAGAACTTACAGACGCCATTCGTGAAACCTCCGTGAATAACCGAATGACATTAGTCCTTGCGTTGAGCTACAGTGCCCGCTGGGAAATGGTGGAGGCTACCAAGGCGCTTGCACGTGAAGTGGCAGAAGGTAAAATCAATGCTGACGATATTACTTCGGAAATGTTTAGTGCCCATCTTACCACAAAAATATATCCGGATCCTGAGCTTCTCATTCGCACGAGCGGTGAACAGCGTGTAAGTAATTTCCTATTGTGGCAACTGGCATATGCTGAGTTTTATTTCACAGATAAATTATGGCCAGATTTCGGGAAAGAAGAATTTCATGAAGCTATTGTAGATTATCAGAGCAGAGAAAGACGCTTCGGAAAGACCAGCGCGCAAATCATGAGCGAAACGCTGAATTCGCTTGTTGAACCATTGAATACTAACGAAGGAAATAAGTAAGCCTTCTCATTCACTATGAAAAAATTATTCCTGATTCTGATTCTTATTTGCGCGGCCAATTTTGGATTCGCACAAAATGCGATTGGAGGAGATACAAATGTTGTCAATTATGCAGCTCCAAGAGAATATACGCTTGTCAAAGTGAATGTGATCGGAACTGTTTTTGTCAACGCGGATATCGCTGTACTGATTTCAGGATTGCCGGTCGGCGACAAAATCATGATTCCCGGAGAAAAGACCTCTGAAGCGATTGATAATCTCTGGCGCGAAGGAATTTTTGATGACGTGAGCTTGGTCGTAAACAAAATTGAAGGCGACTACATTTGGCTCGACTTGATTGTTGTAGAAAAACCAATGATTGTAGAGGTGCTGTACAAGGGTGTCAAGAAAAGTGAGAAGGAAGATCTGGAAGAAAAATTGCCACTCAAAGGATTAATGTTTACGGCATACCGCGAGCGTCACATCATTGAAACGGTAAATGAGCATTTTCGTGAAGATGGTTATTTGAATTGCAAAACGGTTGTTCGCACGGTTGAAGCAGATACGGCTCGTCCTGGAATGGCAGTTCGTGTTCTCGTGGAAGTAATTAAAGGCAAAAAAGTAAAAATTAAGGAACTGAATATTACGGGTAACGAAGAGTTTTCTGATTGGAAGATCCGCCGGAAGATGAAGGATACCAAACGTAAGCGTTGGTATCAAGTCTTCAAGTCTTCAAAGTATATTAAAGATAATCTCGTAACCGACGAAGCGAATATTATTGATCTCTATCACCAGAAAGGTTATCGCGACGCGAAAATTGTTCGTGATACAGTGCGAGATGTAGGTGATAACCGCGTGGAGATTGATATTCACATTGACGAAGGACGTAAGTACTATTTCAGAAACATTACCTGGGTTGGAAATACGAAATATACTTCGGAACAACTCTCGAACACGCTCGGAATTAAGAAGGGTGATGTTTACAATCAGGGAACGTTGGAGTCGAGATTGTATATGAGTCAGCAAGGAAATGATATCAGCTCGCTGTACATGGATGATGGTTATTTGTTCTTCCAGATCAATCCGGTGGAAACTGCTGTAGAAGGAGATTCGATTGACTACGAAATGCGTATTTATGAAGGCCGTCAGGCTACAATTCGTAAAGTAACTGTTGTAGGAAACACCAAGACGAATGACAATGTCATCATGCGTGAAATTCGGACCCGTCCTGGTCAATTGTTCCGCCGTTCGGATGTAATCCGATCACAACGCGAATTGGCTTCTTTGGGTTATTTCGATCCAGAAAAAATTCAGGTTAATCCAGTTCCAGATCCATACACAGGAACGGTAGATATCGAGTATGTCGTAGAAGAACGTCCTTCCGATCAGGTGGAACTTTCTGGTGGTTGGGGTGGTAATCGAATTGTAGGTACACTCGGATTATCATTCAATAACTTCTCGTCACGCAACTTGTTCAAGTTGAAGGAATGGCGTCCGCTTCCTGCTGGGGATGGTCAGAAATTGAGCATTCGTGCGCAGTCAAACGGATTGTATTTCCGCTCGTTCAACATGTCTTTCACTGAACCTTGGCTGGGTGGTAAGAAGCCCAACTCGCTATCCGTTACGCTTTACAATTCACTCCAATCAAATGGATTGAAACGTACGGACGCTAGTCGTGCGGATGTAAATATCTGGGGTGTTACTATTGGTTACGGAATGCGTTTGAAGAAACCAGACGATTACTTCTACTTGTATCAGGATCTTTCTTATCAGTATTATCAGTTGAATAATTTCTTCTCCGTATTCGCATTCTCAGAAGGTTATGCCAACAACTTGAGTTACCGTATTACGCTCAGTAGAAATTCAACTGACCAGCAGATTTATCCGCGAAGTGGTATTGATATGAAAGTGATCGGTCAGTTCACTCCGCCGTATTCTCTCTTCAATAATATCGACTACACAACTGCTGATGTGCAAACACGATATAAGTTCGTGGAATACTACAAATGGAAATTCACTTGTTCTTGGTACAATCGTTTGGTTGGAAATCTAGTGTTGAGTACGCGTGTAGGATTTGGCTATTTAGGCATGTACAACAAAGAGGTTGGCGTTGCTCCTTTCGAGCGTTTCTACCTGGGAGGTTCTGGATTAACTGGCTTTGCGTTGGATGGTCGTGAGATTATTGCCCTTCGCGGATATGATGATCAATCATTGTCGGCTCGTACTGGAGCGCCAATAATTGCTAAATATACCTGGGAACTTCGCTATCCGGTTTCGCTTAACCCGAGCGCAACAGTGTTTGGCTTGGCATTTGTAGAAGCAGGAAATACATGGCAGACTTTCAAGACATTCAACCCATTTGATGTCTATCGTTCGGCTGGTGTTGGAGTTCGCGTATTCCTACCGATGTTTGGATTGCTTGGATTGGATTGGGGCTACCGTCTTGATGATGTTCAGGGTGCTTCAGGCATGCAGAAGTCGCAAATTCACTTCAGCTTGGGTATGAACCTCGGCGAATTGTAGAAACGATTAATTTGTACTTTAGTCGCCCGGATTGGCCGGGTTTTTGAAATAGATCAATTACAAGCCATGAAAAACAAAATTGCCGCATTAATTATCCTGCTTCTGGCAGGTACCGGAGTGGTTTCTGCACAGAAATTCTGCTTCGTAGACACTGATTACATTCTAGGCCAAAGCCCGGCTTATCAGTCTGCACAAACTGAATTGAATAATCTTTCAATTCAATGGCAAAAAGAAGTGGAAGCGAAGTACGCTGAGATTGACTTAATGTATAAGAACTTTCAGCAGGAACAGATTCTAATGACTGAAGAGTTGCGTGTGAAGCGTGAGGCAGAAATTGTTCAGAAGGAAAAAGATGCGAAAGACTTTCAGAAGTCGAAGTTTGGTGTTGATGGCGAACTTTTCAAGAAAAGACAAGAATTAATTAAGCCTATCCAGGACCAGGTATACGCTGCTGTAAAGCAAATGGCGGAGACAGGAGGTTATGCAATTGTATTTGATAAAGCCAGCGACATGACCATGCTCTATACAAATCCTAAGTATGATAAGAGCGATGCAGTACTGGATATTCTCGGATGGAAGAAAACTGCAAACGAAAAATAATAACTCAGCAAGTAATACCTCAACCAAACAATAATATGAAACGAATATTCAAACTTGTAATTGCGGCTGTCATCATTTGTGCGACACCGAACTTAGCTTCTGCACAGAAAGTAGCTCACCTTGACCTGGATTCTTTATTGAAGATTATGCCAGATTATCAGGCGATAAAAGATACATTAACCAACTACAGCATCTCTGTTCAGCAGACAATGTTGGGTATGGAAAATGAATTCATGATGAAGAGCGCAGAATACGATAGTCTTAAGAAAAAAGGAGTATTGAGTCCATTGATGATGCAATTACGTGAAAAGCAATTGGCAGATATGCAACAGAACTATGCTGCTTTCGGACAAGCTGCAGAACAAGAGGCTGCGGCAATGCAGAACAACATGATCGGGCCTCTGTACAAGAAGATCGAAGATGCTGTTGCTGCTGTGGCGAAAGAAAAAGGGTACAAGTATGTTCTCGATAGTTCAAAAGGCGGACCGGTACTTTTCTCTAGTCCTGAAGATGATATTTTCGATGCAGTTCGTGTGAAATTGAAAATTCCGGTACCTGCAGTGAAGCCAGCTCCTGCACCTGGCGGTGGCGCTCCAGCTCCTGCACCCACAAGATAATTTCTATCTGATATAACTTTTCAAAAGCCGCTTCGTCTCAAGATGAAGCGGCTTTTACATTTTTTCGCGGTAAATTTGTCACATGTCTCAACCTGTTGGTGTGTTTGATTCTGGTATTGGTGGTGTAAGCGTACTTGCAGCAATTCAGAGAGAATTACCGGCGCTTGATCTCATTTATGTTGGAGACAATATGCATCTTCCTTACGGAGAAAAGTCAATGCTGGAAATTCGAGAGTACAGTAGAGGTGTTGTCGAGTTTCTCATAGCAAGAAAATGTAGCGTTATTGTTATCGCTTGTAATACGGCTTCTGCAGCAGCACTTAAATATCTACGTGAAACATTTCCTGAGGTAGTTTTTATCGGAATGGAACCTGCTGTAAAGCCTGCGGCGGAGCAAACACAAACAGGTGTTGTTGGTGTCATTGCAACTACGGCTACATTTCAAGGTGAACTATTCGCCTCTGTGGTCGAACGATTTGCTTCCGGTGTGAAAGTGATTCAGCAGCCTTGTCCAGGACTAGTGCAACAAATTGAAGCAGGCCAACTGTCTTCGCCGAATACGATGGAAATGCTGCACGGTTGGCTGGATCCAATGAAAGCGCAGAACATCGATCGACTGGTATTAGGATGTACGCATTATCCTTTTGTTGCACCGGCAATAAAACAAATTCTGGGCGATGGTGTTTCAATAATTGATCCTGCTCCTGCAATTGCAAAACAAGTGAGACGTGTGCTCACACAGCAAAATGTAGTACTAGATGCTGTCAAGGGAATCACAACGTGTTTCACGAGTGGTGATGTTACGAAGTTTGCAGATATTTATCTAGAGCTCACGGGTCAACCACAGGTCGTGCAACAAGTGAAGTGGAGTGGCAATACACTAGGAATATGAGTAAAACATTAGGTGTTTTTTTATGTGCTCTAGCAATGCTTGTCAGCGGTTGTACTGTTGCACATTTCACTTATATCCGCAATTTGAGTGAGTCCGACGTGCAACTGACGTTTGTTTTTGATCAAGATGCTGCGCCTTCTTTACGCGACAGTATGTTTGTACCATCTTCTCCTACTGCGCATCTCGTGAATAATAGTACGTACACATTCATGACGGATTCTATCATCGCGAAGAAGAATGGGATGACAACGCTAAGACTGGTTTTGCCTTATGGAGCAATGATAATGATTGATAAGAATACATCACGAAAGGTAGGGTATAACGATCCTTCACAAATTGAAGTCGCTATTCCAACTAAGAATGTGAAATACAGGTTAGTCAATAGTGCGCCCGCTGCAGGGCAGAAACAATTAAAATCAAAAGGTGCTTGTGGTCGCATACATTGGCACGACATCTATTGATTCAACTCGGGCTCAAAGAAAAATTTCCTTCCCGCGCGGAACAGTGAACGTCGAACGGTAATGGATTCTTATTTAAACCAAGAACTGTACATTACGTAATTATTCGCGATGCGTTCAATTTCACCCTTCGATAGTTCAGGTGAAATCGCTTTGATTTTCTTTGCTGGAACTCCCGCGTAAATACTGTTTGCTTCACACTTCATTCCCTCAGTAACAACAGCTCCGGCTGCAATGATGGTATTGCTTCCTACCTCTGCGTGATCCATTACAATTGCGCCCATTCCTACGAGTACATCATCATGCAAAGTACATCCATGAACAATGGCTCTGTGTCCAATAGAAACATTATTGCCAATGGTAGTTGCAGCTTTCTGATAGGTACAGTGAATCATTGCAAGATCCTGAACATTCACTTTGTTGCCCATTACAATGCTGTTCACATCGCCTCGAATGACTGAATTGAACCAAAAACTACATTGGTCGCCACATTGTACATTACCTACGATAGTTGCATTCTCTGCAATGAAACAGTCATTGCCAAATGATGGTAATCTTCCTTGAACTTCTAATATTACTGGCATAAGTTTTATTCTGAATTCGGTTCATATTTGCCACTGCACTTCTGACTGCTACTGCCCACTACTTCGGCATCGTATCACACTTTCCTTTTTGTCCAGCCCCTGGCTGACAACAATTCGGCAATTTTTTCTGTGCACGATTATTCGCTTTTACATTGTCTGCATCATAACCAAGATTTGAAATGACAGTTCTGATCTTATCCGGATTGGTTTTGTTGGTATTGTAAACTACCGTCAATACTTGCGTCGATAAATCGAGTGTTGCAGTCTTTACACCTTTCATCAAGCCAACTTCTTTTTCCATTTTATTCTTGCACATGTCACATTCTCCAGAAGTCTTAATACGAACCGTATCTATTTTAGAAACCTGTTGTGCTGAAATGGTTGATGGAGCTACTACTATCGAAGCCAGCATTACAATGTATATGATGAGTGTGTTTTTCATATCGGGTTGTTTAATTATTTGAAGTTAAAGTTTTACTCGGATTCCGGCATAAATAGTGCGTCCGTCGGTAGGTCCATATACTAGAGAAGCATCAAAATCTGAGCCAAATGGATTTTCTGCTCCAATTACGGGTATAGGTTGCATGAAATTGCCAATATTCTCAACGCCGCCATAGAGATCAATCTTTCGAAACTTCTTTGTAATGTGCGCACTGATAACGAAAAAGTAAGGACTCATTGTTTCGCTCGTTGATGTGAAATTTCCTAATTGTTCTTCAATGAAATGCGAAGGTACGCGAGTTGAACCTATCCACTTAGTTGTAAAATCAAACATCCATTTGTCATAAGGCAATCGATACGCCAAATTGAGGAAGGCGCGGTGCCGTGCAACTAACGGCCGGTTTTTCATTTGTCCATTGTACAATGATTTTACATCGTAGAATTTGTAAGCTAATCGTACGTCAAATCGATCAATTGGCTCCAGCGTTAAGTCTGCTTGAAAACTATTCGCATAGGATCGATCATGCTGATTGTAGATTTTAAGTTTACCAGGTGTGTCAAAATCGATCAGCACTTGATTTACGAAATCTGTGCGGAAGTAATCTACTACAAACAGTGCTTCATGCTCGAATAGCTTGAACTTTTGCTGAATGCTTGCACCGTAGTTCCATGCGACTTCTGCTTGCAAATCAGGACTGATGATTACTTGTCTGGAACTCGCGAACAGTGTGCTACTTTCTGTGAATACATTAGCGTACCGGAATCCGCGGCCCCCCGAAATGCGAATGGCCGTACTTTCTCGTGGATCGTATTTTAAGTGCAGACGAGGCGTAATTTGTAATCCGGCAAGATTGTGATAGTCTGCGCGTATGCCGGCAACCATAGTGAATTTAGGGAGCACATGACCTGTGTATTCCGCAAATATACCAGGCACAATTTCAGTTCGGTCATATGCAGTATCACGATAGTTCTGAATGTAATCATCGTAGATAAAACTAATTCCAGTTTTCACTATATGATCTGTAGTCTTGATAAAGTCTTGCCAGATTACGTTCGCATAGATGCTTTTCTGTTCACCTTCATACGTGCGAATGCCAAAGAACATATCTTGCTTGTGGTAGCGTGCACTGAACATGGTTCCTAAACTTCTACCCGGCTTGTCGAATAGAATGCCGGTCTTGTTGAATACTTCGGCTTGTACGTTTCTTATTCCAATTCCGTAAAAGTTAGTTGTTCCGAAATCGCGCGATTTATCGAAATTGAATTGTCCGCCTCTGCGATCATCATATACCGCTCTGAATCCAAACTGTCCTTCAACGCGTGAATTTTTCTGCCAGTACCAGCGGTTCATTACATTAAGTTGATCGTATGTTGGTTGGTCTAAAAATCCATCGTGGTTATTATCGTTGCGTTGCTTCATTGTACTGGCGTGACCAAGCAGAGTTGTTCCTAACGTAGGAGAAAAACTTTTGTTCAGATGCACATTCATTTCGTATCGTCCGAACTGATTAGCATACAAATTGAAAAAGAACGGATCCTGATCTTCTCCCGGCTTGAGTATGTCAATGTTTAGCTGTCCGGCAATAGATTCATAACCGTTGACAACTGATCCTGTGCCTTTGGTGATATAAATACTCTTTACCCAAGTACCGGGAACATATGTTAATCCGTACGATGATGAAAGTCCTCGGATCAATGGCAGATTCTCAAAAAGTATTTGCGTGTAAACTCCATCTAATCCTAACAATTGAATCTTCTTTGCACCGGAAACTGCATCAGTCATCGCCGCATCAACGGACGGGTTTGTTTCAAAACTTTCCGATAAATTACAACACGCCGCCTTCTGTAAACCTCGCTGAGTGATTTTTTCGGCGTTAATCGGAGCAATAAATGAGAACTCCGAAGCGGATTGAACTTCGGTTATGAGTACAGTGTTTAACGTGTCTGTTCTTAACTCCAACGCAACTTGAATGGAGGCCGGACTCTTCGAAGTAAAAAGTATGTTTTTGCTTTTGTAATTGGTTGCACGTACAATCAGATGTGCCGGGAAGCTGTCTGGCCAACTTAATTCGAAATGTCCGTCGATGGAGGTTGTGGTACCGAGTCGCGTACCTTCCCAGGAAATTACTGCACCGGGAATTCCTGATTTTTCTGTTCCTGTGCCAATGATTCTGCCGGACAGGTCGCCGTCTTTGGCAGTAGCCCCGAATACATAGAACAGAAAAAGTAATGTGAAATATTTTTTCATGATTTGATTATTGAACGATTAATAAGAGTGCAGAAATGCCTTATTAATTCGAAATCAAATCAGAAAAGTTTTTGTGAGCACGAAGAAATCCGGAGAAGATAATTCCGGAGGATATTGGTATTGATGATCTGTTGAAGCAATAGGTGTTTCAATTTTTAAGCTGGAGAATTGAAACAATGTAATTTCTATCCACACCATTGATTTCTCAATGTGTTGTGACGATGACACGAGATAGTGGAGTATGTCAACGTTCATGCTGGTGATGTCGCAGCATTTACTCTCAATAGTCACAGGTGCGTGCTCGTGTTCATGTTTACAGCACTCATCCGGCGTGTTTAAGGTTATTTGAGTGTATCCCGATTTCAGACATACCATTTTCGCCAAAGAAATTCCAGATCCTGTAACCAGAATCAGCATTCCTAAAAAAATAGAAATAGTGCCTTTCAACCAGACTTTCATATGTGCGAAGTTACAAAATCAAACTTACGAAACGGACGTGTTATGCATTCTTAACAGGTGGATAATCGACGGTAAAGTGCAATCCGCGACTTTCTTTCCGCGCCATGGCGTGTTTGATAATGATATAGGCCACATTAATAATATTGCGCAATTCACAAACCTTTTGTGAAATAGTGATTTTCTTATACAACGCTTCGTTTTCCAGCCAGAGAATTTCCAATCTATCCATTGCACGTTTCAACCGCAAGTCTGATCGCACAATGCCAACATAGTTGCTCATGATGACTTGTACTTCACGCAAACTTTGAATGATCAACACCATTTCTTCGGGGGCATCTGTTCCTTCTGCATTCCAAGCTGGAATATTCTCCTGCCATGTTGCATTGTCTAAATTCTTCAGCGAATCGATACTGGCTTCATGTGCATAGACTACAGCTTCCAATAATGAGTTTGATGCGAGTCGGTTTGCTCCGTGCAAACCTGTACATGAACATTCGCCAACTGCATAAAGATTCTGTATGCTGCTGCGTCCTTGTTTATCTACTGAAATTCCTCCGCATAGATAGTGTGCTGCGGGAACAACTGGAATCATTTGTTTGGTAATATCAACATCTATTGAAAAACACTTCTCGTAGATATTCGGGAAGTGAGATTTCAAATCATCGGCATCAAGATGAGTGCAGTCGAGATAGACATAATCGTCTCCGCGAATTTTCATCTCGTTGTCAATTGCTCGTGCAACAATATCTCGTGGCGCTAGTGATTTTCGCTCGTCGTACTTGTGCATGAACTCTTGCCCGTCTTGAGTGCGAAGTATTCCTCCATGCCCACGCATTGCTTCGGTAATGAGAAAGGATGGGTGCTCTCCAGGATTGTACAATGACGTTGGATGAAATTGCATGAACTCCATGTTCTCAACTTTACCTTTAGCACGATAGACCATCGAGATACCATCTCCAGTAGCAATTACTGGATTAGTTGTTGTTGCGTAAACGTGTCCTGCACCTCCACTGGCCATCAACGTTCTTTTCGCAAGTACTGTATCCACTTGTCCTGTTTTCGTATTGAGAATATAAGCGCCGAAACACTTTACATCGGGAGTTCTGCTATTTACTTCTACTCCTAGATGGTGCTGAGTTATAATATCAACAGCAAAGTGATGATCGTAAATGGTAATGTTCTTGTGCGAGTGTACCTCCTCCAGCAACGCACGTTCAATCTCAAATCCGGTAATATCTTTGTGGTGCAGAATGCGATGCTCAGAGTGTCCTCCTTCTTTCGCTAATTCATATTCTCCTTCTGGGGTTTTGTCAAATTGAGCTCCCCATCCTGCAAGTTCCTTCACGCGATCTGTTGATTCACTAATCACCATTCTCACCACTTCTTCATCACATAATCCATCACCACAAACTAGTGTATCCTGAATGTGCTTTTCATACGAATCGGGGGAGTACATGACTGCTGCAATTCCACCTTGTGCGTATTTGGTGTTCGATTCGTCAGCATTTGATTTGGTAATCAGAATTACTGTTCCATGAGCCGCTACTTTTAATGCGTAGGTAAGTCCGGCAATGCCAGAGCCGATAATCAGAAAGTCTGTTTTGACTTGTGGTTTCATCAGGCTGCTAAATTACTGCCTGTTGACCACAACTTTGGTGTCTTAAAGGAGAATCTTCTTCAAATACCTCTGATGACTGAAGTCTGACATCTGAGGTAAGGAATCTGAGGTCTGATATCTGATATTAGAGGTCTGACATCTGAATTCTGTTCTCTACCTTTGTCCTATGGAAACGCCAATTATCCCTATTGTCCTCTACGCAGAAAGTACTCCGAATCCTGCTACTATGAAGTTCGTAGCAAATAAGATGTTGATTGAAGACGGTGCTACGGCGCAATATCTCAATGCAGAATCAACAGGAGGTTCTCCGCTTGCTGCAAAACTCTTTCGCTTTCCTTTTGTAAAGGGTGTTTTCGTTTCTGCGAATTATGTTACAGTAACAAAGTCGGATACACTTTCTTGGGATGATATTACACTGGAACTTCGCGAATTTATTCGTGATTTCTTGGCTAAAGGAAATGAAGCAGTAACTGAACTTCCTAAGCAAGAAGTGCATACTGACTCTTCATTCAAATCGACGACTACTGTATTCACCGAACACGCTGCTCCTCAATCGGAAACTGAACATAAAATTGTTGAAGTATTAGAACAGTATATCCGTCCTGCGGTGGAACAGGATGGAGGTGCTATTACTTTTTCATCGTATCAAGATGGTATTGTGACAGTGCAGATGCGTGGTTCTTGCAATGGGTGTCCTTCTGCGAATTTTACATTAAAAGCGGGGATAGAAGCACTCTTGAAGCGAATGGTACCTGGTGTGCAAGAAGTTGTCGCACAAGCAATGTGAGGACTATCTAAGCCTTAACTGCAAAAATATGTAAGGGCGATCCGAGTAATTTCCGTTCTTGGAATCTCATCCAACAGAAGGATTCAATTGTCATTCCGACAGGAGTCGAGGAATGGTTAACGAATCAAGTTCACGTGTCCAATCATCTTATGCTTCTTGTCCTGTGCATCAGACCACAGAATGCGCCACACATAAGTGTCTTCCTGGCAAGGATTATTCTTGTATGTCCCATCCCAGCCTTTCATAATGTCGTCGCTCTCAAATATGAGATTTCCCCAGCGATCAAACACGTACATCTGGAATGCTGTAACGTTCGTTCCGTAAGCGAAGAAAATTTCATTAGAACCTGAACCATTTGGAGTGAACGTGTTCGGAACGTAAACGGTCGACTGTTCTTCCACTGTAATGGTTACATACGAGGTATCTGAACATCCATCTGCATTCGTTACAATATATGTGGCTTGATATACACCCGCAGAAGGATATATGTGCGTCAAAGTTCCAAAATTGCAGGTATTCACAGAGTCGCCATCACCGAAGTACAACCAACAGTTACTTCCTCCAGTGGATAGGTCTACAAAACCAACTTCTGGATACAATTCGCTTACGGTTTCAGGTGCCGCACTTAATCCTGCTATTGGTTGTCCAAATACAGTTACTGCATTGGTCATCACTAATGTGTCAGAGCATCCTCCAATGTTAGTTACGATCAACGTAACATCGTATGAGCCTGCTGTTAGATAATTGTGTCCTGTGCTTGCTTGTGTCGAGTTATTCAAAGGTCCTGATGATGGATCACCGAAGTCCCATTGATAAGAGGAAGCACCAGTAGAATTATCTGTAAACGTAACGATCGTTGGAGCGCAATCTCCCAGACTAGCCGTAAATGCGGCAACTGGTGAAGGCGAAACGGTAACCGTGAAACTTTGTGTTGTATTACATCCATTCGCGTCGGTCACAGTTGCGTTGTATACTGTTGTTGCCGATGGTGTAACTGTTTGTGATAATCCGTTGGGTAAACTGTTATCCCATGTCACTGTATAAGGACCTGTCCCTCCCGATGGTGCAGCCGTTATTGTTGTGCTTCCACCTACGCAAACCGTATTGTTTCCATTAAGCGTAATACTAAGGGCACTTGGTTCAGTGATTACATAAGTATTGGTCGCACTGCATCCGCCAGCATCTGTTACAGTAACTACATATTGCCCAGCGCAAAGTCCATTAGCGGTGTTCGTTGCTGATATGTTTGGTGTCCATGCATATGTGAAGGGTGCACTTCCACTCGTAGGTGTCACTGCCAACGAACCGTTACAATCACCGAAACAACTTGCATCTACTTGAGCAATGGTACTTGCTACGTTACCGTTAGCGCCAACTGTTACGACAATTGTATCTGGTATACCGCACGAGTTTTGATCAGTAACCAAACAGCTATAAGTACCTGCGCACAGTCCAGTCGCCGTTGCTGCATTTCCTCCAGTAGGCAGCCATTGATAAGTAAATGGACCTTGTCCTCCACTTACGTTAACACTAGCTGTACCAGTACAAGAATTGCATACATCTGCTGTACTTGCGCTGGTTGAAGTAAATCCTGTAATACACGAAAGAAAATCAATGAATACACCTGAATCCAGAGCACAATCACTGGCATCTGCAATGGCAATTTTGAAATGATAGATTTGACAAGGCACCATTGGAATTCCGGAGGTAAGTACAGTTGTCATTCCATCATACTGAACTGTGGTTCCCGTTGAGTTGTCAATGTAGAAGGCGCAATTCTGACACGGTCCGGTATTCGTATTTCCGTTGTTGATGTTATTGATACTTACCGGTGTTCCATTTGGAAGCACGGCAAAATTCTGACTAGCAAACGCAGGACCATATGGGTTTGGTCCCGTAACGAAGAACCCGAATAAGTCATTGATTGAGCCTACAAAATTTGGATACTCTTCAGATCCAAATACGAATCGAATGGTCAGTGAATCGCATTTTGGAATGAGGTCGAATTCAAGAATACAGACGTCATTGTTCGCTGTTGGATCGATTGCTGTTAGATCAGGATCATTAAGAATTGTGCCTACACAAATACTTACATCAAGTCCTGAATTACTGGCACTCGAAGCGGTGTCTGCTGATCCTGTCGTGAGCAATATTCCGTTATTGATTCCAAGATTGGTCGTTACTCCATTTGTAAATGTTCCATACGCACCTTGCGCACAATTGAGCTGTACGTTAGATACAGCTATACCTTGACCAATCAAAGAAGTGATCATCTGATTAGCTGTAACGGCGCTATTGATATTCATCTGCGCTTGTAAACGCGTATTGATCATCAGAAAAAGCACTACCGGTAAAATGATGCGCATGAGTACACGCTTTGCCATATTGCTAAAGTAACAATACCATTCGGAAGTGACCGTATTTTCGAAATAATTCCAATTTCTGGACAGAATAGTGTTAGTTAAGATCATTACATGCAAAAGCGGACGGCCAATATTGACCGTCCGTATCCAACTTCACTGCTTACCGCTCACGAAAACTCTTATTGAATGATGTAAGTACAGTCGGGTGATTTTACGCGGTTATTATCTGCACCAACTGAATTGATATTGTAGAACATCACCTTAGTCCCTTTTTTTGCATTTTTCAGGGCGGTCTTAGCTTCAGTTGGAAGTTGATTCCCTTGAATACCTTCTTTCGAGTAGAGAAACGATGAACCTCCTGGTGCTATTATGTCCATTGAGAACGATACTACGCTAGCTTTCGCATTGAAATTAAAGTCGGGACCGTAAGTACATACCATTCCTATGCAATTGGCCAATGATGCTGCCGTGGTTCTTGGTGAAGTTGCGCCGGAAGGATAAACCATTGGGGCCGGAAGTTGCTTTACACGGAATTCCATTTTACCCATCGGCCGCATTGATCCACTATCTGTTACAGCAGAAATGTTGATGTTACATGGTCTCCCAGCTTTTGGCCCTGTTACATTGTATTTTCCGCCTCCAAGTGGAGTTAAGCTTCCGTTATCGCACGTCACACGCACATTCTCATTCGGAATGCCTGGAACTGAAACGGTAATTGGATTTTCAAGACCGGCATACATCACATTCATTTTGTCTGCACTTGCAGTGGCTGATGGTCTTCCAACAATATACTGTGACTGGAATGGGAATTGCATGAACGTGCCTTTGGGTGTTTTCATATTTACAACGCCTTCATAGGTCATGATACCTTCTTTGTCGGCATGAACGGTGTATTTTCCTAACCCGTCATGAACATTTAAACTATCATAACGGCCAATCATTTTTCCTGTTTTCGGATCCCATTCTCCAATGTAAACTTGAGGTACAAGTGTTTTGTTGAATGCGGCGAGGAAGATGTCCGCATTATAGTCGTCACCAAGTAGCACATAGTTAGAAGTGGTAATAACACGTGCAGCCACTGTGTCAAATGGAATAATATCTGCGTCTGTCGATTTCAATAACTCGGCTACTATATCCGCTTCTGCACTCTTGATATCATCTTGTACTTTCGACAGCATTGTAACTGTGGCGGCAAGAGGAGTGTGATAGAAATTTCGCATCTCCCAGGTTCTTGTTTCTCCTCCGTCTTTCGGATCTTCTGTGTCAATACCAAGATGCATTTGCTTGGCAGTTTGTTCAGGTAAAAGGGCTAACAGTTTCTTTTCATAATCAGTCAACTTTGTTTTCAGTACGCGTGATTCTCCTGCCGAGCCGTCTTCCGATTCTCCAATGAGAATGTTCGTAGGCACATCGTGATTATCCTTCCCATTGATATACATCAAACGAGCTGTGTCTTCTTCGTGATTAACAAATCCTTCAGTTTCTCTGATCAAACGCTTCTTGAGCAAATCGATGTATTGATTCAGCTCTTTCGACATCTTTTTTGCTTGCTGTGCTTTTTCCCAATTAGCTGTTACGCGTAATGGATCAATGCTCTTCTTCTCATCGAAACGTGCATATAGTCCCGCGAGATCTTGGTCAAAACTTTTTCCAGTGTTTTCCAATCCGGCATTTATTGTGACAAATGCATCGAGAATTTCCTTGGATACATTGAGTGCTAGAAGTGCGGTGAGTACGAGATACATCATGCCGATCATCTTCTGTCGTGGTGATAATTTTCCGGATGCCATAGCGCTGAAGGTTTAGGTTCGACTTAATTGTTTAGCCGTCCTAATGCCGGAATTTCTCAAAAGATACAAGGGCCGAAAAAATATTTTTCGACCCTCGTTTTACTGCCTGTATACCTTCCGTTGATCTACTGTTTGATCAAGGGTAATGCAATGTTCCCTGCGTCTGAAATCACAGTGATGAAATACATCCCAGGAGCAAGATATTCTGCACCGGCAATCTCCACTCTATTGGTCCCTTGAGACAAATTCGAACAATTTTGGGCAAGCACCGTCTTGCCCGTAATATCAATTATCGCCACATTAGCTGAAGCGTTTTCTTCTGCGAGGATAGAAACGTAAAGCGATTGCACAAATGGATTCGGAAACGCTGAAGCACCGAAATAGCTTGTCGAAGTAGTATGAATACCTGAAACGTCCACTGCGCTTATTAATACCACTCCAGAATCACCACAGATGTACGCTAAAGTATCACTGGCAAATGCAATGTCCAATAGGTTGGCATTGCGTGGAGATGTTTCAGTGAACCAACTTCCGCCTCCATCAATGGTACGTGAAATAAAACCATTGCTGCCACAAATGACTCCACCTGACGTAGTTCCGAATCGAATTTTGTTGAGATCAGTAATTGTGTTTGTAGTAAAATTGTACCAGTTACTTCCATTGTCCACTGAAAATTGCCCCTGACCAAATTCTCCTACGATATACGGATTGACACCAGAACTGCCTTGGTATGCGAATCCATTAAAATCATAAAAGCCCCAAAGCGCCTGCTGTACAAATGTCCACGTGTTTCCACTGTCATTCGTTGTTGCAAGATATCCTCCGTCAGCTACGATCCAACCATTAGCAGCATCTGAGAAATAAATGTCATTAATGGTTTCTGTTGTTCCTGTGACAAGAGTGTCCCAATCAAAACCGCTTCCGGAAAGTCTGTAGGCTTCTCCATTCTCCCCTGCACAATAAAAAAGCGTATCGTTAATAGCGTATCCGCATTGTAGAGAAGCTGAAGTTAATTGTTGCATTACGTAAACATTGAAAACATTGAAGTCACTGTTAAGAACAAACCCGCTGTCGCCAACAATCCAAACGTTATTCAATTGTGGTGTCAAGACCACATCATTAATTGAAATGTTTGTTATACCGTATTTCTGGGACCAATTCTGTCCTCCATCATTCGTAAACCACAAGTTACCGAAAGCTCCTGAGTCAGTTGATGGGTTATACCCGCAAACAAAACCATTGGATTCGTCCACAAATGCAACACCATTTAACTTAGCGTCGTAAGGAAAATTAACGTCTCTCCACTGTGCTGAAACGTATGTTACGCTGCTGATGAGCATTGCGGATAATATGGCTTTAATCTTCATAGTTAGTACTTAAATATAATAGGGATCACCAATTGATCCTTATCTGATTGTATATTAACAAAATATAGTCCTGCGGCAAGATTTCGTTGCACACTGTTTATTTCTAGCAGATGCGTTCCTGAAGCTTGGTCTTCTCTGCAAAGTTCGTCTTTTTGACCGTTCGTTGAATAAAGAGTGATCACAACATTTCCTTCACGGGCTAATGTGTATCTGATTGTAACTGTCTCGGCGGCAGGAACTGGACCTACTGTCGCTGATATTTCTTGAGCACTTGACGCGTACATTCCTGTTGTTAGATCTACTAATACTCCGTCACTGCTATAACATGGTGTCACTAATCCGGCGCCGTTTTCTGCTCTTACAGAGAAATAATACCATTGACCGGAAATTAATGTCAGATTACCGATATGCGCTGTGTCATATCCCCAGTTATTTGTCCATGCTATTACATTGCTGTCACAAGCTTGTGTTCCTACAGCGTACCAATAACGTGATAAACCCGAATTGGTATCCGCCGTGGCAGACCAACTTCCCCAGAGATCAGTGTTGGTAAGCAGCAGATCAATATCGCTAACTAAACTGTCATTAACGGTTGCAATTGGATCAGGAACTGTCCAATCAACATTAATGTCGCTATAGGAAATGGCAGATAAATTTCCAGCTGAATCTGCTACAATGCTCTTCACTCTTCCCGCTGGCGTAGATGGATTCGTATTCTGAAATCGTAGTTCACACGTCGGGCAACTTCCTAGACTTACTGTAACTGGTTGATTGGAATATCTCGAGCGGTACGCTTTAAAGTTGTTGATCTGCCAATTACAATTTCCACTGCGGAACGAAACGTAGTTGCCGTTGGAAAGTGGAGTTGTATCCGTCCAATCGCCTATATGACTGTTGTCTTGATATACGGATATTTTTCCAGTAATTCTATCGTAAATAACTTTCCAGTCATACCATTGATTAGCGTTTACCGTCATCGGAAATGATGCCTGAAGCGTGAACACATCATTGGTTACTTCATAAATCTCACACACGCTTTGATCTACACGGAACCAAACGAAATAGGAGTTGCCCCTATTGGTTAATGTAGGGTTGTCGCAGAAGAAGTGAAATCCTGCTCGACGATTATTACCCGTACCGTCAATCTTTCCTGCCCAATGATAGAGATAGCGATTGGAGAGATTTTGTGTCAATGGAGCGTATATGTTTGTGTTGGTAAGATTCTCATCGGATTGTTCTAGTACAGAATTGTTAATTGCCCACGTACCTGTAACACTTGTCCAATCAGAGTGGATCGAAGCTTGATCAAAATTATCACTGAAGAATCCTTGCGTGTTATTCGCGCGCCAATCATTTCCGTCAAAATCGATGACCTGATAATAACTCTTCTCTAATCCACTGCCTGTCGTATCGTCTGCGTCTGTAAACGACGCTTGGAAATTTTGAGTTTGCCAAATTCCGCTCACGCTAACTTGTGTTGTTGGTGCAATCACATCGCTTTGCGAAACATTTATAACGCTGGTCCAAGTAGCGTTCCAACCCGCGGCAGTTGTTGCGCAATCAGTCCGCGATTCAAAGGTTAATGAACCTCCACTGGAGGTCACTGTGCCTGGACTGTTCGTTGCTGTATAGTAGCCAATTAACGGGGCATTCACATCTGAACCATCATAGATGAATAAGTAGTCCCAGCTATTCTCCATCGCAAACGAAGAAAAATTTACAGTAACTGTGGTTGCGTTGGCCGGTGATATCGTCCATATCGAACGTTCGTCATCAGAATAGTTCGCGGATGCTCCGCCACTATCGTAAAATGTGCCAGTAGCTGTAGTCAGCAATGTAGCTGCTGGTGCTGGGTTAATCAACTCATAATAATAATTCCAGTTCCAATTTACGCCAGGATCGTTGTGGGTTTGATTGGGATAATGCTGATGACCTTTCACTTTGCTGCACGCACCTGGAATCGAAGATTGATTGTAGTAGGTAGTAGGTAACCATGGCCACCATCCAGTGCGCAGCGGATCAATGGAGTTGCTAGCGCAGATATCCGCAACTAGTGCTGCTGAACTTACATACATTGCGTTAGTATACCAAGACGCATTGGTTACATATCCTTCATGCTCGATACCTACAGTGTAAGGATTCTCACTTCCAACATGCCATGCTTTGTTCGATTCAAGTACCATCTGTGTAATTTGCCCGTCGCTTGATCGGACTACATAATGAGCGGAAACACTCGCTGCACAGTTCTGAAACCATGAAATGCATCCTGAGTAAGTTCCTTGTACAGTGTGAATGGTAACCGCCGTAATGGCAACGCTGTTACGTGAACTGTAATTGCAACTCGCTGCAGGATTCCACAAAGCAGGACCATAATCTGCTGACTGAACACTGTGATCATCTCCTCCTAGTCTATAATTGGCACCACCATCCCCTGAAATTCCAGACAACGAAATCGAAACACTTCGAGAAGACAACACTGCATAGTTATTTGCTCCAAATACGTATCGAAGATCATAGTCGTGCGCAGGAAATCCATATGTGCCGGCCATAGCTTCATCGCACATAAAAGAAAGAACAGAATACTGAAAGCTATTGAGTGCGTACATTGACCGCAGATCGTTCACTTGATAGGGCAATTCACTAAGTAATGCAAGAACATGCGCAATGTGATAAGACTCACTATTATTCACATTGTCCTGCGATTGCAAAAGGGAGTAAAGAGAGTCGAACGCTATTGCATAAGATAAGATTCCTTCGCTAGCATTCGTTTTAATCACTGTGGGATCCTTATGCGACAATTGAGCAATTAAAGCGATATTATCCCGGAACCATCCTTGTCCATTTTCAATCAAGCCCATTATTCCTAAAGTTTGAGGCAATCCTGTACATGATAGTTCTTCCTCACTTGAAAGAACGGTGAATCGCGTGTTCGTAAAAGACACCGCTTCTAATAATCCTCGTGGAATATTTGGATGAGCTTCATAGGCCGAATTGAATTCGCTCTGATACGGATTATTTATTGGTGCGGCCTGAACCTGAAATAGAGTGGTACACAGAATTACCACTAAACATTTTACAATTTGTTTCATAGGGGAAATAATTGTTGTTAATAGAATTTAATTGTCTGTTCCTCCAATCATGAATCCTACACGAATTACTGGATTGATGTACGGTGAGTCCCATTCTCTGTTTATTGCAAATAATATCATAACATAGCTTGATGTTCCACCCATCTCTTGACTGTATCCACCTCCTACAAATGAAGTGTAGATGTTGTATCTGACATCCGGTTGGAAATAGGGATCCCATTCGCCATTCAATACTTCATACTCTGCATATCCGAATACCATTGGCGCTACATATGCACGCACCCACACACTCGCACCAAATAGGTTAGAGCCTTTAGGGGCATAATTAGCATAACGGTAGCGAATGTAGCGATACGATACTCCAACTCCTGGCATGAGGAAAGTGTTTAGTCGATAACCAGCAATTGGAGACAGTTCGATATAGGTTGGATTTCCAACTCTTAAACCTAAATTACCTCCATAGCCAATCTTATCTCTAAAATTCACAGAGGAAGCCATTTTGTTTTGCGCATCTCCATGCAAACAGAGGAGTAGGGAAATTGCAAATGCAAATGATCTGATAAGTCCTTGACTCATAAACCAAAATTACTATAATAAGATTAGTCATGAGTATTCATTCGTTGTGAATATCTACTTTTAACGATCATGAAAACAATTCTCATTACAGGTGCATCCAGAGGAATAGGCTATGACACTGCCTTGCAGCTGTGCCGTACCAAACATCGTGTTATTGCTGTTGCTAGAAATTCCGCAGGATTGGAAAAGTTATATAATGAAGTACGCACGGCGGGTTACGCAGAAAATCTCATAGTAATCCCAGCAGATATTTCTACACGCGTTGGCGTAGTTGATCTCGTGAATAGAATAAAAGAGGTTACTCCTGTGATTGACGTCCTCGTGAATAACGCAGGTACATTGGTGAATAAAGCATTCGCAGCAATTACCGAAGAAGAATTGCGAGGAGTCTATGAAGTGAATGTTTTCACACCATTTAGATTGATACAGGCATGTTTGTCGCTTCTAAGGAAAAGCAACGCTCCTCACATTGTTAACATTGGAAGCATGGGAGGTTTAAACGGGTCTTCAAAGTTTCCAGGACTATCGGCTTACAGTAGTAGCAAAGGAGCATTAGCAATCCTCAGTGAAGTACTGGCTGAGGAGTTAAAGGCAGAAAACATAAAAGTGAATTGCTTGGCGCTAGGCGCAGCACAAACGGAAATGTTGCAGGAAGCTTTTCCTGGTTATAGTGCACCTTTGAGTTCAAGTAAAATGGCGGAATACATTTCGTGGTTCTGCATTCATGGTTCTGAATTCTTCAATGGGAAGGTGATTCCCGTGGCTTTGAGTACACCTTAGACCTGCTTTTTGGCTCTTTTTTCTGATTTAGGATAAATTATTTCACTTGATATTCAATATATTAAGTAAAGTCGACCATAATAATTGCAAATATCTCTTGCCAAACTGAAAGTCAATGGTACATTTGCAGCCCCGTAAACGACGGGACGTTCTGTGAAAGTTGAAGAATGTAGGAATTTCAAAAAATTTCGCATAAAAGTTTGGAAGATTGAAACAGGAAGCATTATCTTTGCAACCCGTTTGAAAAAATCAAGCTCTTTCAAAAGCGGATTTTTGAAAAATATTTTAAATAATGTTTGGAGATTAGAAAATGAGTTGTACTTTTGCAGCCCGTTTGAGACAAACAGACGACGTTCTAAAACAAGTTGACTGATACCGCTGAAGCTCGCAAGAGAAAAAGCAAATTATATATATCAGAAAGTTCTTTGAAAAGATTGGGAAAGGTTAAAGAAACAGACATCTCAATTCGGCGAGGCCGAATTTGAGTGTCAAGCTTAGAATAATTGCCCCGACCCCTGTCGGGGCGCCAGATCAACTTACAATGGAGAGTTTGATCCTGGCTCAGGATGAACGCTAGCGGCAGGCCTAATACATGCAAGTCGAGGGGTAACAGGTGTAGCAATACATGCTGACGACCGGCGCACGGGTGCGTAACACGTATATAATCTACCTTTTACTGGAGAATAGCCCGAAGAAATTCGGATTAATGCTCCATAATATTATTGGGAGGCATCTCTTGATAATTAAAGTTCCGACGGTAAAAGATGAGTATGCGCGATATTAGCTAGTTGGTGAGGTAACGGCTCACCAAGGCGACGATATCTAGGGGTACTGAGAGGTTACACCCCCACACTGGTACTGAGACACGGACCAGACTCCTACGGGAGGCAGCAGTAAGGAATATTGGACAATGGTCGCAAGACTGATCCAGCCATGCCGCGTGCAGGATGACTGCCCTATGGGTTGTAAACTGCTTTTGTACGGGAATAAACCCTACTACGTGTAGTAGGCTGAATGTACCGTAAGAATAAGGGTCGGCTAACTTCGTGCCAGCAGCCGCGGTAAGACGAAGGA
>Ga0114981_10000168_pt1 | contig 38982 bp, 46 predicted proteins | sample S_140806_MF_Meta_FD_87028 | JGI IMG/M metagenome (GOLD analysis project Ga0114981, IMG submission 87028) | Freshwater microbial communities from Lake Simoncouche, Canada to study carbon cycling - S_140806_MF_MetaG | ecosystem: Environmental > Aquatic > Freshwater > Lake | place: Lake...
AAAAGCACTTTACATTGTTAACACTTTTACTATGTTAAAATGATACCCAAACCACCCAAACCACCCAAACCACCCAAACCACCACATACTTTGTACTGATTTCCTACTTGTCGTCATGGTCCTCGTGGTCGTTGTGGTCATCACCTGCCTTATTTTCACACATCACACATACGTCGAGGCGCAGCACTGGGTGCTGCAGCAGGCGCACCCAGTGTGTCGCGATCAACCAGACCTTGCTTGACGTGGCTGTCGAGCGACCAAATGGCTGCCACGCGCACGTCCATGCGGACAGGCAACGTTTTGTCGGTGGGCCGCGCAATGCCGGCGATGAGCTTGACCCATTCGTAATCAGCTGTGCCGTAAAATACGCCCCATGCCTGGTCCAGATGTTGTGGCGAACAACTGTCGCTACGACTAGTCAACTGCTGCACCAGCGCGTCATCGCGTGCCTTCATTGCCGCAAGCGCATCGGGCGTCATGTATCTACCAAGGCGTGCGCGCAAGTGATCGTGGACATCAGCTGCACCATACCGAGTCAGCGTTCGTACAACCGGATGAGCATCCATGTAGTCACAGAAAAACTCTGGATAAAAGATGCTGTCTGCTACTTGGTAGGTACGCAACCACTTTTCCTCATCTGACATGACAGGTTGCTGGTTGCCCATTCTGCAAGTTGGTTGCGCAGTTGGTTGTTTGGTCGGTTTCGTACAATTTGGTTGGTTGCGCAGTTTCGCAGTTGGTTGGTTTTGTACAATTTGGTTTGTTGTTTGGATTTTAAATAAATGATGTCAGTCATATGTTTGTCGAGCTGTACACTTGTGCTGGTCTGGTGGTGTGGATGATTTGCGTTCGAGCCGACTGCCCAATCGGCCATAACTTTGGCTGCTTGTGAAAACTGAAACAACACCAACACACCCAGCTGACCAAGCAACCATGCTGTCCGGCACACAATGCAAGATGCATGATTTGGGCAAACTAGCATACCGAAATCTGGATGAACCAACTGATCAACCAATACAAGCTAGACAAGGCAAGTTTGTTCAGTACGCGCTGGAGTGTGTGCACTGTCGCAACAACGAAATGATTGCTAGCTGGCTCGACACAGTTTGGAAAGAAGCTTATTTGGGGTTTTGGTATCCCTTCGACATGGACGAACAAGCTGTGCAACTCATGCTGCACAGTTTGTCTGTGTTTGTCGAAAAAAGAATATGCATGCGGCACAATTTATATGTGTTTGGTTGAGAAAAGAAAATCATGTAGCGTTGAAACTACACCTGCAACACCTGCAACTGTGTGGTCGGAACGACATGCGAATCAACCGCATGTTGGGTTGTTGGGTTGTTGGGTTGCACACTTGCGCAGTTGATTATTCAACAAGTTTAGCACAACATATGAGGCTTGACATCTGCTCCGGCCAGCATTTTTGCAGCCTGTTGGGCATAACGTCTTGCCAGCAATGTTGCCTGCACTGTGTTGAGGCGTGTCATGTATTGGTTGGTTTTTTCGAGCCATCTTGAAAGCAAAACTGGTTGCCGTTGCAGGCATGCCTGCTGGACATGTCTTTCAAAGTCCAACACGTGCACCGCCATGGCTGTTTGGTTGGCTAGTTTGGCTGGTCCGGCTGGTTCGGCTGGTTCGGCTGGTTCGGCTGGTTCGGCTGGTTCGGCTGGTTCGGCTGGTTCGGCCAAGTTGGACAGGTCAACATGTAATGCTTTCTGACAGTCAGTCGACACAAACAAGCGACTCACAGCTTGCAGCTGTTTGGCCGGAATGCTAGACAGCCGAATCGCGCCGTGTTGCACAGTCGTCGCACCAACCGGCATGTAGGACCAAACTGGCAAACGCCGGTTTTGTAACAATGTGCGATTTTGCACGCGCGTAGTAGTGTAGCGGTGCTTTGCTTTCTGCACCAGCTCAACCAGCACCATCAGGTCGCATTCCAACTCTGTCAGCACTTCCTGAGGCACCACCAGCACCATCTGGTCGTACATCTGAATGTCCAAGCGTTGCAGTTCACACAGCAAGTCGGCAGTCTTGCTGAAGAAACCTCGTCCACACTGTATGCTAACATTCCGCAGCTTCAACGTGAAGTTGTCGTGCTCACCAGGCTCACCCGGCTCACCCATCTCATCAAATTCTTGCGCATCGTCCAAGTCGTCCACCATGCTGTGCAGCTCAGCAAGCGACGGCTCAGCTATGTTGGCCTGAACAACATCGTGTCGCGTCGCCATCATTCTTGCCAAGCAGTCTGCCATGACACCACACCTGGCGATGTCTGCCTGGTGGTGGTGAGGCATGGCGCAGTTGACAACCAGTACTTTGTCAGTTTTGTCATTTTCAGCTTTCATGTCAATCAGTTGCTGGTCGACCAGCTGGGCAATCATCTGCTTGGACAGCTTCAGCTTGACGATGCACGCTTTTGCAACGCAGTGGTGCGCAATGTGGTGCGCATCGTGGTTTGCATTGTGGTTTGCATTGATGTGCGCAGCAACCTGCTTGGCCAGCTGTACGGCTGCCTGGTGTGCTCGAATGCTGCTCACAAGATCTTGGCCAGTGCAACAACTCACGTTTGCTGAAAAGTATAATTTGGCAAACTTGACGTTGATCTGCACACAACGTTGCAACACTGCGCTGCAGGCACTGCTCAACACTTGCTGTGCGTACGACGACATGCTCGGCAAACTGGCAAGTATTTGGTTGCGCAGTTGACACCAGCTGGTGGTGGTTTGGTGGTGCGGTGGTTTGGTGGTTTGGTGGTGCGGTGGTTGGTTGGTTGGTTGGTGGTTTGGTCAACATATGTTGTATTGCTGAACAAGTTTATAAAACTAAACCGATTACTGGCTCGCTAATTTAAACCGATTCTCATTCCACCACACCAACTGTGCAAACCGTGGAACCAACTGTGCGACCAACACATTTGCCTAACAAACAACCAGACGAAACTTTGTCCTGCAAGTAAGACCAGTTGACCAAGCATGTTGTTGCGCATAACTGGCCAAGCATGTCGGGCCGGCATATGCAGGACCAGCATGGCCCGGACGTCCAGTTTGGCCAACATGTCCAACGCGCCGGATGGCATGTGTCAAACGTACGAAATCGTGGTTCAGCAACACGACATAAGAGGAAAGCTGGCTGCCAAGTTCAAACTTGTTGATCACCAAGTCGGCGTCGGCGAGCTGACTGCTGAGTTCACGCACCCGTCTGGCACGCTCTGCACCGGCGCAGTTGGTTGGAAGACATCGGTGAAAGACCACCACCGCGTGTCGGACGTCCAGTTTCTAAAAGTCGGCATGTCAGTTGATGACAACGACGCTGTCCCGGCAGAGGACGCCCACATGTGGGCCGTGTGGCTCACCAGCTTGGTTTGCAACAACTGGCAAGTCGAGTCAGGTGAGTCAGGTGCCTTGCAAGCCAACCATGTCATCATGCTGCGCGCCCACCCGTCCGAACTGGACAGCACCAAGTTTCTGGGAAAGATGCGCCGAGCCGGCATGCAATGTGTTGAGCACAACAAGCGCTTCTGCATAGCAGCCAACTCTGCTGCATTCGAAGCCGGCACTGCCAAGCTGCTGGACGACATGTCGGCCAACTCGGCCAACTCGGGCAAGATTACCAAGGCTGGCATCATCAAAGTGTCGGACCTGTGCTGGCACGCAGCGGAGCAAGCCTAGACAGTTAAACACCTGGCCATGTCTACTCAAACTTATACTTGTACTTTGCTCTATAATGTTGCATCAGTGCAAGTAATCCGGCAATTTGGCCATGCAGTTCGGGTTGTTGTTTGTTTAGAGGAAGCTGCTTTTCTGCTTCCAGCTTGTGTAATTTGTTGCGCCACTCATAGTATTGATTGACAGTTTCCTGGTCTGGCACTGGACGAAGTTCCCAGGGTTTGCCTCCGCTCAGTTTGCGCACACGAGTCTTGGTCGTCCTGGTTTTCCTGCTTCTGGCCATTTTGGCCATTTTGGTTGGTCTAGGCCGAGCCTGCTTGCCGACCTTGCGCATCCTGCCGAGCTTTTGTGTTTTGCGTGCCTGTTTGACCATTGTTGCAGTTTTAAACAGCTGGCTTTTAATTTATTCTATGTCCAGACAAATAGATTTCATCGTATCAGGCCATGTTTTCATAATCTCTGTCCGACACAGGCTTGTACGTTGAAGCGTGTGCAACACTGTTCAATAGGTTGGCCACGACCAACCAGTAAACCATCGAATTGGTCTTGGCCAACTTGAACACGCTAGCAAACACCGCGCACGTTGCAACAGACAGGCACTTGTTTGTGTTGAACAAATAGCGCACGGGCTGCTGGTTGAACAGTTCCCAGCCCAGCGACTCGCCAAACTTGTCGTCATTGTGTGTTGCAAGCATGTCGTCCATTTTGCTCTCAAATGGTTGGCCGAGTGAGTTGTAGTAGCGCCCGCACAGGTCGGCCAAACTGGCAGTTAGCCTTGGCGAGCCAGTTGCATACAGATGCCGCACGTGCCACAACTTGGTTTCGTATCTGGATTGAAACCATACAGCCAGCAAGTCAGATGGCATGCAGACTGTGCTGCGTGCAACATACCAGGCATACCAAACAAAGCTTGGATCAAACATGACTTGCAAGTCATCAACTGAAAATCACAATACAACCATACAACCATATAATAAATTGACGAATAACAACATATGTTGGTAAGTTGGTTGGATATCGGTTTGAAAAACTAACTACTACAACCAGCCAAACCAGCCAAACCAGCCCAACCAGCCCAACCAGCCCAACCAGCCCAACCAGCCCAACCAGCCCAACCAGCTCAACCAGCCCACCCCGCCCAACCAGCCGAACAAGCCGAACCAGCCCAACCAGCCAGCAACATGATTAGCATTGCTTGAATGCACCAAATTGAAAACTTGGGCAACGGCAATGTATGCATACATTTGGATCCAAATAACAACATGCACTGGATGATTTGGTTAATTTGCCTCCAATGCAAACTTCATCGTGTCGACTCACACAGGCTCGGCTCATCTTCCAAACAGAACCGCGGTGTTGGTCTACGACCGCCAAGCGGGTTCGGCAATACTTGTTTGGAAGCCGATACACAGTGCTGAGAAGCCAGTACGCACCAGACGACAAGCCGTCGTTGTTTGTCATGAAGCTGCAAAACACTCAGTTGCCTACACCATCCGTACTTTGATTGCTTGACGCCACCATGTCGTATTTCTAAAACTAAAACTTTGTGCAAGTTGCATGCTTGCATTGTACCGATTGATTCGTAGCTAGTTGGCCAGTTAATCACCATTTGTCAAACCAGTCCAGCCAACCAGACGAACATTCCTGCATCCAATGTCCAATAAATGGTTTGATTGGTTCGTAATGTACTTTCATGACCGGTTGTACAGGTATGACATGGTAATGTACATGTTTCGGATTGGCGTAGCTAGGTTGTTTGCCACGAGTTGGCCTTTTGGGCTTGCTAACATAGCCGCCTGAGTGCCAGGCTGCACGCTGGGTCGTTTGCCTGTTGCGCATTGCTTTTCTACAGTCTTTCAAAAAAGCACATACAAGTGCATCCAAGCGCATGTGTTATAATGGTTTGTGGAAACAGTCTGGTTTTGGCAAACCCACAAACCACTGCCAGACTGGATTGTGTGGATACAGCCAGCGTTCACAACGTTGCTGCGTCATTTTATGCAAAAGTAGGTTTACAGAAACTTTTTGAGTACAGAAATCGCGTAGAACACGTCTTCGTGTGATTCGTGGTCGAAGCTGCCTGAGTGCACAAACGCCCAAAAAATAGAGAGCAGATGATAAAAATCCAAGGTTGGGCTGCTCCATATGGTAAACAGCTCGTCGATGAGTTCGCAGTCATCTCCCTCTTGCACTATGCATTCCACCGTCCGCGCCACAACCGGCAGGCGTCTCGCCCACTCCTGCGCGTCGCCCAGAGCCCGCGAGACGACCATGCACGGCTTCCACGGCAATGCCTTGATGGCCTCAACAAGCACTTCCAAACGATGTGGCCAATTCAGCTCGATGATGCCATCGGTTGGTTCAACGATGCAGATGACCGCGTGGGTTTCGCTGTACTGCACAATGTCCAAATTAGGTGGGATCTGGGCATCCTCGTCCAAAAAATACGTCCGGAAGAGCCAGCTTTTGGAGGTCACGTCGGGATCGTCGGGGTCGTTGCTGAATGTGTCGTGTTTGTCCTTGGCGTAGTGCCACGTGACGCCACCTTTGAACACTGGCTCGTCCATGTTGAGGCTGACTGAGGCTCCGAGCAACACAGATGATGGCGTAATCCTGACTTTGTCGTGCTTGGTTCGGTCAGTAAAGCAAACGCAGTCCGGGCTGGCGTTGCTCCCAAACTCGTCGATGTGGTCGGTCTTTCGCAGAATGCCCAGTTTGTTATCATCGTAGCCACTCGTGCGTTGGACGCGTCGTGTGAGACGTTGGTTCACAAGCAGTGATTTCTTTCTGTCTGGTTGTGACGATGCGCACGGCATTCCGACCAGCTCCAACACTTTCACGTCTTGAATGTGTGCAGCTATTTAGGAACGACGAATTGCTGACTTTGCAACAAACATTGCTTGCACATATGTTGCACATGCACCATAACTTGCATAGCATTTCGGTGTCGCAACCAACTGCGCAACCAACCGACCAATCAATTAACCCGGCGGTGCAACTGCGCAACACATGGTTTAAAAGACGGTCATCATATGTTCGAGCAACACATAATCTTGCAAGCCAGCCAACCTGGCGGTGCAAACCAACCAAACCAGCCAACAACAGCCAACAACAGCCAAACCAGCCAAGCCAGCCAAGCCAGCCAAGCCAGCCAAGCCAGCCAAACCGACCAAAACCAACCGGGCGGTGCAAACCCACCAAATCGATTTCACCCAACCAAAATGACCGACTATGAGTTTAGAGATGTGATCCAAGACCATGTCAGTCGTCTTTGTCGTATGGACTACCCGATAAACTACGACGACGCAAAAGAAATGTACACCAAGATGTTTTTCGGCAACTTTCAGCATTCCAGTCGCGAAAACTGGCGAGCTGCTGTTGCAGTTGCCGGCAGAGCCGAACTGTTTGAATTTCTGGAGCCAATTTACCAACGTGATAAGCATGTTACCAGAATTGCATTGCTGAAAGCAGTCTTTGACGGTGATGCCGACACCATTGGCGCTATTTTGGCCAATGCGAGTCAGACAGCACTGGAGGCCAACGCCGACTTGGTCGAGCACGCCAAGACGTTCACATAATTCAATATAATTTACAACTGCAACGTCTTTACTGTCTGCCGTGTACGGACTAGTGTAAATAACGTTTATAATACACGTTTTGTGGTTGCAACAAACGCCAAAAAGCATAGTTTAGTGTAATTGCAAGCAAATCAAACAATGCTGGTTTCAAAATTATCAAAAACAGCACAAGCCTTTAGATGCCAACTCGGTCGACTTTGAAATCGCCGGCTTGGCGGCACAGCTACCAAGCACGACAATGCGACGCCAAGAGAGTCGCAACGCAATCGGCGCTTGTGGTAGCGTAAGTTGTCGTTCATCTGGCGAAATTGGTTGTACTTTGTAACCAACCAAACCTTGCAACCATGCTGACTGTGCCTTGTTTGTGATATGCTGTTTGTAGGAAACAAATCCAAAGCAACCGAACCCGAAAGCGTGAAGCTAGCGCGAAGTACCATACGACTAGGCCGTGCTTGATCAACACGGCCGAAAAAAGGTGTGCAGACAACACACTCTTTTTGTGTATAAGTTTTGATGGCATTTCATCATTTGAGATCGGACATGGTCTGCACAGCTCATGCAAGCCGCGACATGAAACAACCCGACTGTAACACAGCCAAATCCAGGCCCAAACTGGCAACCATCTGGCAACCAACTGGCAACACATGGATGGGCAGTCATCATATGTTGATGCAACGTTTTCTGCCACAATGTAACAAACTGCAAACCAAACCGGTGTCACCAATCCAAACCAAACTGGTGCAAACAATCCAAACCGAGCCGGTGTAACCATTTCGAACCAGTCAAAGTTTGGTTTGCCATGTCAGACCAGCCTGACCAGCCTGACCAGCCTGACCAGCCAGGCCTGTTAACCAGTGCCGACTTGGAACTCATCAGTCCAGAAGCCGCGCAGCTGGTCAAAGAATGCTTGGCCGATCCAAACTGCTACGATGTGTTTACCGATTGCAGTGCAGACACCTGCCGTCAAGTCCTGCAGTTTGCAAGCAAGTTTGACCTGCAAGAAGTCATGTACCATGTGTGCGCCGACCTGATTGTCAAGCAACACCGAGACGACAACCACACTTTGGACAAGATGCACTCGCTTGGCATGCCATTGCTGGGAAGGCAGCAGCTGCACCAAAACATCCCAGGTGTGGCCCAAGCATGTATGTTGTTTCGTGCGCAAAACGGTTCGCCAGACGAGCTGCGCAGCCTCGTCGAGCAGCTGCACAGCTGCATTTTGCCACCAGACAGGTTCACTACTAGGTTTTTTGATCCCGGCAGTCCAGCTGGCGAGCTGTCCAGGCAGTTTTCATACTATTCTGACTTTCGGTTTCACGTGCGGCCTGCCACGCACAGCAAGTTCATCAGTGCCAAGACCCAAGGCGTGTTTGACGACAAGGACTACCGCCTGGATTTCGACATATCGAACCACCAAATGACTCTTTTGAACAAGCAAAACAACACAACACACGTTGTGTCCGACGACTATGTCTTTATCGAAGACTGTGTCTCTGAATATGGCAACGACCACGAACTCACCATGTGCAGTTCGGTGCGGTACAAGTCGTGGATCATCTACTACTGCATGGCCGGCATGTGCCTTGTCGACACCAGGAATCCCGAGTTGGCCCAAACAACACAACACATTTTGATGCAGCCTGGTGACATTTTTATCGGAATATGCCAAACAGACAAAGCAGGCACTCAGCTGGTGTTTAGCAACTGTGTCGGCGGAGACGCTGCTGAGCTGACAGTAATCATGTACGACCTGGAATGCTGCTCTATTACCAAACATGACGTGCTTAAAAGTTTCATAGGCAAGCGCTATTTGAAAAACACGTTCGTGCCCAGCAAGGCAATACACTATTGCAACTGCTTGTTTGACAATTACGTGGTGTTTGTTGGCAAGCATGGCGAGGACGAGCACGCCAAGGTCTACTTCTGGCATGTTGACCAGATCTTTTCGCGGGGTGTTGGCTTCGACCAGTCTGGGCAACCCGACCTGTCTGGGCAACCTGTCCAGCCCGACCAGTCGGACCAGTCTGGGCAACCCGACCAGCTGGTGCTGGCATGCAAGATGCAGAGCAGCTGGCTCTTTGTGGTAAACAACAAGCTGATGCTGCAAGTTTGGTATGGCGACAAAGAAACCTTCTTTGAGTTGGACTGCAAAGCGAAAACAGCCACTCGGTTGGACGACGAGCCAGAGCCAGACGAGGTTGCCGACATGCTGGCCATGCCCGAGCTGGACGCTTTGCTGGACAAGATGGTTGAAGCTGGGCTTTGCCGCGTGAGCATCGACTTTCCAGATGCGGTGCGCGCCTGCCAAGTGTTTAAGCTGATTGAGCACGAAGACCCGGCCTTGCAGCGCCAAGTAGTGCAACACTTGAACCAATTTGTGCGCATGGACACTTTTGACCACAGCAATTACCAGTCGCCATGGCTGGCAATTTGCCAGGCAGCTTCTGAACTGGACCATGGTTGCTTGCCACGCGTGTTTGCACTGGACCAGATGTGCTTGGTGTATTCGATCGTCGAGAACGAGTATGACCAGTTTGACTTGCAAATCACAGACATGTATGCCGACCAAGTCATCTCGACAAGCCCAACTAAGTTGCTAGACTCGACCGATTTGAAGTTCTTTACATACCAGCAGCCACAAACACCACAACAACCAGAACAACCAGAACAACCAGAACAACCAGAACAACCAATTCCACCAACTTACAACTTTCATTGTATGATTGTTTATACCAAAGCTAAATGTCATCATGTCGAGTTGTGGTCCAACCGAGTAAGGCTGGAAGCTAGCAGCGTCGAGCAGCAGCACAAAGTCATCAACTTGACAAATTGCAAGTTTGAGCAGCACGAGAGGTTCGTGCTGGCCAGGCAGAAAGCAGCCAACAAGTCGTTCCTTGTTGATCTGGTTACTAGAAACTCGTTTGAGATGCCTGATGCAGTGACAGTTGTTTCGTGGGACGACGACATCCTGGTCATGCAAAGCAGCAACTCAAAGATCAAGTTCAACACTGCAAGCCAAACACTTGACACAATGGCCGAATAGCCCAACTGCGCAACTGCGCAAACTGTGCAAACCAACTTGTCAAAACCAAGTTGTGCAACATATGATGTTTAAACGTGTTTTTTACCAACTAACCAACCAACCAATTTTTCAACACCAACCAGTTTGGCAAAACCAACCAACCAAACAAACAACCAACCAACCAATACAATGAACAACCAGCTGCCCAACCAGTCGGCAGACCAGCCAGTGCAACACATGAAGCCGCTGGAATTTTCGTTTTGCCGGTCGCCTGCTTTGCCAGTTTGGCCGCCAGACCAGGTCGTCCAGACCGATCAAACCGGGCCTTTGACATTTGTGCACCAATTTAGCATGTGTGCTCACACAACGTTTACGTTGGACAAACCGGACCAGCAGACACCAGTGCGGTTCCAAAAGGATGCCAAGCAAGTACTGGCTCAAATGACCAACATTGATGCTGACCAAATCGAGCTGTACTACCACGATTCGGTCAGTGCATACTGCACAATACCCGACGATGGGTACGTGCTGGCTGACGACGACTTGCTGCCGACCAGGGGATGCTGTTACTTTCAAGTCTTTGAAATTGCAAGTCCAGAATACGGCACGGACTCGCTGCTCAGCATGTTGCTGCGCCAAGAAAAGGAATTCGACTTGTTGTCTAAGCCCGAATATAGCATTGAACCAGGACCGTTGTCAGTCAGCAGTGCAGACACCTAATTACCTAATTACTGTGTTGCCAAAATCAGCAACAAACTTGGATGCTGGTTGGATGGGTGTTTAGGCCAGTTTGCAAGCGTTTGTTAATTTTAAACCGACAGCAATTGTCGCAACCAACATCGTAGCCAACTTTATGGTGGCAGCAAAACCAACCAAACCAACCAGCCAAACGAACCAAACCAACTAGCGAAACCAACCAAACTAACCAACCAAACCAACCAACTAGCCAAACCAACCACCAACCAACTGGTCATGATTCACGTAGTAGATGAGCCTGCAACCATTCAAGACCAAACCTTGGTGGCGTGCATGATGCTTGGACTGTCGATTTTGTTTGGCATGTTGTTCGGCCTAGTTGCCGACCAACTGTTGGGTCACCAAACAAACCAGCCAGACCAGCCAGACCAGCCAGACCAGCCAGACCAGCCAGACCAGCCAGACCAGCCAGACCAGCCGAACCATCAACTCAGTTCAACCATCCAAACCGGCCAGTCAAAGCGTTATTGGAGCATCGAGTGTGCCGGCAAAGTGCTGGGTTTCCTGGTGGTAGATTCGGTCAATATGGCGTGCAGCATAGAGCACCAGCTGCCCACCTGTTTGGTGCAGCGCAACCAGGCCTGTCAGGAAGCCAAGATGTGCTGCGACTTTCGGCCTGCACACATCGAAGTTCTTGACAACCATGAAAAGCGTGGTCAACACGCCGAGACGCTGGCTGCGCAGCGTGCTGCGCAGCTTCAAAATCGAAAAATTATGCTGCGTTTGGAAGTCATAAATCAACGCGCTGTTGTGATACCAACCGGCAGTGTGGCAGGCTACCGCGACACGCATATTACCGTGGTGTACTTTCGCAACATGGTGTCGCCAAGCCAGCTGGCGCAACTTGCCACAATAATAAAAGAAAATAACATTTAAAAAATACTGCTTTGCCAGATTGCCATGACCAGTCATCGTGACCATGCTGGCCTTGTCATTACCTACGACAGTGTTGACGATGTGTACCACGTCGACGACAACGACAACACCACCTGGTGCACGATGTGCACGCTGCCCGATAAAGCTGATGCAACAATTGTAAACATATTGGACAACTGGCACAGCAGCAGCATCGATGACCGACACAAGGCAATTCTGTTTGCAAAATCAGTGTTTGCAGTTCAAGGTGTGTATTTTTGTAGGTTTTATGCACCAACTCGCAGTGGCGACCTAATACTCGTTCACACCGACTTTCTTCTTGACCTTGAAATCTCTTCATCAACCCGAAAGTATGATTTTAGTTAGTGTTTTCTTGCACAGACAGTGTTTGACGTGCACCTAGTTCGTACAGTAAACAGGTAAACAGGTAAACAGGTAAACAGGTAAACAGGTAAACAGGTAAACAGGTAAACAGGTAAACAGGTAAACAGGTAAACAGGTAAACAGGTAAACAACATATGTCGCAACACAAAAACCAAACACAACCACCATTGGCCTTGGCAACCAGTTGATGAACCAGGTTGCACCATGCGCATTGGTGGTTTGGTTGTTGATTCGCTGTGTGACGAGTCAAAGTTGCTGAAAAACTTGCATGATTTGCAAAGACAATCTGACCAATCTGACCAATCTGACCAATCTGGTCAGTCTGACGATGTGTGCGGCTTGCCTGGCTGTGTGCACTTGGCAAACTGTTCATTCGGTTGAATAATTTGTTCACCCACATAACCAAGTAGGCCCTATCAGACCTGCCAACACTGCAGACACAACCAGGCTTGTTCGGTTGGTCTGCATGTACAGTAACAAGCCGTGACAAATACATGCAGTTTTGCACAGTTTGCACAGTTTGTATTTAATTTACATCGTTCTGGATCAAACAAAATACGGTTTGGTCAATAAACGTTTAACGACGCCAAACAACAGTTGCGCAAAGCTGGTCAACTTGGCTGATGGCCAAGCGACCACAAGCAGCAAGTCTATTAACGCCTTCAAACGGTGTCGTCACGAGCTGGTAAACGTCAGGCCTGCCTTGGACAGCAACACGCATCACAAACGTGCGCCCGGTCTCGTCGTGCAGATCTGCACACACCACCTCGACTGTGCCGGAAATCGTGCTGACACAGCACTGACCAGCATGCCACACTTCCATCATCGTGGTTTCACAACAGCTTTGCGTGGAGCACAGGACTGCACCAGAAGTTGCTGCACATGTGCCGTTGAACGTCATGTGCGCTGGGTTGCCAAACTGGTCCGGCTGGTCCAGCTGGTGCAGCTGGTCAGTCCGGCGCGTTTGAAACACAGCTCGGCCAGGCACAGAAAACGCCAGCTGGTCGCCCAACCACCACGCCCTGCTGGCCTGCTGGATGATGCCTGGCAGCACAACAGGCTGTTGGTTTGCCAAACAAAAGAGCATGTTGCGCCGACCTGGCTTTTGACCGCATCGGCCTGGCATGTTGGCCTGGTCGGCCTGGACTGGTTGTGCCTGGACTTGGTCGGCTAGTTGGGCCTGGACTGGTTGTGCCTGGACTGGGTTGGCTGGTTGGTCGGCCGGTTGGGCCTGGACTTGGTCGGCTGGTTGGTCGGCTAGTTGGGCCTGGACTTGGTCGGCTGGTTGGTTGGCCGGTTGGGCCTGGACTGGCTGTGCCTGGACTGCCTCGGCTGGTTGGTCGACTCGCCACAAAATGTACTTCTGGCAAGGCGACGCCGCAATGTCGACAGATGTGCAGGCCAGACTGGCCAACACAGCCAGGCCTGGTGGTTTGGCATCAGCACAAACCAGTTCGGCCGGGTCGGCTGACAGCCATGCCAGATGCTGGTCGTAGTGCAGGATGTTGGACTTGAACAAATGGCACACTTGCTGGCAAACTGCCACGCCGTACCAGTCTGCACCACAGATTGCCTGCGTTCCAACTTGGCAGACCAGAACGTTGGTCGGATCGTTGATGTACATCTTTTGGCCAGAAACAACCAGCTGGTCAATATGGCCAAACAGCTTGGTCACAAGCAGGAGTCTCATCTGCGGCTTCATGAAAGCAGGCATCTTGTTGCACAGCCAGCACAGCTGCGCAACATTGCCAGCAAATCCAATGGGTGGAAGGCCTTGGCTGACCAGCTGGTAGTACACTGGTTCCAGCAGATCGAGCTTGAACTGGTTTGGATTCATCAACTTGGTTGTTGCAATCTCGGCGCAGACTTCGATAATCTGGTTGATACATGCTTGCATCATGAGAAAGTCGGATGCTGCAAGCAACTCGTTCAGCGCCGAGATGCCGTAAACAAGAAAAATCTCACAAGCAGGCCAGTTGTCAAACCAAAGTGTCAAAGCATCGGGTTGCTTTATGCAGTCTGGAAAGCACGACGCGTCGATCACCAACACGCCAGTTTGGTCTGTTGAACCATCCGGGTCGGTTTGGTCGGTTTGGTCGTCAATGATCCCGGCCAGCAATGGCGACTGTTTCGCCTGGTCCACAGTCAGCAGCAACTTGCCAAGCACGATGCGCCGTTCGGCATGCGCTTGGTCAGCTGGCTTGTCGGCCATGTTCAAATAATGACTCGACAAACCAACCAGGCAAACCAGGCAAAGCAGGCAAACCAGGCAAACCAGGCAAACCAGGCAAACAGCCAGCCGAATAAAAGTCGAAATGTCCAGTTATCTAAACTGAACAGTGACCACATTGTTGATTACACACAATTCGGTTTGAAATTTAACTGGCGTTTAAAAGTTTGCAACATATACTGCAAAAGATTTTAACCGACATGTGCTTGGCATTTTTGACCTACACGCAATACAACAAAACAAAACAACCAGCCAACAAACCATCCATCCATCCATCCATCCATCCATCCATCCATCCAACCAACCATGGTCGTTGACCAGCCTGATCAACCAACCGGCCAGCCAGCCGTCCCGGCCGAACCAGCCATGCCAGGTGATCCGGATGACAGTGATTCCTTGGCAGAGCTCGGCGACATGCTGCTGCGCAGCAACGCGACCGTCAGGTATCCTTGGCTTGGCACTTCTGGCATGCTGCGCGAAATCGGCCAACAAGTTGTTTTGCGAGAACGCCAGGTAGAGCCGATTCTTGGGCACAACTGGGTTGTTGTGCGCATGGACGCCAACGGCTTCGACGAAGAGACGCGGGACTTGCGCCACGACGCGGTACTGGAAAGCCTCAACTCGCCGCGGTGCTCGGTGTGCATGACAGAAACGTTGAAACGAATGATGCAGATGTTTAGCGGCGCGATCGGTTTTGCTCACCACAGCGAGCTTGTTTTCGTCGTTCCACCGACTGAGAAAGACTTGCACGACTTGCACAACGATGCCGCGATCGTCGACGACGCCAACATGCGCGCCGTGGTACGTAACGTTTGGTATGATTTGTTGTTTGTATGTTTGTATGCCATGTATGACTTTGTGTTGTGTTGGTTGTATGCCAGCATGTATGATTTTGTTGTTTGTACGTTTGTATGCCACGTATGAATGTATGTTGTGTTGGTTGTATGCCAGCATGTATGATTTTGTGTGGTTGTGTTGTGTTGGTTTGGCAGAAATACTTCGGGATGCATCTAGCCCAGCTCGAAAAGCAAGTGACGCGCAGCACGTGGCTGGAAATCCTGTGGCCGTTTGGCTGCAAGATCTCGTCGTACAGCTCGTTCGAAGAGGCGCGCACGGTGCTGGTCTGGCGAGCACAGTCGTGCTTTGCGAGCAGCATAGCTGACGAAGTGAATCGGAGGGTGTTTGTGCCCAGTGGCATTCGAAACGGCCAGACAGCCGCGCAGCTGGAGTGGCTGTCGCGGCGCCACCCGCTACAGGGACATGCAGCGTCCGGCACGTTGATGGTGCACCGGACGAGCTTGCGCAGCGGCCACCACCCGGAAACCCATGAACCAGTGAGTCGACTGTGCAGCACGATCGAAACCTTGCCAGAGTCGCTGCTGCGTCTGGCATCTGGCGACTTGCTGGACACAAACTTGTTTGACGTTTGTTGATGTGCAACACAACCAAACAACCAAACAACCAAACAACCAAACAGTGTTGCGCATGTGTAAACATTTTAAAAGTAGTTGAAAGCGTTTTGCGATTATTAGTTGTTATAAAAGAGTCGGTAGGTGTCAGGTGTCAGGTGTCAGGTCAGTTCAGGTCTAGACTGCCAGGTCCATTTTCAGGCCGGCATGGCACTTGTAGTTGCAGAGTTGAAGATGCTTGAATTCGATTTGGTCGATTTGGCGGCTGGTGTCCGAAATTGTCAGCTTGGGAAAAGCAAACAGCTTGCGCGTCAGTTGCTGCTGCAGCTGCGCTATGTGGTTGGTGTAGACGTGGCAGTCGCCGATGGTGTGCACAAACTCGCCGGCTTCCAGGTCGCAGCAGTGTGCAATCAGCCGGGTCAGCAGCGCGTAGCTGGCGATGTTGAACGGCACGCCCAGACCCATGTCGGCCGAACGCTGGTACAGGTGGCACGACAGCTCGTTGTTGCAAACATAAAACTGGACCATCATGTGGCAAGGCGGCAGCGCCATCAGGTCGAGGTCCGGCGGGTTCCATGCGGTCATGATGATGCGGCGGCTGTACGGGTCGGTCTTGATCTGGTGGATGACCTGGCTGAGCTGGTCGACGCCCTGGCCCTGGTAGTTGGTGTGCATGTCGACATACTTGGCGCCGAAATGCCGCCACTGGAAGCCGTACACCGGGCCCAGGTCGCCGACCTGGCGGTCGTGCAGGCCTCGCTGGTCCAGGAACTGGCGCGTGGCGTTGGCGTCCCAGATCCTGACGTTTTTAGCCTGCCAAACCAAAATACCAAACTATTTAAACCAACTATCCAAACCAAATCAACCAACCAACTAACCTACCCACCAACTAACCTACCCGCCCAGTGGTGCAGCAACACATCGGTGCAACCATGCTGTGATTCATCCAAGCCGGCTATGTATGAATGCAGACATATCTAATGGTGCAGCAACTAAACCAGATCCAGCCAGCATTGCCCAACCCAACCACCAAACCACCAAACGACATCGCTAACCAGGCAACCATGCAACCATGCAACTAGACAATGCTAACCAGACAACCAGGCAACTAGACAATGCTAACCAGACAACCAGGCAACTAGACAATGCTAACCAGACAACCAGGCAACTAGACAATGCTAACCAGACAACCAGGCAACCAGGCAACTAGACAATGCTAACCAGACAACCAGGCATCTAGACAATGCTAACCAGGCAACCATGCAACCAGGCAACTAGACAATGCTAACCAGCCAACCAGGCAACCAGACAACTAGACAATGCTAACCAGGCAACCATGCAACCATACAACCAGACATCCAGACAACGCTAACAAGGCAACCACACAACCACGCAACTAGACAATGCTAACCAGACAACCAGGCAACCAGGCAACTAGACAATGCTAACCAGGCAACCATGCAACCATGCAACCAGGCAACTAGACAATTCGAACCAGGCAACTAGACAATTCTAACCAGACAACCATGCAACCAGGCAACTAGACAATTCGAACCAGGCAACTAGACAATGCTAACCAGGCAACCAGACGACTAGACAACTAGGACCACCCAAACAACCCGGACAGCCCGAACAGCCCGAACAACCCAAACAACCTAAACAACCTAAACAACCTAAACAACCCAAGTAACTGTTGTCTGGTAATCACACGTCACCGGATTCAGTCTAGCCTGGTCTACCATGGTCCGGTCTAGCATGGCCTAGTTCTAGCACGCTATATGATGGTCTAGCCTGAATTGGTCTGTAATATCCTGGTCTGGTCTGGTCTGGTCTGGTCTGGTCTGGTCTGGCCTGGCCTAGTCTGGCCTCGTATGATACGGTGGACTAATTAAACCTACACCATTCAAAACACAACAAAACAACAAAACAACAAAACAACATTTCGACTTTTCCAAAAAATGTACAAACAACATATGTTGTCTGACTGACAAAAAACCCAACATGCAAAACATGCAAAACTTACCGCAAGTTTGGTTGCATCGGTAGAGCCAGAAATGAACCAAAATAGCTCTTCGGCGACGCCGCGCCAGAACGTGCGCTTGGTGGTGAGGAGCGGCATGACGTTGTTGCGCAAGCAAAACCGCATCTGTGCGCCGAAAATGGACAGCGTGCCGACACCAGTGCGGTCTTTGCGCAGGTTCTGGCTGGCCAAAACTTTGCGAACCAAGTCCAGATACTGCTGCTCATCGGTATGCACGCATGGTTGGTCCGAATTGGTCGGTTGGTCCGGATCGGTAGGTCGGTCCGAACTGGTCGGCTGGTTTGGCTGGTTTGGCTGGTCCGAATCGGTAGGTTGGTCCGGATTGGTCGGCTGGTTTGGCTGGTTTGGCTGGTCCGAATCGGTAGGTTGGTCCGGATTGGTCGGTTGGATCGGATTGGTCGGTTGGTCCGGATTGGTCGGTTGGTCAGAGACGGTCGGTTGGTGTGTGTTGGTTTTGTTGGTTGGATCGATTCGGTCGTATTGCAAAAACGACAGCTTGCATGGCTCGCAGAGGTTGGATGTGCTGAGTAGGCATTGGTCGTCTTGCTGACCCAGATCGGTACACACAAACTTGGACGTGTCAAAGTCAAAGTACGTGTCGGCTTGGACAGCTTGGACAGCTTGGCTGTTGGCCAGGTCGACTTGGCTCACCAGGATCTTTGCGACGTTGTTGGCTGCCAGCATGGCAAGCATGGCAAACATACAAAACAGACAAAACAAGTTTAGCAGCACACCAAATTCAACAACACAACAACACAACAACACAACTGGCAAACCTACTTTGCATGGCCAGGTTGTAGATTTCTGCGCCGCCGATGACAAAGCAGTCCTGGCAGGATGCAACCAGTTGTTCGACTTGGTCAAAGCTGTGTGCCACTTGGACGTCGTCGGGCAAGTTGTAAAGCTGCCGGGCATTTTTGTTTCTTGTCAGCACAATGTTGAGACGTCCAGGCAGTGCCTTGCCAATGGATTCAAACGTTTTGCGGCCCATCACGACGGCGTTGTTTTGCTGGCCCAGTGTGACTTTGCGAAAATATTGCATGTCGGCTTTCAGGCGCCAGCAAAGCTTGTTTTGGTAGCCAATCTGGTTGCTGGCAGTTCTGGCCACTATGATGATGATTCGGTAAAACGGATTCGTCTGACCAGTTTGACTGGTTTCACTGGTTTGACCAGTTGGACCACAATTAGCCGGGTCGGTTTGGTCAGTTTGGTCAGTTTGGTCGGTTTGGTCGGTTTGGTCAGTTTGGACAGTTTGGTCGGTTTGGTCGGTTTGGTCAGTTTGGTCGGTTTGGTCGGTTTGGTCGGTTTGGTAGGTTTGGTTGGAATTATCTCGCTCCAAGTAATGAACCAATCCAATCACTGCTGCAGCAAGCCAGCACGCAAGCATCGTCCAGGCCATGCTATATGCAATTTGGTTGTGCATGTTGGTGGCGTTGTTCATGTCGAGCATGTCGGACGTGTCGGACGTGCTTGGTTGTTTGGTTAGTTGGTTAGTTGGTTGCGCAGTTGCGCAGTTGGTCGACTCATTGTTGGGTTTACTAACATATGTTTGGTGATTTAAAATTATTTTTAAAAAAAAAAGGTCGTGCCAAGTGCCAGTCGCCGCGGCCGCGCGGTAACAGGCTTGCTAAGCGTCGTTGTGGAAAACACACATTGTACCAGTTTGGCCAGCTTCTGACGGATTCGGCCACAAGTATGGGCTGGCTTGTCGGGCTTGTCAAGTCTGAATGGTCTAGCTGGTTTGATTTGTTAGATTGGGCATGTCCACACTGCAAAACGCATCTGGATGACCAGACTGATCAGACTGATCAGACATTGGCATACTTGGACATGCTTTTAGATTCCCGGTCTGGGCAGTCTGGACAGCCTGGGCATGATTGCAAGTACTGGCTAGCTTTCCAAGCCAAACTGGACGAGCGCCTGGACACAATGATTCGCTAAGTTTGTTATGTTACATATAATGCATTTATGCTGCAATGTACCAATAACGCCGAAACTAAGCTGGTCGTTGCACCTAGCATGCAAAGTCCGGCGACAGCCCAACACGTAAGCACTGTTGCCATCATCGTGTCCGTGTGGGCTGTGTCTTGGTTGTTTGGTTGGTTTGTTGGTTTGATTCGGTTTATTCGGTTTATTGATGTTGCCAACACAATTGGTTGGTTTGGTTGGTGACTTGCATGTCAACAAGTCAGATGGCCGGACTGGTCGCACTGGTCGCATCGGTCGCATCGGTCGCACTGGTTTGGCTGGTAGATTCGCACTGTCTAGCTTTGAACAGTTTGTACGACTTGGTAAACACCTGGGTAGTTGTTGTGACAATTTTTTCTTCTTGCACCAGCGTGTACTGGCCGCGCGTCTGGACCAGCTGCTCGTAGGCTGGCAAGGCTTGCTGGCCAACATGGACAATGTCCAACGTCATGTTGGGAAATTCGGCAAGCAAGGCCAGTGCCTCCGCCAAGCTGTGCGTCGAGCTGTTGTCCTCGCCGTCGGTGACGACCACAATGTTGTTCTTGTTTTGCTTGTTGTGAATCTGCTCAGCCACCAGGAAGATGGCGTCGTACAGCGCCGTGCAGCCTTGGGCAAAGATGCGATTCATCAAGACCGGCAGCTCGGCTTGGCGCCTCAGCTGTTCCACAACGCGCGGCTTGAGCTTCCAGAATGCCTTGGTGTCAAACGTCACCACGGCAAACCTGTCATTGTCTTCCATGGCGTCGAAGCACGCAGTAGCAGCCTGCTTGGCTGATTCCAGCCTGGTTCCATCCATCGAGCCCGAGACGTCGAGCAGCAAAAACGTCGTCACGCTTTGGTCAAGCTGGCTTGACTTGCCAGACTGCTGACCAGACCGACCAGACCGACCAGACCGACCAGACTTTGACAACACTCTGCTTTTGTTGATGCGCGAGTTTGGGCAACTTGACCGGTGAGACGCCAGGTTGGCTACTTGCTGGTTGCAGTCATAGCACGCCACTGTGTGGCTATTGCCTTTCCGATGCCAACGCGGCATGTTGAATTTGGATTGGTTGGATTGGTTGGGTTGGTTGGATTGGTTGGATTGGTTGGATTGGTTGGATTGGTTAAATTGGTTTGCACGACTTGCACAATTTGGTTTTTTTATTTTACAACATATGATTGCCGACTATTCAAAGCAACGTGGGCACAACATGCTTTAACACTTGACCAGCTTTGATGTAGCAGCTGTATCCAATGACAGCCACACAGAATGCAGTGTGGTAGTCGTCGTTGAGAATGCTTCCATGCTGCGACAAGTACACCAACAAGCTCTGAACCAGAAACTTGACTGTTGGGTTGTCGTGTTTGCACAGCAGTTGTTGTGTAAGACCAACTGCACACATGCTTATCTGGGCATCCAGGTAGTGGTGCAATCTGGCTCGCCGAGCCAGCAGAGCAACTAGGATGCACTGGCGCGTCTTGGTGTCGCACTGCACCAGCTTGCTGCCCTGCATGCTCATTAGCTCAACAAACCGAGACAGCTGACTGCAAACGTAATAGTTTTCATGGTGCCGATTGACGATACTTATCTGTGCTGCACCAGTGCTGTGCAGCAGGCTGTTTGTTGAGCGCAAGAGCATGCTGTGCGATTGATAATCCTGGTCAAACGTCTTGCCCAGTTTGGCAATTTCGCATTTTGATTCAGCCAACCACGCTTGAATGTCCTTTCGGACTTGCAAACACACGCCTATGATGTCGATCAATTCAAGCACTGCGTCATCAACACGCACTGTGACGCCGGAATTGCTATCTTTACTGATGTTTGTTCCAGTGGTGCTGGGTGGGCTGGGTGGGCTGGGTGTGTTTGGCTCATTTTGTTCGACTTTTACATAACTGACAGTTTTGGCAGGTCCGACAGGTTTTACAAACATACAACCCATGGTTGGTTGGTTGGTTGCACAACCAAATAACCAGACAACCAAGCTACCAGGCGACCAGGCTACCAGACAAACCAAAAAAGTACTTTTCAAATCTAATGTAAACCATGATATGATGTTTGTTGAAACCTCTCGCCACCTCGACACCTCGTCACTTCGACACCTCATCAGCTCGCCACCTCGCCACCTCGACACCTCATCAGCTCGACATACATGCTTTCAGTACTCGTCAGGTTTTGTGTGCACGGTCTGGTTGGATGGATTGTTGGACAAGTGCTTGGTTGGGCAACTGCAAACATCGCGTGGTTGGTCTGGTTGGTCTGGTTGGTTAGTAGGCAAACAACTAACATGACGAAATCAGACCAATTTAAATTACGTTGATTGTGCCGAGTGGGCTGGTTCGGCTGGTTTGGCTGGTTTGGCTGGTTTGGCTGGTTTGGCTGGTTTGGCTGGTTTGGCTGGTTTGGCTGTTTCGGCTGGTTTGGCTGGTTTGGCTGGTTTCGGCTGGTTTGGCTGGTTTTGGCGGCTGGTCGTAGTACGTCTTGCGATTGGCATCTTGCATGTAGGCATGCGCCTGGATGAGCATCTTGCCGTGCCTGTCTTGCTGCGTCGGGCGAATCCAACAATACAGCTGTTGCAACTGTGCCAAGAAAAGGCCGCGCTTGGCTGGCTTGGTCATCAACATGGCCAGCTCTGCCAGGCCCTGGCACTTGACAAATGACTGGCGCACAACGCAGCTTTGCAAGATCTGTGCTGCATCAACTGTCTCCCACGACGTGTTCTTGCCTTGCCTGGTCTGGCGCAGCCAGTCGCGCAACACTTGGCCAAACACTTTCCAAGCTGGATCCGACGCTGCATGGCTGGGTATGTTGCGCAACAGGTTGCTTAGCCCGTTTCGGTCTGCATGTTCAAAGTCGCTGGCCGCAAGTCCTGGTCCGCCTGCCTTGAAGAATGCCGGCCAGAATCCATCGCGGTTGGTTTGCCACTGCATCAGCCAGTACTGCACATGCTTGGCCGCCAAGATCTTGCCGACCATCTCGGGCAAGCTGTACGGCGCCTTGCTGGTCATCACCACACTCAGAATTCGGTGCAGCATTGTGCAATGCTTGATCTCCGACCTGCACAGCTTGGCAGCCATCTCGGCCAGCACAACTGCCTTGCCGGACTTGACAACCAAATCACACATCAAAGCGTTGTAGGTCGCATTGGTGCACATGTCGTCCAAATCAAACATCACAAACAACAGGTCCACCCAGTGCAGCTTGCCCAGTAAATCTTGCCGGTCCAGCCGGTCAAGCTGGTCCAGCACCAAGGCGGCTACCACTTTTATGTTGGCCTGGCAGGCTCGAATGTCGCTGCGCCACCACACTGCAACCACCATGTGGATCAAGTTGATCATTCTGGCATCATGCTGGTGCTTGCATATGTGGTGGCGTAAAAAGTCGCAGTACTTGTCGTCCGAAAGGTCCGGTTTGGAACAGCACAGCTGGTCCAGCTGGTCGGCTAGCTTGGAGTAGTCTTGCCAGACTTGCAAAAACAGATTGGCAAACTTGGCGACGCGCCTGTTCCAACTGGGCTTGGCAATGCGCAGCAGCATCTGCTCGCCCAAGTGGTTGAACGCAGTCGCGACGTGCGCAATCATGACATGCCGACTGGCCCAGCCAGACGTCACGACCATGATTCTGGACTGGTCAGACTGACAAAAACGATCCAGCACAACAGGCTGGCCGTGTTGAAACACCACTATGTTGTCTGGTGACTTGTCGTGCTGCACCAGAAAGCTGCGCAACTCGTCCAGCATGTTTTCACCGACTGCTAGGCAACCCAGCATGCTGCCAGCATACTGGACAGTCCAAGTTTTGCTGGAATCCTGGCTTTGCATGGTTTGGTAGTTGGGTGTTTGGTGGTTTTGCGGTTGGGTGTTTTGGTTTGGTAAATTTTGCGTTGTGGTGGTTTGGTGTTTTGGCGTTGTGGTGAGTGGTTTGATGTGATGAACTGCAAGACTGGTTCGGTTGAAAACTGTTAAGTTGACAAAACAAACAAGTCAATCAAACCTGAAAAACACCACATTGCTACCATACTTTTGGTTGATCTCTTCACGGCTGCACTTTCGTGCAATAGTTGTGGTAAACAACCCACCCGTGATGCCGCCACAACTGGCAATGTACATGTTTTGATTTTGCTGGTTTTGCTGGTTTTGCTGGTTGTCGTAGTTCTGGTTCCACACGAAATACATGTTAGAATCCAGCAGTTGATTGCTCAATTCCAAGTCGATTGTCTTGTAGCGCAGCATTGCCAAACCAAGTTCGCCCGGCTTGACTGGCACTGCCTTGCACGACAAAAAGTAAAAGAAGAATGACGGCAGACCAAGTTTCACCACATACTGCTGCCCATCGAAGCGGCTGTTCAACACCAAGCCAGAACCGAGCTCAAGGTTAAAGTTGATGTCTGACTGAACGTCCACCACCAACTTGCCATGCTTAAAGTTCAAGTCATCACCCAACGGTACACCCATGAACTCATCTGGGCCAGTTGCGTTCAAAATGGTCTGCAACTTGCTTTCTGCGTCCGACACGTCCCAGACTTGCCCAATCTTTGCTTGGTGCAGCATGTTTTGGAACTTTTCAGCATGAAAGTGCTTGGCAATCTCGGCAATGTCCAGCGCCTCGCGCACCCACGGGTGTTGCAGCATAAAACTAATTCGATGGTCAAATGCAAACCGCTCGGCAGCTTCGGCTGCAGCGTATACGTCGACAGCCCACCTGATTTTAGCATCCATTGCGCTATCGATCGATTTGCGGTCGTCTGCATAACGCTTTGCGACCTGCTCAAGACTCTTCAAAGCAAGGTCGGCCATATTGATTAGTGTGTTGACAGTTGGTAAATTGGTTGGTTGCGCAACTGCACAGTTGGTTGTTTTATACATTAGCCAAATTTATGCAACAGCCAGTACGTTTGCGCAAACGCACAACTGCGCAGATCAGTAAACTTGGTCAGCTTGACCAGTTTGACCAGTTTGCTCACACTAGTCAGTTTGGTCAATCTGTGCTTGTGTCAGCATGGCGTTGAATGTTTTAGCATGAAAGTGCTTGGCAATCTCGGCAATGTCCAGCGCCTCGCGCGCCCATGTGTGTTTTAGTGTGCAGTAAATGCGTCGGTCCGATGCAAACTGCTCGGCAGCTTTGGCTGCAGCGTATACGTCAATAGCCCTTTTGATTTTAAGGTCGAGTGAGCTTTCAATCGTTTGGTCGTCGGCGTACCGTTGAACCACTGATGCAAGGCGGTGGTATGCATAGTCGGCATTCGTCATGTTGCGCAGTTGCGCAGTTGGTTGGCTGGTTTGTTGAACAACCGGTGTGTCGCGCAGTTGCGCAGTTGGTTGCACAGATGCGCAGTCGGTTGCCTGCTTCAACATGAATTCAAACTTTTCACGATTAAAACGCTTGGCAAACTCGGCATATCTCACCGCAGAGCGAACCCACGGGTGCGACAACGCACGTGTAACGCTGGGGTGTGATGCAAGCTCTTTGGTAGCCTCGACTACAGCATACAAGTCCATAGCATGCTCAATTTTTTCGTCAAGTAATTGACCAGATGGATGCGTTTTAGTAGTAAACTCCTGAGCCGCTATGGCAATACGTTTGCACGCCTCGGTAACGTCTGTCATGTTGGTTGGTTAGGTTGCGCAGTTGGGTTGCGCAGTTGGGGCTGGTCGGGTTGCGCAGTTGGTTGATTTCCAAATTGCAAACATGGTATTTTGCTGATTTTTGCAAGTTCATCATATGTTGTATCACATATTTTAAATGTGTTGAACCGACCAACCCAACCAACTGCGCCACCAAACCAAACCAAACCAATCCAAACTTTCCACAATGGGCAACACGTCGTCACACAATGAAACTGCCAATGAAAACCCAGACGACCAGACAGACCAGTTGGCCAAGTTGGCCAAGTTGGCCAAATTAGCAAAACCAACAACACCAACACCTGGTATTTTTGCACCAGCAGCCTTGTCCACATCGCTGTGTCATGCCTTTGAAGTAGAGCCTGGCATCCAACTTGGCAGTGTGTTGCCAAGCCCGACAACAAGTTTACAACACGCGTGGTCCAAGTTCGGCATCGTCGAGGCAATGAGTGCGCCGCCCAAAAATGCCAAGATGTTTTTTACACAACAAAACTTGTTTGCCCAGTGTGTCAGCCAAGCCTTTTTTGATCATTTACCGCTCCGATTTAGCCCAGATGTTGTTTGGCACACTGTCCTGCAAGGCCTGGCCAACCACGTGAATGCAAACCCAGAAACTCTGCGCAGCAAGTTTGTAGCATTTCAAGGCAAGACGGAGCTGTTGGTAAGTCGGCCAGACTTTGTCAAGTCGTCTGTGCTCAACTACTGGCCGGGTGTGTTTGCAGACTTTGCGCAGCAAATCGAAGCCAACACTCATGCCGGGCTAGTTCAGCTGCTGCAGGCTGATTTTTCAACAACTTGCCAAGTGTCGCGCATAGTGAGCCAAATCGCGTTGATGGACACTGTCAAGTCCTACTTTGAGTACACCATGTCGGCGGGCTGCGGCTTTCCAAGGATCGAGTTGAGCGGCACTGTCGCTGACTGGGAGCATTTGCGCGCCAAGGCCGAGCAGTTGAGCCAGTTCGACTTGGATTGGTGGTTGGTGGTGCTGCTGCCCGTGCTGGACGAGTTTGTTCTGGCTGCCAAGCACACACCCAACTTGGCGTTTTGGCGGTCGCTGGTCACCACGTCAGGCGCGTCTGCGATGCCTGGCGAGCCCGTGACCGGCTGGCTGCAAGCCTTTTTTCCCTACTTGAACGCATCTGGCTACACAGGCCAACAGCCGAGTTACAAACTCGAAAAGAACACTGGCTTGGCCAACTACCAGGAATCGATGAAGAACAATGTCAACCTTGCCAACAAAACGTTTGGCTCTGCAAAGCGCTGCGGAACCAACTATCAAGGCATGAAAAGCTCGACGCCAATCGAGCTGTTTCCACCCAGCATTTCGACTGCACCTGTCAACTACGTGGAAGTACTAACTAGGCAAGCTTATTCGATGGCGTTTTACGGCGGCATCACGACGATTGTGCAGCACGACGACCTGACGTTGGAGTGCGCGCTGGGCTGGGCAGTCATTGAATTGCCAGATTAACTGCGCAACTGCGCAACCGATTGCGACTACGCAACCAAACAATGCGCTGCCTGTCATATGAGTCAATATATAATGCGTCGGTTGTTATATTGTTGTCTGGTTTACATTGTATTTTTTGCCAGCCAAGTTGTACATCCATCAAACAATTGAATCCAGCCAAAACCATGCAAGACCAAAAGTCTTTTGTTTGTTCCAAAAGTATGTTCCAAGCACTGTCATGTTTTGCCAAGATTGCCAACCTGCTAGACAGCAATTCGGTTGACGAGTCAAAGTTGTCCGAACTGGTCTGCACCGATTCTGATGCCGACACAACCAATGTGTTGGCTTGCATGCAAGATCCAAAACGTCAACTCGAAGCGTTTGCAAGCCAATGTCAAGACGTCGACGTAACAAACCTCATTTCTCGCATACACGGCGTCCTTGATGATGCGCTCCACAATGTCGAGACTACATGCCAACCTGCCAAGCTGGCTAAATTGGACAAGTCGGACCAACCAACCGACTCGGCACTGGACCAACCAAACCAACCAAACCAGTCATCTGACCCAACCGAACCAGCCAAACCAGCCGAACCAGCCGAACCAGTCGATCCGACCAAACCAGCCAAACCAGCCGAACCAGCCGAACCAGCCGAACCAGCCAAACTAGCTCTGGGCGACTTTGTTGTGCTGACAACCGACATCCACGCGCCGACGAGCTGCACCACGCAGGAGGCGGTGGTGATTGAGTTAGTCGGGCCTAACACACCCTTCCGCATACGCTTCGTCGACGGAGTAGAGCCGAAGCAGCGGTATGTTTCAAGCGACGTGCGCTTTATTCGGCGCGTAGCGCCTTTATTCCACTGGCTTCACCCGCACGGACTGGTGCCCATGTCCGGCGACTTTTTCTGCGATGCATGCAAAGCTGCAAACTTGCCACACGCCGGCAATGTCAAGACCGACAACATCCACGGGCGATTTCGCTGCGCGTACTGCGACTGGGACGCATGCCTGGAGTGTGTGCGCAAGGTCGACCCGGCGCACGCGTTTGTCAACACGAGGCACGCAAAGCAGGTTGGCGCGCAGCAGAAGGCTCTGCCGATGTTCGGCGACTTGACCTGATATGCGCGCAGGTCAGGCCTACGTGGTGCAAGTGTCTGCATGTGCAATCGACAGGGTCCAATCGTAGACGTATTTGATTGGTTTGGTTGGTTTGGTTGGTTTGGTTGGTTTGGTTGGTTTGGTTGGTTCGGTTGGTTCGGTTGGCTTGTGTACCAACCAAAACAACCAGCCGAGCCAGCCGGATTGGCCAAACTAGCCGAATAACTGGTTTGTTTGTTAATTAAACTTGATGCGCGACAAAACCACAGCAACAAACAGACATGCACCAGCAATGATGACTGGCACAAAGTCAAACTTTGCTTTTTGTTCAGCTTGTCGTGCAACGTATTGGTAGTATTTGTAAACGGTTTCATACGCCAAAGCAATGGAGCAACTGTCATTGGTTGGCTGCTTTGTTGTGTTTTGAAATCGAATGATTGTGTTGTCATGATGGATCACCACCGAGTCGACGTTGTACAGCAACAACGCGTCAAAGTGAATTACCAGCCAGTCGAGCAAAGTCGAACAGTCTTGCCACTTTGTGCAGTTGGCTTGGTCGACTGCCTCTTTGAACGTGACTAGACTCGAGTACGTCAGTTCCACTAGCGCCAACTGCGCGGTTTCTTTCATGGTCAACGTCTTGCAGTACACGCATGACATTTCAAGAACCTCAAAGCTCTGCGTTTTGTTCAGCTGCTTCATGTAGTCGCCCATGGTTGACCGGTTAACTGGTTTGGTTAATTGTTTAAACTGGTTGACTGCTACAAACTCTAAACTGACATATGACTATCAACTTGTTGCAAAGCTTGGCCACAACACATATGTTGCCAACTGCTGGATGCATCGTACCGACAACCAGTCAACCAACCAGTCAATCAACCATGCGTGTTGTTTCGCCCAACTTTGAGTTTGACTTTGTGGTGCGCGACTTGAACCACCAGCCGGCACGGTTCGACGATGCCTACCAACTGGACCAGCTCAGCAAGCGCTGCAAAGCTTTGCAGGCAGCCTGGGTCAATGCGACACACAGCATGCTGGACAGATCGTCGGTGCGTGTCCAGCACAACCAAGTCGATCTGGTGCCCAACATCTTGCAAGACCAACTCGACTGGTCGCAACAAGCTTGCCAGGCATGGTCAAAGCTGCAAGACATGCAGCTCAGCAACACGCCGACTGTCGAGCTGTGCTTTTCGGCTTTTCCAGCCAAGCTGGCTGTGCTTGACACCATCCGAAAAAACAAAGACGACTACTTCAAACTTCAAGCAATTGCCAAGCAGTGTGGCCACGACTTGGAGGTCATGACTGAACTTGTGCAGCTGTATGGCCAGTTGCTGCAACATGCCTCGCCGGAACTGCGCCAAGTGCGCCAGCTGGCCGAACTGGCCGTGTCAAAGTTCGCGCCAGCTTTTCAGTGGTTGCCTGACGAGCTGCGCAACAACGCCGAGCTAGCAAGCCTGGCTGCTCGGCAGAACGTCGCGATACTGCAGTACAGCAAGTTGAATTCCGACAAGGCGTTCATGACAAGTCAGGTCAAGCAAAACGGCGAGGCATTTAGGTATGCACATGTGTCTTTGTTAAACCAGTTTGACTTTGTCGAACTGGCAGTCCAGCAGCTTAGCAGCAACATCGACTTGGCACCGCACTACCTGCGGTGCAACAAGCAGCTGGTCAAGCTGGCCTGCTGTACCTACATGCCGGCACTGAAGTACTTCTTGGACAACTTGCCGGATCTAAACGACCAAACCGAGGTTTGCCTGCACGCCATCTACCAGCACGAATCTGCCTGGCTGTACATCCCAAAAAGCGTTCCAGGCCTGGCAGCTGAGCGCTGCTGCCGTGTTGTGTCAATTTGCCTGACATGCATGTCAAACTTTCTGGAAGACATTTGTTGCTGTTGTGGTTGCGACAAGGCCTACGGACCAAATCCCTGCGAGAAACTTGGCATGTGGATCGCTTGTTGTTTTGTTGTAGCTTTTGTTTGGGCAATGCTATATAAAACATCACAGATGTGACAATCAGCAGGTAATGCCATGTGGCGACTCGGCCAACAATCAGCGAGGCCTGGATGTAATGGAGTTTCTTGACGGCCTGAGCTCGGCTGCTGTGATGCTGGACTGGAACAACCTCGAATTCAAAACTACATACAGACACGCGCCGGGCCTGTCATGCTTCAAGAACCAGGCGGACGTGTTGGCATCAAAACCCACATTGCAAGCAACATGTACAAAGTACCAGACTATTGCGACTTGTAAGTTTGGTTGAATAGTTGGCTTGCACAGTTGGTCAAACTTGCAGAACAACTTTTCGAACCAAGTCGACAACCAGTGTCTTGACGTTTTTTGCAACAATGCGACCAGCATAGTTCACAGATACATTAACAAACGCGTCCAGCTCGCACGTGGCTTGGCAGCCTGTGCTGTGCACGAACCTTGGCAACCATGCCTGTTGTTTCGGCTGGTTACAATCAAAGTCGGCAACGTACTTGCATCCAGCATTATCGTCAAGTGAATAGAACCGCAACGACTTGTCGATGCAAACACACAGCAGGAACTTTCTGCTGGTCAGTCTAATGCTGTGCCAGGCCAGCACATCATACAGAATCAATGACTGCTGCGAGTCCAAACTGAACACACACAAAAACTGGCATCGGTGAAACGCCGCAAAGCTGTTGCTGAATATGTGGTCAACAGTATAGTAGTGGTCTTTGCAAACTATGGTTTTGCAATCAGCCTGGCTGGGACTTCGAGCCAAAACAAACACGTGTGTCATGCAGAGTGATGCAGTGTCGACAACCAACAGACCAGAATTGATTTTCAAAATGACAAACTGTTGAAAAATGACTTCGCGCGACCACATACGTTGCCTACAAGCTTGGCACATGTTTTGTAGGACGTGTGTGCACTTGTGCCTGCACCAGTGCAACCACCCAAGACAGTGCCACGACGTCTGAAACGCATACAGTTGGTTGTCAAAGCAAACAAGTCGCACGTTGTTGTGCGTCACAATGTGTCTGCCATGTGTGTCGAGAAATGTGTCGGCTTGTTCGGCCGGTTTGGTGTGGTCGGTACGTTTGGCCAGTTTGGCCTGCTTTCGTTTTTCGAGCCGCGCTAGGTCTTTCATAGTTGGTTGGTATGCTTTTTATTAGTGCAACATATTTCGTGCTGAAATTGGACGCAACAACTTTACCAAGTCAGGCTTGGTGTTTCAATCTGCACAGTCGGGCGAACAACTGGCTGGGCTGGTTGGGCTGGTTGGTCCAGCTGGTTGGCACCAATGTCTTGGCGCGCAAACGCCAGTTTCTGGCTGGCCAGATGAGCGCTGCTGATCGCGCCGTACTGGTCAGTCAGGTCCTGGCACGCCTTGTCAATCTCTGCCTTGGTAGGAACGTCGCTGCACATCCAGTAGGTCGTGATGGTGACAGTCAGGTGTTCAGTCGGGTGGCGCTTGCAGTCTTTGTTGGCCAGCTGGCTGACGCGGCCGACTTGCTCACCGATGCTGGCCCGGGCCGCACTTGCTGCACTGGCCGAACTGGCCGAACTGGCCGAACTGCCCAAACTCGCCCGGCTTGCAAATGACTGGTTTGCGCTCAGCCAGCCACCTTATGCCTCGACACATCCACCACCACCACCAATATCACACTCCTCGTCACATCCATCATAGTCGTCTGTGCTGTACGCCATCTGCTTTCCAGGAGCTGAGCCAGGTAGACCCCAAGTGCTTGCATAGCTGGCTGAGCGACTGGCAACAGGTTTTTGTTGCAGCGGGACCTGGACAGTCACCACGCAGTTCAGACGCTGGTTCATGCTGCGCACGCCAATCGCACCCGACACGGCCTTGCCGGCCTGGTGGGCTGCTTGGCGCTCAGCCTGGGTCTCCGTCTGTTGCTCGCCGACGCCAAACCTGGTGGGTTCCAGCTTGAGTGCATGGCTGGTCATCTGGTCCGGCTTGTCCAGCAGAATCTTGTTCCGGCCTGGCTGGTCCTGCTGGATGGCAGCGCCCTGGGTGGTCGACATTACCAGCAGGTTCTTGGGATTGTCGGCAGCACGCGTCTGGTAGTTGAAGCACTCGACGTACAGGTCGGCCGGCACGCCCGGCTCGGCTTGGATGAATGCACACTGGAACCGAATCGATACCTTGTCGTCCAGGCTGGACGACAGGTCGCAGTCGGGCTTCATGCCGACATACTGGCCGTACTGGCCAATGTTTTGCAAGAACTTGTCCAGCCGGATGGTTTGCAGCTTTTGCTGCTGCTGCACGACCAGCTGCACGTCCTGGCTGCTGAGCACGCCCAACAGCGGGTTCAGGTTGTCGCCAGCCACAATCGTGCAGACTGTTTTCTGAGAGTCGAGGTGCTTGAGCGTCACGTCGGTGATGTTGGGTCCCATCGCCGACAGGAAGCCGCCCACAGATCCACGCGACGCATCGTTCCAAGCGGTGCTCACCAGCCGGAAGTTTGCAGGCAGCAAGGCTCTCAGCTTGGATTCAAACGCCTGGTTTGGCTTTTCGATCTTGACACTCGACTGGTACGGCCATCCTTGCCACGAAAAAGTTGACATTGACGAAATTTTACGAAATTGGTTGGTTTGGTTGGTTGGTTGGTTGGTTGGTTGGGTTGGTTGGTTTGGTTTTCTGACCAACTGGTCGATACGACAATACATGCTGTGTGTACTATAATGCAAAAATGCAACATTGACATATGTTGCACAACTAAACATCATTGTGTGTTGTTAGTAGTATGGCGGATTCGAAACACACGTTCAAATAATTTGATCAGCCAGCACAGTTTGGACGGATCCCTGGCTATCTGACAGGCAAACTGGAAACAGTGTTTTGTCGGCCTGGTGCAAATTCACTTGGTTTTGTGGTTTGATGGTTTGATAATTTAATGGTTAGTCACTCACATACGCTCGTCACGTGCAGTGATCAAACCATTAATGAACAACGCAACACATGTTGTTGCGACCCAACCAATCGTCTCGAGTATCATGTATGTAGCCCAAACTCCACATGCAACACCCACACAAAGTCCAAAACACGACCCCGCCACAGTTGCAAAGATGATAAATGGCAATCTGTATACTTGTTGCAAGGCTACAAACAGCCGATTCCGGCGGTCGTGATTTTCAATCCAGTTATCGACAGCTGTTTTTGCCACCCACATGAAGACGACCATGCTTGCCACGCAATACGCGACGAAAAAGCCGACGCCCAACATGTCAAGTTTCCAGGGTAGTGTTTGGTTTGGTTTGGTTTGGTTTGGTTTACCATAAAACTAACTTCATGCAATGCAACATTTCCAACATATGTGCAATTACTGCTAGCCAAGATCGGTGTGATTTGGCAACGCATGGCATCGGCGCTGCCGAAATTTCGTACAACCCTACAACCCATAGCTAGCAGCTAGCAGGCAGATTATGCGCCATTCGAACGCTGACGCGGTGTACAACCAACTCGACCAGACTTTAATCCACGTCGCGTCAACAGTTAGTAAAACAACCAGACTTGGTTGTTTCGTCCGTGCTATTTGATCGCTTGCGGGGACTATGGATAACTATTTAGTTTGTCAAGAAGCCTGTCAGGTCTTGCTTGTCCAGCACAGCTTGGATGAATTCCTGGCTGATGATGCTCGACTTCCAGCTGAGCACCAGACTGATGTCAAGCCTGCGGATCTGAAAAGCAAGCTGGTGCTTTTTGCAGTATTCCAACGCAGCCTTCATGCCGGACGACCAGCCCATGTCTTCGTAGAAAATTGTTTCGTTACAGCGCAGCCGCAGCACCTGGCCCATGTCAATGGCGCGCTCGCGGGTCAGCACGTCCCACTTGGCGTGGTTGTCCGGCACGTAGTACGTCTGGCACATAGGGTGCTGCGTCATGCAGTTGTGCGTCGAAACTGGCATTTCGTTTCGCGCAGCTGCGTCCAAATGGCACAGCATCAAGTACCTAACGTGCAAGTCTGTGTTGCCGCTGTACGGAGACTCGACAAACACCAGTTTGGACATTTTGTTGATTTTTGGTTGGTTGTTTGTTTGGTTGGTAGGTTGGTTGGTAGGTCGGTCGGTTGGTTGGTTGGTTGCGCAGTTGGTTGGTTGGCAGATCGGCAGGTTGGTTGGTTGGTTTGTAGGTTGGTTGGTAGGTAGGTTGGTTGGTTGTTACAAATGGTTGACTTAAACATATGATGCGCAGTGTATAAGCAACGTACAACGTATCAAATATTTGGCCATGATTCAGTTGCTTGGCACGATTGGGCGCCCAAAGTGCGAGTAAAAATGACCGTTTAAAGATTATTCATTTTTGTTGCAGCGCTTGACTGTCAGCACGGAGGCGGAGGAGCAGGAGGAAAGTAGGGAGGACGCGGAAAGTGCTGCGCATTGCAAAAACTCAGCAACGCAATAAAGACAAGTTGAAACAGCCGCATGGAGCACAACTTTGGCCTTTACAACACTGTTGTTAGCGAAATTGATTGGTTTCACCGCCAAATTACTTGGTTGTTTGATTTTGCTTTGCCAAACATATGATGCACAGTGTAAACACGACACACAGGCCAGGGTTTCAGACGTTTGGCACGATTGGCCCAAAATGCAAAGTCATCCACTGGATCCCGCACTTCGAAACTTGGTTTGTGTCTTCAAGGCTGGCATTGTTCAACGACATCCAGGCAGATACAGCTTGCGTGCTGTAAAAACTTAAAACGTGGTGTGTGTCCAAGCCTGGTTGGTCCAGTTGGTCCAGTTGGTCCAGTTGGTCTGGTTGGTCTGGTTGGTCTGGTTGGTCTGGTTGGTCTGGTTGGTCTGGTTGGTTCAGATGGTTTGGTTGGTCTGGTTGGTTTGCGCAGTTTGGCTGGTCCATTTTGGCAGGTTGATAGGTTGGCAGGTTGATAGGTTGGCAGGTTGGTTGGATGGTTGGATGGTTGGATGGATTGGATTCGGATGGTTGGTTGGACTGGTTAAACTGGATAAACTGGATGCCCAGAAAATGAACAATTAATGTTGTAATGCTGTGCCAAACATCATATGTTGGGCTTGTCGGGCTTGTCGGGTGTGTTGGGTTTGTTGGGTTTGTTGGGCTTAATGTTTGCTTTCAAAATTTTGGTCCATCATGTCTTACGCTGTGTACCACTTTTGTGGCGACACTAAAAAAACAGTGTGGCACCAAGAAGCGACGCTCGCAAATGCGGTCAAGACGATGCGGTCGTTGTGCCAAGGTCGTGTGCCCAACATCGTGAACAACGAATTTTTCGACGTAGAGTTCCAGTCGGCAAGCAGCAAACCAGGCGTTCGTGACAAGGTAACTATTTTTGCCAATTTTGGACGCATGATTGCTGCAAGCAAACACCGACACGACGTGTACGAGATGCTCGACACAAAAAAGTACTCGAGGCATGTGGCGCACTGCCCGTTGAAACAAACACCAGCGTTGGAGACGTTTGCGGTGGTGAGGCAAGGTTCCAAAGACACCTGGGTGTCTGCAACCACCGACTTTGAAACTGCGCTGATCGAGTACAAGAACCAATTGGGCCAACATGCTGAGGCGGACTTGCCGGACTCGCCGCACGTGTCGGAATCACCAGTCGAAAAAGAAATGTTTACCTACTCAAAGTTGGTCTGCGACACGTGGACGGGCATCATCCGTGATCCTGCTCAAGCCGAAAAGTTGCGCCGTCCTTACAAGCACCTCGTCCTGTACCACGTCGACTCGGGTCTAAACGTGCCGAGCCAACCAACTGCGCAACTGCGCAACACACCAAACAACTAATTGTGTAATCTGTTACTCGTAACAGCAACCAGTCAGCGAGTACAACTTTATCGGTTGGTAGTACTCAACGGACGTGTCATCCGTGTCGTCCATGAACTCTTTGGCAGCCTGAATCAACTGCTTTCCCAAGTCGGCAACTTGTTGGTCAGTCAAAATGTCTGCTTGGCCAATCACCTGCACGTGGTCGTCGTCATACAAGTCCGTGGTTGGCTGTTTCTTTACCAGCAACACGATGTCGTCTTGGCCAACAAACTCGAACGATTGAAACTCCAATCCAGACATTAAAGATTCGTCAAGTTCATCATCATCCAAGTCGTAGTAATCGCGCAGCTCTTTGCGAACCCTACCCGCAGTGAGTCGAATGCCGTAGGCAAGCGTGTTGAACGGTGCCATTGTTTGGTTGGTTTGGCTGGTTTGGCTGGTTTGGCGGGTTTAGCGGGTTTGGCGGGTTTGCTGTTTTTGAAACACAATACTTGCACAATAAATACTCGTACACATATGTTTAACAACGTTTGTCAGTCGCGAGAGCGCGATCTTGCGCGGCTGTGAATCGCGTGACCATTTTTGTGTGTTTTGGCACAACATGCTGCTTGCCAATGCCCGCGACGCTGGCAGCGCCAACATGTTCGCGATACGTAATACCGCCCTGTTCGACTGTATGCATCATCATCATCATCATCATCATCATCATCATCATCATCATCATCATCATCATCATCATCATCATTGCCATCTTCATCATCATCGTCATCGATGCGGTTGTGCATCACGTCTGTGATGGCAAAGCACTTGTTGTAGTCGTGTCCTGTGCGGTGGCATCTCAGACAATGATTGTTGTTATCATCATCCTCAATGCGGTTGTGCATCACGTCGGTGATGGCAAAGCACTTGTCCTGGTAATGATTGGTGCGGCCGCATCGCAAGCAGCCATTGTTGGTATGAAACACCAGCTTGACAAGCGCTTTGAAATCTTGGCGCGACAGCTCGACTGACGAGTATGGCCCGCCGCGCGTGTTGGCGATGCCGTGTTCAAGCATAAGCTTGACGGTTTGTGCGAGCTCCTGGGCAAGTGCATCCTGCTGCGTACTTGCCGAGATGGTTTGGTGCGCATCTGGCCGAACAGGTTTGTGCAGCCTCGTCCACGCACTGCCTTGGCCTGATGCATGCTCGGCAAGCCGTCTTTTTAAATTTTGGGTACAGCCGACATACCAGCAGTTGTCTTTCAGTTCAAGTGTGTACACCAAAAACATGGTGTAGTAATGATTTGGCAGTGTCTGCTTTTTAAACAACCAACATAGTGTCAACAATCATATGTTGCACCACCAGCAGTTGAACCAAACCGACCAAACTACCTAGTTGTGCAACCAACTACAAAACCCAGTTGTGCAATCAACAACGAAACCCAGTTGTGCAAACAAACTAGTCGTGCAAACATGAAGGTCAGCTTGCTCAACACCAGCCAGCAACAAGCCTTCAAAGTCGAATTTCCAGACGAGTTGTTGCAAACCTTTGTTGCTGGTCTTACCAGAAACCCAACTGACGACCAGCAGCTTGTTGTGGCAAACAAGCTGGTCAGCCTTTCGGAACAAATTTTCAAACTTTCAGAAAAGTTGGTCTTTCCGCACAGCAACAACTTGACCATCAAGCTGGCCAGGCTGACAACTCAGCGCGGCTGGTTGGTGACGCTGCAAGACTGGCTGCAACGCTTTGACAAGACCAAAACAACAAAAAAGTCAGTCGACACCAGCACTGGCTATGCATACAGCTGCGGGCCATGCGACACATACTAAACAGTTTTAAACGTTTACTGGTTGGTATCAATGGTCTGGTTGGTCTGGTTTGGACTGGTCTGGTTGGTCTGGTTGCTTAAAGCGCAGTTCAAATAGTCCCACAAACCGGCTGCCATCTGTTGTCGAGCCCATGTGCATCAACCGATTGATGGATGTGTTAGTGTGCTCGACAGTGTTGCCAATGATGCAAGCTTTGACGCCCATGCTATCCAAACACTGGTCATACTCGCGCTTGGCAGCCTTGTAGTCCAAGTAGTGCAAGATGCGCGCCGACTTGCTCGTCAAGACTCGCACCTCGTAAAACACAGTTTGTTGGACAGACTGGCTTTTCAGTTTGCCAAGCTGTTTGTATGCATCCTGGTAAGCTTGCATGTCTGCTTCCAGCTGCGTCAGGTCGTACTGAACATGCCGGATTTGGTTGGCAGTCTGGATAATGCAGGCATCCAAGTTGGCCTGCACATGTTCCAGCACGTGTTCGATGGTGGTCATGATACAACCAGATTGGTTTGGTTGCACCGCCAGGTCTGGTTGCACCAGGTTTGGTTGGTTAATTGGTCAGACCTTGATTTAAACTTACATCATATGTTTCTTGTCTGCAAATACCAACCTGCCGACCATGCATACTGTTCCTATGATGCCGATGCCGACCACGCATACTGTTCCTATGATGCCGATGATGCCGATGATGTCGATGCCGACAATGCTGGTTTGGCATCTGTAAGCGCAAGCGCTGCTTCAAACTTTTGCCGATCAGGCAGCAAAGGCTTGTCCGGATGGCAGTACATCATTTGTCTGACATCAAACACTTTGTACGGCATGTTTTTCCAAAAGAATCCAGCATTGGTGCGCCGTTCTCCTTTTGCGTCAAAGCCGATCCACGGCCTGTCGGCATTGTTGTATTCGTCGATGTACTCGTGGTCCTCCAACCAAGCATGCAGCCAACCATCTGGTGTCACACGAACCTCCCAACGATGTGTGTCCACCACAACCATGCGAGACGCCATGCTTGCCGAATCTGGACAAAAAAATGATTTTGAAACCAAAACAGTACTGTGTTTGGTAAGTCGGTTTGAAAAGTTGTTTTTACATGCTGCAAAGTTCTCGTTTGACAAACGACGTGTGGCCGTCGTGGCCGTTGCCGCGCGACGACAACCACACCGCGCAGCAGGCTGCTCGCTTGCTGTGCTGGTACACTATTTGAATCATGTTCTTGTTTGGCTCCAAACTAGGCTGCTCAACATGAATTTTTGCACTGGTTGCCAAGCACATCAGCATCATCAGCCAGTCTGGACATGGCGTTTCGTGGTAGCCATGCATGATCTCCCTGTCCAGCACCTGTTGGTAGCTGTCTAGA
>Ga0114981_10000170_pt1 | contig 38862 bp, 49 predicted proteins | sample S_140806_MF_Meta_FD_87028 | JGI IMG/M metagenome (GOLD analysis project Ga0114981, IMG submission 87028) | Freshwater microbial communities from Lake Simoncouche, Canada to study carbon cycling - S_140806_MF_MetaG | ecosystem: Environmental > Aquatic > Freshwater > Lake | place: Lake...
ATAATACTACCAGTTTCCACATAAGTTTCATCGTGTCTTGCTGGATCTACATAAAACTGATTTTTTGCGGCATAATCTGCTTGTACTTGATCTATAAGAATAGATTTACCACCAACAGTAGCACCATCGGATATTCTAATGTTACCAACTGTTGGATTATAAAAGATTTCTCCTTCATTACCAACAAATGTTAGGGAAGACGCATCTCCCAGTTTCTCTGGGTATAATCTATATACTGTATTAGACATTTTAATAACCCTTTTTTACTATTTAGTCTCTTGAGATATTATCCAATCCTTCAAATCCGTTAAGTACTTTCTTAGGATTTGTGTCTGTTTTTCGTGAAACTCGTCACCTGTTGTGATATACAAATATGTGTGTAAATCTATGGTCTTTAATATTGTGCATATCTTTGGGTTCCAATCCCTTCGCTCATCCGTGTTAAATGTTCGGGACATTTTTCTTTGTAACTATTTAGATTTTTACTAAATACTAGTAAAGAAACCTTAATGTTGATTTATCAATCTCCAGAGGACTATCTTTATAATTTACAAGCAATGACTGGCGGTGAAGCAAAACGAATGTGGAGACAATCGGTAAAAGATAAATGGAATAATAAATGTGCCTATTGTGAAAGCGCAGAAAATTTAACTCTGGACCATATAATTCCCCAATGCAAGGGTGGTACTGACCATATCACAAATGTGGTATGTTGTTGTAAGTCTTGTAATAATTCCAAGGCACATACCGATTGGGAAATTTGGTACTACAATCAGGACTTCTTTACAGAAGAACGAATGGATGCTATAATTGATTGGAGAACGCAATTAGAAAAGCAGGAATTAAAAGTGTATAAACCTAGAAAAATTAATTAATGACTGAAATATTGGGAGTCTTAATTGTTTGTGCTATGATAATAGCACCATTATTGGTGATATTATAATGGCTGGATTCATAACAACTGATTATTATGCTGCGGTTCCTTATGGAAAGCAATTAATTATAATATATAATGGTGAGCAATTGGAGACGGTGAATACAGAAAAACAGGCTCAGAAATTCATAAAAAATCACCGTACTCAACCAAAACCGGGTACTGTGTTTGTTTAATTTAATTAAATGATGATTATCATAGCAACAACAATACTGACCTGTTCCCAGGCATCTGAGGTGCTCCATAGGGTGGCTAAAGCCAAATCCTTGACATCCGAGCAAAGGTCTGCTATCATCGTAGAGTTAAGGAAGATTGTCCCACCATGTCTAAATTATTAAATGTAATGGAAAATACCAAACAATTATATGCTATAGATTTACTTCTTGAGGATGTCAGAACAGTTAATCCAACTATTCGGATAGTAGCAAAGAAACTAAAATGTGAGGATAATTTGGATACATTAAAGGATGATGTTATTGATTATTTAATTAATCTAAGAAAAGAAATATCATGACAACTTATTACTATATACTTTTTACTATTTTTGCTTTTATTTTTTATGTGATGAGCATTGATAGTAATGTTTCTACATATCTCAATATTATATTCAAGTTATTGAAGGTAAATTATGAAAAACTAATTTGGCTTATCAGATTTCATCCCAAGAATCCAATTACTAATTTGATAATGCGTTTCAAATATAATAAAATAGCAAAAGATTTACATAAGGAACTAAACCAATGAATACTGAATCATTAGATTTAAACTCACTTCGGGCTAGAATTAATGATATCAAAAAGGAAGGAGAGGAAAGTATAGATTTCACTATCGGATTTCTTGAATGTTTAATGTTTAGACACGATTTAGTTGATTGTCTTTATGAAGATATTGAGCTGGAAAATGTTCCCGATATGATTTTAGATAAACTAAAGATTGGTGATATTCCAACAAAAGATGAGGTTATTCTTATGTCTTCTGATGCCCAAAATCATCTTTGTTTTGAGCTAATTTGGTTATGTGGAATGGGTGCATTATCTAGTTATGGTACAGATAATGATAGTAGGGGAGAAGATGACCCAAGTACTCTAGATATTATTTTATCAATGTCGGATATTAGTCACGCTCATTATATGGGGACATATTTGATTGCGGCACTTACTCTTTTAATGGCTCAGATTCCAACACAAGAATTAATTTCAAGTTTGACTAATGATTTTGATTGTGCTGATGAACAATTAGAAAAAAATATGGACATATTTGTGGAATTAGCTTCTTCTATCATCACTCGTTATCGTGAAGACCTCGCTTATTCGGTATATAATGAGGAAGAAAACTAAAACTATCTGGCGGCTTTGGAGTTATTCCTTAGGAGAAAAACACGGTAAAGATAATAATGAAGCAGATATAATATCAATTATAAGAACTATAATATTTGTTACTTATTTTATTACTAATTCCGTAATTTGTTTGGGAGTTATCAGACATTGGAACGATTCACCGCAGACAGTTCATAAACTGTCCATTAACGCACCAAACCGACATTAAACAGTGTATAATTAAATCAAATCAAAAGGACATATTATGGCTCTTTCAGAAAATGTAGATACAGCACTTAAGGATGCTGAATCAGCTCTTAGGACTGCTTTGTTTTATGCTTCTCGCAATGAGCGACCAAGTGTAAATCTATATATTGCGGAATTACTTTCTGCAATAGGTAAAATTAGTAAGTATGAAACTTTAACTGACCAAATTGAGGACATTACTAAGAAAAATGGTTCAAATGGAATTAACTTTTTTGGTGGTATGTGATGTCTAATGATTCTGTTGGTAAACTGATTGATAGTGAAAAGTTCCAAGAAGAACTATCAAAACCAAATACTTTAGGTGAAGCATTGAACTCACTAGAAATGGTGAAGATGCGAGAAGAACTTGCACAAGAACATAAGAATAGTATTGAGAAGTCCGTTGGATGGTATCATAATCTATCAGAAGATGATAAATATAAGGCAGTAGAAGGTGTTTTATGCATTATCACAACTGCTGAGCTGGAGGGAACTTCTCATAGAGGACTTATGAAGGCATTGGGGATATATCCTCGGGGATTTTTCATATTGATTTAAGCAGGAAACCGCGATGTCTTTAGCATCGCGGAGGAATGTGTAAATATTTAGTTTACTAAATAATAATGTATTCACTGAGTGAAAAGTTTTGATAACCTATTCTACCAAACTTATTCTTAATGAAGAACAACATCAATCCATTATGGATGTTCTTGTTCTTGAGAGAGAAGCGTGGAATTTTATTTCTCAAATGGTCTTTGATAAAAAGATTACTCCCTCATTGAAGACAATACATAATGAATGTTATTATGCTTGTAAGGAAAAGTTCCCAACTGCTCCTTCTCAAATGATTATTCGCAGTGAGAAATCGGTTCTTGCTACATTTAGGTCAATTAATTCCAATAAACAAAAAATTACAAAATCTCCGGTTCGCAAGAAATTAACAATTCAACTTGACAAGAGATTGTATTCATTAAAGGAAAATTGTAATATTAGAATTACAACTCTCAAGAAGAATTATCCACTTCAAGTTGAGTTTCAATCTTATGCAAAATTATTGGAAATGTTTGATTCATATGAAGTGTATGACCCATCTTTATTTGTAAAGGATAATGTTATTTGGATTGGATTTCCATTTAGATCTCCAATCAAAACAGTAATGGAAAATAAAACTTCAACTGGTGTTGATTTGGGTATCAACCGAATCGCTGTGACTTCGGATGGAATTATTTTTAGAGATAAACATTATAATGGATTGAAAAGAAAAGTTCGTCATTTGAAAAGAGAATTAAATTCAAAAAATGACCTCCGTAAAGAAGGAAAAGGAAAGACAAAGGCAATTCGTGGAAAACTTAGGAAATTAAGAAATAAAGAAAAAAATCTTTCTAAACTTGCGGCACATCGTCTTTCTAAACAAATTGTTGAAACTTCTTCTGGAAATGTAATTGTTTTTGAGAACCTTAAAGGTATTAAAACAAATACAAAAAAAGGAAATAAGTTTAATAACAAACAATCTCAAATTCCTTATTATATGATAAGAGAATTTACGACCTATAAGGCACAACTTTCTGGAAAAAGAGTTGTAACAGTTAATCCAGCTTATACCAGCCAAATTGATTTCCGAACAGGAAAGAAAGATGGTACAAGGCAGAAAGGTCGTTATGTTGGTGTTGATGGTAAAATCCTTAATGCTGACATCAATGCTGCTCTTAATATTGCTAAAAAGAGCAAACTCCCCGTATCTTGCGTTTCAAATGTGATTTACGGGCAGGGTGCCATAAACCACCCATATTTCTGTAAATCCTCTAATTCGTTAGTGGTCTGAAAACTGCGACATCTTTAGTGTCGCGGTAGTTTATTGATGAATTGGTTGATGTCCATAATGCTCTCTACGTGGAGTATCAGGAACGTGAATCGGGTAGCTGGCAGTAAACTAAATAATGTTATCATATCAACACACGTAAATGAAGTTAACTCCAGAGGAATGGGAAGAAATAACTGCACTTCGGGCAGCAATTTCAGAATACCCTCAATCTGTTCATTATGAGGAGCAGGAACGTTTTACCGAGTTATTTGTGAAATCAATAAAAGGTAAGGCGGATAAGATTTTTTAATAAATATATCAACGGCATTTACCTTTTATGAAGACATTTTCGCAGTTTCTATATGAAGCCTTTGCTACACAGCAAAGATTAGATGATTTACGTGACCAAAGAGATCAAAATAGACAACAGAATGCTGCTAGATATGCTGCAAAAAGACAAGAAGCTCTTAAAAGAATGCAACAAATTGACCCAAGTGATGCAGCTAACAGGGCTGCTGAGGACAGAGCTGCTGCTGCTGCACAAAAAGAAGCAATACAGAAGCAAATAGAAAAACATGAAGCAGAAAAACAAAACCTATGAACTACACGATTTATTCAAAAAATGGTTGCCCATATTGTAAGACTATTAAGCAAGTGATGGAACTTGCTAATTTAGAACATTTGGTGTATACTTTAGATGAAGATTTTACCCGAGAAGAATTTTATACTGAATTTGGTGATGGGTCTACATTTCCACAAGTAATTCTTGATGGAAACCATCTTGGTGGATGTACTGATACTGTTAAGTATCTTAGGGAAATGAGCATGGTATAATGTTGGAATTATTAAATGATGTAGAGAAGGCAATAGATTTTGCTTTTAGTGAAGGCAAATTTGTTTTAGATTTTTATGATTATTTGAAAATCAAAGAAGCAAAGAAAATAGATGCCGAAAACTTTCTTAATAGTTCCACGGCTAAAAATGTTCAAGAAATAGTTAATGATTTAGATATATACTTATTGGGGGCTAAGGAGGATGATGGTAAATTCATGCGAGAAGCATATGGATTTCTATCAAAACCAGAAGCGAGAAAAATTCGTAATTATCTAATTGCCATTATAGAAGACTCGGAGAAGTACATATATGATAAAAGGAGAGGGCGCAGAAAGAAAACTGAAACTAAATAGAGGTGTAGAGGTACTTCTACGAAATAGAAATAACAGGGAGGAGCCAAAGGCATTTAGTTTTAAGATTGCTAAAGTGGTATCTCTTTTTTCTCGTAATTTCCACTTTAGTTTAGAGTTTAATATATCAAAACCAAAATACTAGGAGAAAAAAGATGCTTGCAGTTTCAATCTCAATCGGCATTCTTGTTATACTTTTATTTTTTATGGTTGGTGGTATAATAGGTTACCTGATGAATAGGCATTTTATTGAAAATGGGGTTCCAGACCTACATCCAGAGTTTTTTGACGAATATGGTAGAGTTATAACTGGTGATTTACTAACTGTTAATTTTGAGCAATATGATGATGATGAAGAAGAGGAAGAATATAGCGACGAAATAGGCCACTAAATATTAAAAATCAACCAATTGAAACTGATTATGACTAATACAACACAAAATTTGACTACTGAACCAAAGCCTAAAGTAAAGAGGGCACCAAGAGCTAAGGTTGCTGCTGCTCCAGTTCAACCAATTGAAAAGCTACCACCAAATCCATTTCAATATGAAATCCTACAATTGATTTCAAATCAATCTAGTGATTCGATTAAGGTAGACCTTCTCAGAGAATATCGTAATCCGGCATTGGTGTCTCTTCTAATCTGGAATTTTGATGAGTCTGTAGTATCTATTCTTCCTCCGGGAGATGTTCCTTATTCATCTACTAAAGACCAATCATCTGGAAATGATACCCTATCTGGAAGTATTCAGAAGCAGCTTAATAATCCATCTAAAGTAGATGAATATATGAATTCTCAGAGGACAAGTCTTATTAATGAGTATAAGAATTTTTATAATTATATTCGTGGTGGTAATGATAGTCTTTCTAAACTTCGTAGAGAGACTATGTTTATACAGGTACTGGAGGGACTACATCCTCTTGAGGCCGAACTACTAATTCTTGTAAAAGATAAGCATCTAACTAATAAATATAATGTAAGCTATGCTGTAGTGAAGGAAAGCTACCAAGACATTCAATGGGGTGGTAGGTCTTGAGTAAACTTGCAGAGATTAATATGTCCAAGTGGACAGAGGACGATAAAAAGAATTTGCCTAATCAATATGGTTGCGAATTAATTTATGACGCAACTACCATAGATGTTGCTAGAGATTATTCTCTTCCTTCAGATTCTCTTCTTATTCATTATACAGTCAATGGTGAATATTTTATGGATGTTTGCCGTGGAAAGAAAATGGCAGATGTTTTTGATTTGTATTATGATAAATTTGGTCCTGATGTGATTCAAAAAATAGAATATGGATATGGAAGACTAAGACCTAATATGTGGGGATATACTCCTAAGGAGAAAAAGAGAAAATGAGTGGATTTGCTAAGGCTATATTAAATGATGATGAAGTAGATAAGCTACTAAAAGATTATAAGAAAATTAAAAAATATATACGCTCATCTTTATTTGTGGTGAAAACTATGGACGGCACTGAAAATTTTGTTTCTAAATTGATTGCTGAAGCAGAAGCAGACCCCCCTGACCTAACGTAAATGGGAAAGCACTTTCTTCTTAACTTATATGAATGTTGTGCTTCACTATTAGATAATGAGGAATTTCTTATTACTTTATTGACAGAAGCTGCAACCGCTAGCGGAGCAACGGTATTAGCAACAGCTTCTCATAAGTTTGAGCCCCACGGAGTAACTGTAATATGTTTACTATCTGAATCTCATATATCTATCCATTCGTGGCCAGAAGAAAGTAAAGCTGCCGTAGACGTATTTACCTGTGGCGAATCAACCCCACAGATAGCATGTGATATGATTATTAATGAGTTACAAGCAATGAATCACAAATTAACTTACATTGAACGATGAGTTACGATACTATTTTTATTTCTGATGTCCATTTGGGTACGGATAGATGTGATATTGACAAGTTTTTAAATTTCTTGGATACTATTAAAACTAAGAAACTTATTATGATTGGAGATATTATTGATATTTACTGTCTTGAGAAATACAATACTAATTGGTATTCAAAGCATACTCAAGCAATTCATAAACTTATTGAGTTATCCAAATCTGGAGTGGAGATAATCTATATTTTGGGAAACCACGAGGCAACTGCTCGTAGATATTTTCAAAAGAAGGAGTTAAAAATTGGGAATATTACGGTATGTAATCATCATATTCATATTGATAAAAATTATCGTAAGTTCTTATGTATACATGGTGATCAATGCTCACAATGTTCCTCTGGTTCTTGGAAGCAATATTTTTTAAATATGGGATATGAAACTGTTACTCCATTAAATAATTTTCTAAGGAAGAATTTTAATATTTCTTTAGTTAACTTTTTAAAAAATACTAAACGTGGTGAAGAATATATTAATATATTTGAGAATGATGTTATAAATTATGTGAAAAAGACTGGATATTATCACGGGGTAATTTGTGGACATATACATCATTTAAATTCTAGAGAAATTAATAAACTTACTTATATGTGTTGTGGAGATTGGGTAGATACCTGTAGCTACATAACCGAACTTGATGGAAATTATGCCTTATTAAACCATGAATAAAGAAAAATTAAATTTGATTGCTAGAAATTTAGAGTTACTAATTCAATCTCTTCAACTTGAATTGAGTGAAGATGAAATTCCTAAGAATATTATGAGACTTGAAGACTTAATTGGTAAACAAGTTCAAATTGATGATTACGATGAAGTGTATATAGAAGAGGATAATTAATATGAAATCAACCGTAAAGTTTGTATCTGTCACTCCTGGTGCTGAAGAACAAATAGTATATTGTGCTAGAGTAAGTAATCCAAAAAATCAAAATAATCCCAGTATAGAGGGACTTATTAGATATTGTATAGAACATAAACATTGGTCTATATTTGAGCATGGATTCCTAACTGTGGAGGTAAATACATCCTTAGCTATTGCTACACAAATACTTCGTCATTCTTCTCTAAAGTTTCAACAGTTTAGTCAGAGATATGCTGATAGTACCCAATTACAAGTGGAAATCCCAGTTCCAAATCTACGTAGACAAGATATAAAAAATAGACAAAACTCCACTGATGATATTCCCGAATATTTAAAGTTAACTCTTCAAGAAGAGATAAGAGTTCATTTTGATAAAACTATTAAGTTATATAATAGATTACTAGATGCTGGTATAGCAAAGGAAAGTTCTAGATTTGTTCTTCCTCAAGCAACACAGACCAGAATGTATATTTCTGGTAACATAAGAAACTTCATACATTATTTACAAGTTCGCACTAGTGAAGAAACTCAACTAGAGCATAGAGAAGTTGCGGAAGCAATAAAGTGTATATTTGTATGTCAATTTCCTACTATAGCCTTAGCATTGGGATGGGATAGAAATGAAAACTGTCCTGATTGTATAGATGCTCCATCTATCACACTCGAATAAATAATAAGGTAATAAACTACAACTTATGAGCCCATTATATCCGGTTATTAATTTAGAAACGAAAGAGACAAAGGAACTTGAAATGTCAATGTCTGATTATGTGGAATGGAAAAAGGATAATCCCGAATGGGATAAAGATTGGCAAGCTGGATGTGCTAGTGTTGGGGAAGTGGGGGATTGGAGAAATAAGCTAGAAAATAAGCATCCTGATTGGAATCATATTCTTAAAAAAAGCGAAAAGTCTGGTGGTAGCAAAGCACAAATGGGTATCCGATGATGGCTAGAAAAAGAAGGACCGCATCTGATGATTATCAACCAACTAATATTCCAACAAAACAAACAAAGAAAAAAAAGTCAATAACTTCTAATCTTCTCTTAGATGTTGAACCACTTACTGGAAATCAAAAGAAATTCTTTGATTTTTATAAGGAAGGAAAGAATATATTTGCGCATGGTGTGCCAGGTAGTGGGAAAACTTTCATTGCTTTATATAATGCATTAAGGGATGTGCTTGATGAAAGCACTCCTTATGATACTGTATATATTGTTAGGTCATTGGTTCAAACAAGATCAATTGGATTCATGCCGGGAGATGAGGCACAAAAGTCTGGATATTTTGAGGTTCCATATAAGAATATGGTAAAGTATATGTTTCAGCTTCCATCAGATGATGATTTTGAAATGCTATATGGTAATCTTAAGGCAGATAAAATTATTAAGTTCTATAATACCTCATTTATTCGTGGACTAACTTTAGATAATTGTATTGTTATTATTGATGAAGCACAAAATCTATCAGCGCATGAAAGTTTTAGTATGATAACTAGAATGGGAATTGATGCTAAAATTCTTTTTTGTGGGGATATTGAACAGAGTGATTTAACTAATGTAAATGAAAAAAATGGTATTGTTGATTTTATGAAAGTTGTTAGAGCAATGCCATCATTTGAGACTGTTGATTTTGATATTGAGGATATTGTTAGGTCAAATCTAGTGAAAGAATTTGTGGTTACCAGGCGGGCACTCAACATTTGACTTACTAAGGAACCTATGCTATAATAATGAAAACAGATGAGAATAAGTGACGAATTTATTGTTAGAAGCTCCTAGGTTTAATCATATAGATTTAAATCTACCAAAACTTCAGAGAGAAACCATTGATGGAATTCGTTATTATAAAATTCCAATTACGGAAGAATTAGAAAGGTTTGTTTCAATTACATCTGTTACATCACATTTCAATAAAGAAAAATTTGTTGGATGGCGAAAACGAGTAGGAGATATAGAGGCAAATAGAATTACTAAGGCAGCAACAGATCGTGGAACTGCCATGCACTCATTGGTAGAAAACTATCTACTAAATGAGCCCTTAAAAGATTATTCTCCTCTTCCTAAATTACTATTTGATATTGCTAAACCAGCTCTTAATGAGATTGGGGATATCTATGGTATAGAACTAGGTATGTATTCCGAGTATTTTAAAATAGCTGGAACTACTGATTGTATTGCTGATTTTAGAGGAGAATTAAGTATTATTGATTTTAAGACTTCTAAGGAACCAAAACCAAGAGATTGGATTGATTCTTATTTCGTACAGGCAGTTGCATATAGCATTATGTTTTATGAATTGACTGGATATGAAGCAAAGCAACTTGTTATTATAATGGCTTGTGAAAATGGCGAATGTGAAGTTTACATTGAGAAAGACATTCAAAAATATCTAAAATTACTTGTTAAATACATTAAAAAATTTACTGAAGATAAACTAAATGAATATCAATCCCGCTGACGAACTAAAGAAAGAACTAGAAAAGAAGTTTCTCTGTACTGATAAATTTGCCCAGGCAATTGAGACACTAGTTCAAAAGAATCCAGAACATAATTATATTACCGCAATTGTGGAATATTGTGAAAAGAATAATATTGATTTAGAATCTGTTCCTAAGCTAATTTCTAAACCACTAAAAGAGAAAATTCGTTGGAATGCCACTGAATTGAACTTTATGAAAAAGACATCTAAAGCAAAGTTGCCTTTGTGAAATTGACACCGCACGATACATATAAGTCTTATCTGGCTCTGAAGCAACATTTTACCAAAGATACTTATGATTTTCATAGGTATCACGGGCATATTAAGGCATCTGAGGCAACATTTTATAAACGAAAAGATAGATACTTCTTTGAAAAATTATCAAGACAAAAAAATGATAATGAGATTATAGACTTCTTTGTTTCCAACTTTGTTTCATCAGATGATCCCCAATCATTATGGGTGGGTGATATTATTAAATCTGGTGGTGATACTTACTTTGATTGGAAGAAACGAATTGAATCATTGTCTTATGTTTTTGAACAGGAGCTTAAATCACTTACTGAAACGGAACACTTACTTAAATTAATTGAGGTAAGTAAAGGAAGACATCCAAGATTACTTAAGGAGTATTTAAGGAAAAATGTATCCATAGAAACACTGGTTATATTGGATTTAATTCTTAATTATCGGAAAAAGTTTGATGCTGTTCTTGATGACCCAATTTGGAAAATTGTATCTAAAAAGATGAGTAACTATTCAGGATTTTTGAGTATTGATGTTGATAAATACAAAGAGATTTTGAGGAGAGTTGTGATATGACGTTTTTTAATTCTGAAATAGTTCAAGATGAGATGATGGAAATAGAGCAAATGCAACAAACTCTTTATGGGCATTTGTTTAATTTCGCTTCTTTATCAAATGAAGATAAAAAAGAGCACGTACATATTATGAGAGAGTTGGTTAACAAACAAAGAATCTTATATACTAGGTTATGTTTATCTGATGACGAAGAAGCACAAGAAATGAAAGAAGCCATTACTACTTCGGCAATTCATTTGGGGATGCCAAGAGATATGACTATGGATACTGTATTTGAAAATATGGAAAAGTTAATTGATATTATGGAAAGTCACGTTCAATAATGATATTGGTTGGTAAACCACTAAGCTTCCACAATAAAAAAACTATCGTATACATCGTAAAAATTATGTCATTTAAAGATTTAAAGAAGGCATCCTCCTTGGGTACTCTTACAGAGAAGCTCATTAAGGAAGCCGAGAAGCTTGGTGGTTCTGGTTCTTCAGAAGACCCCAATCTATTTAAGCTAGAAACAGATAAGGCTGGTAATGGTCGTGCAGTTATTCGTTTTCTTCCTCCACCAGAGGGTGAAGATTTAGCTTTCGTTCGTCTTTACAATCACGGATTTCAGAATAATGGTAAGTGGTTCATTGAGAATTGCCCAACAACACTAGGTAAAGATTGCCCACTGTGCAGTCGCAATAGTGAACTCTGGAATTCCGGTTCAGATTCAAATAAGGAAGTTGCTCGTAATCGTAAGCGTAAGCTATCTTATTATTCAAATGTGTATATCGTAAATAATCCAGCTAATGTTGAATTAGAAGGAAAGGTTATGGTGTATAGGTTTGGTAAGAAGATTTTTGATAAGATTACTTCAGTAATGAAGCCAGAATTTGAGGATGATGTTGCTATTGATCCGTTTGATATGTGGGCTACTGGAGCCAATTTCAAGATTCGGGTAAAGCAAGTAGCTGGTTATCCCAATTATGATGATAGCTCATTTGATACTCCTTCGGCTCTTCTGAATGGAGATGATGTTAAGCTAGAACAAGTTTGGAAGCAACAGCACTCTCTTCAAGAGATTGTCTCCACAGATAAGTTCAAGTCCGAGGAAGAATTTGTAACGCGTCTTGATTACGTTCTTGGTGCTAAGTCTTCTATTCGTGAACAAGAAGAAGAATTGAATTCTTATGCTGAATCTCCTGCACAAGAAACCGATATTCTAAAGGAACTAGAAGAGTCTTATTCACGTAGTAAGACCACTTCAGTTAATACTGAAGATGAAGATGATGCTCTAGCATATTTCGCTAAGCTAGCAGAATAATTAAGTTTGTAATCTGATATTATCTCCTCTTTTTAATGTGGGGCTCACTACTTGTGAGCCTCCTTTTTTGTATGGATACTCATCATCCATATCACTAAGAATAACATTAAGATAAGATGGTTTTAGTAAAAATATATTTCGTTTAGCGTCTTCTAATGTGCTTTCATACTGATAATTAGTGATTGGCACTATTGAACTTTGTGTTACCATTGTTCCTAATGTATAATCATAATAAGTTATTGAAAAATCTACTGGTACTTTTAGTCCAGCAGTTAATATAATGACTCCCTGAGTATTTCTTAATTCAGTGGTTTCATAATGATGTATGCCAGAGTATAAGGTATCATAAGACCTATACTTAGCTAACATAATTGTATCAAATGAATTTTGTGATAATGGCCATTCGGATTGGATGTTTACAATATTATTTGCAAGTAGAATAACCCAATCAAAAGTAGAATCACCATAAATTTGTTCTGCTATATTATCTGGTCTTTCGTTTCCTATAATTTTATATTTTGTAAAGAATTGAAGATGTTTAAAGATATCCTCACGAATTTTACCACGCTTAAATAGATTCTTTACTGTGATATAATCTGAAATTTTAGCATTTGGAAGACGGGAAACATAATCAAAGTCCGGAACGTATCTGAAGTAGTGTGACATTTTAGTATCCTATTTCGGCCTTATCTGTTATTTCACTATAATCATCAGCATAAATCGGAGTAAGTTCTTGAAATGATAATGAAAGAACATAAGATGTCATTGTTGCTGCGGGATCAGCATAAGTCATATAGGTATTAGATGGAGTGTAGTTAACACTCATTCTTTGAAGAGCGCATTCTTTTATTCGGTTTATTGATTTATGTATGGTATCTTTTTCACCATACATATATTCAATTCTGAATACGTTTGGTGATTTTAGGAATAAATCACCAACCCCTCGTTGAACAGCAGATGCTTCCTTAAATGCCCTTATTATTGACTTAACCTGTTTTGCTTCAGGTTCGTCTCTTGGAGTTAAAGTAAATGAGAAATCAAATGGCCTAAGTTGTGGTCCCTGAAATAGTAACTCCATATTAGGATTCCATATAGCTCCAGTTACTCTTGATAGTAGGTTACTTTGTGATCCGACTGCATTCTTGGCAAGTTCGGTTTTAATTGCAGTTAATATGGATGATGAACCATTTTTACTTCCAGCAATCATCGTATCTATCATTTTCCCTACTGCATCGTCAGTATTCTTCATTATCCCCAAAGATACTCCAGCGGCACCTAATTGTATTGCATTCATTGGGTCCGATGTCCAATTTACTAAATTGCTATCCATTATAGTTGGTTGAATTGGTAGGAATATATTTCCCTTTAATTCAGGAAGTGCCCTTGTTGTTTCAAATCCAATTGCACTTTTAGATATTCCACGATTGCCATATTTTAAAATAGTGAATTTAAGATAATCTTGACCATTTTTTAATATTGCTGTTGGATATTGAAATGGACCATAATTATCCCTGGGCTTAGTACCCTCCGCTGGGGCAATATCAAGAGTATTTAAATCTTGTAGTGTTGGTGCTGGATCTGGGGGAGCACTACCTCCTGCTGGAGGTGGAGGAATATTTGCCAATGATCTATAGCCGGGTGTCTTCTTTAAATCTTCCAATCGTTTTATTTGGTCTGGATTTTTTGCTAATTTAGTATATTCAGTTGCTATTGCTAAGGTGGCTTTTTTTGTTGCATCGATTACATTCTTATTTTTTCCCCCCCCAAATATTGCGTCTACTCTTACTTTGTCTCTGGGAGTAAGAATATTTGTTGATGAAGAATATGATGCTATTGGGGTACCACGGACTCCAAATAGGGCAGGAACATAAACATCAAAATCCCCATTCAATGTATTAGTAACGATCACTAAATTAGTAGTTCCACTAACACCACCATTAACAGTTTTAGTATATGTTGAAACATTTGGAAATGTTGTTTCATAATAATCTCCTGTTCCATCGCCTATTTCCGACCATCCAGGGGCAGCAACTGATTTATGTGGTGGTGCCATTTTTATTATTTCTAACTATTTAGTGAATATAATAAAACCTAGCCATAGGAATAGATAAGACAGCATCTATTTCTCCTGGCTTTACATAATAAAATTTACTTAAGACTCTACCATCACCCAACTTATAATTACGAATTTGGTCCCAATGAAATGCATAACCAGAGAATCCCCACTTATGCATATGAGTAATAGTTGTTACTGGATGTCTATCATACCATTTTTTTCTTGTTCTAGCTTGATATACATATACATATGTACTACCGACATTTAAGGTTTCTCTAACTCGTCCAGCCTTAGATAATATTTCAATTAATTTATTATTATACCATTCTGGTGTTTGATTTCCTGGAAGTTCTCTAATTCGTTGAATTACTTTGACCTGTTCAACCTGTTCGTCATCATAAGTTACGGTTACAGTATCAAAGAAATCTGGTTCTCCAACACCAGGAAGATTTTGAATTTCTTCAATTATATTCTGGTCACCAATTAATTTACGCCATAAAGGCATTAAAATATTACGGAATATTTTAGTTACCTTTTTTTTGGCCCACGATAATGGTTTTCCGAACATTATTTTATTCCAAGTTCTTTTTCGGTTAGTAACATAAATTCAAATTCATTCCTCTCACAGAATTCTTTTGCTGCTTCCCATTTTGCATTATTCACGGAATATCTAATAGATTCGTTGATAAAATTCTTAGTGACTCTTGATTTTTGCTTTGGTGGAATTGTTTGCCTTGCTGGTTTTATCTCACACACATACTTAGTCACGTTGTCCTCAGAATTTTTTATTTTAATAAACAAATCTGGATAATACCTATGTCTTCTATTGTCCTTGGGTGAGATATAATAAATGAAGAATTCTTCACTACCCCATTCAATTATATTCTCGGTTAAATCGCACCACTGAAATGCTCTATATTCATAAGAAGAACGAAACACAACATTGTGTGGATTCCCCATATACTTATGTGGATTTTTTAATTTATAAAAACCCTGAACATAGTTAGCCAAGCTCTAAATAATACATAAGATGCATATTATTTAGAGATGGGTAAATCACCAAAACCAAAAATATATAAAACTAGTGAAATAAAGAGTTTGTTATTGCAACCTGCACTAACTTCTCATTATATTGTTGATGTATCCCCCCCAAAGGAAGTTCAGACGTTTATTGATCATGAGGGTAGATTTGATGGTAGATATTTTACTGCAATGCCAGTAATAAATCTAGCTTGTTGTGATGCTAGTCTCCCTGGAAGTACACTTTATACTACAGATGTAACTAATGATTATACTGGAGTTACTGAAAAAATTGCATATCGTAGACAATATGATGATAGAGCAGATTTTACTTTTTATGTAAATACTAATTATGATGCTATAGAATTATTTGAGGGTTGGATGAATTATATATCTGATGAAAATCCAACTAGGGCCACTGATGCAAAATCCAAAGCTAAAAGTTATAGTGATATAACAATACCATATAGATTCAACTTCCCCAGCAAATATAGAACTTCAATTTTCATTACTAAATTTGAGAGGAATTCTGGTTCTGGAGAAAAAGATCAAAAAAAATTGGATTATGAATTTATAGGGGCATATCCAATCTCAATTACTAGTATTCCATTAAGTTATGAAGCGTCTCAATTATTAAAATGCACAGTATCATTCACATATATTAGATATGTTAAGGGAATTAAAATAGGTGACACTACAACTCCTATAGACCAACAAGAAAATGTTGGATTAAATGATTTACCATCTATTGGTTAACCTAAATAACAGTACATATCATTAATTAACTATGGCTTTACCTAAAATTTCTGTGCCAACATTTGAGTTGGAATTGCCATCAAGTGGGCAAGTAATTAAATATCGTCCATTTCTAGTGAAGGAAGAAAAACTTCTTCTACTAGCATTAGAATCCGAAGACACTAAACAAATTACAACTGCAATTAAGACAGTAATTAAAAATTGTATTACTGAAAATATCAAGGTTGAAACCCTACCAACATTTGATATTGAGTTTCTATTTTTAAATATTCGTGCTAAGTCTGTTGGTGAAGAAATTGAAGTGACTCTTATCTGCCCTGATGATAATGAGACAACTGATACAATTAAGATTAATATTGATGAGATTAAGGTTAAGACTGATGAAACACATAATAAGAAAATAAAGATTGATGATTCTATTTCAATGGAAATGAAATACCCATCACTGAATCAATTCATTAAGAATAACTTTGATTTTAATAGCGACAACAACATAGATCAATCCTTTGATTTGATAGCTAGTTGTATTGATAAGATTTATACTGAGGAAGAAGTATGGGTTGCTGCTGATGTTACTAAAAAAGAGTTAAATGATTTTCTTGAGGATATGAATAGTAATCAATTCAAGGATATTGAGAAATTCTTTGCTACAATGCCTAAATTATCTCACGAGGTGAAGGTAACAAATAAAAATACTGGAGTTGAAAGTACTGTAGTGTTAGAAGGGTTATCTAGTTTTTTTTAGTGTGTATGAGTCATAATACTCTAGAGTATTATTACAGATTAAATTTCTCATTAGTACAATTCCATAAATATTCTCTTACTGAAATAGAAAATTGGATGCCCTGGGAGAGAGAAGTATTCGTTGGATTATTGAACCAACATCTTGAAGAAGAAGAGTTAAAAAACAAAACAGCCAATAGGTAATGAATACAAAGGAGTTAATTGCATATAAAGCCCAACAAATTCGAGAGGACGCACAAAGGGTTGTTCCTCCCGGATTTGTATTACTTCCTGCTAAAATTAAGGTATCTGATGACGTAGAGAAATTTTATGGTGATGATTTATATGATTTAATGTGGGAAGTTGGGCAGCTCATATCAGAGAAGAAAGGAAAATATTATCAGGCATTTGATGTTTTATATAATATTGGAGGAAACATCAATAATTATAAAGATAAAGAGTATGAGGGGGTATTAAGCAATAAAGGAATACTCAAAATCCTTGAAGAAGGTATACAATGTATAAAACGTTTTTATGTCCTTGCAAAGATAATAGTTAAGAATGCAGAGGATGAAATAAAGATAATAATAAATCGAAGACCATTGCCAACACCAAACGCATCTACCACAACAGTAACTAATACTCCTCAAACTCCAGCATCAGCTAATACTCCTCAAACTCCAGCATCAGCTAATACTCCTCAAACTCCAGCATCAGCTAATACTCCTCAAACTCCAGTAACATTAGATACCTCCCCAACTCCGTTAAAAACAGATACCCCATCAGCATCATCCAATAGATACATAAAAAACAAATTCCCACCGGAATTGGATTTTGCTGAACCAAGATATTATAGATACTCATTAAAATTTGAACTTGATTTTGATAGATGTTGTTATATTATAAGAAATAGAAAAAGAATATCCAAAAAAGATAAATTGTTTGTTGATTGGGCAATTCAAGTAAGTGGCCAAAATATAGATACCCTTAAGGCGCACGGTGAAAAAGTATTACAAGCAGTAAAAGATAATAAGAAGAATGCACAAGATGATGAAATTACGGTACCACCAGTACCTATTGATTTTACAGTTACTACATCATCAACTCCTAGAGTAACCCCAAGAAATATTGTAGCACCAAGACCATCTTCATCGGTATCCAGACTCACTTCTGGTGGTGGAGGAATATCTCCAGCCAACATTACTGGAGATGATGGGATTTTGGGTATTCTTCAAAATATTGAGAAACTCACTTCTAGTATTTTAGATGTTATAAAATCTCAATCATTGATAACTAAAAAACAAATTAGAAAATCTAGAATTTCGGAAGAAGAAAAGAAACGTAGGGAACAAGAAAAATTATTAGAATCTTCTACTAAAAAAGTTGGAGGCGCTTTTATGAAAATGATGGCTCCAATTTCTGGTATATTAGATAAGATTATAAATTTTATTGTGTTTACTTTCTTAGGAAGAGCATTTACTTCTCTTATGAAGTGGGTAATGGACCCAAAGAATAAAGAAAAGGTCCATAGCCTAACTAGATTCTTTAAAGACTGGTGGCCAGCTATTCTTGGGGCATTTGTATTATTCGGAACCAGCTTTGGGTCATTTATTCGGTCTACAATTGGATTATCTCTTCGTCTTAGTAAGTACATTGCTACTATAGGAATTCCTGGTTTATTAAAATTACTTGGAAATTTCGCTAAAGGTTCTGCAAAAGCGGCATTAATTGCTGGTGCTGTGGTCGGCACTGGATTGGTTGTAGATAAGCTTATTAATAAAGATGAGAATAAAGATAATCCAAAACAACCAACCCCACCAAAACAACCAACCCCACCAAAACAACCAACCCCACCAAAACCACAAAAGTTACAGAGTGGTGGAAAAGTTCTTCCCATTAACATATTCAAACAAGCTCCACCTACAGTCCATCACATAGATGATATAGCCTTTAAGGGTGGTGGAGAAATTTCTGATGATTCTGGATTGAATATTACTGGTGCTGGTCCAGATACCAATCTCATTGCCGCACAGCCTGGTGAGATTGTTATGAATAAGGCAGCGTCAGATAAATATGGTGATTCCTTACTTAGATTAAATCAGGAAGCTGGTGGACCTAATGCTAATCAATCTAACTTTGTTAATAATATCAGACTTGCTCAGACTGGTGGTAGAATTGGGGATAAAATTAAACCAAATATAAATTTAAAAACAGGTTCTAATACTATTGAGGCACCAAAGATTAGTATCCCAGATTATAATGCTCTTCTTGCTATATCCGCATTAGAAGATGATAAACCACAAGGAAGAGCAGATGTTGCCCAATCCATTTATAATAGATTATATGCCGCAAATAAATATGGAGAAAATTTCTTACAATCTAAAAACAGTATTAAGGGACTGATTGTAGCATCAAAACAATATCAACCAATGTTTGATAATATACCAGATTGGAATGGTATTGTAGATAGAAAATCGGCTGCAGTTGCCGTTATGAATTCCACAAAAGGAAAGAAATATAATTGGGATATGAAAATGGCAATGTCCCAATTAGAAGATACTGAAAAGGCAATAAAGTTACCACAACTTCAGAAGAACGCGCAGAAGCATGTTCAGGGACGAACTTTCTTTCTGGGGGCATCTCAGATTGAAAATATGAAGCCCAATTTAGGTGATGTGGTTAGAGATAACAAATCTAATTTCTTCTCTCATTGGACTACTAGAGGGTCATCTTATGAGAAAGAGAGGGGGGATATTGCTGCTCCAATACCACAGATGATTCAACCACCAGCAGCAGCAATTAAATCTACTCCTCAAGCAACAAAATCAATGAATTTCTTTGACCAAGTTGTTAATACATTTCAACAATTCACTGGACAGAAAACAGCAGATATTGTTCCAGTAAAACCAAAATTAACAGCACCAAATCCTAGGGCAAGAGGTGGAAGAGTTAGTTTTACTACTTTACCACCAATATCTTCTAATTCTGGAACTTCAACCAGACAATCTGGGTCTAATGAAATTCCCGATTTCTCTGTATATTCACCAAATCCAGAGGAAAGAAGAATTAATGCAGAAATATATGGATTAGTGTAAAATGGCAATAAATCCAAGTAGATTAATTCCACGACCAGTTGCTACCACAACTCAAATTGAGAATTCAACACCAATTCTTGATGTATTGATATCAATTGAGAAAAATCTTAAATCTATTAATACCATTGTTACTTCAACCTCAACAAATATGAGGAAGATTAACGACCAAGATAGAATAAAAAAGGAAGAATCCGCTAGGAGTGTGTCTGAAAAAGAAAAGGAATCAACTACACAAAAGAATATTGACCCGAATTTATTCTTAAGCGGAGCCACTCCGAAAGTTGGATTTTTAGATGGTATTAAGAATTTTATATTGTATACCTTTATGGGGTTTGCAATTACGAAGTTATTTAAATATCTCCCCCAAATTCTTAAGATAGTACAGGTAATAAAACCAATTATTGATTTTACGGAACTTTTTATTGGTACTCTATTCACAGCAACTGTTAATGCCATTGATTTTGGCTATAAACAATATGATAAAGTAAGAGGTTTAGTTAAACAAGTTGGTGGAGAAAAATATGAAAAGATTTTTGATGATTTATCTAAAAATTTAAATGATTATCTGAACAAAGCAATTATTATTGGATTAGCAATTGCTGGATCTGGGCAAAGTGATTGGTTTAAACCTAAAATCCCTCCAAAAAAACCACCAACTTCACCAACTGGAACACCAAAAAATAATAGAAGACCACCTGGTGGTGGTGGCGGCGGAACCTCAAGAGTCACTAATAGAGGAAGTAGACTCCCCCCTAATATTCCTAAACCAGCTGGCAAATTTGGTAAAGCATTAAGATTTGGTTCTATACCAATTATTGGTTCATTAATTAACTTTGCGTTTGATGTAGCAACCGGAGTAGATCCGGGAAAAGCAGCAGCTGGTGCAGTTGGTGCAGGTATTGGTATGGCCATTGGAGATATATTAGGTGGATTAGCAGTTGGTGCCCTTGCTCTTGGTACTGGTGGAGTTGGATTGCTTGCCTCTGGTTTAATTATGGGGGCTACATCCATTGCTGGTTCAACTCTTGGAGATATGCTTGGTAAATCTCTTTATGATGCTACATTAGGTAATCAAGAGAAGCCAAAAAAACACGCAACTGGTGGTAGAGTATCGCCAAGTGGTGGAAGCAAGGTTGGTGGTCCTATTAAGAGAACCCTTAGAAGAGAACCAAAAAGAATTAAATCATCCATTCCACAAAAATCTCAACCAGGGAAAAATATTGGTGGATTGAAAAATATTGAAAAATTATTCCAAAATTCAACGGATCCAAAACAGCGTAGTGCATTGCGGTCTCTTCAACATACATCACAGATATTAAAAACTGGACCAACACTAATACGTGGAATTATGGGAGATTCCATAGATATTGCAATGGGACAAGCTCCAAATAGATTTGTATATAAAGAATTTGCAGAAAATATTGGAAATATAGTTCAGAACACTATTGATACTCAATCTGATGGAATGTTTGCAATGGCAGATGGTGGAGTAGTTGGTAGAACATTAGGTGGCCCATCAATAGGAGAGAAAGTTGCCGATTCAATCGCTAGTTCTTTAGATTCAATGTTGAATAATAGAGTTAATGTTATATTTCAGAATATTATGAAAGAACTTAATCTTACAGATCCTTCTGGTGGTGGAGGTGGTGGAGGTGGTCCTGGTGGTCCTGTAACTGGATTACAGGGAAATGCAAAAGAATATTATGATTATTTAATTTCTAAAGGATTAGAACCAAATAATGCATTAGGTATCACATTAAACGTTGATAGAGAAAGCAAATTTAATCCATCAGATTCTCATATTGATAGTAATAACTTAATGGTTGGTGGAGCATTTCAATGGAATGGGCCAAGATTTGCGGCTATGATTAAAGCAGTTCCTGATTGGAAGACTAATTGGAAAGGTCAGATAGATTATGCTATTAATGAATCTGTTGGTCCACAATACCAAAAACAAAAATTCAATTCCCCACTTGAAGCAGCTGATTGGTGGATGGAAAAGTGGGAAGTTCCACTAAATCCAGCAGCAGATTCGGCAAAGATGAGAGAAACATATAACCTTTGGCAGAAACAGGGAATGACACAGGGGCAGGGTCCACCTGGAGCTGGGCCAGAATCAATGGTAACTGGAGGAACTCCTGGAGTAGCAACATCTGGTTTTGGATGGAGATGGGGGAAAATGCACAAAGGTATTGATATTGATGGTGGGAATAACTCACCAATATCTTCTGCCCAAGACGCCACGGTAGTACATTCTGGATGGAAGAATGATGGTTATGGTTATTCTGTTGTTTTAAAATATTCCAATGGAGCAGAGACTAGATTTGGTCACTTGAGTCAGGTTAATGTAAGACGTGGGGAAAAAATATCAGCTGGGCAATTAATTGGGAAAGAGGGAAGCACCGGCTCCAGCACCGGCCCTCATTTGCACTTTGAATATTTCCCATCTGGTAATGCAATGTCATATAGTGGTCAGGTTGATCCAGCATCTGTGGTGAATAGTTATTTGAGATTTGGTGGGTCGGTACGAGCAAAGGTAGCAAATAAACCAATGGATAGTGTAGGAACACCAACATTAGAAAATAAACCAAAAGCATCTCCAACACCAACTGGAAATACTCAGCAAGCACAAAAGACTGGAATATTAAAATTAGGAAAAAGAACATATTTTGAGCGTGGTGGTAAATATTATATGTCCGAGGAAAATAATCTAGAATATGATGTCGGTAAAGAAATGTATGATATGGTTAAAAAACCACAACCACAACCACAACCACAACCACCTACACCACCAAATTGGTTGAATATATTAAATCCATTTAAACCCCCAACTCCCGAACGACCATCATCAAATGGTAAACCGCAAGTATTTGATAATTCTGCTGCTCCAATATCACAAGAAGCACAAATAGCAAGAACAACCCCAAGAGTTACTCGGCTATCAGATACATATGATGATGAATATACCGATACTATCATAGCTATACAACCAATAATACAACAAATTCCTACAAATAATACTGGATTTGCTCCCGCTTATTCCTTTACCTAATTAATCAAATGCAAGATAACAACAAGATAGACGTAAAAAAATTCATTATACATTCCAATTATGGAGATAAAAAAACAGATATTTCTGGTGGTCTATCCTCATTAATGTATTATGAAAATATTTTTGAGAATTCAATAAAGGCAACTGTTATATTTGCAGATACTGGAAATAGAAATACTGGAGAGGGTGCAGCAACAGAAGAATCGGATGTTAATCTTCAAGGTGGGGAAAAAGTATATCTTTCTATTGAGGATGAGTTGGGTAATAAATTGAAGTTCTCTGATAGTATTAATGAATTACGAGTTCATAGAATTAGAGATATAATGGAGCATACTCAAAGTACATTTATTACATTGGATTTATGTACTAACGAGTATATAAAAAATCAATTGACAGAGTATGTTGTTACAAAAAAATATAATGGTTTTATTTCAGATACTGTTGAATCAATACTTAAAAATGTACTAAAAACAGAAAAAGAATTTGATATTGATAAAACTATAAACAAATTAAATTTTACTGGAGATTTGGCTAATGATACGGTATTTAGTAAATTGGTGTGGCTAGCAACAAGATCTGTTCCACAATTACATAATGCCAAAGGAAAGACTGCTGGATTCTTTTTTTATGAGACGGCAGAGGGATTTAAATTTAAATCAATTGATAATTTATTAAATACTCCACCAAAAAAGAAGTTTATTTTTAACAATACTATAGGAATTCCAAATGGATATGATGAAAAAATCTTAGCATATAATTTTCCAAATACAATGGATGTTTTAAATAGATTGAAAATGGGAACTGATAGTAATAAGAGAATAACATTTAATCCATTCACCAATGAATATAAAGAAGAAGAGATTACCTCAGATAATCAACAGGATGGTTCAATATATGCTGGTAATAATTTACCTCAACTTCCAGAAGAATTTAGAAAATCTTCTAGAAGAACAGTGGTAAATAAGGATATTGGTGTTAATCCAGATGGAAATAATATCAAACAACAATTAGAAAAATCTAAAGAGATGAATTTTAATGTTGATGAAATACTTAATCAATCTTTTATGAGATTTAATCAGTTATTTGCCATTAAATTAGTCATTACTATCTTTGGTGATATAACTCTACACGTTGGTGATATAATTAATTGCAATTTCCCGGAGATTTCTTCTAAGACAACTCAAATGGTAAGTAATAAAAAATCTGGTAAATATCTAATTGTTGGTTTATGTCACTATATTTCACCAAATGGTCCTAATTATACTAAAATGCAATTAGTTAGAGATAGTTATGGTAAATCCATAAATAAAGCATAAGAATAGTTAATATGAAAAAGCTCATTTCCGAAACCATAAACGAGATAGAAGTTGAGCTTATTCTCCAACATTCTTCTCAGAGAGGAAGATATTTAGAAGATAGATTGGAAGAACTTCTAGAATATTTGGAATATCATCCAGAATCGGAATATACGCCGAACTCGTTGGAATTATACTGTTTTAAAAATCCGGAATCCATTGAATGTCGTCTGTATGAGTCATGAGTCATTTTAACAACCAAAAACTTGGGTCCAATGGCTTCAATTGGTGGATAGGGCAAATTGAGGATGATAGCTCGTGGAAAACTAATCAAATTGGTGAAAAGTGGACAGACCCAGATAAGATTCCCGGATGGGGAATGCGGTATAAGGTAAGAATTATAGGTAAGCATTCTGAGGATCGCAGAGTTCTTCCCGCAGATAGTCTTGAGATGTGTGAAGTTATGTATCCAGTAACTGCTGGTACTGGACACGCAGCAAGTTTTCAGACATCTAATTTAAGAAAGGGTTCTTATGTTATTGGGTTTTATAAGGATGGAATGAGTAGACAAGAACCCATAATAATGGGATGTCTAGGTAATAATGACCAAACAAAATTAGCATCAACATTTACTCTGCAGGGATTTAAGCCGACTAGTGGATTCTCAAAAGAAATTGTTCCCCCATATGCAATTTCTCCAGGTGGGTCACCACCACAAGGGTCTGGAAGTGGGTCACCACCACCAGAAAACCCAATTGAAGGTGTTGGATTAGTTACTAGGACAACTGAAGCTGATATAGCGCAAAAAAAATCTGGAGAGGAGGAGTCTGATATTCTCTCTCCAGAGAGTTGCCGAGTTCAATTAGATGGGGTTCAAACAGAAATTAAAAAGTTTATTAGAAATATTGAGAATTTCAAGAAAAGAACGAAAAATTGGTCATATTGGATTAACAATAAAACAAGTGAAATAACCTCTCAAATAGAAGGTTTTATTCTGAGTGCCGCAACTGCTATTTCTGGATGGATTAAGAACTTATTAAATTCTATTAGACAAAAAGTTATTGAAAAAATAAATAACGCAATCTCAGATTTTTATTTTACATTGTTTCCTGATGAGGAATCTAAATTATGTTTGGCTCATCGTAAGGTTATAGACACTATTACCTGCCTCTTCAATAAAATTATCAGTAATCTATTGAAGATGATTAGTAAGATTTTATCTCAAATTATTGATAGATACATAAATGTTCCATTATGTGCTGTTGAGAATATTATTTCATCTATATTAGGAAAACTTATAGGTCTTATTGAGGGAACTATACTTAATGCAGTTCAACAAATTACATCTATTGTTGGTGGAGCAATAGACATTGCTGGTGATATTCTTGGAATTATTTCTAATATATTGGGTATATTTTTATGTGATGAGCAGCAAAATTGCCCAACAATTAATAAATGGAGTACTTGGAATGGTCCATCTTCAAGTACATTATTAGATATGGGGAAAATATTTGATAAGGCAAAACAAATTTCTAGTACTGCTCAGCAAATTGTAGACCCAAATAATTTTAGTTTTGATATGAATTTTGATGATATCTTTGAGGATTCTTGTAATGTTGGTCCGATTTTTTGTGGACCGCCCACAGTTGAATTCTTTGGTGGTGGTGGCATTGGTGCTTCTGGTAATGCTATCATAAATGCTGCTGGTAATATACTTGGAGTAGATATAACATCTCCAGGAACAAATTATACTTCTACACCAACAATCAAATTTGTGGATGCATGTGGTAATGGTTCTGGGGCTACTGGTACTCCGATAATAGGTTCAATTCCAATAGTTCCCCCAGAATTGACATTAGTAGCAACACAAATAAATTCTACTAATTATAAGATTGAATGGACAACAACCAATGCCGATAACATAACTTCAGATTTCAATGCTTCTGGATTAAATGGATTTATTGTTGATTCCCCAATATCAAGGAAAACATATACATTGACCGCATATGGAAAAAATAATACTTCCGTATCAAAAACTGTTGTTGCTAATCCAACAATAACAAAACCAACTGGACCCACTGGACCCACTGGACCCACTGGACCCACTGGACCCACTGGTTCAACTAAATCTGCTTGTCAATTGGCAACTGGTGGTCCAGGGATTTATCTAGATTTAACTGGATATACTGGAATACAAAAAGTTACAATTAAAACATCAGAAGAGTCATCAATATTTCATACTATTAATATACCTGGAGTTGGAGCTATTGATGAAAATGCACCTGATAAAACATATGATTTAGAAGGAGGAAAGGTATATGGTCCGTGTACAGCAACAATTGGTACACTGTATATTGGAGAAGAAACTCCTGTCGGTGGAAAAAATAAACTTATAATAGAAGAAGGTGGTGATGACTGGAATGATATGACACTAACTGTTGATGTTGGTAAATTCATAAGATGCCCAACACCAGTAACAACTCCAGTTGCACCTGGTAAAGCGTGTCAGGCAACAACTATTGGACATAGTGGTGATGGAATTTATTTAGATTTAACAAAGTATGTTGGTGACCAAGTAATTATATTTACTACTTCAGAATCTTCTGCAATTGCACACAGTATTAATATACAAGGCGTTTGGAATATACCAAAAACATTAAAAACCCAAACTTTTACTCTTATGGGAGGTAGGGTTTATGGTCCGTGTACCACACCAAATGGAAAACTTTATATTGGTAAAGAAACTCCAGTAGGTGGAGATAATAAATTGATTGTGGAAGAGGGTGGAGATGATTGGGATGATATGGTATTGGTTGTTAGTATTGGGTCGTTTGTAAGATGCTCTACCGGATCACTTTTACCAGACTTGACTTTAAGTGCTGTCCCATCAACACAAAAAAGATTTAAGATAACTTATTCTACAAAAAATGCTGTAAGAATTGATTCTAATTTTACAGCGGCTGCCAACAATAGTATTGTAAATGGAATAATTGAAGTTGACCCACCAGATGTTGGAAAATTATATGAAATGACAGCATTTGATGTTAATAATATATCAATTAAGAAAACAATATTTTTACAACCAACCAATACAAATACACCACCACCAACAAATCCGTTACCACAATTAGATTTTACTTCTAAACAAGTAGATGTAAATAAATATGAGTTGACTTGGAAAACAACAGATGCCACAAGAGTGGTTAGTAATTTTGGTAAAACCGATTTATCTTCTTCAACTATAATTGATATTACTAAAACTACTGTAGTAACACTTACAGCATATAATGTAGATAACAAGGATATTTCCAAATCTTTAACTTTGGTGTTTACCCCAGTAACAACGCCACCAGTAACAAACAATGTTCTTACATTTACTGCAAAATTAATTCGCGGAAAGAATACATACGAACTTGAATGGGATGCCATAAAAGCTAGTAGTATAAAAACTAATTTCGGGGGGACTACAATTTCTGGAAAAATTGAGGTAACCCCCAATATAAAAACTAATTATATTGTAACTGCCTATTGGGGAATTGTAGAAATTGAGAAATCTATTGAACTTACTCCAATAAATGATCCGTGTCCACCAATACCTCAAATCTCCTCTCCTCCACCAGCAACAACATCAGCACAAAATCCAGCATATACTGGGGTTATTGGGGTTGTTATTACTAATCCAGGTTCTGGATATCTATCTTCCCCAAATGGTAGTTTAGGGGGGGGTGGAAGAACTTGGGCAAATTCAGATGACACTATAGTTCAAAGATTAGATGGGACTTATGATACACCATATTCACCAGGAGAAACGGTACAATTAAATAAATGTGATGAGGTATCCCCACCCTGCCAACCAAAATTCCGAGCGTCTAGTAATTATACCTACACTGCACCCAAGGGATGTTCAAGAACAGCAACATCAAATTATCCAAATACAAATACTGGCTCATATCCAGTAATTCTATATATTTGTGGTATCACTATTAGTAACACTGGTGTTAATTATGCAACAACAGATAAGATAGTTGTAGATCCAGCAAATGGAGCCATCTTAGAACCAACATTTGGTCCATTTGGGGCATTAATAGGTGTTAAAATTATTGAATCTGGGTCTGGATTTAAACAAATGCCAAATATTTACATTGAGTCACAAACTGGTTATAATGCTAAACTCATTCCAACATTATGTGTTCAAAGAATTGGAAATATTCCTCAGAAGCAGGGCCAAATTCCAATACAGACAAAGGTTATTGATGTTGTAGATTGTGTGGGTAAATTCTAATGGCTATTGAAAACTATCATACAATTAGATATGGAAATAAAGATGGTGAACTGAAATTTGGACATATTCACGAAGATGATAACATTTCCGCATTTATGGTACGCAGTGGATATGATGCCCGTCATTATATTTCAATGGATGGGACCGGTAATTCAGAAAATGGTAGAAAAGGTGGTACGATATCCCACGGTCCTGGTGCATTCCAGATAAAATATGGATATGATATAAAAGATGGTAATCCAGCAATTTATATTGAAGCAGTAAATGGAAATATTATATTAAATGCTGATAATGGAGATATTCAACTTCAAGCCAGAAATATTAATATTTTAGCGAAGAAAAATGCTGGGGATAATAAAAATGGGAATGTAAATATAGAAGGAAATGAACGAGTTAATATTACGGCAAAAGAAGTTACTGTTAATGGAAAGGCAGCAGCAAGATTTGTTACTTCTGGAGTTGGTGAAATCACTTGTAAAACTGGGTTAAATATAAGTGCAGGTTACACAAAATGTGCAACTAATATTTCAAAAATAAAAGAAACTAAATTCGGATTAAATGGTGGAGATTTGTAGGAGAATGTATGGAATTTGATAGAGTGACAGTTGGGGAAAGATTATTTGTTGGTAGTAATAAACCAGAAATATTCGGAAGAGGACCAACAACAGTAAATGGAACAGCAGCAATTGAGGGTCCGCAGATTGTGGGTGATTCAACCGAATTCATAGAACCAATTCCCACAGAATTGGGGTCATTGATGGTTGGAAGAACTACAAATATAGAAATGAAACCAATTCCTTTCTATTCTTTGGTAGTGAAAACTTATGCTAGAATTAAAAGTTTCCTTAAGGTAGATACTTTACTTTCAGTTGAGACTATTAAATCTAAGATTATCTATACAGAAGTTCTAATGGCAAAAACCAAGAACTTCATTATTAATCATCCAACAAAACCAGGAAAGCAATTAATTCATTCTTGTCTTGAGGGTCCGGAGAATGGAGTATATGTGAGAGGAAGAATTACAAATAAAAAAGAAATTTCTCTTCCTGAATACTGGACAAAATTAGTGAATTCTGATACAATAACAGTACAGCTACAGCCAATTGGTGCCCATCAGAATGTGATTGTAAAAAGAATCGGAGAGAATAAGATTTTTTTACAATCTAATGGTGGTATACCCATTGATTGTTATTATCATATCTTTGCAGAAAGAAATGACGTAGAAAAACTTATTATTGAGATAAACAATGCCATTTAATTTTATTAATTATGGGACTTTCACTGGTCCAGCAAATGATTATACTTTTATAGATACTGAACCACTTTGGTGGGAAGAAATTCCAATTGATACATCTTTTAAATTAACTGATATTGGAGTTGTATTTTTTAATAACCCAGGTGATTATGCCTATTTCCATTGTGCTGGAACAAGTACCAGTAATATTATATTAGAAAAGAATGCTGGTTCTAATTTACCAAGTTTGATTGCCAAAGTCAGTCAGATGATTGTAAATGGTAAAATTATTGCTAATGGTAATATTGTTGTAAATGGCACAATTTCGGCTAATAATACGATTACTCTGGCTGGAATTGGGGATGTTGCTTCTCAAATTAATCTAGCAAAAGCACTACCAGCAAAACCATTTGATATTCCACATCCATCTAAGTCAACGCATCGGTTAAGGCACGTTAGTTTGGAAGGTCCAGAAATTGGAGTTTATTTTAGGGGGAAATTAAAAAATTCTACTACAATAACTGTTCCTGAGTATTGGGCAAATTTAGTTGATGCCGAAACTATTACAGTAAATCTTACTCCTATTGGGTCTTATCAGGAATTGTTTGTTGACAAAATTGATTGGGGTAAAATAATTCATATAAAAAATAACTCTGGGGCAGCCATAAATTGTTATTATACTGTTTATGCCGAAAGAAAAGATATGGATAAATTGATTGTAGAATATGAAGGGACATCTCCCAAAGATTATCCAGGCCAAGATTGGTTACAACTAAAATGACTATTTCAACAGCAGTTGGTATATTAACAACAGAAAGAGCGGGATTGATTGATAGTAATGTAGTTTTACCTACCATTATTGATACGGCACAAACTAGAATTGGATATTTTAACGACCCAGCCATCATTATGGATAATTTAATTTTATCCAATATATACCAAATAAATACAAAGAAACAACAGATAGTACAGATATGTGCGGATGCCGCTAGTATCGGTACTGCATCTACTTGTGGAATTGGTTCTACCGCTGGGTCTGTGACTTTAGTTTATTCTTCTATCTTGACTGGAGTAGCAACCACTGGTATTGGTACTTCTGTGGGATTTGGTACAGGTGGTGTTATTGGATTTGGAACTGTTCGTCAAGATACAGCACAAGGATATTATTATCCTTATCTAGAAAATGGAACTGCCCCAGAGGATAATCCATTTACTGGCGCAGGTTATGCCCAAATTACCACCGGAAATGTTGGTATTGGAAAAAGTACAATAGTGGTAATTAATGACACTGGTGGTGGTTTTATTGGAACGGTTGTAAATATTACTGGACCAGCGGGTTCTTGTGCTAATTATGCTTCTTCTATTACCTCCCTTATTTCCGAGATAGTTACTCTTCGTGCTGGTATTACATCATATGTAGATGCTGTTACTCTTCTTAAAGAACAAAAATATAATTATCAATTAGAGATTTGGAGTTATAATAGAGTTATGGAAAATAATACTGCTAGAGCAGCAGCTATTGATACGTTAATTGATATATTGACATAGTGGACAGTTTGAAAACTGGCACACTTGACTTTTCTGAGAGGACTTGCTATAATATGAAAGCAATGAGAATGCAACAATATGGGTATTGAGACTATGATTGATGAGGAATATTTGGCTAAGTGTGTGGTTAATACTGGGGCTAAGAATTTTTTAATATATTCTACAGAAGGAAATGAACGATTAGTTGAGTGTGAAACTATTGCTCAATTTATTGAAGTTTTAACTTATGTGCGTAGTGTTCTAACATCAGAAACTCTCAGCTATGTTCCCTTAATATGAGCACAAGACCACAGACATTGAAATCATTAGAAATGTTGTTTAAATCTAGGTGGAATGTTCCTGAGGCAGCAGAAAATTGTGGATTGACGAATAAAGAAATGAAGATTGTGTTTAACGAATATTGTAAATTACACCCAACTTCATACGAAGTAGAGTAGGGATTACCCTAAATATTTAAAAAAACAATGGACTACTTAATCAGTTCATCTGTCCACTGGTACAATGTTTCTAACAACGAATTCATTGCTAGAATTTTTTTCATTCAAGGTACCCCATTTACATTTGATGAATTACCAGAAATTGCAAAAAATGATCCAGCAATCATAGAAGAAGCTAATAGTAATAAAAGATATAACGCGGAACAGATGTATCTTTCCGCGTTTTACTTAATAGATGAAGAGGCGCATCCATTATTATTTGAATTGGAAATATCAAATCCAGAAGCATTGCCTCAAGATTAACGATGAAAATTAATCTGTGGTACTCAAAATCAATGCAGCAATGGAGATGGACTCTAACTTCATATTCAGAGGTGGAGATACCATTACAAGAATCTGGTGGGCAGCCAGATTTAAGAAAAGCAATGGATGATATAGCAAATACAGTTGAGTATATTATCAACCAGTAAAATCCCTTAAGGGATTTTTTTTTGTACTAAATAAGACATAAGGTTCTTATGAAAAGATAAAATGGCTCTATCAAGATTAGATAATTTATTAAAATCTGTTCGTGGCAATGCGATTTATGTTGATAAGCATAGTCTTGATTCAAGTGATAGTATTGAGAATCGTGGAAACAGTCCAATCCGACCATTTATAAGTGTCCAGAGGGCAATTATTGAATGTGCTAGATTCTCATATCAACGAGGACTTAACAATGATAGATTTGCTGAAACTACAATTGTAGTTGGTAGTGGAATATATGATATTGATAATCGTCCGGGATTTATACCGGATACATCAAATAATTATGTATTAAGAAATGGACAAAATACAGATGATTTCCCCGCCTGGGATTTAACTACTAATTTTGATATAACTACCAATAATAATGCACTATATAAACTTAACAGTATTTACGGTGGAGTAATTCTTCCAAGAGGATGTAGCCTAGTTAGTGCACACTCAGATCTAAGAAAGACAATATTTAGGCCAAAATATGTACCAAATCCAGAGAATGATAATATTGAAAGAAGTGCAATATTTCGGTTAACTGGTGGTAATTTCCTTTGGGGATTTAGTATTTTAGATTCAAATCCAAATGGGATATGCTATAAAGATTACACTACCAATACATATGTTCCAAACTTCTCTCATCATAAGCTAACTTGCTTTGAGTATTGTGATGGAATAAATCCCGTATCCATTAAAGATACATTCATTACATATTCAACAGAAAGAACAGATCTGGATATGTATTATGAGAAAGTTGGACTTGCTTATGGTCAATCTTCGGGGAGAGAAATCCAACCAGATTACCCAACAGCACCTTTAGATATTCAAGCAAAAATTGATGAATATCGTATCGTTGGTCCAACTGGTGGAGAAATTGGAATTACTACCATTAGAGCTGGTAATGGTACTATATCTACTCCAATTATCACAGTTTCTTTAGATAGTGGATATTCTGGATTAGATGTAGATACCACATTCCAGATAGAAGGAATCAGTTCTGGTGGATATAATGGTCAATATGTTGTTAGTGATGTTATCTCTGTAGACTCAAATGGAACTACAGAATTTGAATATCAAGTACAGAACGCTCCAACTAATCCTTTACCTGGTGTGACTGGGGCTAAGGTAAGTTTGAGTGTGGATACTGTTACATCTGCTTCTCCATACATCTTCAATATTTCATTGAGATCTGTTTATGGTATGTGTGGTGTTTATGCCGATGGGAATAAGGCAACTGGATTCAAGTCTATGGTGGTTGCTCAATTTACTGGTATTGGATTACAGAAAGATGATAAGGCATTTGTTAAATATGATTCATCTAGTGGAACATATAAAAATTCCTCTTATGCAGATAATGAGAATATACATTCAGATTCTCTAGCTAGATTTACTCCATCTTATGAGAATTTCCACATAAAAGCATCCAATAATGCGTTTATGCAGTTAGTTAGTATTTTTGCTATTGGTTATGCAACACATTTTGTAGCAGAATCTGGTGGGGATTTCTCAATTACCAACTCTAATTCTAACTTTGGAGCAAAGGCACTTCAGGCATCTGGATTCAGAAATGTTGCGTTTGGTCGTGATGATGTTGGTTATATTACACATATAATACCACCAAAACAATTAACGACAATAGATAATGGAATTGAATTTGATGCGGTTGATGTAGTAAAGACAATTGGGGTTGGTGTATCTAGTCGGTTGTATCTACACAATCAACAAACATTAGCGACTCCTCCTCAGAATGTTATTGAGGGATATAGAATTGGTGCTAGGTCTAATGATACACTGAATGTTCAATTCTCGGCTAATGAGTATTCGGCAAATATTGTAATGCCCAATACAGAAATTACTGGAGAGAAAAAATACATTGTAGGAAGAAGTGTTGGTATTAATAGTATTGCATCAAATATATTAACATTTACTAGTTCCCATACATTTGGTTCTGGTGAATCTGTTAGATTCTATAGTGATAATAGTAGACTACCAGATGGTGTAGATAATAATCGTCTGTATTATGCTATTACCACTGGATTGGGAGCTAATCAAATTAAGATATCCCAAACATTAAATGATGCTATTAATGGACAAGAATTAGCCATTAATAGTATGGGTGGAGTTATTAGTGTTTCTAGTAAAGTAAGTGATAAAAACTCTGGGGATACTGGGCATCCAATTCAGTGGGATAGTGGAAATTCTCAATGGTATATTGGTGTTTCTACAGTAACAAATACAATATATCCAGAAATTGTAAGTCTTGGAACCGCTGCACTTGGAGCTGCTACACCAAGAACTTATATTAAACGAAATCCAGATACTAGAAACTTAATTGATACTATCTATAGACTTCGGTATGTTATTCCTTCTGGTTCCGGTGTAATTTCTGCTAGACCACCTTCAGATGGATTCGTATTACAAGAATCTAATGACACATCTGGAGCAACTAATACTGAAGTAAATTATTCATATAGTCCAACATCTGTGACTATGAGTAATGTAAATGAATTAAGAAATTTTAAATTCATTGCCGATGCTAATTGGAATATTAGTGACAATACTGCTAGTATTTTTACTGAACTACCACATTTATTGTCTATTGGGTCTCAGATTGAGATTACAAATGTTACCAGTACCAATAACACCACCGGAACCAAAAATGTTGGATACAATGGGACATTTGATGTAATTGGAATTAGTAGTTCTAAGCATTTTAGTGTGGATTTAACGGTAGACCCAGGAACATTTACAAATAATACATCTGCAAGAACCACAGATCTTCCTCAGTTTGCCCGTAAGAGATATAATAATACATATTACATCTATCGTTCTCAAGAAATTAAGAAATATATACCGGGAAAACAAGATGGAGTATATCATTTAATTGTACTAAATTCATCTAATTCCCCAACAGTAGATCCATTTACAAATCTTAAACTTTCTCAACCAATTAAAGATTTATATCCTCAGGCAAATAGAGACGAACCGGAATCAAATCCAAAGAGTTCCGTTTCATTTGCATTACCAACTATGATTGGACAGGTGGTAACAGATGACCCCAAACATAGTATCACAAGAGAAACTATTGATAAAAATCTAGTTGATAGTCGTATTGGTTTTGGTATCACTGATATTGTATCTAATAATGTTGGTACATCGCATACCATTCATACTGATATTGACCACGGATTAAATAGGATAACAACAGTTAATACCACATATTCTGGTTCTGGATATGGTTATGGGGCTATTGGTAATCTGTATAATGCCCAATTAGTTGGATTCGCCGGTTCTACCACTGGGTCTCATGCAACTGCCAGAATTACCGTTGATGGCACCGGTTCCATTACGGCTGTTAAAATTATGGATGGTGGGTCCGCCTATGGAATTGGTAATACTCTCACTGTAGTGGGCGTAGCGACGACCACAGGCTACTCTCCGGCGGTTCTAACGGTTACTAAGGTATATAATAATGTTGGTGACTCTTTAAGAATTTCTGGAGTTGATTCTGAAGATTATATTGAATATAATGACCTCTATAGAATTACTAATATACCAGTAGGAAATACCAAATCAATTATTGTTAGTTCTGCTTCTACAATATCAAATAGCGTATCCAGTGTTGGTTCAATATTAACAACGAATGCATATGGATATTTAACTGGTAGTTCTTTGAGTGTTAGTTCCCTGGTTTATGATTCAACGACTGGAATTGCCACAGTAACTACTGCTCAGAATCACGGGCTACAAGTAGATAATCAAATTCGTCTTTCTGGGGCTACCAACAATCTATTCAATGGTGATTTTATTGTTAGGAATAACTCTGGAATAACTACATTCACTTTAAATATAGGAACATCAGACACAAGTCCAGCAACTACCGGAACAATTTATGCTCATCGTAATGGATTTATTGCAAATGATGGAAATGTAAGTTTTGATAATGAAAATATTGGCGGTAGAATGGTTCTAACATATGCTGGAATAACAACTACCTTATTTACTGCTATATCCAATGCAACCACAGAAGATGTCTCAATTACTAATATTACGAGTTTAGATATTAATATTGGAGATTATTTAATTATTGATAATGAACTGGTTAGAGTAAAGACTACAGTTACAACTAATCCAGTAAAAGTCTTTAGAGGCATTTTAGGTACTCGTGCAGTATCTCACGATATTAATTCGGTTGTTCGTAGAGTAAAAATTTCTCCAATTGAATTGAGAAGAAATTCCATAATTAGAGCATCTGGACATACTTTTGAATATATTGGATTTGGTCCTGGTAATTATTCAACTGCATTACCAGAAAGACAGGACCGTATTCTATCTTCTCAAGAAGAATTACTTGCTCAATCCCTGAAGCTTGATGGTGGTGTTACTGTATATACCGGTATGAATAGTGCTGGTGATTCTTATGCTGGCAATAAAAAACTTAGTTACTCTACCGGACAGGAAGAGATATTTGATGCTCCAATTCCTACTGTTGCTGGAGAAGATGTTAATATATCTGGTGCAGATATTGGTTATGATATATTAACTCCAACAGATGCCACAATTAGTAATTCTCTTAGGGTAGAAGGTGGTCCATCAAATAATATAATTTCAGAGTTTGATGGACCAGTAATCTTCAATAATAAGATTACTTCAACATCCAATAAAGGAATTGAAGCAGCATCACTCTTTATGCAGGGGGATGTTACAGTTTCTAGAAAATATACTGTTGGAGTTACTCAACCATCTATTGCAGGAAATCCTGGAGATGTAGTATATGATGCAAATCCCACCAAAGGAAGTACTCTTGGTTGGGTATATACCATAGATAATGGTTGGTATGGATTTGGTAATATTAGTATTTCAGATAATTCTAATATTATTACTTTTGATGGAGTGGGTATTGGGACCACTAATGGGACATATAAATTACAAGTTAATGGAAACACTAATATTATTGGAACTTGTTATGCAACTAAATTCTCTGGAGATGGTAGTCTATTAACTAATTTAGATCCATCTCTTTCCGGTTGGGTAAATATTACAAATGGAATTTATAATACTAGTCTTAATAATGTTGGTATTGGTACATCTGTTCCAAGATTTAATCTTGAACTTGGTGCTGTTGGGAGTTCAACAACTTCAATCTATGTAAATGGAGAAGCAAAGTTTGTTGGTTTCATCACGGCGAATAATATTTTTGTTAGTGGTATGCTTACTGCTTCGTCATATAAATTAAATGGATTAAATGGTACAATTAATGCTGGTATTATTACAACATCAACACTAAATGTTGGTACTGGTGGAACGATACTTTCCACTATTTCTACTGGTGTAGGTATTGGTACATCATCTCCAAGAGCAACACTTGATATTGAAGGACATACGAGATTCAAGACTTATTCTGAAGTTGTAGAGACACTTACGAGTTCTTCTGGAGTTGTAACAATTGACCTTGCTAAAGCACAGACATTTACGTTTACTCCATCAGAAGCAGTAACATCATTTACATTATTAAATCCACCGACAGGTTCTACTGCATTCACAATTAAGATTACTCAAGGTTCTACGGGGTATTCTGTTAATATTGATAATTTTAATAGTGGAAGTATACCGATTTATTGGTCTGGTGGTGGGGTTGTTCCGACTGTGACAACCACAGCAAACAGAACCGATATTTACTCTTTTAAGATATTTGATGGAACAAATGTTACGACTGCAGGAATGTTTGGTATTGTTGGAGGACAGAACTTCCTATGATAGACAATAATCTTTTTAGGGAAATTTCAACGAATCTTGATCTAAATGGACCCAATTTGTCATTCACAACACAACCAGTAGGAGTAGCAACTACAAATAATAGTTCTGTTACTTTTATTGGAATTGCGACTGCTACTTTTTCTCAGGCAGCATCAAATAGCGGAAGTATTGTTTATCAGTGGTACGATCAAAATGGTGCCATATCAAATGGAACTTATGTTACCGGTGCGGCA